>ERZ795041.354-NODE-354-length-17642-cov-4.309092_pt1 | contig 17642 bp, 15 predicted proteins | sample MGYA00375125_ERZ795041 | MGnify/ENA primary metagenome ERZ795041 (study PRJEB30170, sample SAMN03074214) | activated sludge metagenome | biome: Common Effluent Treatment Plant; feature: Wastewater; material: Activated sludge; isolation source: activated biomass in...
GCTCGGAAGGGGTGGCCACTGCTGCAGCCGAAACGGCCCCCGCTCCTGTGAAGTCAGAAGAAGCCGAGGCCGCAAAGCCTGCGGCTGAGCCTGTAAAGCCCGCGCCTTCCACCGTCACCTACTACACGGTCTCGAAGGGCGACACGCCCGGCGGCATCGCAGAGAAGCTCGGCGTAAGCACCAAAGACCTCATCGAGCTCAACAGCATAGACAGCAGGAGCCTCCGCGTAGGACAAAAGCTCGTCGTGCCCGGTTCGGTGAAGCCTGCAGAAGCGGTCAAGACAGCCGGCGCGGACGAGAAGCCCGCGGCATCCGCCGACAGCGCCCCCGAAGTCCCCGACGTATACACGGTGCGTAAGGGCGACACGCTCGGCGGGATCGGCGGCAGGTTCGGGGTCTCGGTAAGCGCGCTCAAGAAGATGAACGGCCTTAAGGGCAATAATATCCGCATCGGGCAGAAGCTCGCCCTCACGTCGGCTTCGCCCGCGAAGTCCGAAACGCCCGACCCGGCCGTCGCCGACAAATTCAACGGCAGCTACAGGGTTTCGAAAGGCGACACCCTCGGCAAGCTTGCGATCAAACACGGCGTATCGCAGAGCGAGCTCAAAAAAGCCAACGGTCTTAAGAGCAGCAATATAAGGATCGGTCAGGTGCTGAAGGTTCCCGGCCCGGTGAAGAAGGACGTCATAGTAGTGGCCGAGCCGGCGGTCACCGCGGCTGAAGCGGTTTCCGCCCAGGCGCCGGAACAAACCGCATCCGCCGATGTATACATAAAGAAGAGATACGTGGTTAAGGAAGGCGACACGCTCAGCGGGATCGCGGCCAATTTCGGCGTCACCGCCGACGAGATTAAATAGGCCAGCGCCTTATAGTCCTACCGGATCGGCAAGGTCGACATTCTCCTCATCTCCGTGCAGCTGGAAAAGGTTTCGTCGTCCCGCTACACAGTGGCCAGGGGCGACACACTCGGCAGGATAGCGAGCAAGTTCGGGGTTTCGGTAAGCGAGCTCAAGAAGGCAAACGGCCTCAGGGGCAACACCTTAAGGGCCGGAACGAAGCTCAACATTCCTGGCGTCACGGAAACCCCGGCGGCCGAGCCCGCGCTCGAAGTGGGCACGAAGGTGATAGCGACGGCCAGCCCGAGGCGTGAGTACGTCGTCGAAAAAGGCGACACGCTCGCCAGCGTAGCGGCCAGGTACGGCATCACGATCACCGCGCTCAAAACCGAGAACGGCATAAAGGGCAGCACGATAAACGCGGGGCAGGTGCTCCACATCCCGACCATCCCCGGGCAGGACGCCTCCTACGTCGCCGTCGCCGACAAGAGCACCATTCAATCCACCGGCAAGAGCGCCGCCAAGGCATCCGACGACGACGAGGTAAGGAACGGAAGGTTCTCGAAGGAAAGCATAATACAGGTGGCGAAGAAATATCTCGGCGCACCGTACAAATTCGGCGGCAACGATTTCATCACGGGCATAGACTGCTCGGGTTACGTCAAAAAGGTTTTCGGCAGATTTAACGTCAACCTCCCCCGTACGGCGAGGGACATTTACTACAGGTCCGGCCAGAGCGTAAAGAGAGACGAGCTCGACACCGGCGACCTCGTGTTCTTTATCACGTACGCGAAATACCCCTCCCACGTCGGCATCTACATGGGGAACGACGAGTTCATTCACGCATCGTCGGCATCCCGCAAAGTGACGATAGACAACATCAACAAGCAGTACTACAGGAAGAGATACATCGGCGCGAAGAGGGTCCAGCTTTCCGGGCTCTTCTACGACGAGATGAGCAAGGGTTACGGCGGCTTCAACAAGAACTAAAGCAGCGCCGTCCGCCGGGCCGCACTCGAACCCGGCGCGCTCGGCGCGGTATGCCACCCGGGCTCTGAATGCCGTACGCGCGCGGACCTGCCCCACCGCTCCGGCGCTTCCGTAAAATTAAAGAGCGGCCTTGTGCGTCCATTGAAAGACGGGCCGCCGTGATTATATTAGTGGGAACTGCGTCATGGACCATCACTTGGACAGCTTCAGGGAATTTCTCCTCTCGGAAAGAAATTACTCGCAACACACCGTCAAGGCCTACATGACCGACGTCGGCGAATTCGTCGGCGTCGCAAGGCAGAAGAACCTCATCCCCGGGGAGGGCGAGGAATTCGACGTCCGCACCCTCGACGAAGCCCCCGTAAGGGCCTATATAGGCTGGCTTTATACGCGGAACAAGAAGGTCTCGATTTCGAGAAAGCTCTCTTCCGTAAGGGCGTTCTTCGAGTTTCTGATGAAGACCGGCACGGTGAAACTAAACCTCGCGAAGCTCGTCCCGACGCCCCGGGGCGAAAAGAGGCTCCCGTCGTTTCTCACGGTGGACGAGGTCGTAAAGCTCCTCGACACAGTGTCTGGAGACGGCACACTCGACGCCAGGGACACCGCCATACTGGAGCTCCTGTATTCGAGCGGCCTCAGGGTAAGCGAGCTCGCCGGGGCCGACGTCGGGGATGTTGACCTCGCCGGCCTGACGGTTAAAGTCCTCGGAAAGGGGAGAAAGGAAAGGCAGGTGCCGATAGGCTCCCGCGCGGCGGAGGCCGTAAAGAAATACCTCGCCCACAGGCTCGACATGAAGCCGAAAGGAGACCAGCTCTTCGTCAATTCGAGGGGCGGGAGGCTCACCGTAAGAAGCGTGGACAGGATAATAAAGAAGCGCGCGATAGCGGCCGGCATCCCCAAGAACGTAAGCCCGCACGTCCTCAGGCACTCGTTCGCGACCCACCTTTTGGGGGGCGGCGCGGACCTCCGGGCGATCCAGGAGATGCTCGGACACGCGAGCCTTTCCACGACTCAAAGGTATACTCATACCTCGATAGAAAAATTAATGGAGATATACGACAAAACTCATCCCAGAGCATAGACATGGAACAATTTCACGGAACGACGATAGTATGCGTAAAGATTAAGGACGGCGTCGCGATGGCAGGGGACGGCCAGGTAACGCTCGGCCACTCCGCCGTAAAGCACTCCGCCAAAAAGGTTAGGAAGATATTCGAAGGCAAGGTGCTCGTAGGCTTCGCGGGGGCCACGGCCGACGCCATGACCCTCTTCGACAAGTTCGAGGCGAAGTTAGAAGAGTACAGGGGGAACCTCCGCCGCGCGGCCGTTGAGCTCGCGAGGGACTGGCGGACGGACCGCATCCTCCGGAGGCTCGAAGCGCTCCTCGCGGTGGCGGACAAGGACAGCATGTTTCTCATCTCCGGGAGCGGCGACGTGCTGGAGCCCGACGACAACGTAATAGCCGTGGGCTCGGGCGGCACGTTCGCACAGGCCGCGGCCAAGGCGCTCAGCAGGTTCTCGGACCTTTCCGCAAGGCAGGTAGCCGAGGAATCCCTCAAGATAGCGTCCGAGATATGCATTTATACCAACGATAAAATCACGGTAGAGGAACTTTGACAATATGAGCAATGAAACGTTTTTTACCCCGAGAGAGATAGTCTCGGAGCTCGACAGATACATCATAGGCCAGAACAAGGCCAAGCGCGCGGTATCTATCGCGCTCAGGAACCGCTGGCGCCGCCAGCGCGTCTCCCCCGAGCTCAAGGACGAGATAGCGCCGAAGAACATACTCATGATCGGCCCGACGGGCGTCGGAAAGACCGAGATAGCCAGGAGGCTCGCCAAGCTCGCGCAGGCCCCGTTCCTTAAGGTAGAGGCCTCGAAGTTCACCGAGGTCGGCTACGTCGGAAGGGACGTCGAATCGATGATACGCGACCTCACCGACATCGCCATCAAGATGGTGACCGACGAGGAGAAGCAGACCGTACGCACGAGGGCCGAGGACCTGGCCGAGGAAAGGATGCTCGACCTGCTCTTCCCCGCGCCCCAAACCCCGCAGGCACATCAGTCCCAGTCCGCCGAGCCCGCTCAGGCCGAGTCCAGCAGCGAAACGCGCGAGAAGCTGAGAAAGCTCCTCCGCGAAGGGAAGCTCGACGAAAGGTACGTGGACATCGAGGTCACGTCGAAGAACTTCCCCATACAGGTGTTCTCGCCGTCGGGCCTCGAAGAGATGGACGTCAACATATCCGACATGCTCGGGAACCTCTTCCCCAAAAAGACCAAGAAGCGCAAGGTCCGCGTCCCCGACGCGATGGAAGTGCTCATCCAGGAAGAGGCGCAGAAGCTGATCGACATGGACAACGTCATAAAGAAATCCATAGAGAGGGTCGAGCAGTCGGGGATAATCTTCATCGACGAGATAGACAAGGTCGCGGGCCGCGAAAGCTCGGCCGGCCCTGATGTATCGAGAGAGGGAGTCCAGCGCGACCTCCTTCCGATAATCGAAGGCTGCACGGTCAACACGAAGCACGGCATGGTGAAGACGGACCACATTCTCTTCATCGGCGCGGGGGCGTTTCACGTCTCAAAGCCCTCGGACTTAATCCCCGAGCTCCAGGGCAGGTTCCCGATAAGGGTGGAGCTCGAGCCGCTGACGACGGAAGATTTCATCATGATCCTGACACAGCCGCGGAACGCGCTCATAAAACAGTATGTAGAGCTTCTCAACACTGAGAACATTGACCTCATCTTCGCGGAGGACGCCATAAGGGAGATAGCCGAGACGGCCCACACCGTGAACGAATCCATGGAGAACATCGGCGCGCGAAGGCTCCACACCATAATGGAGCGGATGCTCGACGAGATATCGTTCAACGCACCCGACATGGGGAATGAGAAGATTACGATCGACGCGAATTACGTTAAGGAAAAGATAGCGGACATCGTAAAGGACAGGGACCTCAGCAGGTACATACTCTAGGCGCGCACGGGCGATTCCGGCGCGCCGCGTTTTGGGAGGCGGTTACCTGGCCGGGGACTGCCAGATGACGTTCCCTACGAAGAACGGCCCCAGGCTTTCGAGGTACATCGACGTCTGCTTCGTCCCGCGCATGGTCTCTATAAGGATCGAGAGCGGGTACAGCTTTTCGCCGAGGACCCCGATCACGAAGTCGTTGTCGTTCTTGTCGAGCCCGTGGCAGGCGAGCCTTATGTCCGTCCCCAGCCCGGCCTGGCCGAACTTGAACCCCACCTTCCCATGCTCACCGAGCACCGAGCGGCGCTCGTCCTCGGAAAGGGTTTCGAAAAGCTTGTTACGCTGGAGCGGATACCATATCGCCCACTTGAGCGCGGGGTTAAGCACCTTCTCGCGAGGGCCGTGGACGAGCGTCCTTTCGAGGTCGGGCTCGTAGCCGAGCGAATACGTCCTCCCGAGCATCGTGTACTCGGGCTTGGGCGTAAGCTCCTTAAAGGCCGGGCGCGCGAGGAGCCCCCTGAGCTCGCCGACGAAGAAGCCCGGGTCCTCGTTAACGGACAGAAGCCCGATGCCGTATGGGTCGTTTATGTCGGCGTAGAGGACGAGGTCCATGCCCGAGCCTTCGAGCTCCTTTATTATCTTCCCCGTATCGAGGCATCCCCCGAACGCGAGGAACTGCATCAGCATCCGCCTGTCCGACGACAGAACGGTCCCGTCCTTCGCCCTCCCCTATTCGCTTATATCCAAAACAGAATTGTCGTATGCTTCGTGCATGTTTCGCTCCTTTCCGAGAAAAATATAACTGCATAAAACCACCTTGGCGATTCAGGAATTTCCGAGGAACGGGCGCTCCGCCACCCCCGGTTTTATAACCCTTCGTGAATTTTGGGCAACTTTAAAGCCGGGCGAGGTTCGCGTGCCGCGGCCATGGGGGAATTTCCCGGGGATTCACCTCTCCGCAGGGCAAAAAGATTTTATTGGCATAGAACCATATTTATCTTATAATAATCAGCTTTATTTACCGGCGCGGCAGAATAAATGAAAAATCTCATTCAAAAAGCTAAAACACTCATCGAAGCGCTCCCGTATATAGAGGAGTTTTACGGTGAGACCATAGTGATAAAATACGGCGGGAGCATCGGCGACGACGACCTCCACGACTTCGCGCGCGACATCGTGCTGATGAAATTCGTGGGCATACACCCTGTGGTCATCCACGGCGGCGGCCCGCAAATAGGAAATCACCTGAAAAGGCTCGGCATGGAGTCCGAGTTCATCGCGGGGCTCCGCGTGACGGACGAGGCGACGATGGAAGTCGCCGAGATGGTGCTCGTCGGAAAGATAAACCAGAAGATAATCGAGGCGATACAAGCTATGGGCGGAAAGGCCGTCGGAGTTTCGGGCAAGGAAGGCAAGATGATCCTCGCGAAGAAGCTCGACCTCGACACATTCGCGGCCGAAAACGGCATCGAGATACCGCCCGGGTCCGACCTCGGAATGGTCGGCGAGGTGGAATCGGTAAACCCGCACTTGATCAAAGTCCTCGAAGACTCGGGATTCATTCCCGTGATCGCGCCCACCGGGTTCGACAAGGAAGGCCACACCTACAACATCAACGCGGACCACGTGGCCGGGAAAATAGCCGGCGCGCTCAAGGCGGTAAAACTCATCCTGATGACGAACGTTCCGGGCATATTCGACAAGGAGAAGAACCTCCTTTCGAGCATCACGGAATCAGAAGCCCGCGAGCTCATAAGGCAGGAAGCGATCTCCGGCGGGATGATCCCCAAGATCATGTGCGCTATAGATGCCCTTCACGCGGGGGTCGATAAGGTGCACATAATAGACGGCACCATAGACCACGCCCTCATTCTCGAAATATTCACCGACGCGGGCGTCGGAACGGAGATACTACTTTGAGCAGCGAAGAAACGATAGCCGAAAGCGGCGAGTACCTGATGAATACGTACGGCCGCTACCCTATAGCGCTCGCCCGCGGGAAGGGATGCCGGGTCTGGGACGAGGACGGAAAGAAGTATCTCGACTTCATCACGGGCATAGCCGTCAACAACCTCGGCCATTGCCACCCGAACATAGTCCGCGCCGTCACAGCGCAGTGCAGGACGCTGATGCAGGTCTCTAACCTCTTCCACCTCGAAAAGCAGGCCGAGCTCGCGCGGCTCCTCGTCGAGAACTCTTTCGCCGACAAGGTGTTCTTCTGTAACAGCGGCACAGAGGCCAACGAGGGCGCGATAAAGCTCGCCCGCAAATGGGGCGGGGACAACGGCGGGCGGTACAAGATAGTCCACGCTCGCGATTCTTTCCACGGACGGACGCTCGGCGCGCTCAGCGCGACGAACAAAAAATACCAGGCCGGTTTCAAGCCGCTCCTACCGGGGTTTAAGTCCGTGCCCTACGGAAAGATAGAGCCTATAGAAAAGGCCCTTTCCGACGAGAAGGTCTGCGCCGTTCTGCTAGAGCCGATACAGGGCGAAAACGGCGTCGTCATACCCTACGAAAATTACCTCCGGGACGTAAGGCGTCTCACCAAAAAGAAAAAGGTGCTGCTCATGCTCGACGAAATACAGGTCGGAATGGGCAGGACCGGGAAGCTCTTCGCGTACGAGCATTACGGCGTTAAGCCTGACATAATGACGCTTGCGAAGGCGCTCGGCGGCGGCATACCGTGCGGCGCTTTTCTGGCCACGAACCAGGTGGCGAAACACTTCACGCCAGGGGTACACGGCACCACCCTCGGCGGCAATCCCATAGCGATGAGCGCAGGGCTCGCCGTCATAAAGACTATAATGGATGAGGGGCTTCTGGACCGTGCCGCTCAGTCCGGGGAATATTTCCTCGAAAGGCTCGCCGGGATTAAAGAGGCGCACCCCGGCCTCGTAAAGGACGTAAGGGGCAAGGGGCTCATACTCGGCGTCGAATTCAAATCCCCCGAAATAGCGAAGGACGTGGTAACGAGGGCCGTCGGCAAGGGGCTCCTGACGATACTCACGGAGCAGCGTGTCATGAGGCTCCTCCCCCCGCTAATAGCAGGCAAAAAGGAGATTGACGAGGCAATTGACATTATCAGCGAAACACTCGACGAGGCCGGTAATGCCTAGAAACTTCCTCAGGATTTCGGACATAGGTAAGGAGGATTTCGAGCATCTCTTCAGGCGCTCCGCCGAGCTCAAGGCCGCGAAGAAGGCTGCCAAAGCAACGCACACGCTCGCCGGGAAATCGATTGCGCTTATCTTCGAGAAGCTATCGACGAGGACCCGCGTGTCGTTTGAGGTCGCGATAAACGACCTCGGCGCGAACTCGCTTTATCTGAACCCGAACGACCTCCAGCTCGGGCGCGGCGAAACGGTCGAGGACACCGCGAAGGTGCTCTCGTCCTACGTCGACGGCGTGATACTGAGGCTCTTCGAGCAGCAGAAGTTAGAAGAATTCGCCAGGCACTCCACGATACCCGTGATAAACGCGCTTACGGACCTCGAGCATCCTACGCAGATCGTGGCCGACCTCTTCACGATAGAGGAAAAGGGACTCGACGTCGGCAACATGAAGCTCGCCTTCATCGGCGACGGCAACAACGTCGCCAATTCGTTCATCGGCGCGGCGGCGGTGCTCGGCTTTAAGCTCGCGATCGCTACCCCCAGAGGCTACGAGCCGGATTTCTCGTCGCTCGGTTTTAGCGGCGAGGGAGTTGAGGTAACGAACGACCCCGACGAAGCCGTGAGCGGCGCGGACGTCATATACACCGACGTCTGGGTAAGCATGGGGCAGGAAGAGGGGACCGACAAGAGAATGAAGATGTTCAGGCCCTACCAGGTGAACGGAGAGCTCCTGGCGAAAGCCTCGAAAAACGCCCTCGTCATGCACTGCCTTCCGGCGCACAGGGGCGAGGAGATAACGGCGGAGGTCGCCGACGGACCGCAGTCGATAATCTTCGACCAGGCCGAGAACAAGCTCCACGCGGGCAAAGCCATACTCGAAATGTTCATGAAGGACTGAGCGTTTCCGGAAGCGGCCCGCAGAGCACGAAGCCGCCCCGGATTTCCTTATGTTCCATTAATAATCGGAGTCGATATTCATCGAGGGATCGGTGTCGATGTTAAACGCCCTGTTTATCGGATCGACGTCCAGAACCCAGTAGGTGCCCTTTACGAAAAGGGTCGCAATTCCGAGCGGGGGCCTCGCGGCGAGGCTTATGAGCTTGAACGGATGAAGCGCGTCGCTCGGGTTATAGTTGTAGTTGGTTATCCTCGGGGAGTCCGCCATGGCGGCCGAAGCGAAAACCATGATTCCAAAAAGCATTCCGGCAAAGTATTTCATGTCCACCTCCTCAAGCGGTCATCAAGTTCCTATGCCAAATTATAATAATCGTCCTGAAAATAGTCAATGGGATAAATCCGCACCGACAATTGGTTAAACGGCATACTTAAAGCGCTGAATCATAAAACCTCCGAAATTATATTAAAAAACGGGAATTTCCAGCCTCTTCCGGGCGCAGGGGGTATAATATAGGCACAGCTTGAAAAGCATGCCAGAATTCTTAGAATAATAATCCGTGAGGCTGCGCTTATGAGAAGAGGAGAGAAGGTCTACTACGTTAAGGATTTCATCCAGACAGTTCCTCTCCCCTCACCCAAAAAGATATACACAGAGCTCGAAAAGCTCGGCTACAGGGGCCAGCCGCTCGCCCGTAAGGCGGTATCCCTCGCCTCTTACAGGCACGTCAAGAGATTAAAGCTCCTCCATACGAAAAGCATGCCGCGCGCCGTTCTGCCGCCCCGCCCGAATACGATTCTCATGGGGCCGACTGGCTGCGGGAAGACCTATCTCATCGAGCTACTCTTCGGCGAGATATTCAAGCTCCCCTACGTCATCATAGACATGACGAAGTTCACGGAGTCGGGCTACGTCGGCGACGACGTCGTGAATATACTGGTCCAGCTCGTCTACGCGGCCAACGAGAGCATAGACATAGCAGAGTGCGGCGTCATAGTGCTCGACGAGTTCGACAAGATAGCCGGGGCCTACAGCAGCGCGAGGTTCGCCGGGCAGGGGACGACGAAGGACGTCTCGGGGTACGGCGTACAGAGAGAGCTGCTCAAGATCCTCGAAGGGACGGACGTACAGATACCGCTCGACTTCGGGTTTTCGAGCCGGGGGCCGAGGGCGCTCATCTCGACCCGCGACATAACGTTCTTTTCGGTTGGCGCTTTCTCAGGCATACGGAGCTTCCTCGAAAAGAGGAGCCTCGGGTTTTTGCAAAAGCTCGAAGAAGGAAGGAGCGAGGACGATTCCATCGCCTATAACCTCACGGAAGACGAAGCGGACGACATATCGAAGTTTCACATGTTCGGGTTCCTGCCCGAGCTCATATCGCGGTTCAACCGCATAGTGCCGTTTTCGCCGTTAAACAAAAACACGCTGTTGGAGATAATCCACATCAAGACCCTGAACTACCAGAGGGAATTCGAGGAAGAGGGCTTTAAGCTCCGCATCGAGCCGGGCGTCGCCGAGTTCATAATCGACGAAGCCGTAAGGCGTCAGACTGGCGCTCGCGGCCTGGATGTTATAATATCTAGGCACCTCGAAGAGGTAGCGTTCGAGAACTTCGGAAAGGGAGAAGAAGGTGAGATAATCCTTACGATGGACTCGGGCAAAGTTTCTCACATTTTGAAAAAACGCGCATGAAGATATCCATAGTGAGCCTCGGCTGCTCGAAGAACCTCGTCGACAGCGAGATCATGAGCGGAGCTTTAACAAGGTCCGGCCACGAGATCTCGCCCGAAGACGAAGCCGACGTAATTATCGTAAACACCTGCGGCTTTATAGGAGACGCGAAGAAGGAGTCCATCGACACCATACTCGATCTCTCAGAAAGGAAGGTGAGCGGCAGCTGCCAAAAGCTCATCGTCACGGGATGCCTCGTCGAGAGATACGCCGAGGTGCTGAAAAACGAGCTGCCCGAGGTGGACGCCTTCTGGGGGACGGGGAATCTCCTCAAGATACACGAGGTCCTCGAAGACAGGCGGCCCGGGACTATACATAAAAATCCGCCCGGGACGATATACGACCCCGACTCGCCGCGCGTCATGCTGACGCCCAGGCACTACGCATACGTTAAGGTCTCGGAGGGGTGCTCGCGGACGTGCTCTTTCTGCATCATCCCGAAGATGCGCGGCATTATGAAGAGCAGGCCCGTCGCCTCGATTGTGGGCGAGGCAGAGAGTTTGGTCAGGCAGGGCGTAAGGGAGATAAACCTCATCGCCCAGGACATGACGAGCTACGGGCGTGACATCGGGACGAACCTCGAAACGATGCTCCGCGAGCTGGCGCAGGTGGACGGCCTCCGGTGGATAAGGATCCACTACTGCTACCCGTGGGGCATAACCGACTCGCTGGTCGAGCTCATAGCGAAAGAGGAGAAGATCCTCCCCTACATCGACATGCCGCTCCAGCACATTAGCGAGCGTATGCTGAGGGCGATGGACAGGAAAACCCCGCCCGCCCGGATAAGGGAGATACTTAAAAAGCTCCGCGACGGTATAGACGGCGTCGTCCTCAGGACGACGTTCATCGTAGGCTTCCCCGGCGAGACGGACGAGGAATTCGAGGAGCTGCTCGAATTCGTAGAGGAGACGGGATTCGACAGGGCCGGCGCGTTCAAGTACTCGCAGGAGGAAGGGACGCCCGCGGGCACGATGGACGATCAGGTGCCCGAAGACGTAAAGGAAGAAAGGTACGAGCGGCTGTTAGAAGCGCAGTCCGAGGTGTCGCTCGGGAAGAACCTGTCTCTCGTAGGAACCGTCCACCAGGGGTTCATCGAAGGCGAAGAAAACGGCGATTATATTGCGAGGATACCCTCCCAGGCGCCGGAGGTTGACGGATATACCTATGTGAAGAAAACCGGAGAGCTTAAATTAAAGACCGGCGAGCTCGTGAGCATAAAGATCACGGACGCCGACGTTTATGATTTGAAGGGAGAAGTTATCCCGTAGCTTCAGCCCGCGAGCCCGCGAGCCTTACCACGACAGCCGCGCGTCACCGGCGAAAGCCCCCGTCAATATACCCCTTAATTCACCCCGTCCTTATCGAACATCTGGCGAATGCCGTAGGTGGTGGTCCTTTCCGCGGGGATTCGGCCTATCTCCCTCGTGAGACGCCTGAACTCCTCTGGGGGGAAGTACTGCCCGTAGCTGGCGCCTGCCGAGCGCGATATCTGCTCTTCCATTAGCGTGCCGCCGAAGTCGTTCGCCCCCGCCGTGAGCGAGAACTGCGCGAACTCGGGGCCCTGCTTTACCCACGAGACCTGGATGTTGTTTATCCATCCGCGGAGCATTATGCGCGAAACGCCGTACATCTTCAGCTGGTTAACGTCGCCCGGCCCTTCCTGCACCTTGCCCTTCGAGTGCTTGAAGAGCCTCGTGTTCCAGGGGATGAAACGGAGAGGGACGAATTCCGTGAATCCGCCCGTTTCTTTCTGTATGTCCCTGAGTATTCCAATGTGCTCGGCCCAGTGGTGGGGCTTGTCCACGTGTCCGTACATGATGGTCGAGGTCGTCCGCATCCCGGCCTTGTGGGCCTTCTTGACGATCCTTATCCACGCCTCGGTCGGCATCTTGCGGGGGGCGATTATCTTCCTCACCTCCTCGACCAGTATCTCGGCCGCTGTGCCCGGGAACGTGTTGTGCCCGGCGTCCTTGAGCATGACGATGAAATCCTCTTCCGAGATGCCGAGCGTCTCGGCCCCGTAGAATATCTCGAACGGCGAAAAGGCGTGCGTATGCATCTCGGGGACGGCCTTTTTGACTGCCTTAATGAGCTCGACGTAGAAATTCCCGTCGATGTCGGGGTGCATCCCCCCCTGCATGCAGACTTCCGTCGCCCCTATGTCCCAGGCCTCCTTCACCCTGTCCGCTATCTCGTCCATGGAAAGGAAATAGGCCCTTTCGTCACCCTCGGGGGCCATGAAGTTACAAAAGCCGCAGTACGTGTTGCATATGTTCGTAAAGTTGATATTCCTGTTTACGACGTAGGTCACGACGTCGCCCACGTCCTCTTTCCGTATGGCGTCGGCCGTTACGGCCAGTGCCGTAAGCTCGTCCGGGTCGGTTATGCCGAAGAGCGAAATAGCCTCGTCAACGGAAACCTCTTCCCCGGAAAGCGCCTTGTCCAGGATCCTTCCCGTGGTGCCGTTCACCCTGCCGAGAACGCCGTCGAGACCGACCTCCCTCGTGTCCTGTATGTATGTTATGGCGTCTTCAATTCGATCCATTCGCGTCAGTCTCCTCGAGCGGCACGTAGCCAAGCTCATCGACCGCAGCCCTCACCCTTTCGAGAAGGGGCTCGTCGATGTATTTCCCGTCGATGAATTCCGGATACACGGGGAGCCTCTCCCTCAGCGTAAAGCCCGCAGCCTCGGAAAGCTCCTTCATGCTTTCGAGCCTGGGCCACGGGGCCTCCGGATTCACGTAGTCTATAGTTATCGGCGAAACGCCGCCCAGGTCGTTCACGCCGGAATATAAAAATAGCTGATAAGTCCCCGGGTTCAGATTGGGCGGAATCTGCACGTTCATATCCTTTCCGAAGACGAGCCTCGTAATCGCGACTATCTTCAGCATGTCCACGAAGTCGGGGGGCGGATACTTCTCCATGATTATCCCCTGCTTCGGGCAGAAGTTCTGTATGATCAATTCCTGTATGTGCCCGTAGGCGTCGTTTAGGTCCTTGATCGCGAAAAGGGAATCCACCCTCTCTTCCCACGTCTCGCCGATGCCGACGAGAATCCCGGTCGTCCACGGTATGTCGAGCTCGCCCGCCGTCTCCATCGTCTTCATACGCTGCCTGGGGACCTTGTCGGGGCATCTGTGGTGCGCCTCGCCTTTCTTGAGGAGGCGAGTGCTGATGTTTTCGAGCATGAGCCCCATGCTGGGGTTCGATTTTTTGAAGCCGAGGAGCTCGTCGCGTGTCGCGAGCCCGAGATTCGTATGGGGGAAAATCCCCTCTTCGAGCGAGGAAATGCCCATGTCTATGAGGTATTCGGCGGTGGTTTCGTACCCTATCCCGCCGAGGGCGTCCCTGTATTCCCTGTATTTGAGCTCGGGCTTGTCCCCGGTGACGAAAAGAAGCTCCGTACAGCCGAGATGCGCCCCTTTGGATGCCATATCGATTACTTCATCAGGCCTCAGGAACAGCGCCCCTTCACCGGGCTCGTATTTAAAAGTGCAGTATCCGCAGTGGTTCCGGCAGAGCTGCGTCAGCGGGACGAAAACGTTACGGGAGAACGTGAGCACCCTGCCCTTCCCCCTGTCCCTCATCTCGGACGCCGCCAGGAGAATATAGGGAAGCTCGTCGTTCCCGAGCCCGGCGATAGTAAGGGCGTCTTCCCTGTTTATCGTCTCGCCGGAGAGGACCCTCTCTATTATGCCGGCCGTCCTTGCGGAAGCGGACGCCTCGGCCCCGAGCATGTCCGTAATGCCGCGCAAACGGTCGGGAAAGGGGGTATTATCCCCCGAAGGTATGAGAGCTTCTATATTCTTCATATTTAAGAGACTTTCCCCCGCGGCTCCGCGGAAGAAACTGTTTTAACACCTGAAAGCGCTTTCACCCCAAGCGTATCAAGTAATATTCTCACAAACGGGCGGATAAAGTCAAGCCGGAAAAAGGCCTCATAGGAGGCTTGTCACGATACGGGCCAGCGCCGCCGCCCTTTCGGGAACGGGCATAAGTATGTCGGTTACGAGGGGCTCGATTCCGAGGCTTTTTATCTCGTCCGCCTCGTGTGCGTCACGGGTATCGATTATCATGACGTCGAGGAAATCCCTGTACAGCTCGGCCACCTGCACGGAGTTCACCCTGAGCCCGAGCCCCTTCATGAGCCTGTCGGCGGGCCCCTTTAGCGGCGCGTCGCCTATAAGAGGGCTTATCGCTATCTTTTTGGCCCCGGACTCCCTTATGGCGTCCCTTACGCCCCCGAGGCCGAGAATGGGCCCTATGCTGATTATGGGGTTACTCGGGCAGATTATTATCCCCCTCGCCTCCCGTATGGCGCCCAGAACCGCCGGCGTGGGCGCGGCGTTCTCTATATTTTTGAGCGCTACGCCAAGGACCTCGGGCTTCATCTTGTTCTTTACGAGATATTCCTGAAAGTGCATCTCCCCCTCGGGCGTATCGATCCATGTTTCGACGTCGTCGTCAGTCATCGGGAGAACGCTGATGTTAGGCGGCAATCCGAAGGCTTCCGCGATCCTGGAGGCCGTCTCCGTGGCCGTGACACCCTGCGAGCGCGAATGCGTCCTGAAAATGTGGGTAGCGAAGTCCGAATCCCCGATATTGAACCAGGTTTCCCCTCCGAGCCTCGAAATGGCTGAAAGACATTTGAACGTGTCGTCTTTCAGGCCCCATCCCCTCTGCCTGTCCACGTGGCCGGAGAGCCTGTATATGACGGTATCGACGTCGGGAGAGACCCTTAGGCCGTGGATTGTTACGTCGTCCCCTGTATTTACGACTGCGTTAAGAGGTTCACTGCCGATTACGGCGGAAAGGCCTTCAAGGAATTTCGCGGCCCCGACTCCACCCCCGAGAGCAGTTATCATGAGGTTAAACCTTTAAAGAGAGAAGTTAACTTCTTCCCTCGGCAAATGCGGCCGGGAGATTGAGCCGGTAAGCATATTTGACCCCCCAGGGGCTGTCAAGTTGCCCGCTCCCGGGCGCTCACCCGGCCGCCCCCTCCCCCGGAAAGCCCCCTCGGGCCCGCTCCCGGCCCCGGCGCGGCGGAGGGCCCGTTATTCCCGGCCCGAGTTGAAACTGAAACCGAAGTGATTTAGATAATAATATAAATTATCAGCCCGAGGGGTATATACAGATAAGAGTCTAGACATTAAAAGGACTAAAAACGCCTCGTTCGTAAGGGGCGTCCTGATTTTGCTTGCAGTAGTAATGGTGCTCGGACTTGGATTCATGTCCGACGATTTCGCCGGAATGATGTCCACGCCCGTGAACGTAGCGGCCGAGGTCAACGGCGAGGAAATAAGCGCTGCGGATTTTTCCATCATGCGCGACATAATAAAGGCCCAGCTCAGCCCGGACACCGACCTCACCCCCGACCAGATGCTCCAGTTAAACGCCATAGCCCTTAACCAGCTCATAAACACGAAGCTCCTCGCCCAAAAGGCAAAAGCGCTCGGGCTCAGGGTAACCGACGAAGAGCTCGTGGAATCCATAACCTCGAACCCGGCCTTCCAGATAGACGGCGAGTTCGTCGGCGGCGAAATGTTCGCGAACTTCATACGGCAAACCCGGAACCAGTCGGTCGAAGACTTCGAGGCGACCTACAAGGAAGAGATGCTCGCCGACAAGATGTCCTCGATCATACAGAACACGGCGGTAGTCACGGACGAGAACCTTCTCAGCGCCTATACGATGGAGAACGAGAAGGTAAACATCGCATACATTCAGCTCTCGGCGGAAGATTTCGTAAGCGAAGAGAACCCGGCCGAAGACGAGGTAAAGAGCTATTACGAAAATAACAAAGCGAAATTCGTAATGCCCGAATCGAGGAAGATAAGGTACGTCAAGCTCACCCCCGAAGCCTTCGAATCCGGCATCAAGATCACGGACGAAGAAATCAACTCGTACTACAACGCGTATTCGGACGAATTTCAGACCGAAGACGGCAATGTCCGCCCGATAGAAGAAGTGAAGGGCGACATCGAGGCAAAGCTCAAGGCCGGGCGCGCCGAGGCCGCGAGGCAGCGGCTTTCGGGCGAGGCGGGGAGCGCCTCCGCAAAATCGGTAGACGCCGTCGCGGCCGAATACTCCGCCGGGCCGGTGCTCGAAGCGGGGCCGTTCAGCATGGGCGGGATCCTCGAAGACGTACCGCCGATAGTTACGCGGAGGGCCTTCGAAACCGAGTCCGGGCAGACGTTCCTCACCCCTGTCGGCAGCACCGTATGGGCCGTCGAGATAGCCGAGGTGACTCCGAAGCGCGAGCAGACGTTCGAAGAAGCCAAAGAAGAGGCGACCCTTGCGTTAAAAGAGGAGAAGGCTGCCTCGAAAGCGTCCGAAAAGGCCGCCGAGATAGTAAAGCAGCTTAACGCCGCAGGCAGGGCTAATCTTAGCGCCGAGGCGAAAAAGCTCGGGCTCGAAATGAAGGAAACGGGCTACTTTTCCCGGAGGGATAACGTCCCTGGGATAGGCTCCACCGAGCTCAGGACCGACGCCTTTCAGATAGATCCCAAGCTCGCCGTCTCAAATAAGGTCTATACTAATGGTGAATATTTCTACATAGTCTCGTTTAAGGATAAGCAGGGCGCTTCGATGGACGAGTTCCAGCAGAAGAAAGAGGAGATAAGGGCGCATCAGCTCGACCGCCAGCGCGCAGAGATCATGCAGAACTGGCTTCAGGACATGAGGCGGCAGGCCGAGATAATACCGAACGCCCAGTTATTCCCCGCACAGGGATAAAATGCATCAGGGAGCAGAAGGCGACATTGTCTAAGAGAGCTCTTGTCATCGGTTCCGACAGGGATTACTGCTACGTTATCAAGGAGTTCCTGGAGCTGAGAGAGTTATATACGACCGTGGTCTTGAACTACAAGGACGGCCTCGACCGGCTGTTCTATGAGAAGCCGGACCTCGCCGTTTTGGAGCTCATAGACCAGGAGCTGAGCCCGGCGCTCCTCGGGTCTCTCCAGTCCTCGAACGACTTCGAGACGTTCGATTTCGCTTCGGGCGGCGCGCCGCCCCCCGGGCGAAAGCCGATTCTGATATTCGACGACAAGGGCCGCCTTACCTCCCTATTCGATTTCATCAAAAAGAACTATTCCGAA
>ERZ795041.356-NODE-356-length-17617-cov-5.249744_pt1 | contig 17617 bp, 12 predicted proteins | sample MGYA00375125_ERZ795041 | MGnify/ENA primary metagenome ERZ795041 (study PRJEB30170, sample SAMN03074214) | activated sludge metagenome | biome: Common Effluent Treatment Plant; feature: Wastewater; material: Activated sludge; isolation source: activated biomass in...
CTCATGGATCAGCCGTTCACGGGCGAGCGGTTCTGGTCGGACGCGAAAGCGTCTTTCCGCCGCGAGGCCGGCGGCAAGGCCCGGCGCATGCACACCCGCCCCTGCGCCCGCATCACCGACGCGCTGATCATGACGACGAGCCCCGATCTGTTCGAGGCGGGCGCCGAGACGGACGCGTTCGGGCGCGTCAGGCAGGCGGCCCGCATGACCCGCTACGGCGGGGACTGCTATGCCTATTGCCTGCTGGCGGCCGGGTTCGTCGACCTCGTGATCGAAGCGGGTCTCAAGAGCTACGACGTGGTGGCGCTTATTCCGCTCGTCGAGCGTGCGGGCGGGCGCGTGACGACCTGGGACGGGCGCCCGGCGACGGACGGCGGGCGCATCGTCGCCTCAGGCGACCCGGCTCTGCACGACAAGGTGCTGAAGCTGCTCAACCGCTGAAATTCAGCGCGGCATTTTTCAGGCGTGTCATTTTTCAGGCGTGTCTGGGCACCGGCCCCCTCCTTCGCCGGTGTGATGTCGTGTGTGTGAAACCGGCTGCCTGCCCTCCTCCGTCATACCGGCATCATTGCGGAGCCATGCTCCGCATGGACGCAGAGCCATACTCCGCATGGACGCAGAGCCATACTCCGCATGGACGCAGAGCCATGCTCCGCATGGACGCGGAGCCATGCTCCGCATGGACGCGGAGCCATGCTCCGCATGGACGGCTGCGATCCGGGCATGCACCCAAAATCGGACACTTCTCCGCGACGCACCGGGCTCGTCATTCAGGCGGCGGCTTCGCCGAGGCCCAGATAGGCGTCGAAGGCGGCCCAGAAGCGCAGCCGGATCGGATCTGCCTCCTGCAGGATCTCGTGGCGCGCGGAGGGTAGCAGCACATGCGTGCCGACCTTGAGGCCCACCGCGAAGTCCTCGCCGGCGCGCGCGGAGACGATCTCGTCCTTGCCCGCCACGAAGACCATCATCGGCACCCGCACGGACGCGGCGAAGCCGTCGGACGACACGAGTGCCATCGAGCGATAGGCCGCGCGAAGCCAGCCGACGGTCGGCGAGCCGAGGCCCAACGCGGGCTCGGCATCGAGCACGGCCTTGTTGCGGAACCAGCGCTCGCGGTCGGAGGTGAGGAGATTGCCGTCGAACGGACCCTGCTCGACGATCGCATCGGAGCCGCCCTTGATGTAGCTGCGCCCGAACCCGAGCAGACAGCCGATTTCGGCGTATGCGCGCACGAGGGACTGCGGGTAGCCGACGCGCTGATCCGCGAGCGAGATCATCGGCGAGACGAGGATCATGCGCTCGAACCACGATCCCGGCCGCGCCGCGTTGCGCAAAAGAACATTGGCGCCCATCGAATGACCGAGCGCCAGGAACGGCGGCGGACAATCCGGCAGCACGACCTCCTTCATGAAAAGGGCGAGATCGCCATCGTACTCGCTGAAGGCGCCGACATGGCCCTTGCGGGGGTTCGCCAGCAGGCGGGACGAGCCGCCCTGCCCGCGCCAGTCGATGGTGGCGACCGCAAAGCCGCGGCGGCGCAAGTCCGCCACAACCTCGAAATACTTCTCCACGAACTCGCCGCGTCCGCCGAACAGGCAGACCGTGCCCCGGCGCGGCCCGCGCGTCGCATCCCAACGCACGAACCTGAGACGCACGCCATCGCGCGTCCTGAGCTCGCCGGGAACCGCGCCACCGGGCACCGGGTTCTTGGCCAGCGCTACAAGCTTCATGCTTCCAACCCCGCATCAGGCCGGGACGCGCAAATCACCCGGCGCGCGAGGATAGCAAGCGCCTCTCCCCGTCACCAGCCGCGGCGATCGCGGCGCCAATCGCGATGGGCGAAATGCCGGGCGCGTGGCCAGGCAGCCAGCACCTCGCCCGAGCAGCGGTCGACGCGCAGGTCGAAGATGCTGCTCGAATCGAAACGGCCGGCGCGCATGCGGACGATGCCGCCCCCTCCGCCCAAGGGACGAACGCCGGTCCAGCCCTCCCAGCGCAGCCGCCGCCGGATCTGCCAATGGTCGAGGCAGACATGGCGGCCGATCCGCACGGGCGGGCGCTCGACATGGCGCGGCGGCGGGGCGCTCGCGCGCGGGGCCGGCATGGGCACGGGATAGCCGTCCTTGACCGAGCCGGAGCGCGAGGCGGGGACGCCGTCCCAGCGACCGGCCTCGTCGCCGCGGCCGGGGTAGGCGCCGCGGAGGCGATCGGGCGGGGCCGCGCCGAAACGGTCGCCCGGTGGCGGGGCGCGCTCGTCGTCGTAGCCGTCGGCGCTACCGCCCTCAATGCCGTCGTCGTAAGGCGCTTCGATGTAGGGCTCGACGCCATAGCCCTCGTCCGGATCGGCGGCGGCCGCAGGACGCGGCAGCGCGGCCGCGGCGATGCAGGCCGACATCAGGCATCCCAGGGTGAGTGACGCTCGCATGGCTCAGCTCCCGACTTCGATGCGCAGTCGCTTTTTGCAGGTTCTTCCGGGCCGTTCGGTGGCCGCATCACGATCGGTCCCGATGATCGGACGCGACACATGAACGCCAGATGAAGGCTTCGGCGCATGCTTTTCACGCCGGCCCGTCCACCGGACCGGCCGCCCCTTGAAGGCGGCTCAGGGCCTCCTAAATGGACTGTTGCGCACGCCCTTTGCGGGTGCGCTTTCCCAACAGATCCGGCCCCGACCAGGGCGGATCGCGGATAGTCGCTTCACTCAGGAGGACTTACGTCATGCGACATTTCGATTTTACCCCCCTCTACCGTTCGACCGTCGGCTTCGACCGCTTGGCACAGCTTCTCGACAGCGTGTCGGGCGATCTGGACGCGCCCTACCCGCCCTACAACATCGAGCGTCTCGGCGATAACGAGTACCGCATCACCATGGCGGTGGCGGGTTTCTCGACCAACGAGATCAAGGTGGACGTCAAGGAGAGCGCGCTCACCGTCCGCGGCGAAAAGAAAGCCGACGAGAGCGACGGCGATGCGAAGCGCTTCCTGCACCGCGGCATCGCTGCCCGCAGCTTCGAGCGCCGCTTCCAGCTTGCTGACCACGTCGAGGTGAAGGGCGCCGAGCTCAAGGATGGCCTGCTCAACATCGACCTGGTGCGCAACCTCCCCGAGCGCATGCGCCCGCGGTCGATCCCTATCGGCACCGGGGCCGATCCCAAGCAGATCGAGCAGGCGGCCTGACCCGCCCGCCCAGGCTCCCAACGAAAGCGGCGGCAGCGATGCCGCCGCTTTTTTTCGTGCAGAGTGCCTCCGCCGGCGTCAATGAGGCTTGTGTTGCAGGGTGAAATCTGCAACATATGCATGAAAGGACAGCATTGCTGACCTTTATATGGACTTGACCACGCCGAGCGCGGCGTGGGCGGGAGATTGCGGTGGTCGCGAGGTTGTCTCTTCTGGTGAGCGGATGCCCCCCGGACGGCGGGGTGGCTCGCCTTGTGCGCGCCTCTGCCTTCAGCCGATAGAGTCCGGCTGGGCCAAAAACGATCGAGAAACGATCGAAAAAAATCATCGCGAAGCGGATTGGCGGCTGCGGGCCGCCTAGCGATGCCGACCGACGATGCCGACATTGCGATGTCGTGCCGCCCTGACCCCGAGGACACGTCCATGACCAACGATACGCCATTTCATGGCAGCTATGAGCGTCCCGAAGCGCAAGGCCTCTTCGATCCTTCGCTCGAGCGCGATGCGTGCGGCGTCGGCTTCATCGCCAACCTCAAGGGCGAGAAATCGCATCGCGTGATCGAGAGCGCGCTCAGCATGCTCTGCAATCTCGAGCACCGCGGCGCGGTCGGCGCGGATCCGCTCGCCGGCGACGGGGCGGGCATGCTGATCCAGATCCCGCATGCGTTCTTCAAGGACGAGTGCGCCAAGCTCGGCATGAAGCTGCCCGAGGCGCAGCATTACGCGGTCTGCCAGCTCTTCATGCCCCAGGACGAGCGGCTCGACGCGCACTGCCGGAGCGTGTGGGAACGCATCCTGCGCGAGGAGGGACTGGCGCTCATCGGCTGGCGCACGGTGCCGGTCGACAACACGTGCCTTTCGGAGCTGGTGCGGGCGACGGAGCCGGCGCACCGGCAGATTTTCATCGCACGCCCCAAGGGCATGGACGAGGACACGTTCGAGCGCCGCCTCTACCTCGTGCGCAAGGTCGTCTCGAACGCGATCCATAACGCCTACAAGGGGCGCGACATCGGCCACTACACAGTGAGCCTGTCGTGCCGGACCGTCGTCTACAAGGGGATGTTCCTCTCCTATCAGGTCGGCGTCTATTACAAGGATCTCAAGGATCCGCGCGTCATCTCGGCGATGGCGCTCGTGCACCAGCGCTTCTCCACCAATACCTTCCCGTCGTGGAAGCTCGCGCACCCCTATCGCATGGTGGCGCACAACGGCGAGATCAACACGCTGCGCGGCAACGTGAACTGGATGGCCGCACGCCAAGCGTCCGTCTCCTCGCCGCTGTTCGGCGCCGACATCGAGAAGCTGTGGCCGATCTCCTACGAGGGGCAGTCGGACACCGCCTGCTTCGACAACGCGCTCGAGTTCCTGACCATGGGCGGCTACAGCCTGGCGCACGCCGCCATGATGCTGATCCCCGAGGCGTGGGCCGGCAACCCGCAGATGGACGCCAAGCGGCGCGCCTTCTACGAGTACCACGCCTGCCTCATGGAGCCGTGGGACGGCCCGGCCGCGATGGCCTTCACCGACGGCCGCCAGATCGGCGCCACGCTCGACCGCAACGGGCTCCGGCCCGCGCGCTACATCGTGACCAAGGACGACATGGTCATCATGAGCTCGGAAGCCGGCGTGATCAGCGTGCCCGAGGAGACCATCGTCAAGAAGTGGCGGCTGCAGCCGGGCAAGATGCTGCTCATCGACCTCGAGGAAGGGCGCATCATCTCGGACGAGGAGCTCAAGGCCGAGCTCGCGGCCAGGCACCCCTACGCGAGCTGGGTGAAGCGCACACAGATCCTCGTCTCCGACCTGCCGCTCTCGACGCAGAAGGCCGAGGCGCGGCGCAGCAACATCGCGCTCCTCGATCTGCAGCAGGCATTCGGCTATTCGCAGGAGAGCCTCAAGCTGCTCATGGCGCCGATGGGCGCCAGGGGTGAGGAGGCGATCGGCTCCATGGGCAACGACGCGCCGATCTCGGCGCTCTCGAACAAGCCCAAGCTGCTCCACACCTACTTCAAGCAGAACTTCGCGCAGGTGACGAACCCGCCCATCGACTCGATCCGCGAGGAGCTGGTCATGAGCCTCGTGTCGTTCATCGGGCCGCGCCCGAACATCCTCAACCTCGAGGGAACGTCACGCGTGAAGCGGCTCGAGGTGCACCAGCCGATCCTCGCCAACGAGGATCTCGAGCGCATCCGACAGATCGGCGAGGTCAAGGACAACCACTTCGCCTCGGTCACGATCGACATCACCTATCCGGTCGACAAGGGCCCGTCCGGCATGGCGCCGGCGGTCGACGTGGTCTGCGCGGAGGCCGAGGAGGCCGTGCGCTCGGGCGGCTACAACATCATCATCCTCTCCGACCGCCGCACGGGGCCGGACCGGGTTCCGATCCCGTCGCTGCTCGCGACCTCGGCCGTGCACCATCACCTGATCCGCCAGGGCCTGCGCACGTCGGTGGGCCTCGTCGTGGAGACGGGGGAGGCCCACGAGATCCATCAGTTCTGCACGCTCGCAGGCTACGGCGCGGAGGCGATCAACCCCTATCTCGCGTTCGACACGCTGGCGATGATGACGCCGGAGCTCGGCGCCGAGCTTTCGCCCGAGGACGTCAGGAAGAAGTACATCAAGGCCATCGGCAAGGCGCTGCTCAAGGTCATGGCCAAGATGGGCATCTCGACCTACCAGTCCTATTGCGGCGCGCAGATCTTCGACGCGGTGGGGCTCAGGACGCCGTTCGTGCAGAAGTATTTCACCGGCACGCATACCCAGGTCGAAGGTATCGGCCTGCGCGAGATCGCGCGCGAGACGTTCGACCGGCACGCGGCTGCGTTCGGCAATGCGCCGGTGCTCGCCAACGCGCTCGAGGTCGGCGGAGACTACGCCTACCGCGTGCGCGGGGAAGCGCACGTCTGGCGGCCGCAGGTGGTCGCCGACCTGCAGCATGCCGTGCGCTCGACGGATCCGGCCGATGCCATGAGCGGGCGCGTGCCCCAGACGTACCGCAACTTCGCGAAGGCGATCGATGCGCAATCGGAGCAGCTACTGACGATCCGCGGCCTGTTCCACATCCGCTCGGCGGAGAGCATGGAGCGCAAGCCGGTGCCGATCGAGGAGGTCGAGCCGGCGTCCGAGATCGTCAAGCGCTTCGCGACTGGCGCCATGAGCTTCGGCTCCATCTCGCGCGAAGCCCACACCACGCTCGCCATCGCCATGAACCGCATCGGCGGCAAGTCGAACACCGGCGAGGGCGGCGAGGAGGCGGACCGGTTCAAGCCGCTGCCCAACGGCGATTCCATGCGCTCGGCGATCAAGCAGATCGCCTCCGGCCGCTTCGGCGTCACGACCGAGTACCTCGTCAACGCGGACATGATGCAGATCAAGATGGCGCAGGGCGCCAAGCCCGGCGAGGGCGGGCAGTTGCCCGGCCACAAGGTCGACGCGACCATCGCCCGCGTGCGCCACGCGACGCCGGGCGTCGGGCTCATCTCGCCGCCGCCGCACCACGACATCTATTCGATCGAGGATCTGGCGCAGCTCATCTTCGACCTCAAGAACACCAATCCCGATGGCCTCGTGTCGGTGAAGCTCGTCTCGGAAGTCGGCGTCGGCACGGTCGCGGCGGGCGTCGCGAAAGCGCGCGCGGATCACGTGACGATCTCGGGCTACGAGGGCGGCACGGGTGCCTCTCCCCTCACCTCGCTCAAGCATGCGGGCAGCCCGTGGGAGATCGGGCTTGCCGAGACGCACCAGACGCTCGTTGCCAACCAGCTGCGCGGGCGCATCGCGGTGCAGGTCGACGGCGGGCTCAGGACCGGGCGCGACGTGATCGTCGGCGCGCTGCTCGGGGCGGACGAGTTCGGTTTCGCGACCGCTCCTCTGATCGCGGCCGGCTGCATCATGATGCGCAAGTGCCACCTCAACACCTGCCCGGTCGGCGTCGCGACGCAGGACCCGGTTCTGCGCGCCCGCTTCACGGGCCAGCCCGAGCACGTGGTGAACTACTTCTTCTTCGTCGCCGAGGAGGTGCGCGAGTACATGGCCCAAATGGGCTACCGCCACCTCCACGAGCTGGTGGGACAGAGCGACTGGCTCAACAAGGAGCGCGCCATCGATCATTGGAAGGCGCAAGGGCTCGACTTCTCGAAGCTGCTGCATAAGCCCCATGCCCCGAAGGGCGTCGCGATCCATCACTCAGAGACGCAGGATCACGGCCTCGACAAGGTGCTCGACAACGCGCTCATCAAGACCGCGATGCCGGCCCTCGAATCCCGGAAGCCCGTCAAGGCCGAGTTCAAGATCAAGAATACCGACCGCACCGTCGGCACCATGCTCTCGGGAAAGATCGCCAAGCGCTACGGCCATGCCGGACTGCCCGAGGACACCATCTGGCTGACGTTCAAGGGCACCGCGGGGCAGAGCTTCGGCGCGTGGGCCGCGCACGGCCTCACGCTGGATCTCGTCGGCGAGGGCAACGACTACGTCGGCAAGGGGCTTTCGGGCGGTAAGATCATCGTGCGGCCGGATCCCAAGTCGGGCATCGTGCCCGAGGAGAGCATCATCATCGGCAATACGGTGCTGTACGGGGCGATCACGGGCGAATGCTATTTCCGCGGCATCGCGGGCGAGCGCTTCGCCGTGCGCAACTCCGGCGCCACTGCGGTGGTCGAAGGCACCGGCGACCATGGCTGCGAATACATGACGGGTGGCTGCGTGGTCGTGCTCGGCCCGACGGGGCGCAATTTCGCGGCCGGCATGTCGGGCGGCGTCGCCTACGTACTCGACGAAGCGGGCGATCTCGACAGCCGTCTCAACAAGGAGATGGTGGAGATCGAGACGCTGGCGTTCGACGCGGCGCTCATCGAGACGCTCGCCAGGGACAACGGCGAGATGACGCGGCCGCTCGCCGACGTGATGGACGACATGCGCGGGCAGGACCTCGAGCGCCTGCACACGCTGATCGTGCGGCACGCCCACTATACGAACTCGAGCAAGGCGCAGGCTATCCTGGCCGACTGGGAGAGCTATGCGCCGAAGTTCAGGAAGGTGATGCCGCTCGAATACCGCCGGGCGCTCGCCGAGCTCGCGAAGGCCAAGGCCGCCCTCTCCGCCGACCACGTGCAGGCTTAGATCGAAAGCAGAAACGATGGGAAAACCAACCGGATTTCTTGAGTTCGAGCGCGCCGACCGCACCTACGAGCCGGCCGGAACGCGCATCAGGCACTGGCACGAGTTCGTGCTGCCGCTCGGCGAGCCCGACGTCAGAACGCAGGCCTCGCGCTGCATGGACTGCGGCATCCCCTATTGTCACAACGGATGCCCAGTCAACAACCAGATCCCGGACTGGAACGATCTCGTCTACCGCGGGAATTGGAGGACGGCGGCCGACAACCTGCACTCGACCAACAACTTCCCGGAGGTGACGGGGCGCGTGTGCCCGGCGCCGTGCGAGGCGGCCTGCACGCTCAACATCGACGACGTGCCGGTGACGATCAAGACCATCGAGTACTCGATCGCCGAGCGCGCCTTTGAATCCGGCTGGATCACGCCGCAGCCGCGCGAGACCCGGACCGGCAAGACGGTCGCCATCGTCGGCTCGGGCCCATCCGGGCTCGCCGCCGCCCAGCAGCTCGCGCGCGCCGGCCACGAGGTGCACGTCTACGAGAAGAATGCGCGCCCCGGCGGGCTGCTCGTCTACGGCATTCCCGACTTCAAGATGGAAAAGCACGTCATCGCGCGCCGCCGGGCGCAGATGGAGGCGGAGGGCGTCGTCTTCCACTGCAACGTCACCGTCGGCAAGGACATCTCCGCACGCGCGCTCGAAGAGCAGCACGATGCTCTCCTGCTGGCGATGGGCTCGGAGACACCGTTCGACTTCTTCGCCAAGTCGCCGGGGCGCGATCTCGACGGCCTCCACTACGCCATGGACTTCCTCACGCAGCAGAACCGGCGCGTCGCGGGCGAGGCACAGCTTCCGGGCACGCGGGAGATCTCGGCCAAGGGCAAGCACGTCATCGTCATCGGCGGCGGCGACACCGGATCGGACTGCATCGGTACGTCGTTCCGCCAGGGCGCGAAGTCGGTGACGCAGCTCGAGATCATGCCGAAGCCGCCGGTGCGCGAGAACAAGGCGCTGTCGTGGCCGGCCTGGCCGCTCAAGCTTCGCATCTCCTCGTCGCAGGCCGAGGGCGCCGCGGTTGAATATTCGGTCTCGACCACGGGCTTCTCGGGCGAAGGCGGGCGCGTAAAGTTGCTGCACTACGTGCACGTTGATTCCAAGTTGCAGCCGATCCCCGGCTCGGACGCGACGCTCGATGCGGAGCTGGTGCTGTTCGCCATGGGGTTCTCGGGGCCTGCGGACGGCGGCGTACTGTCGGGGCTTGACCTCGAGGCCGTGCCCCGCGGACGCTTCAAGGGGCTCGACGCCAACGAGCGGGACTACAAGCTGCCGGGCGGCGGCAAGCTGTTCGCGGCCGGCGACGTGCGGCGCGGGCAGTCGCTCGTCGTATGGGCGATCCGCGAAGGCCGCCAGGCCGCGAGCGCCATCGACGCGTTCCTGATGGGAAGCACCGCGCTGCCGCGATAGGGGGATTTTCGGTCCCGTCAGTCGGCACGGAGACGTTTTCGCCAGTACGTGGGCCTTCGCCTCAAATGCATGACGGCATAGATGGTGGCCGTATCGTCGCGAACACGATAGACTAAGCCATATTCGAATTTGCGTAGCAGGCAGCGGCGCGTGTCGCCGGCCAAGCTTTGCCAAGCGTGCGGATACTGCTCGATTCTCGAAACTGCTAGAGCAACCTCCGCGGCGAATGCGAGGCCAAGGCCAGTGCGCCTTGTCTCAAAAAATGAAACCGCCTCGTCGAGTTCGCGCTCCGCTGCGGCGGTAAACTCGACTTTCATTTGCCCAGATATTTTTCCAATACCGCGCGTGCAGAACGCGTTGGCAACTCACCCCGCCCATGCGCCGCAACCCTGTCTGCAACCTCGTCGCACCACGCTTTATCGACCTCGGGGTCGGGATCGACGGTGGCGAGAAGTAGCTCCGCAAGCTCTTCACGCTCCGCAGCACTTAGCTTCTGAGCGTCTTCGAAGATCGATTTCAGGCGAGCGTTCATGGAAGACCTCTTTTTCGTAAACCTATCCGAAAGCTCAGGCCCCGTCAGCTCGCTTATGTCGTCAAAGCATCTCTTGAGGCCAGAACTCCAATAAATTCAGGCCGTGCGTTGCGTTTGCGTCGTGCTAAGATCAGTTCCGTTTGACTTCGCTCACGCCTGTTCCTCTACCCTTGATCCAGGGCTCGGGGAGGCCCAGGTGTCTATCGGAGCTCGATCAACAACACGCAGGGAGCCGACATGAACACTCCGCTCGAAATCTCTTTCAAGGGCCTCGACAAGAGCCCGGCCATCGAAGCCAAGATCGCGGAGCGGGCGGCCAAGCTCGAAAAGCATTTCGAGCGCATGACACACTGCCGGGTGGTGGTGGCGGCGCCGAACAAGCATCACCACAAGGGCAAGACCTACGAGATCAAGATCGACATCGGAATTCCCGGCGCTGCGCCGCTGATCGTCACGCACGAGTCGGCCGTCGGCCAGGCGCAGGAGGATCTCAAGATCGCGCTCAGGGACGCGTTCGATGCCGCGGACCGGCGCCTCGGCGAGATCGTCGAAAAGAAGAACGGCGCAGTGCGCGCCGAGCGCGGGCGTCGCCGTCCGGCGAAGCCGTCGGACGATGCCGACTGATCACGCGCGCGCCCTTCCGCTGTCGGACGGTCTCCAAAGCGTCACCCGCGCGCAATCCTCCCGGATCGCGTGCGGATCGATGCCGGCGAGGGCCGTAAGCGGCGTGGCCGTGAGCAGCGTGGGGCGATCCCGCGCGGGCCTTGCCCGTGTCAGTCACGCGTCAGCGCGTCGCTTTCCCCGGCTTGACCCGCTCGCCGCCGCCGGCTTCCCGGGTGGCTCCGGTCTCAAGGGGATCGGCGTCGGGGAGATAGACCGCCTCCGGTGGCGGGGCGGGCCGCGGCCACGACGCGTCGTCGGCCCGGCCCGGCTTCGGCGGCAATCGCTCGCCTTTGAACAGCACGCGGAAATAGGGCGACTGGGAGGGGGACAGACGGCGCCGGCCGCCGGCCTGCCCCGAGCCGGTTGCGAGCGCGACCGTGCTCAGCACCGTGAGTCCGCCCGGAATCTGGTCGACGACGGATTCGCCGAGCTGCGAGGGGCGATCGGGGCTTTCGCGACGCGTCACCAGCGCCACGACGGAGGCGGAGATCGCAGGGCGCACGATGTCGAGCGATACGACCTCCTCTCGCCCACCCTCGCTCATGATCCTGAGATTGATCCGGCTGTTGTCGGCCTTCTGATCCAGGCCGCCGCCGGCGTTCGACGGCAACGCCTTGGCGACACCCGGCTCCGATCCGTGGGCGGCGGGCGCCTCGCGCCCGGCGGCGGGATCGGCGAGCTTCGCCCGGTCGGGATTGATCTTGGCCTGCTCGCCCGGATCGCCGTCGAGCGGAATGGCGCGGTCGGCGCGCGCCTGCGTGAGGTCGCGCCTCAGCTCGCGGTCGACGAAGTAGGCAAGCTTCCTGTTGCCCTCCCACGTGAAATAGACGCCGTCGCCGGCGCGCAGCAGGCGGATCTTTCCGGTCACGTCCGGGCCGTACTGGCTATAGCCGCCGTTCTCGTCGATGAAGGCCGCGTAGGTGTCGACGAACCTGGCGCCGTTCAGATAGGCGCGCTCGCGCAGGATGCTGTTCATCATTTGCACGTCGTCGTTGGCATCGTTCCGGCGCACGTTCGGCAAGCCGATCCAGTAGGCGGCGACGTTGCGCCGTCTCAGCATCTTCAACAGGCGATCGGCGCGGGCGGCATACTCGCGGCGCCACCCCTCGGTGCCGACCATCAGACGCCTGCCCGTCGCCGGATCGCGGACGGACACGCGGTCCCAGGCGCCCATCATGAGGATGGCGATCTGGGCCGGATCGGACTTCAGGCTCTCTTCGAGGTCGATCAGCTTCTGATCGAAATCCCGCCGCATGAGGCCACCGACGCTCAGCGGCGCCGTGCGGATCACGACGCGGGGATCCTTCTGGAAGATCTCGCGCGCCCCTCCCAGCAGCCCCTCCGCGAGGTCGTCGCCGACGACGACGACATTGTAGGTGTCGTTCGGAGGAAAAGGCGTGATGAAGGCCGTACCCGCCGGATCTTCCTGCGCCGCAGCGGGGCCGGCCGCCGCCATCAGGGCCGCGAGCAAGGCTACGAGCGGAAACGTGAGGCGGGCGCGCATGCCTTTCCGGCTCATTGTTGAACGCGGGCGGTGTTGAAAACGCGGGCGGTCCATCCTCTATCGCGGCGATTCGCGCGAGGCGGTCTTTCGCACGTGATCAAGAACCGCATCCGAGGGCCAGCAGTCAACCTTCAAGTTGCTGGCGCGCTCGTACTGGCCGATGACCTTGCGCGTATTGGAGCCGACCTTGCCGTCGATCTTCTCGACGTCGTAGCCGAGCGCCTGCAGGCGCTGCTGAATCTCCTCGATGTTGCGCGTCTTCTGCGGGCCCATGCCGCCCCAGGGCGTCACGAAGTCGCCGCCGCCCGCGATCCGGTCCGCGAGATTGCCGACGAAGACCGCGTAAAGGTCCGACATGTTGTAGCGGCGAATCACCTTGTAGTTCTCGAGCACGAGGAACGACGGGCCATATCCGCCCGCCGGGCTCATCATGTAGGCATTGAGCGCGAGCTGCGCGTCCGTCCAGGGCTTGCCGTTGGCGCGCTTCAACCCGAGCTTCGCCCATTCGGAGATCGGGCGCTCCTGGGTCGGCCCCTCGAAGCCGCAATCGGCCGCGCGGGTGAGCTTCACCTCGTAGCCCCAAGTCTGGCCCGCCACCCAGCCTTTGCCCTTGAGCTGGCTTGCGGCGGAGGCGAGCGCGTCGGGCACCGAGTGCCAGATGTCGGTCTTGCCGTCGCCGTCGAGATCGTGGGCGTGCTTGAAGTATTCGCTCGGCATGAACTGCGTGAGACCCATGGCGCCCGCCCAGGACGCGCGCATCAGGGAACGGGGCACGCCGGAGTCCAGCATCTTGAGCGCCGCGATCAGCTCGGTGCGGAACATGTCCTTGCGGCGGCCGAGATACGCCTGCGTCGCGACGACCGTGATGGCATCGTACGGGAGCTTGTGATGACCGAAGGCGGTCTCGCGCCCCCAGATGGCCAGCACGGAATAGCGGTCGACGCCAAGCTCGCGCTCGATCTTCTCGAGCGTCGCCCTGTGCTCCGCCGCCAGCGTGCGGCCGGTCGCGGCGAGGCGCATCAGGTAGGCCCGGTCGAGGTATTCGGAGGGCGCGCGCGTGAACTCGGCCTGGCCGCGGGAGTCGTTGGACGGGCGGCCCGGGAGGTCGAGATCGGGCAGCTTGAGGTCGGGCGTAAACCCGCTGAGAGCCTTGTCGAAGGTTGCGCGAGAAACTCCTGCTGCCTTGGCGTCGGGCCACAGACCCTCGATCCACGCATCGAGCCTGGCGTCCGCAGCGGCGGGGGTGGCGACAGCGGCGGCGGCAACGATCGCCATGGCAGACGCGAGCACCGCCGCCAGGATGCCGGGCTTCGAGCGGTGCCGCCGGGGCAGCGTGACGGGCCAATCGATCATAGGGAACACTCAAACACCTTTCGCGCGACAGCGCCTTCGCGCGATGCGGCGCCGCCGCGCGGTGCTCCGATCATCGCGCGTCGCCGCCTTCCCCTTCCCCCGTGTCTGCGATTCGGGGCTTTTTTGCGGCCCGGCCGCCAATCCGGCGCAGCGCATCGGGGACTTGCGCACTGGCCCCGCAACATCGGATATAGAGCCTCGCCTCTGATAGACTTGGAGGCGAGGCTCTATGTTTTTGGTTTGACGCGTTTTCTTAACGCGAAGTGGTGTCCACTTCGCTTGAAAACGCTCTAGTCCGCGCTCCGCATTTTGAGCGCGTTTCCAGATCCCCCTCCAATGCCGGTGCCCCGATGACCCGATCCAAGCGCATTCGCAAAGCCGTGTTCCCCGTGGCCGGCCTCGGGACCCGTTTTCTGCCCGCGACCAAGGCCATCCCCAAGGAGATGCTGACGGTCGTCGACCGGCCGGTGATCCAGCACGTCGTCAACGAGGCGCGCGAGGCGGGGATCGAGCACTTCGTGTTCGTCACGGGACGCGGCAAGGCGTGCATCGAGGACCATTTCGACCACCAGATCGAGCTCGAGGCGACGCTCTCCGCAAAGAAGAAGACGCGCGAGCTCGACGAGCTGCTGGCCGAGCTGCCCGAGGCCGGCCGGACCAGCTTCACGCGCCAGCAGGCGCCGCGCGGCCTCGGACATGCGGTGTGGTGCGCGCGCGACATCGTCGGCGACGAGCCGTTCGCGCTTCTGCTGCCGGACATGCTGCATCACGGCGCGCGGCCCTGCCTCGCCGAGCTCATCGAAGCCTACGAGCGGACGGGGGGCAACGTGATCGCCGTGTCGCCCGTGCCGGAGGACCAGACGCACCAGTATGGCATCGTCGGTGTCGAGGACACGGCGGCCAAGGTGAGCCGCATCACGTCCATGGTGGAGAAGCCGCCCAAGGGCACGGCGCCCTCCAACCTGCACGTCACGGGGCGCTATGTGCTCGAGCCCGAGATCTTCCCGTTGCTTGCCAAGCAGGAGGCCGGCGCCGGCGGGGAAATCCAGCTCACCGACGCCATGATCACCTTGCGCCGGGAGTCCCGCCATCCGTTCCATGCGGTGCGCTTCGACGGCACGATCTACGACTGCGGCTCAAAGATCGGCTTCCTGCTCGCCAACGTGGCTTACGGCCTCGCGCGCGACGATCTCGGCCCTCAGCTCCGGGCGGCGCTCAAGGACCTGATCTGACCCCCGGCCACCAGGCCCGCGCCGTTCGGCGCGCCGCCCCCGTGCTGACTTGTGCCGCTGCCAAAAAATGGCCCCAATCGAGCCGGGGCGGCACGATGTTGCCCGTTTCGGGTGTCATGGGGTTCAGATATGATTTGGGGATAAGGCTATGATTGGGGGGTCGGTCGTGATCGGGCACACGCCTCGATCGACGGTCCCACATGCCCGGACGCCCTAATCCCCTGCACGGCCGGAGACTTTGAATGGCACGCAAGCGACCCGATGTGACCGCCGGCCCGATGCACAAGACCTTGACGCCGCCCGGGCTGTTCCTGGTGCGGATGCTCGTCTTCCTGACGCTCGTCGTCTTCCTCGCCGCCATCCTGCACGAGCAGCTGTCCGTGGCGCTGATGACGAACCCCGGCCTCAACGGACTGATTATCGGTGTTTTGTGCATCGGCATCATCTATGCCTTCCGGCAGGTGGCCCGCCTCTATCCGGAGATCCGCTTCGTCAACGCGTTCCGCATCTCGGATCCGGGGCTCGCAAGCTCCCATCACCCGGTGCTGCTGGCCCCGATGGCCACCATGCTCCGGGACCGGACGGGCGCACTCTCGCTCTCGACGGTCTCGATGCGGACGATCATGGACAGCATCTCGTCCCGCCTCGACGAGGCGCGCGACACGGGCCGCTACATGGTGGGCCTGCTCGTGTTCCTCGGACTACTCGGCACCTTCTGGGGCCTGCTCGAGACCATCACCTCGGTTGGAGGCGCGATCTCCGCGCTCGACACGTCGGGCAACGGGACGGTCGCGGTTTTCGACGAGCTCAAGGCGGGACTCGCCGCGCCGCTCAAGGGCATGGGCACGGCCTTCTCCTCATCGCTGCTCGGCCTCTCGGGCTCGCTCATCCTCGGCTTCCTCGAGCTGCAGGCCAGCCACGCCCACAACCGCTTCTACAACGAGCTCGAGGAATGGCTCTCGAGCATCACCGAGCTCACGCCCGGCGCATCGACCGCCGGCGAGCAGGCAAGCCGGCAGCTCCTGTCCGCCGTGTTCGAGATGCAGCGTGCGGTCGAGGAGCTTTCGACGCGCCTCAAGGGCGGGGGCGCGAGCTCGTTCGGCGCCGCTCCGGGATCCGACGAGCCCGTACGCGACCTCGCGCGCGGCGTGAACCAGCTCGTGAGCCAGATGCGCGCCGAGCAGAAAGTCGTGCGCGAGTGGGTGGACGAGCAGGCGACGCAGCAGACGGAGGTGACGAACGTGCTGCGCGACCTCGCCGAAAACATGCTCAAGAAAGGCAACTAGCAACATGCCAAGACGTGCCGCAGATGGCCGGAGGGTTTTGAGCGCGCGCTTCGATCGGAGCCGCGCGGGCCCATCCCTCGCGGCCCCGTGCCTCACGGCGGCGACACGCGCTCCCGACCGGGCACGCGAGCGGCAAACCTCGGACGCGGAGCACTAGCATGGCGCGTGGGCGCTCGCGGCGCGGCGGCGAGTACGGAGAGTTCTGGCCGGCCTACGTGGACGTGCTCTCCACGCTGCTTCTGGTCGTCACCTTCCTGATGTCGATCTTCATGATCTCGCAGTACTTCGCGACGCAGGAGGCGGCCGGGAAGGACACGGCGCTGCAGCGGCTCAACCGGCAGATCGCCGAGCTCACCAATCTGCTGTCGCTCGAGAAGGGCAAATCGCGCTCGACCTCGGACGAGCTCGCCTCGCTGCAGGCCACGCTCGCCGATCTCAAGGCCGAGAAGGACAAGCTCTCCGGATTTGCGCTCAGCGGCGACGAGAAAGCGAAGGCAGCCGAGGGGCGCATCCAGTCGCTCGAGGCGGATCTGGCCTCGCAAAAAACCATCTCCAACGAGGCGCTGGCCAAGGTCGACCTGCTCAACCAGCAGATGCTCGCGCTGCGCCGCCAGCTCGCGGCCTTGAACGAGGCGCTCGAAGCCTCCGAGAGGAAGGACAAGGACAGCCAGGACCGCATCAAGGACCTCGGCGCGCGCCTCAACGCGGCGCTCGCGCGCCAGGTGCAGGAGCTGCAACGCTATCGCTCGGATTTCTTCGGGCGGTTGCGCGAGCTTCTTAAGGACCGCAAGGACATCCGCGTGGTGGGCGACCGGTTCGTCTTCGAATCCGAAGTTCTGTTCCCGTCCGGATCGGCGACGCTCACGCCGGAGGGATACGCCGCCATGGATCAGCTCGCCGTCGCCATCAAGGATCTCGCCAGGACCATCCCCTCCGAGATCGGCTGGGCGCTGCAGGTGGACGGGCACACGGACATCCGCCCCATCGCCAGCGCGACGTTCCCGTCCAACTGGGAGCTTTCGACGGCGCGCGCGGTCTCGGTCGTGAAGTATCTCGTCTCGCGCGGCGTGCCGGCCGAGCATCTCGTCGCCGCGGGCCATGGCGAGTTCCAGCCGCTCGAAACGGGAGTCGACGAGGAAAGCCTGCGCAGGAACCGGCGCATCGAGCTCAAGCTGACGAACAGGTAGGAGGCAGTAGGCAGTAGGCAGTAGGCAGTAGGCAGTAGGCTTGCTGATGAAGCCAGTAAGAAAAAAGATAAAGGCAATAAGAAAAAAAAAAAGAACAACAAGA
>ERZ795041.358-NODE-358-length-17590-cov-5.861363_pt1 | contig 17590 bp, 14 predicted proteins | sample MGYA00375125_ERZ795041 | MGnify/ENA primary metagenome ERZ795041 (study PRJEB30170, sample SAMN03074214) | activated sludge metagenome | biome: Common Effluent Treatment Plant; feature: Wastewater; material: Activated sludge; isolation source: activated biomass in...
CGACGTTCCAGTAGGTGGAATCGACGTTAGAAAAATCACGATTGTCGACATGGCCGAGCGCGCCGCTGATGCGCGGCTCGAAGATCATGACCTGGGGCAGCGCATAGGAGAGCAACCCCTCGTAAACGAAGTACTCGCCGTTGTCGTACTGAGCCTCAGGGCTCCAGTAGAGGTTGGCGGTGGCCGTCAGCTTCGGCAGGATGTCGCCGCTCACGCCGGCCTTGAGCTCGAAAACGTTCTTGTCGCCCGGTGGCGAACTGGTCGAGCCCGGATAGACATAATAAAGAACGCCGAAGTCGAAGGTCGCGGGACCCCATACCGGGCGGATGCCACCGTAGAAATCGATCTCGGCGGCCGAGCCACCGACGAAATCGCTATCAACGTTGGACCCCCAGATGCCGGCATACAGGATACCGTAGGTCGCATCGAGGCCGAGCTGGGCCGCGGGTTTCTCGTCGGGCTGGCTCACACCGCGGAAGACGTAATCGCTGGTGCCGGTTGCGGTGGCCGAGAAAGAAAACTCCCGCTCCTCGGCGAGAGCAGGGAATGCGAGGCAACCGACGACGGCGGCGGATGTCACCAGGCTGCGCGCCTTGCGTAGAGTATTGTACATAAGAATGATCTCCCAGACTTGCTCGGGGACGACGCACGGTTCCCGGCAACGTGTTCAAGAATCCAATAACGACAGGAAACCGCTTTGGGGGACCTCAAACAAGCGATAAGCGCTCATTCCCATGTGTTTCACAGGATCTGTGGCGGAGCTGCAACGAGGTGTGGTCAATATTTATGCGGTGCTCCCAGCAAACGGGCAAATCATCAAGGATTTGGCAACAATCGTTGAAAACCAAAACGGGTCTGACCCCTATATTCCGTTCGGATTGTTACCTAGGTATAGACTAGCCTGGCGACGGGACCTTTCGAGGTTCCTCTCCCAATGCCGGGAATCGAAGGCCAACGTGCCATAGCCAACCGTGAGTCCCGCGGGATGCGGGAGTCGAAGGCTGAGGGACCGGATATAAGCGTGAGGCCAGCATCGGATGCTTCGCCGTCCGCCCGGTCTTTGCGTGCCCGCGTCGGCAAGTTCCGCTAATTGAGGAACTCCGGCGCACGGGCGCCGCCGTTCACAGGACCTCTCCATGCCGACCGCCGGCGTCTCGCCCCCGATCGTCCTCATCACCGGAAGCGCGCGGCGCATCGGGCGGGCGATCGCGCTCGATCTGGCGCGCGCCGGATGGCAGGTCTGCGTGCATTACCGCCGGTCCGCCGAGGAGGCGGCCAGGCTCGTCTCGGAGATCCGTAGCCTCGGCGGGACGGCGGCGGCGGTGGCAGGCGATCTCGCCTCGGCGGCCGATGTCGCCCGCCTCATTCCCGACTGCCGCGCCGCGCTCGGGGCGCCCGTCTGCCTGATCAACAACGCGTCCGAGTTCCAGGTGGACACCGTGGCGACCACGACGCCGGACACCTGGGATACGCACCTCGACATCAACCTCAAGGCGCCCGTCTTCCTGGCGCAGTCGCTGTTCCTGAACCTGCCGGAGGGGGGCTTCGGCAACGTGATCAACATCATCGATCAGCGCGTGTGGAAGCTGACGCCGGACTTCTTCTCCTACACGATCTCGAAAGCCGGTCTCTGGACGGCCACGCGCACGCTCGCGCAGGCGCTCGCGCCGCGCGTGCGCGTCAATGCCATCGGGCCGGGGCCGGTGCTCAAGAGCATTCACCAGACGGACGCCGAGTTCGCGCGTGAAGCCCATTCGACCCTGCTCGGGCGGGGGCCGAGCCCGGAGGAGATCGCGGCCGCGGTGCGTTTCATCCTCGCCTCGCCGTCGCTCACGGGACAGATGATCGCGCTCGACGGCGGCCAGCATCTGACGTGGGCGGGGGGATGAGCGCGGGCGGCCAACGCGCGGCGGTGCCACAATTCCTCCCCCTCATCCTCCCACTGATGCCCCAAACTTGGGCCACGGGTAGGTTTGGGGTCGGGTCGGAGGTTCGGGAGTAAACCAGCTCTTAAGCTTAAGACGTTAGACCCATCATTCGGTTTGTTGGGCGCCAACCCACGTTGAATTTCCAGATTGGAGTGTGACGGCCGCTACTTCGATCATCGCGCATCGAGAGCAGGTCACACCTTTGGCGCCGCGTAGAAGATTGGGGTGTCCTATGACCTGCCGATTAGGGTCCTCGCGTTCCGGTATTGCCGTTTGCGCGTCTCTCGTGCTGATCCCTGCCGCGGCGGAGGCGGCCGAGCTGCCGCCGATCCGGACGGATGGCTCGAACCGCGTGGCCGAATGCGCGACCCCTGGCCGGCTGACCCTCTACCTCAAGCAGCGCAACCCGAAGCTCAACCCCCGCTACGAGGGCCTGGCCGGCGAATACATGCGCCATGGCGAAGCGCTGCACGTGCGCTGGGACTATGCTTTCTTCCAGATGCTGCTCGAGACGGGCTCCCTCACCTACGGCGGCGACGTCAAAGCCGATCAGAACAATTTCGCGGGTCTCGGGGCGACCGGAAAAGGCGCGTCCGGCGAGCGTTTCAAGGACATCTCGACGGGCGCGCGCGCGCACATCGAGCATCTCGTGATGTACTCCGGCGAGCGGGTCGAGAATCCCGTCGCCGAGCGCACCCGCAACGTCCAGGAGTGGGGCGTGCTCACGAAGTGGCAGAGGAGCCTCGGCGACTCCATCACGTTCAGTCAGCTCGCCAAGAAATGGGCGCCGGGAAGCCGGCGCTATGCGGCCGATATCGAGGCCATCGCCACGCGGTTCTTCGAGGGCGTCTGCCGGGAACCCGATCCCCAGCCCGAGCTGATGGCGGCGCTCGGAGATACGCCGGCGCGGACCCGCAAGGCCGATGCGGCCGCCCGCGTCGATGCGGCTCTCAAGGCGTCGGAGCAGACCGCCGGGGCTCGGGTCGATCCGCTACCGACGGCGGAGAGCGCTGCGGCGGCGTCCAAGGCCAAGCCCGCCGGTGCTGCCACCGCGACGGAGGACACGCTGCCGGTCAAGGGCGCGGCGGCGGTTGCGGCTGCGGTCGCGACGCCTCCGCCCACCTCGGAGACGAAGGAGAAAGCGACCGCTACGGCGAGCGCGCCGCCTGCGGTGAAGGTCATCAATGCGGCTCCGACGACGGATGTTCCAGTCGCGCCAGCGGCGGCCCAGAGCGCGGCCGAAGTGTCCGCTGCGGCCCAGGCGTCCGGCAAAGCCATCGAGGTGGCCGCGCTCCCGGGCACGCTCAACAGCACGGGCGAGACCAAGGCGGCGGGCAAGTCCGAGAAGAAATCGGACAAGAAGCCCGACAAGAAGGAGGCCGCCGCAGCCGCCGGCAAGTGCCGCGTCTGGACGGCGAGCTATGGCGGCTCGAAAGCCATCATCATCAAGGCCGTCTCCGACAAGACGACGAACTACACCGTGCTCGACGTGAACGAAGGCACCGAGAAGCGCGAGGCCGAGGCGTACATCAACGCCTATGCCAAGGGCGGACAGCCGGTCGGCGAGTTCGCGAGCCAGACGCAGGCGCTCGAAAAGGCGTTCGAGCTGTGTCCCGAGGGCTGACGGGGATGATGGCGGCACCCTTGCCCATCATGACGGCCATCGCCTCGCGCTGCTCACGTCCGCTGCGGTGCGCGGCCGGGCTTGCGGCGGTCCTGGCCGTCGCGGGCGGCGCCGCGCATGCCGTGCCGACGCTCCCCGAGATCCGGCTCTCCGCAAAGAACGGCGTGCCCCAGTGCGTGACGCCCGAGCGGCTGATGGCGTTCCTCAAGCAGCGCAACGGCAAGCTCGACCCGCGCTTCCGCAACATCGCCTCCTACTACAGGCAGCACGGCGAGGCGTGGGCGGTGCGCTGGGACTACGCCTTCTTCCAGATGGCGATCGAGACCAACTTCCTCACCTATCGCGCGCCGAGCGGCCGCATGGGCGACGTCGATCCGCGGCAGAACAACTTCGCCGGCATCGGCACGACCGGCGGCGGCGTGCCGGGCGACAGCTTCCCCGACGTCTCGACCGGCGTCCTCGGGCAGATCCAGCATCTCGTCGTCTATTCGGGTGAGCCGGTTGCCGAGCCCGTCGCGCCGCGCACGCGGCTCAAGCAGGACCACATCCTCGCCAAGTCGCATGAGCTCAAGCGGCCCGTGCGCTTTTCCGACCTCGCGGGACGCTGGGCGGCGGATCGCAAATATGCCGGCTCCATCGAATGGGTCGCGACGCGGTTCCGCGCCGAGTACTGCGCAGGGCGCGCCGCCGGCCAGGCAACGGAAGTGCTGCCGTGGCAGGGCGCGGGCTCCCGGCCGTTGACGGGGGCGGCGCTCGCCTCTCCCGTCAAGGCCGTCTCGAGCTGGGAGCAGGAGGCGCCCGGTCCGAAGCCCAAAAAGGCGAAGGCCCCGCCGCCAGCGAAGGTCACGGCTCCCAAGCCGGCCCGCGCGGCTGCTCAGCCGGTTCCCGTTCCTGCCGTTCCGATGGCGACCCCGCCCGCAGCCGACGAGCCGGCCGCGCCGTTCCGTCTCTTCGTCCCGCCGGCCGGACTGGCGGAGGCAAGGATCGAAAACGCGCCGCGGGCTGCAAACGCGGCGGACGAAGCGTCCGGGCCGGCGGATGCGGCGCCTGGCGCGGTCTCCGGCAAGACGGTCGCCGGTTTCATGATCGGCGGCGTGGGCAAGCCCGACTATCCGCCGCCGTCGGGGCTCGGCGTCAAACCGGGCCGTTGCGTCATCGAGACGGCCCGCTACGGCGGCGAGACGACGGTGCTCGTCAAGGCGCCGGAAGGCCCGGACGTGCACTACGTCGCGCTTTCGGTGCTCGACGGGTTCGAGGCCAGCATGACGCAGACGTTTCTCGACTCGCGCCCGGAAGGCGGTGAGGTGCTCGGCACCTTCGTCTCGCGCGACCACGCGATGGCCCGGGCGCGCGCGCTCTGCCCGGACTGAGGCTCTCTGTTTTGTTTGACGCGTTTTCTTAATGCGAAGTGATGTCCACTTCGCTCGAAAACGCTCTAAGGCGCAGGCGCCAGATATTTGAGGGCGGCTGACGAGATGGCGCCGCCGACCACACACGGGATGCCGGCCACCACGACGCCGCCGGCCGCGGCGCCGACGCAGCCGAGCGCGAACACCGTCTGCCCCACCTGTCCCCACCAGGCGAAGTCGCGCGACTTCTGCGAGCCTTTGGTCTTGAGCTCCTCGATGGCCGCCATGGCGTCCTTGCGGATCTTTCCGGTCTCGAACGTCTCGGCCGCCTCGATCACTTCCCGCAACGGCTTTCGCACCGGGGCCGGCTGGCTGTTCATCTCCGCCGACAGGATGTCCAGCAGGTCCTTTTCGCGCGACGCGTTGGTGGCGAGCGTCCACTTGACCATGGAGCCGGTGGTCAGCTTCTCGATGTCGTTCTTGTCCTCGGCGAGGGCGAGCGCGCCGACGATGCGCCGGATCGGCTCCCGGTCGCCGGTCGCGTAATAATAGCCCCAGAGCGTATCGATGACGTAGGCGCCGTCCTCGACGGGGAGCTCGGCCAGCGTCTTGCCGTCGCCATAGAGGTATTTGCGGATGAGGACCATGCGCGCGGGCATGCGCTCGACGAATTTCTCCAGGAGGCCCTTCCAGTCGGCGAGGCCCGAATAGGCGATGGCGCGGATCAGCACCACCTGGTCCTCGGGCGGCATCGGAAAGATCCGCGCGACCAGCACCTCGGCGCGGTCGGGATTGGCGCCGAGCACGCCGGCGATGAAGCCGATGTAGACGCCGGCCTGCTCCAGCTCGCGGAACAGGCCGAGATCGCCCATCGCGCGCACGGCCTCGGGCAACCGGTCCGGATCCGGCGCCTTTCGATAGCCGTTGATCCATTTCAGGATGTGCTCGGACTTGCGGAACTCGGGCGCGGGCTCGCGCCCCGCCTTGGTCTCGGCCAGCGTGGGCGCGAGCGCGAGCAGCGCCAAAAGAAGCACCGTCAGAATGCGCATGGCCGTCACCTGTGGACGCGCCTTCCTCAATCGCCTGTTGGGTATCCCGCCGCCAAGGGCCAGGAAGTCCTGGGCGGTTTTGTGGCGAACGCGGCGGGCGTCCCGGGCGCCGGACGCTTGACGGGCGCGCGCGGGCCGCCAATGTTCCGGCCATGCCCATGTCCGACGACAAGTCCGAGGGACCGCTCGCCCCCGCGACGGCCAGCGAGCCGCCCGCGAGCCATCCGCCCGCGGGTCGTTTGCCGGCGACTGGCCCGGACGTCATCGCCGGCTATCTGCGGACATTGACCTCGGGCCCCGGCGTCTACCGCATGCTCGATACGGCCGGCTGCGTCATCTATGTGGGCAAGGCGCGTAATCTCAAGGCACGCGTGCAGAACTACACGCGCCTCGCGGGGCTTCCGAACCGGACGCTGCGCATGATCCAGGCGACGGCCGCCATGGAGTTCGTGACGGTGCGCACGGAGGCCGAGGCGCTGCTGCTCGAAGCCAACCTCATCAAGCGCTTCCGCCCGCGCTTCAACGTCACGCTGCGCGACGACAAGTCGTTTCCCTACATTTTGATCCGGCGCGACCAGGGCGCGCCGCAGATCCTCAAGCATCGCGGCGCGCGCACGATCAAGGGCGAGTATTTCGGTCCGTTCGCGTCGGCGGGCGCCGTCAACCGCACCATCAACATGCTGGAGCGGGCGTTCCTCCTGCGCTCGTGCTCGGATGCGGTGTTCGAGAGCCGCACGCGGCCGTGCCTGCTCTATCAGATCAAGCGCTGCTCGGCGCCCTGCACCGGCGAGATCGGGCTTGAGGACTACGGCCGGCTCGTCGAGGAGGCGATCCGCTTCCTCAGGGGTGAGAGCCAGTCGGTCCGGGAGATGTACCAGAGGCTCATGGAGGAGGCGGCCGAGAAGCTCGAGTTCGAGCGCGCCGCAACGCTGCGCAACCGGCTGTGGGCGCTGGCGCACGTCACGGCCGAGCAGGCGATCAACCCGGAAGGCATCGAGGAGGCCGACGTGTTCGCCGCGTTCCAGGAGGGCGGGCAGACCTGCATCCAGGTGTTCTTCTTCCGCGTCGGGCAGAACTGGGGCAACCGCGCCTACTATCCGAAGGCGGACCGGTCGCTCCCGGCGGAGGAGGTGCTCGACAGCTTCGTCGCGCAGTTCTACGACGACAAGCCGGTGCCGCGGCTGATCCTGCTCTCGCACGACATCGCCAATCGCGCGCTGCTCGGAGAGGCGCTCAGCATCAAGGCGGACCGCAGGATTGAGATCCGCGTGCCGCAACGGGGCGTCAAGCTCGGCGTGGTCGATCACGCGCTCACCAACGCGCGCGAGGCGCTGGGCCGCAAGCTCGCCGAATCCTCCTCGCAGAAGACGCTCCTTGCGCAGCTCGGCGCGCGTTTCGGGCTCGCTCGTCCGCCGCGGCGCGTCGACGTGTTCGACAACAGCCACATCATGGGCACCAATGCCGTCGGGGCGATGATCGTCGCGGGGCCGGAGGGCTTCGCCAAGAGCGCCTACCGCAAGTTCAACATCCGCTCGGTGGCGCTCACGCCGGGCGACGACTACGCGATGATGCGCGAGATGCTCGAGCGGCGCTTCCGGCGGCTGGCCGAGAGCGAGGCGCAAGCGCCTCGGGAGACGCCGGAAGCGCTGTGGGAGCACGTGGCGGCGGAGGAGGGCGTCTCAGCGGATGCCGATGCGGCGGATGCCATCGGCGACGCCCTGCCGGATGCTCCCGATCTCGTGCTCGTCGATGGCGGCGCGGGGCAGCTCACGGTCGCGCGCGAAGTGCTGGCCGAGCTGGGGCTTGGCCACATCGCGGCGGTCGGGGTCGCCAAGGGGCCGGACCGGGATGCAGGACGCGAGCATTTCCACATACCGGGGCGGCCGTCGTTCATGCTCGAACCGCGCGATCCGGTGCTCTATTTCGTGCAGCGGCTGCGGGACGAGGCGCATCGCTTCGCCATCGGAACGCATCGCGCCAAGCGCGCCAAGGCGCTCGGCGTCAATCCGCTCGATGAGATCCCAGGCATCGGGCCGACGCGCAAGCGGGCGTTGCTCAAGCATTTTGGAAGCGCCAAGGCGGTGTCGCGGGCGGGCGTGGAGGACCTGCAGGCGGTGAGCGGGATCTCCGCGGAGATGGCGCGCAAGATTTACGACTTCTTCCACGAGCGGCGGGTGTGAGGTCCGAAGGGTGGTGACTGCGTCCGCGGTCCAGGACGCTCCTCTCAAACGAAAAGAGCGGAGCAGGAGCTTTGGGCTCCAACTCCGCTCCGCGTGCGCTCGGCTCCCAGATACGCGGTTACACTCCGAGCGCTGCCGACGAGCAGCCGGCGACGCAATACATAGGTCGGCTGCTTGACGCTTCCGCAACGACAACGCGTCGCCGGGAGTTTTCTTCCTCATGCCCCATATTTTGCCTGTGGACAAGTCTGATCCGCGTTTTGGCATATACCTTTGGGCCCGTGTCTTGCCGCTTCTCCTGAGCCTCGTCCAGGTACCCCATTGACTGGTGTAACGGGCGGTGGTGTTACCTAGAGACCATGGATCCGCCCATCCCGACCCGGCCACATGCGATCAGCCTGCCGAACGTGCTCACGTATGCGCGGATCGCCGCCGTTCCGGCACTCGTCGCGTGTCTCATGCTGGTCGAGGGCGATGCGGGCCGGTGGGCGGCGTTCTGGCTGTTCGTCGGGGCCGCCATCACGGACTGGCTCGACGGCTATCTGGCGCGCCGCCTCGAGCAGCAGTCGATGCTCGGGCGCATGCTCGACCCGATCGCGGACAAGCTGATCGTCGGTGCGGCGCTGATCATGCTGGTCCACGACAGGACCATCGACGGCGTGTCGATGTGGGCGGCGATCGTCATTCTGTGCCGCGAGATCCTGGTGTCGGGCCTGCGCGAGTTCCTGGCCGAGCTCAAGGTGACCGTGCACGTGACCGCGCTCGCGAAATGGAAGACGGCCGCACAGATGGTGGCGCTCGCGGTTCTGATCGCCGGCCCGGCGGGCGATCGCATCATCCCCGGGATCACGGCCTTCGGCATCGGGCTTCTCTGGCTGGCCGCGGTGCTTACGCTTTGGACCGGCTATGACTATCTCAAGGCCGGGATCCGCCACGCCATGGAAGGATGAGAGCCGTGTCGCACGCGACGATAAAGGAAAAGGCCCCCGCCGGGGCGGCGGGGCAGAGGCTGACGGTCCGCTATTTCGCATGGGTGCGCGAGAAGGTGGGCCGGGCGGAGGAGGCCGTGGAGGTGCCGGCCAGTATCGCGACGGTGGGCGATCTCGTGGATTGGCTCGCCGCGCGCGGGCCCGAGTACCAGGCGGCCTTCGCGCGGCCCGGCGTCGTCCGCGCCGCGCTCGATCAGGTGCACGTGAAGCCCGGCGCCTCGCTCGCGGGCGCGCGCGAGATCGCGTTCTTCCCGCCCGTCACCGGCGGGTGAGGCAGGAGGGCGCGCCATGTCGGTGCGGGTTCAGCGCGAGGCATTCGATACGGCCGCCGAGGTCGAGGCGCTCGTCGCGGGACGCGTGGACGTGGGTGGTGTCGTGACCTTTACTGGTCTTGTGCGGGGCGAGGCCGGCGGGCGGGCGCTCTCCTCGCTCACGCTCGAGCACTATCCCGAGATGACGGAAGCGGAGCTCAACCGCATCGAGGCCGAGGCGCAGGACCGCTTCGGGCTCGCGGGATCGCTGGTCATCCACCGCTACGGGGAACTCCGGCCCGGCGACCCCATCGTGCTCGTGGTGACGCTCTCTCCGCACCGGCAGGCGGCATTCGCGGCGGCCGAGTTCCTGATGGACTATCTCAAGTCCCGCGCGCCGTTCTGGAAGAAAGAATCGTTTGCGGACGGGACCGAGGCCTGGGTCGATGCCCGGGAGACGGACGGCGCAGCGCTTGCCCGCTGGGGGGCGCCGGCAACACAAAAGTAACCATCCTCCGTTTCTCAGTCCCGTTTGATATGTGATTGATATCGTTCAAATATACTCTACCATTTGATTCGTCTGCGGCGGGACGTTAGGGGATCCTTAACCTTTACCGTTCCATAACATTGCCCGATGGCGTCCTGCAAAACGCCATCATTTACGGTTACTTAATTGACCGTCCCGCCAAGGACAGTGTTGCGTAGACGGGGGTCACACAACGATGACGATTGGCCATTTGCAGCGCTTTGCGCTGCAACTTAGCTGTGTGCTGTGCGCGCTCGCGCTTCCGTTTGCCGTGACGGCTGCGGAGAGCGACCCTGTGCCAGCCGCAAAATCCACCCCGTCCAAAGGGACGGCGGGGAAAGCCCCGGTCAAGGCGACGGGGTCGATCGGGCGCGCGGCAAAGGTCAAGGCCGCGGCTCCCGCAGTCCCCTCCGCCACGCTCGGCGGTGACGTCACCCACACCCGCTTTCTGATCGGCCTTCCCAAGCGGGTCGAGTTCCGCGTCTTCTCGCTCGCCAACCCCAACCGCGTGATCGTCGACATTTCCGAGACGGCGCTCCAGCTGCCTCCGCAGCCGGAAGAGAACATTGCCGTCGGTCTCGTCAGGTCCTTTCACGCCGGGCGCTCGGGGCCCGGCAAGTCGCGCGTCGTGATCGAGGTCATCCGGCCGGTCGTGGTCGAGGGCGCCACCATCGTCGCGTCGGAGGACGGAAAGGGGCATCGCCTGGCGCTCGACATCATGCCTGTCGCGCACGCGGACAGCGCCGCCAGGAAGCCGCTCAGCACGGCGGGGCTTTCCTCGCTCGGCGCCTTCGACGTGCAGCCACCGCTGCCGACGCCGGCGCTGCGTCCGGATGAGCTTGCCGCCCGGACGTTCAAGCCGATCATCGTCATCGATCCGGGTCATGGGGGCGACGACTCGGGTGCCATGAAGAACGGCGTGGTCGAGAAGAACGTGGTGCTGGCGTTCAGCCTGATGCTCCGCGACAAGCTCGAGAAAACGGGGCGCTACAAGGTGCTCATGACGCGCGACAAGGACGTGTTCGTCCCCCTCGACAAGCGCGTCGATTTCGCCGAAGGGCACAAGGCCAATCTGTTCATCGCGGTTCATGCCGACTATGCGGGCGGCAACTCCAAAGCGCGCGGCGCAACCATCTATTCGCTGCGCGAAAGCGTCGCCAATGGGCTGCAGCGCTCGGCCAAGGGCGAAGTCTCGAGCGCCGTCCTGACGAAGGACGAGGTCGAATCCATGAAGCAGGCGAGCCTCGGGACCGACATCTCGACGGTGAAGAGCATTCTCGCCGATCTCGCCGGGCGCGAAGTGGATGTCACCCAGGAGCGGACGAGCGTCTTCACCCGCTCCGTCATCGAGTACATGGGGACCAGCACGGAAATGCGCGCGAAGCCGGACCAGCAGGCCGCTTTCCGCGTCCTCAAGACGGCGCAGTTCCCTTCGGTTCTGATCGAGCTCGCCTACGTCACCAACAAGAAGGACGCGGCGCTGCTGAGCTCGGATACCTGGCGCGACAAGGTTTCGGATTCGATCATGACGGCGGTCGAGAACTATTTCGGAAACCAGATCGCCCGCCTGCCGATGTAGGCGCCGGCCCGGTCGGCGCGCTCAGCTCTCCAGAAGCTCCGGAAACAACGAAGGCCGGTCTCGTCTGAGACCGGCCTTTGGTCTTGTGGCCGGCTTCCGGGTCGCACGCCCCGCCGGCAAAGCTCATTCAAGTCCGACTTGGAGGATGAGATTTAAGCCGCCAAAGGAGTACGAATTTCCAGTCGAGGTCGTGCCGAAGCTCATGGGCATGAGTGGCGCTCCGTGGTCGGGACGCGTCGATGGACCACTGACGAAGGTGCTTCAGCATAGTGCACTCCATCTTCCTGTTGGTGCCGTGGTCCAGCCCCTAGCGTCAAGGCCGGCGACAGCCGCGACACACCTCTCCCTTCGCCAGGGGCGGCAAAGCGAGACGACGACGGTGCTGACGGGGCTCGGGTGGACACGGCGGTCCTGGACGGACGTTCATGGTGCGATGCGTGCCCCGGGAACGCTCCCTCTGGCAGCTCCGTCCGGGACTGCCACGCGTTCCACCAGGCTCGGCGACCGGCTGATCGGTCATATCGGCTCAGAGTTCTCAAGGACACCTGTCCCAAGGCTCTGACGCATGCACCCAGTCAACAAGTGCACAAAACGGCCAAGGCCGGTGCACCCTGCGAGGCAAAGTCTTCCCCCACGCTCTGGAGGTTAGGCGATTCGCATGACGCGAAGCTGAGGCCCACGCAATAATCGTCGAGCGTTGCCGGCATGACTCAGTGACCCGTGGGCCCAGGCTCGGGATCGGGCGGAGGCGCGTCTTCGTGACCGCCGTTTCCGCCGCAAGAGGTGAACAGGGACGTGAGGCAGTTCCAGGTCTTGGATGCGGCGGCTCCGATCGCGCTGCCGGCATTGCCGATCTGCTCGCCGGCCTTCTCAAGGCCGTCCTTGGAGGACTTCACCGTCTGGTCGGCAAGCTCCTCGACGGTGCGCGGCACCTTCGCGGGTTTGTCCGCCGGGGATGGATGCGGCTCGGCCGCCGGCTGTGTGGTCGGCCTGTCGTGCGGAGCCGCCGGCGGTTCGATCTCTCCGGCGGGCGGAAGGCTTTTGGGCTGCTGGACGATCGTCGTCAGGCCGGGACAGGGGAACGGCGCACCGCGGGATACGGCGCAGGTCCGGTGCTTGCCGAGTCTCGCCATCTCCGAGATGCAGTGAAGGGAAGCGGTCGGATCCTTGCCGGGGCCGTCCGCGGTGCCGTCGACGACGCAGCGGTACATCGCGGGAGGATCTTCGCACGTCACGCAATATTCGAGCGCCGCGGCCGCGTGGGGGAGGGCCAGGGCGAGCCCGGCGCCGGCTGCGATACGTCCGCGGTTCGACATCCCATCCTCCGGTGCGGCGTTCCCGGCGCCTTGCGCGGCGCGCGATCGAAGGGTGCTGCGCGCAATCGTGAAAGCCGATAGGCCCCTTATCATAGGACTTGGAGCAAACCAATGAAGCGGCCGCGAAAAATCGCGCCGATGCCGCCGCGACAGGCTGGACGGGCGACGCTTGCCAACGGAAGGGGCCGCATCTATACGGGTGCTTCGCGCGCTCCGGAGACGTGGCCGAGAGGCTGAAGGCGGCGGTTTGCTAAATCGTTATACCCTCTAAAGGGGTATCAGGGGTTCGAATCCCCTCGTCTCCGCCACAACTTATTGATATTTCTGTATAAAATGCGAAGTCTCCGACTTCGCCAGGATTTTCCGGGCAGTGTCCGCGACTTAGCGTGGGGCGGCTTCCGTTGAGCGACGGAGAGACGGACGTGGTGCCGGTTTTGTGACCCCCTTGGCACCGAAAGTCTCCTATCGGTTTTGAGGTGGTACCGGTGGGTGTGCCTTCGAGCGGGGCTCGACTCTACTTGAATCCGAGCTGGCGATGCTGGTCCGGCCAGAGCGGGCTCAGGACGCCGGCCTGCATCAGCTTGTTGGCGGCCAGCTGGGGAGGCTGACGGCCTTGCAGGATGGCGACGGTGATCTCTGGAGCCAGGAAGCTCAACCGGAACACCCGCGTGAAGTAGGATCGGGTGACGCCAGCCTTTGCGGCGAGATCTGCGACGTACACATCCGCGTTTTGCATGATCATTTCTTTGTAGCGCCGGGCTTGGCCGAGCAGGCGCAGCAGACTGCGGTCTGGCTCTCGGTGTTCCAACGGAGCGCCGTCGATCAAGAGCTTCGTCTCCATGCCCGTGCGCCGCACGCATGCAGGAACCGTAAGGACTTCGAGTGAACCCGTCGGATGCGTTGGAAGCTTCTGGACGTCGAGAGCTGGATTGGTGATGTCCGCCAGCATGCCGATACAGATCGAGATCTCCACCGTGTTCGGCCGCACGTCGATCCGCGCGACAAGTGCGCGGATGATGGCTCGTCTGTGTGAGGCTGGGAGCGTTGACCAGCGGTGGTCGAGACTAACGGCTTGCTGGATCAGCGCCTTTCGTGCTGAGAGAGGCGCAGATCCAGCAGCATCAAGAATGAGCGATTTGTTTTTCAGCAACGCGCCGACGCGCTCTTCAATGAGCGCATGATTTGGACTCCATGGTTGGGAACGTCAGATGCGACGTTCGCACCACTAAAAGCCCCGCGCGCTGCGAGGCGAGCCCTGGGACGGCACCTATGGCCGTCACGCCCCACAGCAATGCGTCTTTGGTGCGAGAAGTCCAATCGTTTTCGACGGACTACAAAGGAGCGCACGGTCTCGGTTGATAGCGCCTGTATCGAAGGAGTGAGGGAATGGCCACTCGCGGCCGACATTAGCTCCGGTGACCAACTCGTCGGCAATTGCCCCCAGACGGTATTGACAACGCGCGCGTGTCGCTCGATCTTCACGGCAGTGCGCTCTGGGGCGCCACCTGTCCGCGGCAAGGGAGCTGGCTCCCACCCATTCGAACGCACGACTTCGTTCGATCCCTTCTTCCGGCCTGTCTCAGCGGACATCAGGCGACACGGAAGGAAGGTCGTCCATGAGTCGCACGCTCACCCCCGATTCCTCTCTCGATACACTCAAGAAGGAAGCCAAGCGCTGGCTGAAGGTGCTGCGCGCCGGCGACAAGCTGGCACGAGAACGCCTCGTCGCGGCGACCTCGACCGCTCCGGCCAATCCGAACTTGCGCGACGTGCAATTGGCGCTTGCGCGCGAGCATGGTCTCTCCGGCTGGACGGCGCTCAGAGCCGCGCTCGACGATCTGGCGATGGAGCGGCGCAGCGTGGCCGAGCGCGTCGACATCGTGCTGCGCTCGGCCTGGGGCGGCGATCCGGCCGCGGCCGCGCGCATCCTCACACGGTGGCCCGAGATCGCCAGCCATGATCTCCACATCGCCGCAGCCACGGGAAACGTTGCCGAGGTCGAACGGCGCCTTGCTGCCGGTCCGGCCGCCGCTGCGCGGAAGGGCGGGCCGCTCGACTGGGAGCCCTTGCTCTATCTCGCCTATGCGCGCCTGCCAGGCGGAGAAAGGCGTACGCTCGATCTCGTGAGGATACTGCTGGATCATGGCGCTAACCCGAATGCGGAGTTCGACGATGGTTGGGGCAATCTGTTCAAGGTCCTCACCGGCGTAATCGGCCAGGGCGAAGGCGACAAGCCGCCCCATCCACAGGCAAACGAGCTGGCCCTGCTGCTGATCGAGCGCGGCGCTGATCCCTACGACTCGCAGGCGCTCTACAACACCTCGATCACGCGTGACGACACGACGTGGCTCGACTTTCTCTGGACGTGGTCGGAGCGGCGTGACCGATTGGGGAGGTGGCGGGAGAAAGCGTGGAAGATCGGGGGCAACGTCCTGCTGAACGCGCTTGACTATCTGCTCGGCAACGCCGTCGCGGCCAACCATGCCAGACGGGCCGAGTGGCTGTTGATACATGGTGCCAATGCCAACGGCGTGCATGCCTACTCGGGCCGGCCGTTGCGCGAGGAAGCGCTGATCTATGGCCATGCCGCCATGGCCGACCTGCTCGTACGCCACGGTGCCAACGCGCCACCGCTGGATCGCCGGGCCGCATTCCAGGCGGCCTGCATGCGGCTCGATCGTGATGCAGTCCGCAGGCTGGCAGATAAACATCCGGAATTCCTTCACAATCCGGCTCCCATGCTGACCGCAGCGCGCCAGGGCCGTGCGGATGTGGTCGCGCTACTGCTCGAGCTCGGCATGGACGTCGATGTCGCCGACGAGATCGAGCAGCGCGGGCTTCAGGTCGCCGTCGCGGGCGGGTCGCTGGAGGTGGTCAAGCTGCTGGTCGCACATGGCGCCGATATTGACCGGCCCACGACGAGTATTGGCGGCGGAGCGATGGGATATGCAGCCCATTTCGATCGCCGTGAGATCGCGACCTATCTGGCGCCGTTGAGCCGTGACGTGCACGAACTGACCTATCTCGGGATGACCGATAGGCTGCGCGAGTTGTTCGCCGAGGATCCTCAACGCGCCAACGCGGTGCTCCCAAAGGCCGGCATCACACCGCTGTTCTGTCTGCCGGACGATGAGGACGCAGCCGTCGAGATGACGACGCTGCTCATGGCCCATGGCGCTGATCCAAAGTTCAAGAACAAGGACGGCCTGACGGCCGAGCAGGCCGCACGAAAGCGCGGATTGATCGACGCCGCTGATCTCATGGCGGGTAACGAGACGGTCTGAGAGCTGAGCGGCCTGCAGCCAGCCAGAGCATTCTGTTGTGCTGCAGGCCGTCCATCGCCCCGGAGAGTCGATACGGATCCCAGCGTGAGCAAGACTTCCGATGTCCGGCAATGGGTCATTCGCACCGCACGCGCCTGCATCAGCTAATGTCCGCTCGCGACAGGAGACTGGCGTTGCTGTACGGCAGGTGAGTAGAGCCGCGCACGGAGGCCTCGCGCCGCTGGTGCCGGCCTCACTATGATGCGCACCCACCAAGTCCGGAGCACGCCCATGCCCCGCTTCGTTGCAGTCTACACCATGAACCCGGAAGACCTCGCCGCCTTCCGTGAACGCCCCAAATCCGAGCAGGAAGCAATCGACAAGGTCGGCCTGGGGGCGTGGGAGGAGTGGAGCGAGCGCAACGCCGCAGCCATTGTCGCGACCGACGTCATGGTGGGCAAGACCAAGCGCGTCACCAAATCCGGCATCGCCGATGTGCAGAACCAAATCGCCGGCTTTCTGATCGTCAAAGCCGCCGACATCGCCGCCGCCGCCGGCCTTTTCCAGGACCACCCACACATCACCGTCTTCCCCGGCGACGGCATTGACGTCATGCCCATCGTCACGGGGCCACCAGAGGACGATCTGCCATGAAGCAAGCAACAGCCAGGGCCGCCGCCAACTGGCGTCGCGTCTATGCCATGCCCGTCGCCAGCGCCTATCCCTTCTATATCGCCAAGGCTGAGAAGAAGGGCCGGACCCGGGCCGAGGTCGACGAGATCTTCCGTTGGCTTACCGGCCACAGCCAGGCCTCGCTCGAAGCCGAGTTGGCGAAGAAGACGAGCTTCGAAGACTTCTTCGCGCACGCGCCGAACATGAACCCGTCTCGCTTTCTGATCACCGGCGTCGTATGCGGCGTCCGCGTGGAGGAGATTGAGGAGCCGATGATGCGCGAGATCCGCTACCTCGACAAACTCATCGACGAACTCGCCAAGGGCAAGACGATGGAAAAAATCCTCCGCAAATAGTCGGCGGCGGATTGGCCTGAAGGCATTTCCACACTCTGAGCGAAGCGTCTTGCCCCACCTCGAGTGGATGGCACGTCGGTACTCTGACGGCATCAGCGACACACCGGCACTACTTCCGCAACTGGGACGCCTCTGCCAAACGCTTTATATCGGCGACGGCCAGAAACGGACATGCAAGCGCGCGCAGGCCGTCATCGTCTTGTGTTACTCACTGAGAACACACTGTGCGTGACTGCTCCAAAACGATATTCAGAATACAACTAGTTTTCTCCTCTAGTTGGTAGGACGCGCCGCTAGCGACCAAAGCCCGGAGGGCGGAGACGCCGCTGAGCGCAGCGAAGGCGGGCGCGGCGCCGACTTCGTTGTGGATATGGGCGGCGTGGTGAGAGGCGTGCGGCCAAAGCTCGCTCTAAATTGGTGCTGAGAAACGCAAGAGGCGCATTTGGAAAAGATTCTAGTGACCTGAACCAGAAGTTCGTAGGATCATATCTTGGTTTGTGTGGCGGCA
>ERZ795041.359-NODE-359-length-17587-cov-4.723249_pt1 | contig 17587 bp, 17 predicted proteins | sample MGYA00375125_ERZ795041 | MGnify/ENA primary metagenome ERZ795041 (study PRJEB30170, sample SAMN03074214) | activated sludge metagenome | biome: Common Effluent Treatment Plant; feature: Wastewater; material: Activated sludge; isolation source: activated biomass in...
GCCCTTATTATTTTTTTATTTTATTGGCTTTAACTGTTTTCTAAACCGACTCCATCACCCAAGGAGCCGGTGTAGATCTGCCGATCCTCTTCGCCTTCGGCGGGTAAATCGGCTAGGCTGACCCCAAACACTCATTGTCTGGCCAAGCCCGCGAACCCGGGAGACCCACATCATGTCCGCCCACCCCCACCAGTCCATCGACAACGTCCTCCACGAGCGGCGTGTCTTCCCCCCGGCCAAGCCCTCACCAGCCGGGCCCGACGCCCACGGCTTCGACCGCTGGCTCGTCCCCACCCTCGACGAGTACAAGCGCCTCCACGCTCGCTCCATCACCGACCCCGCGGGGTTCTGGGGGGACGAGGCGAGGAACCTGCACTGGTTCAAGCCCTATTCCAAGGTCCTCGAGTGGGCTGCACCCGACGCCAAGTGGTTCGTCGGTGGCCGACTCAACGCCTGCGACACCTGCGTCGACCGCCACGTCGCCGCCGGGCATGGCGACGAGGTCGCCATCGTCTGGGAGGGCGAGCCCCTCGACGCGAGCGGGAATCCCGAGATCAGCCGCATCACCTACCGCGAACTCCAGGACGAGACCGCGCGACTCGCCAACGCCCTTACCTCGCTGGGCGTCAAGAAGGGCGACGTCGTCACGATCTACATGCCCATGGTTCCGCAACTCGCGGCGGCCATGCTCGCCTGCGCGAGACTCGGGGCCGCTCACAGCGTGATCTTCGGCGGGTTCGCCCCCACCGCCATCAGCGAGCGAGCCCACGACGCGAGAAGCCGCGTCATCATCACCGCCGACGGCGGGTTCCGCCGCGGCGACGTCGTGCCGCTCCTCAAGAACGTCCGCGAGGCCGTGGACCTGCTCCATGAACAACACCACGCCATCGAGCACGTGATCGTCCTCCGCCGCACGGCCCACGCCTCGCCCGAGACCACCTTCACGACGGGCGACACGCAGCACGCCGCACGCCTCTCGTGGTGGCACGACGTCGTGCCGAAGGCGAACGCACACTTCCCCTGCGTCCCCATGGACAGCGAGGACATGCTCTTCCTGCTCTACACCTCGGGCTCGACCGGAAAACCCAAGGGGATCGTCCACACCACCGCGGGGTATCTCGCCTACACGCAACTCACCGCGAGGATCGCCTTCAACCTTGTCCCCGACGCGAATCAACTCTTCTGGTGCTCGGCGGACATCGGCTGGGTCACCGGGCACTCCTACGTCCTCTATGGCATCCTCGCCAACCGAGTGCCGACGCTTATGTACGAGGGAGCCCCCAACTTCCCCACGCTCAGCGGCGGCCGCGGCGACCGATTCTGGGAGATCATCGACCGCCACAAGGTCACACAGTTCTACACCGCCCCCACCGCCATCCGCACCTTCATGAAATGGGGCGACGACCTCCCCGCCAAGCACGACCTCTCCTCCCTCAAGGTCCTCGGCACCGTCGGCGAGCCCATCAACCCCGAGGCGTGGATCTGGTACCACAAACACATCGGCCACGAGAAGACCCCGATCGTCGACACCTACTGGCAGACCGAGACCGCCGGGCACGTCGTCACGCCCCTCCCCGGCGCCACGCCCACCAAGCCCGGGAGCTGCACCCTCCCCATGTTCGGCATCGATGCCGCCATCGTCAACGAGGACGGCGAGGAACTCGCGCCCAACCAGGGCGGCCTCTTCGTCATCCGCAAACCCTGGCCCGGCATGCTCCGCGGTGTGCATGGCAACCGCGAGCGCTTCATCAGCAACTACTGGGGACGCGTCAAGGATCCCACGACAGGCGAGCCGTACTACTTCTCCGCCGACGGCGCCCGCCGCGATGAGGACGGCTACTTCTGGGTCCAGGGACGCATCGACGACGTCATCAAGGTCTCGGGTCACCTGCTCGGGACGATGGAGGTCGAGAGCGCACTCGTGAGCCATCCCGGCGTCGCCGAGGCCGCGGTCGTCGGCATGCCCCACGACATCAAGGGGAGCGCGATCTGCGCCTTCGTCACGCTCAAACCGGCATGGCTCAGCGCGAACAACCGCGAGCCTGATGACTCCCTCCGCGCCGAACTCACCAAGCACGTCGCGACCGAGGTCGGCGCCCTCGCCAAGCCCGAGCAGATCCGGTTCGCCGAGGGGCTCCCCAAGACGCGCTCGGGCAAGATCATGCGAAGGCTCCTCCGCGACATCGCCTCGGGCGTCGAGAAGATCACCCAGGACACGACCACGCTCGAGGACTTCACCGTGGTCGCGAAACTCCGGGATCACGAGGAGTAGGAGAACGACGAGAGCGCCTCGCACACTCCATCGATCGGCATCTGCCATGAAATCCATCCGAAGACTCATCGGCAAACTCGGCGGCCAGCGATTCCGTGGCGAAGTCCTGGGGCATCTCGTCGAGGCGCGCGTCGGCTACTGGGGCGATCAGGCCGTGCTCGTCAATGGCAATCCCGTCAGCGAGAAGCCCTGGGCCTGGTTCACCGGGAAGTCGAGTCACTTCATCACGCTCCCCGGGCCCGAGGGCACGCGGCACCACGCCGAGGTGCAGTTCCTCGATCGCTCCGGAGGCCTGGCGGTCGCGATGCGCGTCGACATCCTGCTCGACGGTAAACCCTTCGCGTCGCTCTCCGACGTACCCCCAGACGAACGCCCGGATCGATGCCCACACTGCGCCTACAGCCTCGTAGGGCTTGACGCGGTCAATCACGAGATCCGCTGCCCCGAGTGCGGCCGCCACACCCCCGCGTCACTCGTCGCGACGCGCCGCTGACGCCTCCACAAACACGTCCACAGCCTGTCCCACGAACAACCCGCCCGCGGGCAACTCCTTGACCTCAAACACGACATCGACCACGCGCGTGTCCACGCGCTCGACGTTGTTCCCGAAGAGTTGATCCTTAGGCCTGGCGTACGGCTCGATCCGCACGAGCGCCAACGGCACGCTCGCCGCGGCGGCCCCGCGCGTCCGCGCCATCGCCCGCGGCTCCTTGGAAAGCACAATCAGCGCAATGTCCTCCTCGTCCACGTGCGCCCGCACAAAGAGCCGCGACAGATCGCCCAGCACCAGCGCCGGGGTCGCGGCGTCGGCGCTCCATCGCTCACCCGGCTCGATGTTTCGCCTCAAGATCGTTCCATCCCGGGGTGCCCGGATCGTCAGACGTTCCTTGAGCGCTTCGAGGGCCGCCACCTCGGCCCGCTGCCGTTCGAGCGACGCCTCCGCGATCCGCAGATCCGGTTCCCACCCTCCCGCGCGGGCCTTGGCCAGCGTCGCTCGCGCGACTTCGAGGAGTGCCTGCGCTTCGATCACGCTCTGCTGCGACGCCTCCAACTCACGCCGCGTCACGCCGCCGACTTCAACCGCACGCCGATTCCGCTCCAGCGCGTCCGCGCGGTCCTTCACGAGCGCCATCGCTCGCTCCACCTCCGCCTCCAGCGGCGGCAAGTCCTCGGCACGCGGCAACGCCCGCCACCGTGCGATCTCCGCCTCACCCGACTTGACCGCCGCACGCGCCCGCGTGAGATCCGCGTCGATGAGCCTCGAATCCAGCCGAAGGAGCGCCCCGCCCGCCTTCACCGTGTCGCCCACGTGCACCAGCACCTCGGCCACCAGACCCGCCTCGGGCGAGCCGATCGCCACCTCGCGCTCCGCAGGCTCCACCGTCCCCAACGCCGCCACACCCGACTCAAAGGGATTGACGCTCGCCTCGCGCGCCAGGGGCACATCGATCGGTGGCTTGTCCGCGGTCGAGACCGCCCAGATCCCCACAGCCAATCCCAACACCGCCACAACGATCGTGATCCAACGCACCATGCCAGATCATTCGCCACATTCTCGCGATTGGATGGCGAGAAGAATCGCCCCATAAACTCCGGCGGATCACCGTCCGGCGTTCGGCTCGGTCCGGCGCTCCGCCGCCAACGCCTCATCGTTCACGACGGCAGGAGCAGTCGCCTCGACGCGAACGCGAGTCACCCGCGTCGGCTCGGCCTCAAGCACCGTCAAGACCAAACCACCCTTCTGCATCGACTCCCCCGCGAGCGGGATCCGCCCCAGGGTCACCGTCACGAACCCGCCCACCGTGTCGTAGTCCTCGCTCTCGGGGATCTCGACGCCCAGAGGCTTGAGCGCGTCGTTCACGTCTTCCACATACGCGCGCGCGTCGATCTCCGCGACCCTCATCGCCTCGTCCAGTTTCACCTCGCCGATCTCGTCCTCGATCGGCTCGTACTCGTCCTGGATGTCGCCAAAGACCTCCTCGACGATGTCCTCGATCGTGACCAGGCCGGCCGTCCCGCCATACTCGTCGGCGACGATCGCGATGTGGATCCGCTTGGCGAGCAGTTCCGTGAGCAGTTCGCGCACGGTCTTGGTCTCGGGGACAAAGACCGCGGGGCGCAGCAGCGCACGCAGGTCGAACGTCCCGCCACCCTTGCCCGAGCGCTCCCCCGCGAGCCATCGCATGAGGTCCTTGATGTAGAAGACACCCAGGACATGGTCCAGGTCGCCCTCATACACCGGTATCCGGCTGTGCCCGCCTCGGCGGATGAAGTGTGTCACCTCGCCCAGGTTCGTCGTCACCGGGATCGCCTCTACCTCGGTCCTTGGGGTCATGATCTGTCCGACGGTCGTCTCGCGGAAACGGACCACGGCCTCGATCATGTCGCGCTCGGTCTCGTCCACCTGACCCTCGTGCCGTGCCTCCTCGACCGCCGACAGGATCTCCTCCTGGGCCTCCTCGGCATCGTCGACGTGCGCGCGTCCTGCGAGCCGGCGGACCGTCACGTCCACCACGCGATACAACGGCGTCAGCGGACGCAGCACGACCGCCACCGCGCGGATCAATCCCGACCACGCGATCGTCGTCACCTCGGCGGCATGCCGAGACACCGCCACCGGGACCACCGACCCCACCACCCAGATCAGCAGCGTCGAGATCAGGACGCTGAGCGACGCCTCGCGCCAGGTCAACTCCTCGACCTTGGCAACGGACTTGATCCACATCATCATCCCGATCACCACGACCAGGTTGGCGCCGATCCGGGGCATGGCGAGGGCCGCCGCGTGCTCCTCGGTGTCTTCAAGAATCGCGTTGATTCGCGCGCGCAACGCCGGACGCTCCGCATTCGCGAGCAGTTCGTCCAGTTTCGGCCTCGAGAGATCCCGCAACGACTGCGAGATGGCGGAAAACAGACCCCCGGCCAGGAGAGCCAGGAGCCAGATTCCTAACCACGCTTCCGCACTCACTTCAAACTCCACAAGTCACGCAAGAACAAGGGGTAATGACCCATGATCACGCGCGACTGGACCCGGTTGGACCGCCAGAATCAAAGACCGGCCCAACCCCGACCGCCGACAGAACCGCATCCTCCACCCTATGCATCAGGGCGGCGGCCTCGGCGTCGTGGTCGTCGAACCCTAGGCAGTGCAAAACCCCATGGATGATGTACAGGAGCACTTCCCGATCGACCGTGTGCCCCCGGGTTTTTACCTGCCTTTGGGCTTCTTCAACGCACGCCAGAATATCGACATCGAGAACAACTCGCTTGCGGACGATCACCTCGCCCGTTGGAGTCAGGGTGATCGCTGGCCGTTGATCGCTTTCATCATCGTCCGATAAGTTATCAGACATGTCGAATGTCAGGACGTCGGTCGTCTCGGCGATGTCCATGTACTCGGCATGAGCCTGGGACATCTCGGCATCACCGACGAGTTTCACCCGAACCTCGCCGGCACAACCGAGCAACTTGACCGAACGATCGGCGGTCTGGGCGAGCCAGCGGAGCATGTCCGGTGTGAGCCGTTCTTCGGGGTCGGCGATCTCGATGGTCAGGGTCGGCGTCATGGGGTGGTGCTCGCGACAGGACGATACCCGGGAAGCACACGGAGAGCGGCATGCCGGACCAGGATCCGCAGGTCAAGTTGCGGCTGGACGGGCAGCGGCTCACCATCGGCCTGAACAGCGACAGCCTTGCGGGCGGTGATGTGGAACTCGCGCGCCTTGTGGCGGGTGGCGTTGGCGGTCGATCGGAAGCGGGCGCGGATGAGCCAGGCAAGGGCCGCGGATCGGGAGCGACAGGGAAGGAAGGCGAGATCGGCGAGTCCATCGGTGGGGTCGGCGTTGGGCGCGGGATCGAGGCGCATCGCGTACTCGTGCAGATTCGCGATCACGGTGAGTCCCGGGCGGGACTCCACCACGGGTCTGGCATCGGCGTGGATGGTCAGCGGATCGAGCCTGAAGTCGGCGAGTTCGGCAAGGATCGGCTTGATGTAGGTGGCGTGGGAGATCGGGCCGGTGCGGACGCGATCGACGCGGTGGACGACGCTGGCGTCCGGGCCGAGGCTGACCATGATCGCCGCGAGCGAAGGCGGGTGTGGAGGCGCGTGGAGTTCGAGGAGATCCATCTCCACGGGTGTCGCGTGGAGGAGCGCGTGGATGGCGTGTTTGGTATTCGCGCGGCAGTTCCACGAGCGCGCGAAGAGATTCTCTGTCCCCATTGGGTAGTGGTAGACGGGTCGTCGTGCGTCGCTGAGCGTGGGGAGGAGGCGGTGGATGGTGCCGTCGCCGCCGATGATCGCGACACGGTCGGCCTCGACGATGGCCTCGGCCAACTCGCCGTTGGTTGACGCAGGGACGAGAAACGCCTGGATGCCCTGGCGCTCGACCTCGGCTTTGAGCGCATCGCCGGCGAAGATGGCCTTGCCCTTGCCCGAGCGGGGATTGACGACGATCGCGACGCGCATGATGGGCACAGTAGTCGGGAGCCTAAGAGCGCCCGGGTGTACGCTGTTGGCATGCGGGAAGCGAGGTCATCCAAATCCGTGCATGCCGGCGCGTCCCGCCCCGTGGTCGTCGTGGTCGGCGGAGGATTTGCAGGTCTGACCTGCGTCCGGGGTTTGCGGCCATCGGCGGTGGACGTGGTCCTGATCGATCGGCGGAACCACCATCTCTTCCAGCCGTTGCTCTACCAGGTTGCGACGGCGGCACTCTCCCCAGCCCAGATCGCACACCCCTTGCGATCGGTGTTGGAGTCGCAGCGGAACGCGAGAGTCCTGATGGGCGAGGTGTTCAAGGTCGACGTGTCGGCGCGTCGGGTGCATGTGACACTTGCCGGCGGCGAGGTGCGCGAGGTCTCGTACGACACCCTCGTGCTCGCGGCCGGGCTTCGGCATTGGTATTTCGGGCACGACGACTGGGAGGCGCGAGCGCCGGGCCTCAAGTCGCTCGCGGACGCGATCGAGGTTCGTCGTCGTTTCCTCATCGCCTTCGAGCGGGCGGAGGCGAAGCGTTCGGACGACCCGAGCGCCGAAGTCTCATCCGAGTTGACCTTCGTCGTGATCGGCGGCGGACCGACCGGTGTGGAGATGGCGGGCGCGTTCATCGAGATCGCCTGCCAGACGATGAGGCCCGAGTTCCGCTCCATCGACACGTCGCGAGCCCGGGTGGTCCTGATCGAGGCGCAGAAGTCGCTCCTCCCCAGCGGGTTTCCGGAAGAACTCGGCGTCCGTGCGAAGCGCGATCTCGAACGCCTGGGTGTCGAGGTCATGCTCTCGACACGAGTGATGGGCGTTGAGAATGACGGCGTTCGTGTGCGGCACGAGGGCACGAGTGAGGACGGGTGGATCTCGGCGCGGACGGTGGTCTGGGCCGCGGGGGTGCGTGGCGAGCGCGTGGCCGAGTCGCTGGGGATCGAGCTCGACCGCTCCGGTCGTGTGGCGGTGGAGTCCGACCTCTCGTTGCCCGGTCACCGTGAGGTGTTTGTCATCGGTGACTTGGCGAGCATGGTGGACCGTGCGAGCGGGCAGCCCGTGCCGGGCATGGCGCCGGCGGCGATGCAGATGGGCCGATTCGTGGCCTCGGCGATCACACGAGAGACACGCGGGCGATCCCGCGGCGAGTTCCGCTATCACGACAAGGGGTCGCTCGCGACGATCGGGAGGGCTCGGGCGGTGGCCCGGCTGCCCGTGCCCGGTTCCAAGCGCGGCATGCACTTCGGTGGGCTTCTCGCGTGGGTGCTGTGGGCACTGGTTCACGTGGCATATCTGATCAGCTACCGCGCCAAAGTCCTCGTGATGCTGGAATGGGCGTGGGCGTACGTGTGGCTCACGCGCGGCGCTCGGATCTTGCAGCAGACGACCCCGCCTGTCTCGGAGCGGTGAGCGCTCTACGGCGGGCCGGCGGTTTTCACGCGTGCTACTTCGCCTTGCGTCGGATCAGCGTGTAGTTCGCGACGAAATCCTTGCTGAGGTCCATGTTCATGGGAGGCTGGTTCCACTCGAGGGCGTCGGCAAAGGGTCGGAAGGCCGCGGTGTCGTCGGTGCTGTAGTTCAGGACTTCGAACCCGGCCTTCTCGATTGCTTCCTTCGAGAACGGGCACGAGGGATCCTGGGCCGGGGAGGGCGTGGGGCCTGGCGCGAGGTTGTAGATGATGAAGAGGCCGTCGGGCTTCAGGATGCGGTGGATATTGGCGAGGAACTCCTCGTCGCTCACCTTGAGATCGAGCGGGTTGATGGGCGCGACTCCATCGGCGGGGTGGACGCGTCCCTTGGTGAGATAGTTCTTGGAGATGATGTAGTCGTATCCCTCGCCGACGAAGGCGTTCATGCTCTTGTCGGCCGGCCAGTTTCCGCGATACAGGACGGTGGTGCCGGAGGGGCCCGGCTCGGTGACGAGTTTCATGGGCTCGTCGCCCGTGCCGATGTACGCGCCCTGGACCTCGCCCTGATCGCCCGGCGCGGAATAGAGGGCTTCGATCAAGGAACTGTCGTGCACGCCGATCGTGGTCATGCCCAGGCTCGCGAGGAGTTTGAGGTGGACGAGGCCCGAGCAACCCAGATCGAGGATCTTCCGGCCGCTGAAGCAATCGTTCAGCTTGTCCTTGGGGTCGGCGGTGGTCGCGAGGCACAGCAGGTCGAGCATGCGGGCGCGCGAGTGGGGTGACCCCTCAAAGGTGTTGTAGTAGAACCCTTCATCGAAGATGTACTCGCGGAATTGGGCACGCTCGGCTAGGCCCAGACGCTCGTAGCCGGCGGGAGAGACGGCGTCGAGGGTCGCCGGGTTGATGTAGAGTTGACGCGTGCCGTCCATCATGGGGGCCCAGTTGGAGGCGATGAGATATTTCTGGGCGCCGATCGATTTGACGTGGGACATGATCCTCGCGGCATGGTGGCGGAGGTACTCCATCGGGCGGGCCTCCCCGTCGGCGAGGGTCGTGATGTCGATTGGTGGCAGGGCGGCGCGAGGGGACGAGCCCGGCTGATTCTCGAGGACCCTGGTGAACTTCGAGACCTTGGGAGGCTGGTTCCCGGGGGCCGATTGCTGGGCGAGGCCCGAGGCCGCGAGAAGGCCAAGGGACATGAATGTGGTCAGGACAAGTCGAAAGGTCATCGGGTATGCTCCATGGTCGTCGAGGCTGGCCGGACGGGCAATTCTAGAGTTCGCACGCCGAAGAATCATGGGAACGCGCAGGTTTGGTCGTGTGACGTGCTGATGCGCTCCGCGGACGGATCATTCGAGATACGTCCACCGGCGTCGGGGAAGGGGTAAATCGCCATGCATGATGACCCGCACGCCATTCCGCCGCAGATCCCCCGCACACCGCCGACTGTCCCGGGAGAGATCCGACTTCCAACGTCGGAAGAAGGGCGCGGCACACGTGTGATCGGTATCCTGATGATCGTGTTCGGGTCGCTCTCGATCCTGACCAATGTCTGTAGCGTGATACAGCAACTCGTGCTCCCGAGGCTGATGGGCCAGTTTGGGAGTTCTTCGACTCAGGGCGCGACGCAGTCCCAGTTCCAGGCCATGAGCGCGTATTCAGCCCCAATGGCGGTGCTCGGGATGATCCAAGTCGCGGCAGGAGCGTTGTGCCTGGTCGCTGGTATTCTGGTGGTCCAGAAGCTCCGGACAGGAATCGTGCTGGCGCGAGCGTGGGGCGTGCTGAAGATTCTCGTCTCGATCGTCGGCGCCGGCGTGGGCATCGCGTTTTCCCGATCGTTCACGAGCCAGATGATGTCGCAACCCGGCGGCCAGGGCATGCCCGCGGGCATGGGCCCGTTCATGATGATCTTGCAGATCGGTGGGGCGATCTTCGGGTTTCTTATCGCGACCGCGTTGCCCATCGTTGCGCTGGTGTGGTTCTCGCGGGCGAAGATCAAACGTGAGGTGGACGAGTGGCGTTGAACTGCTCTGGATGCGGGCATGACCTGGAGCGCCTCGTGGATGAGGCCGAACGGACCGGGTCTGCGCTTGTCTGTCCCGAGTGCGGCAAGAACGCGTCCGCGGAGGAGGACACGGGATTCGTCTGCACGAAGTGCGCGTATCCGTTGTGGCGGATCCGAGAACGCGTCTGCCCGGAGTGCGGGACGGGGTTCAAGCCGTCGGAGTACACCTTCGGCGTGAACGCGGTGCGGTATGTGTGCCCGCACTGTGCGCAGGACTACTACGGGACGGGCGATCGCGGGCACCTCGAGCCGCGGGAGTTCGATTGCGTGAGGTGCGGGCAGCACCTGAGCATGGACGAGATGGTGCTCGTGCCGCGGTCGGCGGCGCCGCGGGCGGCGTTGCGCAGCGTGCAGAACCCGTGGCTGGAGCGCGAGGGCGCGGGCTGGTTCAGGAACTACTGGAAGACCTGGGGCCTGGCCTTCTCCAAGCCCGCGGAACTCATGCTCGCGACGCCCGACGATTCTTCCACCGGGCGGGCGTTGGTCTTCGCAGCGATCACGATCATCGCGTATGTGAGCGTGAGCGTGGGGTTTTTCGTGATCATCGCGATGCTCGGTCGGTGGGGCACGGCTGGCGGGCTTGCATGGCTCGCGGGCACGATGACCGTTACGTTCGTTGCGTTCTTTGTGTGGGCGGTGTGCACGCATGGGCTCTTGAAACTGATCGCCAAGCCCAAGGGATTGGGCCGAACGGTGACCGCTCTCGCGTTCTCGACGCCCACGCTGGTGCTCATGGCGGTGCCTCTGTGCGGCATGTATCCGCTCGTCGTGGTGGCCGTCATCTGGCACGCGATCGTGGCCTCGATCATGATCGGCGCGATCCATGGCGTCCGCGGCGGGAGGGCGGCGATCGCTACGCTCACACCGCCCGCGGTGGCCGTGCTCGCCAGCATTGGGATGCTCGTGTACGCCATCTGGTCCGCACAGACCGCGATGACCACGGCGGTCGCTGTCGGGCCGACAAGCGTCGGCGCGTTCTACGCGGGATCGCTGGCGGGTTCGCTCGAGACTCTTGCCTTGAACTCGAACAACACCTGGCCCGACCATGGCGCGAGGCTCCTCGCTCAGCCCGGGACGAGCACGATGATTTTCACGCATCCCGCACGGACAATCGCTGGTGGCTCCATGATTGGAGGCGGGACGGGATACACGCCCTCGGCCGGGTCGGGTCTCACGCTCCTCAACCTCCAGACCATGCCCACGATGCAGCAGACGAGGGCCATCGACGCGCTCGCAGCGACCTTGCCCTCGAACATCGTCGCCCATCGCGTGGGCGACGTCGTCTTCACATACCACGGCGTGCCCCGAGATGGGAAGAATCCGAAGTTGTGGGTGCTCATGATCACGCCCGACCCCGCGGCGCCCCTGCCGGCGGGCACGGTGTTCTCGCACTTTGTCGGATACGCCGACGGCACGGGGGCGGAGATTCCCGACGCCGACTTCGACTCGGAACTTCGGACACAGAATGCCCAGCGGGCGAGGCTTGGGCTGGCGCCGATTCCCGACCCTTCGACGATCGCCGTGGGCCAGGGCGTCGGCCCTGCCGGAAGCCAACCCGAGGACGAGCATGCCGAAGAATCGTCGCCGTGAACCTGTGTTTGGGCCCGGGGATCCAGGCCGCGTGACGTGCGGCGACTTCTACAATCCGCCCCATGAGTTACACGGTCCTCGCCAGGCGGTATCGGTCGCGGTCCTTTGACGAGGTGGTCGGCCAGGAGCCGATCGCCCGCACGCTCAAGGCCGCGATCGACGGCAATCGCGTCGCCCACGCCTACCTCTTCTGCGGCACGCGGGGCGTCGGGAAGACGTCGATGGCGCGCATCTTCGCCAATGCGCTCAACAACCCCAAGGACGACGATGCCGTCATGCAGGCGATTCTGCAGGGACGCGACACGGACGTCATCGAGATCGACGGAGCGAGCAACAACTCGGTGGAGGGGGCGCGTGACCTCATCGCGAACTCGGTGTATCGACCGATGCGCGGGCCGTACAAGGTCTACATCATCGACGAGGTGCACATGCTGTCGACGGCAGCGTTCAACGCGCTGCTCAAGACGATGGAGGAGCCGCCCGAGCACGTGAAGTTCATCCTGTGCACGACCGAGGCGCACAAGGTCCCGCCGACGATCCAGAGCCGATGCCAACGGTTCGACTTCCGCAACATCTCCACGGGGGCAATCGCCGAGCACCTCGCCGCCGTGGTGAAGAAGGAGAAGCTCACGGCGGACGCGGAACTGGTGCACGCGGTGGCGCGACTGGGCAACGGATCGATGCGCGACGCGCTCAGCCTGATGGACCGCCTGATGGCGTCGGGCGAGAAGAAGCTGACGACGAAACTGCTGGAAGAACTCCTGGGCCTCCCGGACCGAGAGGTCATGGGCTATCTCATCGACGCACTGGCCGAGGCCGACGCGAAGGCAGCGCTGGAGCACGCCGACGCGCTCCTTGAGAAAGGAACGAGCGTCGATCAAGTGATCGAGGCGCTGCTCGGGCGTCTGCGAGATCTCATGGTTCTGTGCGCCTGTGGCGAGAAGACCGAACTGGTGGATCTCTCCGACCAGGCACGGTCGGCGGAGGCGGCCCGAGCCAAGAACTTCGACGCGGCGGGCGTCGTCCACATGATCGCCCTCTGCGAGAACGTCCAGCGGGCGGCCAAGAGCAGCCCCATGCCCCGCGCGCTCTTCGATGCCCTCGTCGTGCGGCTCGCGATGACCGAGAAACTCGCGGACGTGACGGCGGTGATCGCAAGACAAGGCCCGGCGATGGCGGTCGGGAGTGCCGGCGGAAAAAAACGCTGACGGCGGCGGGGTCGGCGGGCGCCCCGCCCTCGATCGCGTCGCCGGGGGTCATACGGCAGGCCTCGGCCGAGGTGCCGCGCGTGGTCGCCCACGGTGCCGGGCGCGCCGCGCCCATGGCCCACGCGCCGACCGCGCCAATGACACGGCGCGAGATGCCGCCGCCTGGCGAGTTGACGAACGAAGAGATCTGGGCGCTGACGCTCGAGCGGTGCTCGCCGAATCGTCGTGTACGCCTGCTCCTTGACGGGTCGCGGCTGCTCTCGATGACGCGTGAGGCCGCCGCCGTGGAGGTTCATCCGGGTGTGCACACGATGGCGCAGGGTGCGCTGGCGGAGATCACCGAGGCGATCTCGTGGGCGGCGGGGCGCGGCGTGCGCGTGGAACTCGTGCGGGCCGAGGCCCCCGAGGCGCCGATCGATGATGGCCAGACCTCGAACGCGACGGAGCATCCGCTGGTGAAGTCGGCGATCGAGTTGTTCCAGGCGAGAGTGATCCGGGTGGAGCGGCGTCCCAAGGCCGAGCCGGAGCTGTAACGTCCGACGAGGAGTGTGCGATGTTCGACAAGTTCAAGAGCATGGGCGCCATGGCGGCGCTGATGAAGAACAAGGACGCTCTGCGCGAGGCGGGCGATCGCGTCCGCGCGAAGATGGACGCAACGCGGGTCGTCGGCGAGGCGGGAAGCGGCGCGGCCCGCTGCACGGCCACCGGCACACTCAAGATCGTCAGCGTCGAACTCAGCCCCGCGCTCGTCATGGGCATGGCGAGCGACGACAAGACGCACCAACTCGCTGGGTCGCTGATCGCCGAGGCCGTCAACACCGCGCTGACGCTCGCGCAGCAGCGACTGCATTCCTGACCTGGGCGCGCTCAGCGGGTTGATGGGGGCGGGGGGTGCTGGAGGCGCCGGAGGCGCAGGTTGAGCACCCCGGCGATCACGCCAATGGATGGACGAGCCTTCGCGGGCGTGGAGACATTCCGCGTCCGTGCCGACGTTCGCGTCGAGATGCTCCCCTCGCCCGGCCGCCTCCCCGGCTCCACACCCGACGAGATCGAGCAGATCGAGCGACACTGGTCGGGTCTTGCCGAGAGCAACCCGCGGCTGTACAACGGCCCCGTGCTCAGCGTGGTCTCGATCGACCATGAGATCGGGGTGATCCACGGGCGTCGCGATGATTTCAAGCGGCTTCTCGCCCAGCCTCGCGTGGCGACGGGGGTGCGCCTGCTCGCGGTGACGGGCGTGGTCGTCGCGAGAGATTCGCGGGGCACGCCGCACGCCCTTCTCGCGCGCCGGGGGAAGAAGACGCGGATCTATCCGGGGATGTGGGAGCTCGCGCCCTGTGGCGGGGTCTCGCCGCCGCACCCGAGCGATCCGGTGATCACGATGGAGGGGCTTCGTGCCGCGGTGCACGAGGAGGCGTCGGAGGAACTGAACCTGTCGATGGACATCGGGCGGTGCGTCGGCCTGGTCCGCGATCGCGTGGCGTTCAGCGACGACCTGGTCTTCGAGTGCGATGCCGGCGAACTCGATCGCGTGCGCGAGACGCTCCGAACGTCGTGGGAGTGCCCGGAAGTGGCTTGGGTGGCGCTCGACGAGATCGAGGTGTTCGATCGGAGGAATGCCGAGTCGATCATCCTGCCGACGCGCTCGATGTTCCGGCTGCTCGGGTGGATCGAGGAATGAGCCTGTCGATCACGCGTCCGGCTTCGGGCGTTTCCAGTTCGAATCCGGATCGCGCTCGAGCATGACGGCCGACTGCTTCGCGCATCGCTTGCACACGAGCGAGCCATTTATCGGCGAGGCCCACGCGGGGTCGTCGCGGCGCTCGAGGCACAGGACGCACGTCGACCCCTCAGGAATCGGCCCGCCCGCGAGCCGGTTCCAGAGTTCGTCGAAGGCGAGCGTGAGGCACTTGGCGCAAATCAGGCTGCCGCGGTGGCCCTCAACCATCGGCCGATCCTCGGCCCAGCACTGCCCGCAGAAGTCGCAGAGGAAGTCCTCGGCCGTGGCGTTCTTGGGATTGATGCCCTCGCGATGCATAGTGCTCACACGCTCTCGCCGATGATGCGACGGTAGACCTCGCATCGATCCATGAGTTCGGCATGCCGCCCATCGTCGACGACGCGCCCGGCGTCGAGGACCACGATACGCTCGGCGTTCTGGATCGTCAGGGCGCGATGGGCCACGGTGATCGTCGTCCTTCCCCTGGAGAACTCGGCGAGCGCCTCGGCGATGGCGTGCTCGGACTCGGTGTCGATCATGCTCGTCGCCTCGTCGAGCAGCAGGATTCGAGGGTTGCGGAGGATGGCCCGCGCGATGGAGATCCGCTGACGCTGCCCGCCCGAGAGGCCGGCGCCCTGTTCGGAGAGGAGCGTGTCGTAGGCGTTGGGGAGGGCGCTAATAAACTCATGGGCCCGCGCCTTGGTGGCGGCGGCGACGATGTCGGCGTCGGTCACGCCCTCGGCACCGTACGCGATGTTCGCGGCGATCGTGTCGGCGAAGAGCACGACGTCCTGCGTCACCGCGGCGATCTGCGACCGCAGCGAGCGGATCGAGACGGACTTCACGTCCACACCATCGACAAGAACCACGCCCGTATCAGGGTCGTAGAGCCGCGGGAGGAGCGAGAGGAGCGTCGTCTTGCCCGACCCGTTCGGGCCCACGACGACCAATCGCTGAGCGTGCGGCACCGCGATCGACACCTCGCGGAGCGCGGGCGCCGGCGCGCCGGGATACGTGAACGAGAGGTCCTTGAACTCGATGGACCTGGAATGCGGCGTCAACTTGGGGAGCCGCCGATCGTGCCCGGACTCTCGCTCGATGCCCAGCATCATCTGCAAACGATCGGCGGCTGGAGAGGCCGACTGGATGTCGTTCACGATCCCCGTGAGCGGCATGAGCGCGAGGAGGAAGTTCCCCGGCGGGACGTTCTGGCGCTGCATGTACCACGCCGCAAGGAGCACCAGGGCGCAGAGCAGGAAGATCGACAGCATCTCCGTGAGCGGGCTGGCGAGGGATCGGACGGTGCGCACTCGGTTCATCTCACGCATCACGTCCTTGTTGATGCGATGGAAGCGCCCGGACTCGCGGCGCTCGGCGTTGTTGAGTTTCACGACGCGGAGCGCCTGGAGCGACTGCTGGGCCGTGTGCAGCATCCGGGCCTGGGACTGGAGCGCCGCCCCGGCGGCACGGCGGATGCGCTTGCCCAGTTTGCGGATGATCGTGTAGAGCAACGGCGCAACGAGGATCGCCCCAAGCGTGGCGCGCCAGTCGAAGTACAGCGCGACCACCATCGCGGCGACGCCCTTGAAGACCTGGAGCACCGCCTTCGAGAGGAGTTGGTTGAATCCGCCGCCGAGCGCCTGAACGTCGTTCACGATTCGGCTGACCCAATCGCTCGTGCCGTCCTTCACGGCCCGGCTGAGCGGGGCGCGGATGACGCTGTGGAAGGCGTCGCGACGGATGTCGGTCATCACGCGGTGCACGATCGTGAGCGAGAAGAACGAGTGGAAGAAGTTGGCGATCGAGCCGACTACCGCGAGGAGCGCGAGCGACGCCATGATCCACACCAGGCCGGTGAAGTGGTCCTTGGGGAGTTGATCGATCCAGACTTGGGGGATCTGCACGCCGCCGAGCGCCCTGGCGATCGTGTTAGTCGAGAGCGCCTTGTTCAGTTCGAGGGCGAGTTCGGGGAGGGCCTTGGTGCCACCGAGCAGGCCGTCAAGGATGGGCTTGGCCCCCGCGAGCCCGACGCCGAGGGTGAGGGACGAGACGCCGACCATCGCGATCGTGCCGAGCAGCATCGCCCGGTGGCGGAGCATGCTCTTGGCAAATGTCCAGAAGGCGGATGGCATGGGGAGTCAGGCACCAGGGATCGGGCATCGGGCGTCAGGAAGGCATACCGATGCCCGTTGCCCGATTCCCGAGGCCTCGATCAAACGTTCTCGGCCTTGCCGATCTGCCACTCTTCGAGTTCGACGGGCGCCTGGCGTCCGAAGATCGTGACAAGGACGCGGACGAGGCCCTTCTCGGGGAGGAGTTCGTCAACGGTCCCCTCGTAGCCCTGGAAGGGGCCTTCCTTGATGAGGACGTGCTCGCCCTTGGCGAAGACGAGTTTGACAATCGGCTCGTCCTCGGGCTTGCGCGAGTCCTTGAGCATCTTCTCGATCTCGTGGTCGGCCATGGGCGTGGGTCGCCCCGCGGGGCCGACGAAGTCGCCCACGCCGGTCGTCTCCTTGATAAGGAAGAAGACGTCCTGGAGGATTCGGCCGTCGGGCTCGAGCCGCATCTCGACGAAGACGTAGCCCGGGTAGAGCTTGGTCTCGGTGATCTTCTGCTTGCCGGCCTTGATGGTCTTGGTCTTCTCGGTCGGGACGAGGATGCGCCCAACGAGAAGGGTCATGCCCTCAATCTGGACCTTGCGGAGGAGCGTCTCGCGGACCGACGACTCCTTGTTCGAGGCGACGCGGAGGACGAACCAGTTCATGCCCTCCTGGCGGAGCGGCTCGTCGTGGGTCAGGGTGCCGGTGGTCTCGGTCATGGGTCGTCCTTACGGGCGGGTCGTTCGGTTGGGG
>ERZ795041.360-NODE-360-length-17557-cov-7.628728_pt1 | contig 17557 bp, 15 predicted proteins | sample MGYA00375125_ERZ795041 | MGnify/ENA primary metagenome ERZ795041 (study PRJEB30170, sample SAMN03074214) | activated sludge metagenome | biome: Common Effluent Treatment Plant; feature: Wastewater; material: Activated sludge; isolation source: activated biomass in...
TTGCAAAAAGATCGATCAACCACGAATTGTTCCTATTAAGACGCGATAGCCCTGCCCCAAGGCCTCTCGCAGGGGGCCCTGAGGCTATGAAAAACCGGGACTCCGGCTCAGGGCCGGAGTGACGCTCTGCTGACCGCTGTTCCCGCAGGGTCACACGAAGTGGACCCTGCGGGAACAGCGATCCTACGGGATCCACTTCACACCCGAAAAATCCGGCTTGCGCTTTTCCAAGAAGGCTTTGCGTCCTTCCTTGGCCTCGTCGGTCATGTAGGCCAAGCGCGTGGCCTCGCCGGCAAACACCTGCTGGCCCACCATACCATCATCCGTGAGGTTGAAGGCGAACTTCAGCATTTTGATCGCCGTGGGGCTCTTGGCCAGGATCTCCTGCGCCCACTGCCACGCGGTGCTTTCCAGCTCGGCGTGCGGCACTGCGGCGTTCACCATGCCCATTTCATAAGCACGTTGCGCGCTGATGTCGCGGCCCAGGAAGAAGATCTCGCGGGCGCGCTTCTGGCCCACCATCTTGGCCAAGTAGGCACTGCCATAGCCACCGTCGAAACTGGTCACGTCGGCATCGGTCTGCTTGAAGACCGCGTGTTCCATGCTGGCGATGCTGAGGTCGCACACCACGTGCAGGCTGTGCCCGCCGCCCACGCACCAGCCGGGCACCACGGCGATCACCACCTTGGGCATGAAGCGGATCAAGCGCTGCACCTCCAGGATGTTCAGCCGGGGCATGCCGCTTGCGTCCACATAGCCTTGGTGGCCGCGCGTGCGCTGGTCGCCGCCGCTGCAAAAGCTCCAGCCGCCGTCCTTGGGGCTGGGACCTTCGGCGCTAAAGAGCACCACGCCGATGGACGTGTCCTGGTGTGCATCGCTGAATGCTTCCAACAGCTCCGCCACGGTGTGCGGGCGGAAGGCATTGCGCACCTCGGGCCGGTTGAAGGCGATGCGCGCCACGCCGCCGCTCTTGCGGTAGGTGATGTCCTGGAATTCCTTCACCGTGCGCCACTCCGGGGCGGTGGCGGTGAATTGCATGCGGGCTTTGGTCATGGTGGCAAAGGTAGGCGGGGGGTGGCGCGGCGTAGGTGAACTGCCCTGAAATGCCAAGAGCGTCCACGCTTGTGGCATTGGGAACCAGCTACGGTCAAGGCGCACGAGCGTGGACGCTCGCGCAAGAGTTGGGGGAACCCAATGTGGCCCATAGCCACGCAAGTCTTTCGCACCAGCTGGTTCTCCTGCCGCGCCGCTCAGTACACTTCAGTGACCCGTCGGCGCAGGTGTATAGTCGCGCCAGAGTGGGGGGAAAGCGAGACCATGCCGCATTCCAGACCCCGAAGGGGTCGCACAGCGTTGCATGATCAGCGGGTGGGCACGACCCTGAAGGGGTCGCACATCAAGGCAGGTATTTCGGATCGGACGCGATGCCGGCTTCTTCCAGGAATGTGGTCAGTTCTTCGATGAACGATCGGTCGTACCGCGAGTGCCATCGCTCGCATGCTGCCGCAATAGGGTTGGTTCAGGCATGAGCGGAGGACGCTCGCGCCAGAGTGGGGTGACAGGGTATCACGGGTCCACTACCTTTGCAGGTATGCTGAAGGAATTGATCAATAGGGACCGGGCCGCGTTCGGGGCCTTGTTGGCCGCGAACAACGTGAGCCGGTTGTACGCCTTCGGCAGCAGTGTGCGCGGCTCCTTTGGACCGGAAAGCGACGTGGACGTACTGGTGGAAGTGGATGCGCCCGAAGAGAAGGCTGGGCGCATGCTGATCAATGTATGGAACGGATTGGAGGATTTGTTTCAACGACCGGTGGACCTGCTTACGGAAAGCAGCCTGCGCAACCCTTACTTGCGCGCTGAGATTGAGCGGACCAAGATGCTGATCTATGATGGGTCCAAGCGCCAAATTCTGGTCTGACATCCTCACGGCCATCGGCGAGGTCGAAAGTTTCCTGGAAGGTGTCGGGTCGCTCAACGAATACGTCCGCGACCTGAAGACTAAAAGGGCGGTGGAACGCGAACTCGCCGTGATCGGCGAGGCGGTGAACAGATTGAGGAAGGAGGAACCCGGACTGCAATTGGATTGTGCGCGCTCCATCGTGGGCATGCGCAACCGGCTGATCCACTCCTACGCCAACGTGGACGACAAAATCGTTTGGGAGGTGGTTCAGATCGATCTGCCGATGTTACGTGTGATCGCGGAGGAGCGTTTGGGGGAATGAGCGTTGAAATAGTCGATCAGCACGGACGTGTCAACAAGCACTACTGGTCCCGCCATGTTGCGAAGTCGTTGCGGGCTTCCTCCAAGCGCAGCAGTTGATCCTTGGAAAATACAGGCCCGTGCAACAGCAGTTCAGCCAAGCTTTCTACACCATCCGAGGTCTGCCGGTCAGCTTCTGTTCAAGCACGGCCTTTGCTTTCCGCCGCTGCAAGGGCGTCAAACGCGACAAGGCCCGTAGCAGTTGTTCGAAGGGTATGTTGAGCTTGACCTCCATGATGTAAAGGTAATGAGGCTCTCTACTAATGATCTCACACCCTTCCCCCCTTGATCTCCTCCACCACCGCGGGGTCCAGCAGGGTTGTGGTGTCGCCCAGGTTGCTCATTTCGCCCTCGGCGATCTTGCGCAGGATGCGGCGCATGATCTTGCCTGAACGCGTTTTGGGCTGGCCGCTCAAGACCTTATCACCCTCGGCGAACCTGCCGATGATGGCCAACAGGCTCACAACAGGTCCAAGCCCTTGATCTTCGAGAAGTGCTTCTTGTTGAGCGTGAGCAGCGGCACACCATGGGCCATGGCGATGGCCGCGATCAGGTGGTCGGCCAAATGCACATCGTGCTGGGGTGCGATGTGGGCGATGATGTCGCGGAACTTCAAGCTCACTTCCATGGTGAAGGGCAAGATGTGGAAGTTGGCCGTGAGCTCGCATGGTGATGTGCGAATTCCGCCTTGTTGCGGGCACCGGCCAAGATCTCGGCCAGGACCACGTCGCAGATCACCGGTTGGCTGCCGGCCAAGCGTTCCGATGCGGTGAACGCCGCCGGTTAGCGGCGCATGCGGCCGATGAAGATGCTCGTGTCGATCAGGACCGTTTCCATGCCTTCTCGCGCAATTGCTCCAAGGTGATGTCCCGCCCTTCCCATGCGCCGTCCAATCCGGCGAACGGGTCCTTTCCAAGCTTGGCCTCGCGTTCCACGAACTCCACGAACAAGGCGCTGATGCTCTTCTTGCGCCTGCGGCTGAGCATGGCCGCGGTACGCTTGAACTTGAGCGGTACCGAAAGGGTGAGCTTTGTGGTCATTGTTGTTGCACGGTAGCCAAGCAACGGCATTGGCTTACGTGGTGATTAACGAAGGTACGTGATCTGATCGGCCGGGATGGTCAAAGCCGTGCTTCTCACACCCTTCCCCCCTTGATCTCCTCCACCACCGCGGGGTCCAGCAGGGTTGTGGTGTCGCCCAGGTTGCTCATTTCGCCCTCGGCGATCTTGCGCAGGATGCGGCGCATGATCTTTCCGGAGCGCGTTTTTGGCAGACCGCTCACGAACTGGATCTTGTCCGGCTTGGCCACGCGGCCGATGTTGGCCGTTACCGATTCGATGATGTCGCCGGTGATGTTCTCCACCGCCTGCTTGTCGCTCTTGTCCAGCGGGGCTGCGGGGATCACGAATGCATAGATGCCCTGCCCCTTGATGTCGTGCGGGTAGCCCACCACGGCGCTTTCCACCACGCGTTCGCTGAGGTTTATGGCGCTTTCGATCTCGGCGGTGCCGAAGCGGTGGCCGCTCACGTTGATCACATCGTCCACCCGGCCAATGATGCGCCAGCGGCCGTCCTCGTCGCGCTTGGCGCCGTCGCCGCTGAAGTAGTGGCCCGGGTAACTGCCGAAGTAGGTTTGCTTGAAGCGCTCGTGGTCGCCCCAGAGGGTGCGCAGCATGCCGGGCCAGGGGAATTTCAGGCATAGCATGCCCTCCACCTCATTCTCCGTGATCTCCTTGCCATCCGCGGTGAGCAGCACGGGTTGCACGCCCGGCAGTGGCCAGGCCGCGTGCCCCGGTTTTTCATCGGTTATGCCGGGGAGCGAGGAGATGAGTATGCCGCCGTTCTCGGTCTGCCACCAGGTGTCCACAATGGGGCAGCGGTTCTTGCCCACATGGCGCTTGTACCACTGCCATGCTTCCTCGTTGATGGGTTCGCCCACGCTGCCGATCACCTTCAGGCTGTCGAGCGAGTAGGCGAGCACGTGGTCCAGGCCGTGGGCCATGAGGCTGCGGATGGCGGTTGGCGCGGTATAGAAGATGTTCACGCCGTGCTTGTCGATCACCTGCCAGAAGCGGCCGGCATCGGGGAAGGTGGGCACGCCCTCGAACATGAGCGTGGTGGCGCCGGCCGCCAGCGGCCCGTACAGGATGTAGCTGTGGCCGGTGATCCAACCGATGTCGGCCGTGCACCAGTACACATCGCTTTCGTTGTACTGGAACACGTTGCGGAAGGTGTAGTCGCAATGGACCATGTAGCCGGCGGTGGTGTGCACCACGCCCTTGGGCTTGCCGGTGCTGCCGCTGGTGTACAGGATGAAGAGCGGGTCCTCGGCATCCATTTCCTCGGCAGGGCAGTTCTTGTCCACGTGCTGCAATTCCTCATGCAGCCACACGTCGCGGCCCTCCTGCATGTCCACGGCCCATCCGATGCGGTCGGCCACGATCACGCGCTTTACGCTGGGGCATTGTTCCAGGGCTTCGTCCACCACGCGTTTCATGGGTATTTGCTTGTGGCCGCGGTACAGGCCGTCGGTGGTTACAACAATGTTGCACTGGGCATCCTGTATGCGGTCGGCAATGCTTTTTGCGCTGAACCCGCCGAACACCACGGAGTGTATGGCCCCGATGCGCGCACAGGCCAGCAGGGCGATGGCCAGTTCGGGGATCATGGGCATGTAGATGCAGATGCGGTCGCCCTTTTTTGCGCCGTTGCGCTTGAGCACGTTGGCAAAGAGGCACACGCGTTCGTGCAATTCGCGGTAGGTGAGGCGTATGAAACGCTCGTGCGGGTCGTTGGGCTCCCAGATCAGCGCCAGCTTGTTGCCGCGTTTTTCCAAATGGCGGTCCAGGCAATTCTCGGTGATGTTGAGCTTGCCGCCCTGGAACCATTTGATCGTCGGTTCATGGAAGTCCCATTCCAGCACCTTGTCCCACTTTTTACGCCAGGTGAAGGTTTCGGCTTGGGCGGCCCAGAAGCCCTCGGGATCCTCGATGCTGATGCGGCGCGCCTCGTCATAGTCGGCCTTGGTGCGAATGCGGGTGATGTCCATGGGTTACAGGAATGAATGCGCAAAGTAGGGATGGAGAAGGAGCCGAGAAAAACACACACCATGCATAGGGCAAGCCCGGTCGGCTCGGTAATCGCTACCAGCAGCGATGTAGGCAGAGGTGATACGAAGGAGGACACGTAGCCGTGCGAACCGGCGGCAGGCGTTGTAATACCCTTTCGCAATAAAGCCCCATCCGATCTACTTGCCCTTTTCCGCATGGCTTCTCCGATGAGGTCGTTCCATAGACCCCGCTACGTAACACCCTCCTCGTATCGCCCTGCGAAAAAATAGCTGCACATCTTTGGACGGCCCCTTATTGCGAATGGGTATAAGCCCTGAGAGGCATTCATTGCCTGTTGTACATGAGTCGGGTGCTCAAGGACTCACCCTTCCGCGTACCCCTTATCAGATACATTCCTTCTGACAGGTGCGAAGCATCCATGCCTGTGGAGCTACTGCGCGGATTGCCCTGCATTACCAAGCGGCCCATTGGGTCGAACACTTCTATTAAGTCCATGGTAGCGAGGCCAGCGCCGAGCATCAAGTACCCATCGGCGCGTATATAGGCAGAAACACCATCACGCACTGCCGGAGGTGTTGATGCGACCCCTGTGGGTATTGATGTCCCGGTGAGCCTCAGCACAAAATTGCGCCCGATGCCTTGATAGCTCTGGAAATCGCCAGCCACCAGGTAGCGACCGGAAGCATCCACGTCCAGCACGCGCACGTTGTAGTCAGCATCGGGCTCAAGGCCGCCCTGTGCATCAAAGGTGGTGTCCACCACGCCCAGCCAATCCGTGCGCACCAAGTCGTTATGGGACTCACCACCATAAGTGCTGAAGCGTCCGCCTATGAGGTAATTGCCGTTGGGCAATTGCTTAATCCGGTGGCAGAAATCATCGGAAGAATAGGCGAATCCCGAGTTGAACGTGGTCACCACCCCATTGGTGGTCATTTGGAGCAAGCCTTGCCGCAATAAGCTGCCGTACGCGCGGCGGATGCGCCCACAGACCATGATGGCCGTGCCCGAGGCCAAAGGTTCCAGATCGAGCACCTCACCGTCCAGGTCGAATGTTCCTTCAATGTGGATCCCTGCCCATGGATCGAGCGTGCCGGTGCTTGTTACCCTCGCAAGGTTGGAGGTCGCAGAACCCATGAAGTAATTGAAGGAACCGCCGATATAGGTTCTGCCATCAGAGATGGTTTGGCTTGCGAGGAGCGGGCGATCGAACCATTGTTCCTCCTGGTTATTGTAGGAATTGTCCACGAAGAGGTCGGCATCCAAACGGGTGATGCCGCTTCCCACCGCCAATGCTCCGCCATTGGGCATGCGCTCGAGGGCCCGCATGCTCTCACACGTGTAAAGAGGTGTGGTCCAAGAATGGATCGATCGGATGAATGCGCCGTCCTGGTCTACCAGGAACAATGAAGCTGTGCTGTCAATATCATAGAAATTGGCTTGCATTGAGTATGCGTTCTGCGTCGCGCAATCCATGCCCACAAGCACCGTTCCATCGGTGTTCAACAACAGCGCATGCACTTGCGCACCTGTTCCACGGCCCACATGGAACGAAGTGTCAAGAGAGCCATCATCATGGACCCGGACCAAGTAGCGCGAAGGATGGCCGTTGTATGTGGTGAATGCACCTCCCAATAGGATGCGCCCATCCGGCTGGATCGCCGCACAGTTCACCGGCCCGTTCGCAGCGGTACGGTGTCTGAAGCTGGGGTCAAATCGGCCGTTCCCTAACAATCGCACCATTCCATTGGCATAAGCTCCACGTGCATGGGTCAGCATCTTGCCGCTCAATATGATACGGCCATCCTGAGTGATGGCTTGGGCAGAAACTCTGTCTTCGAGGGAGACGAGGGGGTAGAAATGAGCGATCAGGTCATCGGTTTGGAATTCATCTTGGATGTTTCCTGCAGGATCCGTCACCAATAGTCCATGGCATTTCTTGTTCGGCGGTGCGAAATTGAATGCCCCGGTGAATAGTATGTTCCCGTTCGGCAATAATCCTGCTTGGACACGGGTGCCATTGGGCGCCCCATCAAAGGCAACATAAAAAGTGGTATCCAACGTGCCGTCTGCATTGACCTTATGGCAGTCATCGTGATATCCGTCCTCATGCCGGAGGTAGAGGTAACCACCGTCGGGGGTCCCTGCCAGATACGATCCCGACATGTTGTTCAACCAATTTGACGGTAGTATGGATTGCGATTCGAAATGTCCATCCGCCGTGAATACCAAGCACCTCGTATTGTTTACGTTACTCACCCCACATGCCACGACACGGTCATCCGTCAGCACGGCCATGGCGTATAACGTCTGTCCGATCCCGATGCCAGCGGGAACACCGGGGTCGTTCGCATACGGTGCGGGAAGCAATGCGCCGTCGGGATCCAAACGCGCTATAAGACGCCGAGGTATGCCGCTCACCTCTGAGAAATTGCCGCCTACCAAGATGTCGTTGTTCGCCATCACCTTCAGGTACTTGATGGACCCACCCGTGAATTCAGCCGTTGAGTTGAAGGTGCTGTCCTGAGTGCCGTCCGTATTCAGGCGTATGATCTGGGGGTGTTCGTAATACTCGCGTGCCACCAGCAGCTTTTCATTCGCCTGCAACGCCAATTGTGTCAAGCTGTATGTCACATCGGTATGGTAGGTGGTGTCCAGCCAACCATTCTGGTCGAAGCGGACGATGCGGGTATAGCCCCCTGTATTCGGAATGGGGTTTGGGGGATTTGCACCGAGGGGGCCACCAGGCCACCCTGCGATCAACCTGCCATCAGGCATCGGCACAAGAATGCTGTATGGTTGCTCATACCATTGGACCGCCCCATTTCCGGTATCATCCGGATTGAAGGAAAGGTCCAAAGAAGCGGGGTCTTGTGCATTGCACACGAAAAAAGTCATCCCGGCGATCAGGGCTAAGGACCAAGCATATTTCAGGTAAGGCATGTTTAGGTTCATTCGTTTGCCGGGAAGGACCTGCTGAAATTGACCTGCATTGGTTGAGGTCAACTCGCAGTGCGGGTGATGTCCATGGGTTACAGGAATGAATGCGCAAAGTAGGCTTTTGGGGATGGATGCCAATGGGTGAAATGCGGGTGGTGTGGATCAACGTAGAGGAATGCTCCACCGATTACGCTGATTACACCGATTGGGATTGTCCACCGATCACACCGATGGGTGTCCACCGATTACACAGATTACACCGATGGGGATTCTCCACCGATCGCATGAATGGCTGCCCCCTGCAACCTTACAACGGGAACACCCAGGAACGGTATTCCGCGGGGAAGGCAATTTCGGATGGCTTCTCGGCCCAGATGCCGAACACGCTGCTGCCCGAGCCGCTCATGGCCGCATACACCGCGCCTTGCTGCAGCAGCTCAGTCTTAATGGCGCCGATGGCCGGGTGCTTGGCGATGACGAATTGCTCCATGTCGTTCACCACGGTGCATTGCCATGCTGACGGCGGGTCTTTCAATGCTTCTTGCAGATCGGTGTGGGCATCCGTCAACGTCATGCCTTGGTACACTTCCGAAGTGGGCACGTGGATGCCGGGGTTCACCAGCATCAGCCAATGGCCTTTGAGGTCCACGTCGATCGGGCTAAGCTGCTCGCCGCGCCCCTCGGCCAGTTGCGGCTGCTGCTTCAGGAAGAACGGACAGTCGCTGCCGATCCGGGAGGCTATGGCATGCAGTTCCTCCGCAGCAAGGCGCAGGTCCAGTAGCTTGTTCAGCAGGAGCAAGGCGTGGGCGCCATCGCTGCTGCCGCCGCCGAGGCCCGCGCCGGTGGGAATGGCCTTGTGCAGGTGCATGCGCAGGCCGGGCAACTCGCGCTGTTCGCGGATCATCTCCACGGCCTTCAGGCAGAGGTTGGCGGCGGCATCACCGGGTACAGGAAGGCCGGTGCTTTCAAACTTCACTTCGCCGGGGGGCAGGCTTTTGTCCACCACGGCTTCCAGCGCATCGCGCAGGGAGATGGGGAGGAGCACGCTGCGGATATCGTGGTAGCCATCGGGCCGTTTGCGGAGCACCTGCAGGCCGAGGTTGATCTTGGCGAAAGGGAACACCAGCATGCGCGCTCAGAAGGGATAGAACACCGGGATCAGGGCCACCGCCAAAATGAAGAGGATCAATGCCAGCGGTGCCCCCGTGCGGGTGAAGTCGGTGAATTTGTAGCGGCCCGCGCTGTACACCATCATATTGGTCTGGTAGCCGATGGGCGTCATGAAGCTGAACGAAGCGGCAAAGGTGACGGCCATGATGAAGGGCAGCGGGCTGACATTCAAGGCTTGTGCGGCGGCAATGGCGATGGGTGCGAGCATGGCCGCCGTAGCGTTGTTGGACATCACTTCGGTGAGCAGGGCGGTGGCGATGTAAATGCCAGCCAGCACGAAGATGGGCCCCTTGTCACCCAGTGCGCCCACCAAGGCGTGGGCACTGCGATCGGCCAGTCCGCTCTGGCTCATGCCCATGCCTAAGCTGAGCGAGCCTGCCATCAGGAAGATGATCTTCCAGTCGATGGCGTCGTACACGTCCTTCATGGACATGCAGCGGGTGAGCACCACCACGCACACGCCGATGAGCGCAGCCACCACGATGGGTAGCAGCCCGAAGGCCGAGCTGAGCACCACGGCCAGCAGCGTGCCCGTGGTGATCAGGGCGGTGCGCTTGTCGATGCCGATGTGGCCTTCCTGCTCGGCAATGATCGCGAACGGGCTGTCGGCCTCGCGGTCCAGGGCTCGCAGGCGGTCCACATAGTGGCTGCGGACCTCGGCCAGGATCACGTCGCCGGCGCGCAGCACGATGTCTTCCAAGCGCTGGTTCACCACGGCTTCACGCGAGCGCACGGCCAAGGGTACGGCGCGATAGGTGCGCATCAGGTCGGCCTCATCGATGGTGCTTCCCTCCAACGGTGAGTTGGCCGTGATCACCAATTCCACCAGCTTGGTGCCGTCGTCGGCATGGGCCTGTTCTGCCGCTTTGCCGCCGGCGGGCCGGATGCGCACATGGCTGCGTTGGCCCAGGGTGCGGATGTGGCCGATGTCGCAACGGACCTTGAGCAGGTCGTGGGCCTGCAGCACCATGTCGCCCGCAGGGATGGTGAAGACCTGGCCATCGCGGCGGATCTCGATGATGTCCATGTCCATGGCCTTCACCAGGGGGGAATCCATGATGCGGCGGCCGACGCTGGGGGCGCTGGGCAGCAGTTCGATCTCGCTCACGTAGTCCTTCACCCCGAACCGCTCCTCCAGGCCGGTGGGGTCGCGGTCGCGCCGCAGGAAGCGGCGGCCGAACAGCAGGATGTACAGGATGCCGGCCGCCAGGAACACCAGGCCCATGGGCGTTTGCTGGAACAAGGCCAGGGGTTTCAGCCCGTGCTCCACCGCAATGCCGCTCACCACGAAGTTGGTGGAGGTGCCGACCAGCGTGCTGGTGCCCCCGAGGATGGTGATGTATGAGAGCGGGATGAGCATGCGCGAGGCGCTGATGCCCGCCTGCCGTGCGGCTTGTACCACAATGGGGATGAAGATGGCCACGATGGGCGTGTTGTTCAGGAACGCGGAGATCACCGGCACGCCCAGCAGCACCATCAGCATGCCCCTCACTTCGCCGCGCCGCATCTGCTCGCCGAGCATGGGCGACAACACGCGCAACACGCCCGATTGGAACACTGCCGCGCTGAGCACCAGCATGAAGGCCACGGTGAGCGTGGCCGGGTCGCTGAAGCCCGCCAGGCCCTGCTGCGGGGTGAGCACGCCGCTGATCACCAGCACCGCGATCGCCAGCAGGGCGATCAGGTCCACGCTGAGCCATTCGGTGATGAACAGGATAATGGCGCCGACCACCACCCCCAGCACGATCAGCTCATGCACGCCCATGCGGCGAATGTATGCGCCGGAAAGGCTGGCCGGACCGTTGTGCGGCCGCCGTTAGGCCAGCCTGCAGGGCTCCTGCACCATGCCACGGCCGTGTTTTTCGCCCAGGGTTCTACATTCGCCACTGGAAACACAAGCCATGAGCACCTTCCTTGAATTTGAAAAGCCCATCCAGGACGTGGTCGAACAGTTGGAGAAACTGGGCGAGGTGGCGTCCGACGGCAAAGTGGACGTGGGGGCGGCCATGAAGGACCTGCAGGGGAAGCTGGCCGATGCCCGCAAGGAGGTATATGCCAACCTGACCCCGTGGCAGCGCGTGCAGGTGAGCAGGCACCCCGACCGGCCGTACAGCCTTCAATACATCGACCACCTGAGCGGGGGCACCTTCATTGAAATGCACGGCGACCGCACCGTGAAGGACGACAAGGCCATGGTGGGGGGCTTTGGCCTGATGGACGGGCGCACGGTGATGTTCATCGGCCAGCAGAAAGGCGTGAACACCAAGATGCGCCAGTACCGCAACTTCGGCATGCCCAACCCCGAGGGCTACCGCAAGGCCTTGCGACTGATGAAACTGGCCGAGAAGTTCAACAAGCCGGTGGTGACGCTGATCGACACGCCCGGCGCCTTTCCGGGGTTGGAGGCCGAGGAGCGCGGGCAAGGCGAGGCCATCGCCAGAAACCTCCTGGAGATGAGCCAACTGAAGGTGCCGATCATTTGCGTCATTATTGGGGAGGGCGCTTCCGGCGGCGCATTGGGCATCGGCGTGGGCGACAAGGTGCTGATGATGGAGAACAGCTGGTACTCGGTGATCTCGCCGGAAAACTGCTCCACCATCCTGTGGCGCACCTGGGACTACAAGGAACAAGCTGCCGAGGCCCTGAAGCTTACGGCGGCGGACATGTTCAAGAACGGCTTGGTGGACGGCGTGATCCCCGAGCCTGCGGGCGGCGCCCATGCGGACCATGGGGAAGCCTGCCGCTTAGTGAAGGCGGCCGTGGCCAAGGAACTGGCCAAGCTGGTGAAGCTGGACCCTGAAAAGCGGGTGGAAAAGCGCATCGCCAAGTTCTGCAAGATGGGCGTGGTGCAGAAGGCGAAGAAGTAGCCCGGGCTCAACGGTTGTACAAGGGAAGCAGGCGCAGTACCGCTCCCCCTACGGAAATGGAGCCCAGGGTGGAGCCGTTGCCGGGGTGGATGCTGAGCACTTGTCCGTCCGTGCCGCCGTACAGGATGCCGTTGACCTCATCGAAGGCCATGGTGTGCAGCACGGGCGTGGTGGCCAGGGGCACGGAGCCGCCGCCGGCCGTGTTGAAGCGGTGCAGGCTGCCATCCGCCAAGGCCACGGCCCACGTGTGGTCCGCAATGCGTTCCACCGCCGTGATCTCGCTGCTCCACGCGTACATCTCCCATGCGGAGCCGCCCTCTAGGCCGATGTCCTGCACGCGGCCTTGGCCGTTGCGGTTGCCGAACACCAGCATGTGGCCGTCCCCCGCGGCAAACAAGCCCGTAGGCACCAGGTCCAGCGGCATGCTGCCCTGCATGGCGCCGGAGAGGCTGTGGAAGAGGCCCAAGCGGCGTTCGCCGGTAACGAAGTGGCGCTGCACCACCGCCAGCAGCCCATCCTGCACCGCGCACCGCTCGGCACGGAACTGTTCCTGCAGCCCGGCCACGGTGCCGCCAGTGCCGTTCAGCGCCGTGTAACCCCGCACGGTGCCGTCGTCCATGCCCACGTACAGGCGGCCGTCCGCGCACAGGTCCACGCTGGTGAACCAGGGGATGCCGATGGCGCTTTGGTTGGGCAGCTGCCAGCTGGTGCCCAGGCCGTCCGGTTCGAGGGCGAGCAGGTTCCCCGTGCTGCCCCCCGCAATGAACAGGCGTTGTGCGGCGGAGCTGACCGCCGCGCCGCCCAAGGCCATGGGCCAAGTGGTGGCCAAGGTGGTTTGGCCGGTGCTGTCCGTGCGGTACAATGCGAGCGTGCCGGGGCCCACCTCCACCAATGCATATACAGCCCGCAGGCGCAGCGGCACGCCCACCACTTGCAGGTTCCGGCTGTCCCAACCGCTGAGCGAGCCGTCCGACACCGTGGCCCGCAGACGGTATACCCCGCTGGCTATTTGTTCGGAAACCACGGGCACGTGCAGGGTGGCCGTAGCCGACGTGCCCGACAGGGAGGCCGAGGCACCGCTGCCGGCAGGGATGCCGTTCGCATCGTAGAGGGAAACATGCACGGTGCCCAGCCCGATATCGTCGCTGGCTTCCACGGTCACCGAAAGGGTGTCCGGAACGGTGATGGTGGCGTAGTCGGAAGGGGAGAGGATGGTGATGCGGGGCTGCTCATTGGCCGGTTCCTTCCGGCATGCTGCCAAGAAGGCCCCCGCAAACAAGGCCGCGGCAAGGGCTTGTTGATAACGCATCCTTCCAAAGGTAGGTCGGGCTTGGCTTTGCACCGCCGTCAACGATCGACGGCGCGCGCCCTGTTGATAGAATGAGCAAAGATGGAGCCCTTCCGGCCGGGCATGCCGAAGGCTCCGGACTACCTTTGCGCAAGTCCCGTGAGCGGTGCCTGGCCACCCTCCCCGCACTGAAATATGAACGAACTCTCCACCTCTTCCCCCGGCCTGCGCACTGCGGACCGGAAGCGTCGCCCGGCACCTGCCCTGATGGATCCCGCCCTGGAGGGCGGCAAGCTGCCCCCGCAGGCGCCCGACCTGGAACAGGCCGTGCTGGGCGCCATGATGTTGGAGAAGAATGCCGTGAACGAGGCCATCGACATCCTGCAGCCCGAGAGCTTCTACGTGGATGCCCACCGCCGCATTTTTGCTGCCATCCAGCACCTCTTCCGCACGGACCAGGCCATCGACATCCTTACGGTAACGCAGGAGCTGAAGAAGCGCGCCGAGCTGGACATCGTGGGCGGGGCCTTCTACATCAGCCAGCTCACCGGCCGCGTGGCCAGCAGCGCCAACGTGCAGTTCCACGCACGCATCATCAGCCAGAAGCACATCATGCGCGAGATGATCCGCATCAGCGCGGGCACCATCCGCGACGCCTATGATGAGAGCACCGACGTGTTCGAACTCTTGGACCGTACCGAGCAGGAGATGTTCGCCGTGACCAGCGGCAACCTCAAGCGCAACTACGAGCCGATGAGCGACCTGATCCAAGGCGCCATCGCGCAGATCGAAGCCACCAAGAGCAGGGGAGGCGGCATGAGCGGTGTGCCCACCGGCTTCACCCAATTGGACAAGCTCACCGCCGGCTGGCAGCCCAGCGACATGATCATCGTGGCCGCGCGGCCCGCCATGGGCAAAACCGCCTTCGTGCTTAGCATGGCCCGCAACATTGCCGTGGAGCACAAGCAGGCCGTGGCCGTCTTCAGCTTAGAGATGAGCAGCACCCAGTTGGTCACCCGACTGATCTCCAGCGAATCCGGCATCAGCTCCGAGAAGCTCCGCAAGGGCGAGCTCAACGACGGCGAATTCGCCACCCTGCACGAACAGATCGCCCAGTTGGCCAACGCACCCCTCTTCATCGACGACACCCCCGCGCTCAACATCTTCGAGCTCAGGGCCAAGTGCCGACGCCTCAAGAGCCAGCACGACGTGCAGCTCATCATCATCGACTACCTCCAGCTGATGACCTCCGGCAGCGACTCCAACCGGAGCGGCAACCGCGAACAGGAGATCAGCAGCATCTCGCGCTCCATCAAAAGCATCGCCAAGGAGCTCAACGTCCCCATCATTGCGCTGAGCCAGCTGAGCCGCGCGGTGGAAACCCGGGGCGGGGACAAGCGCCCCATGCTCAGCGACCTGCGTGAATCGGGCGCCATCGAACAGGATGCCGACCTGGTTTGCTTCCTCTACCGTCCCGAGTACTACAAGATCCTCGAGGACAACTACGGTTCCACCATCGGCATCGGCGAGGTGATCGTGGCCAAGCACCGCAACGGTGCAATAGATAATGTGCGCTTGCGTTTCATCAGCGACTTGGCGAAATTCACCGACTTGGAAACGGGTGACATGAATTTCAGCGGGGGACTCGGCTCCGATGCGCCCCAAACCATCACCCGCCCAAGCCGCATGAACGATGACCTGGACGACGACCTTTCGCCCCCCTTCTAAGATCAGCACCGCCGTACGCGCCGGCCTGCTCCTGCTGGCCCTGGCCTGCGGCATGCACCTCTCCGCAGCCAAGATCCTGATCCCGATGGACAAGGCCCAGAAGGACCACCTGAAGGCCTACGGAGTGGTGTACTGGGTGTTGCAAAGCGATGTGCCGGTGGAGTGGCTGCTCAATTACCGCGGGGGCAGCTTCATGCTCGACCGGGTTGCCGCCGTGGAGCGCGAATGCACCGTGCGGGGGGTGAGCTTCAACGTGATCGCCGATGCACAGGCCGATGGCATCCTGGCCGAGATAGCCGACCCGGAAGTGAACATGGAGACGGTGAAGCTGGAGAAAGCGCCCAAGATCGCCGTGTACGCCCCGCCCACCTTCCAGCCCTGGGATGACGCCGTGGCCTTGGTGATGACCTATGCGGAGATCCCCTATGACCGCATCTACGACAGGGAGATCCTGGACGGCATGCTGCCCAAGTACGATTGGCTGCACCTGCACCACGAGGACTTCACCGGACAGTACGGCAAGTTCTACCGCCAGTTCCGCAATGCCCCCTGGTACTTGGAGCAGGTGCGCGTGGCCGAAGCCATGGCCAAGGAGCTGGGCTATGCCAAGGTGAGCCAAATGAAGGGCGCCGTGGCCGGCAAGATCCGCGACTATGTGGCGGGAGGAGGCTACCTCTTCACCATGTGCAGCGGAACCGACAGTTATGACATCGCCTTGTCCGCCGAAGGCGTGGACATCTGCGACACGCCCTTCGACGGCGATCCGCCGGACCCCCAGGCACAGCAAAAGCTCGACTACGGCAAAACCTTCGCATTCACCGACTTCAAGCTCATCATCGACCCGATGATCTATGAGTTCAGCGACATTGATGCCACGGACATCCACGGCCGCATCGGCGAAACCCGCGACTTCTTCACCCTGTTCGATTTCAGCGCCAAATGGGACGTGGTGCCCACCATGCTCTGCCAAAACCACGAACAGGTCATCCATGGATTCATGGGCCAAACCACCGCCTTCCGAAAGAACCTGGTCAAACCCAGCGTCACCGTGATGGGCGAGAACAAGCCCCAAGGCACCGTAAAATACGTCCACGGCGAATATGGCCTGGGCCAGTGGACCTTCTATGGGGGCCACGATCCGGAGGACTACCAGCACATGGTGGGCGACCCGCCCACCGATCTGAGCCTGTTCCCCAATTCGCCCGGTTACCGCCTGATCCTGAACAACATCCTGTTCCCCGCAGCGCGCAAGCGGAAGCAGAAGACCTGAATCCACCGGGCCGCGCGCAAACCTGCGGGTCCACCAATTTTTCAGGGGCCGCCTCAAAGGGATCGCTATGTTTGCGACTGCAATATCCTTCCATGGACCTTTCCAAGATCATCTCCATCACCGGTAAATCGGGGCTGTACCGCGTGGTGGCGCAGGGGCGCCAAGCATTGATCGCCGAGTCCCTCACCGACAAGAAGCGGATCCCCGTGCATTCCAGCGTGCGCGTAAGCTCCTTGGATGAAGTAAGCATGTTCACCACCGGGGAGGACGTGCTCCTGTCCACCGTGCTGGAAGCCCTGCACGCGAAGGAAAAAGGCAAGCTCTCCGTAGACCCCAAGGGCGACGTGGAAGCCCTGTACGATAAGCTGGGCGAGGCGCTGCCCAACTACGACCGCGGCCGCATCTATTCCAGCGACGTGCGGAAGTTCTTCGTGTGGTACCAGTTGCTGGCCGATGCGGGCATATTGGACCAGAAGGATGAAAAAGATGCGGCCGGGGACGAGGGCGAAAAGGAAGGGAAGGAGGGCAGGAAAACCAAGGCGGCCGCCGCGAAAGGTGTGAAGCCCAAGGCCGGGGCAAAGCAGGCTGCACCCAAGGCCAGCGGGGCCTCCAAGGCCAAGTCGACCACCAAGACCATCCACAAGGGTTCCCAGCGCGGGTCCTGAACCGGGGTACGGCCCCTGTTGACCGCTGTTTCCGCAGGGCCAATGTCATTCAGTTAAGGGTGCATTGGCGCAGGGACCTGCATCCACGACGCTAACCGGGACTGCGGGTCAGGCCCGCAGTGACGCACACACCATGGTGTCTGCCCGGCGGTGACGTACACGTCATGACGGGCTTGACCCGCCATCCCGGCGAAGTGGCCAATGTCATTCAGTTAAGGGTGCATTGGCGCAGGGACCTGCATCCACGACGCTAACCGGGACTGCGGGTCAGGCCCGCAGTGACGCACACACCATGGTGTCT
>ERZ795041.362-NODE-362-length-17407-cov-5.444963_pt1 | contig 17407 bp, 15 predicted proteins | sample MGYA00375125_ERZ795041 | MGnify/ENA primary metagenome ERZ795041 (study PRJEB30170, sample SAMN03074214) | activated sludge metagenome | biome: Common Effluent Treatment Plant; feature: Wastewater; material: Activated sludge; isolation source: activated biomass in...
CAGTAGGCGGAGTGTTGGTTCTCGCGGATGTAGGCGGTGGTGACCTTGCCCGACATCACCTTGTAGGCCCAGCTGGTGTAGAGCACGATGATCGGCATGAAGATGATCGTCGCCCAGAACATCACCGTCAGCGTCAGGTGGCTGGAGACCGAATCCCACACGGTGAGGCTGAACTGGGGGTCGGTCGAGGAGGGCATGACGAAGGGGAACATCGACACGCCGGCGGTACCGATCACGCCCACGATCGCCAGCGAGGAGGCGACGAAGGCGGCCAGCGTGCGCCGCTTCGCCACCAGCCAGAGCGCGGCGAGCCCGCCGGCGTAGGCCAGCGCCGGCACCAGCAGGGTCAGCGGTGCCGCGCGATAGTTGGCGAGCCAGGCGCCTGGCTGCAGCGCGACCGTCTTCGCCATCGGGTTGGGCAGGGCCGCCGGGTCGATGGTGGAGGTGATCGCATAGCCGAAGCTGCCGTTGCCGATCCACACCCCCGCCGCGGTGAAGCCGACCAGCATCAGCACGCCGAAGATCAGCGCCGCGCGGACCGCGCGCGCCTGGATCTCGTCCTCGGTGCGGTGGGCGAGGTAGATCGCGCCGTGGCAGGTGATCATCGCGGTGCTGACCACGCCGGCGAGCAGGGCGAAGGGGTTGAGCAGCTCCCAGAACGAGCCGGTGTAATAGGGCACCAGGGTGAGGTCGAAGTGGAAGGGCACGCCCTGCAGCAGGTTGCCGAAGGCCACGCCGAAGATCAGCGGCGGCACCGCCCCGCCGATGAACAGGCCCCAGTCCCAGGTCTTGCGCCAGGTGGGGTTGTCGATCTTGGAGCGGTAGTCGAAGCCCACCGGGCGGAAGAACAGCGCCCACAGCACCGCCAGCATCGCCCAGTAGAAGCCGGAGAAGGCGGTGGCATAGACGATCGGCCAGGCCGCGAAGATCGCGCCGCCGCCGGTGATGAACCACACCTGGTTGCCGTCCCAGTGCGGGCCGACGGTGTTGATGATCACGCGGCGTTCGGTGTCGTCCTTGCCGACGAAGGGCAGCAGGGTGCCCACCCCCATGTCGTGGCCGTCCATGATGGCGAAGCCGACGAGCAGCACGCCCACCAGCAGCCACCAGATGATCTTCAGGGTCGGGTAATCGATCAGCATGATTCGGACTCCGGTCAGGCGTGCGCGGTTTCGTTGAGGTAGCGGCCGGTCCCCAGGCTGCCGGGGCCCTGGCGGGCGAAACGGATCATCAGGTACATCTCGACGATCAGCAGCAGGGTGTAGAAGCCGACGAAGCCGGCGAGCGAGCCGTACAGGCTATTGACGGTCAGGGTCGACACCGAGAGGTGGGTCGGCAGTACGCCGTAGATGGTCCATGGCTGGCGACCGTACTCGGCCACGAACCAGCCCATCTCGCAGGCGATCCAGGGCACCGGCAGGAACCACAGGGCCCACCTCAGCAGCCAGCGGCGCTCGGCGAAGTCGCCCTTGAGCGAGAACCACAGGGCGAGCCCGAACAGCGCGAGCATGGCGAAGCCGAAGGCCACCATGATGCGGAAGGTCCAGAACAGCGGCGTGACCCGCGGGATGGTGTCGCGCGCGGCGCGGTCGATCAGCTCGGGGGTGACCTCGTCCATCGAGACGACGTATTTCTTCAACAGGAGGCCGAAGCCGAGGTCGGCCTTGACCCGGTCGAAAGCCTCGCGCACGGCGCGGTCGGCCGGATCGGCCCGCAGCCGCTCGAGCAGCTTCACCGCCTCGACGCCGGTGAGCACGCGCTCGCGGTTCTTCGCCAGGATGTCGTTGAGGCCGGGCAGCTCCTTGTCCAGGGAGCGAGTGCCGATGATCCCCATTGCCCACGGGATGTGGATGGCGAAGTCGTTCTTCATCTCCGCTTCATTGGGGAAGGCGATGAGGTTGAAGCTGGCCGGCGCGGGCTCGGTGTCCCACATCGCCTCCATCGCCGCGAGCTTGGTCTGCTGCGCCTCGCCCAGCGCGTAGCCCGACTCGTCGCCGAGCACGATCACCGAGCACACCGAGGCGAAGCCGAAGGCGGCGGCGATGCGGAAGCTGCGCTTGGCGAACTCCATGTCGCGCCCGCGCAGCAGGTACCAGGCGGAGATCGAGAGCACGAACATCGCGCCGGTGACGTAACCCGCCGACACGGTGTGCACGAACTTGCCCTGCGCCACCGGGTTGAAGACCACCGTCCAGAAGTCGGTCATCTCCATGCGCATCGTCTCGTAGCTGAACGCCGAGCCCACCGGGTTCTGCATCCAGCCGTTGGCGATCAGGATCCACAGCGCCGACAGGTTGGTGCCCACCGCCATCAGGATCGTCACCAGCAGGTGCTGCTGGCGCGACAGGCGGTCCCAGCCGAAGAAGAACAGGCCGATGAAGGTCGACTCGAGGAAGAAGGCCATCAGGCCCTCGATCGCCAGCGGCGCGCCGAAGATGTCGCCGACATAGTGCGAGTAGTAGGCCCAGTTGGTGCCGAACTGGAACTCGAGGGTAATGCCGGTGGTGACGCCGAGGGCGAAGTTGATGCCGAACAGCTTGCCCCAGAAGCGCGTCATGTCCTTGTAGACGACGTTGCCGGTCATCACGTAGACGCTCTCCATGATGACCAGCATCCACACCATGCCGATCGTCAGCGGCACGAAGAGGAAGTGGTACATCGCCGTGGCGGCGAACTGCAGCCGCGAGAGATCTACCAGTTGCTCACTGAGCATTGGATTCTCCTGAAGTGGATTGTGGTTCTTCGGCCGGAGCGGCCACGATCCGGGCGGCTATCGAGGCGCTGTCGACCGCCACCCCGGCGTCATGGAAGAAGGCCCACCACAGGGTGGTGATGAGCATCAGCTTGACGACGATGACGACGGTGATCTCGCGCAGCAGGCGGCGGTCTGTCAGGTTCATGGCGAACTCCGGTGGTTCGCCCCGATTCAAACAAGTCCCGTGCCAGCGCCTCTGACCCGGCGATTCTTGATGTAAATCAAAGGTGTGCGCAGCGCGTCCGGGCGCCAGGGCTTGACTGCCATGCTGCCAGCGGACCACACTGCTGGCAGTCAACCGGACAGGAATGACAGCAATGCCGACCGACCCCCGCCCCCTGCCGGAGCTGGTTTCCTTCCTCGATACCTTGCCCGAGCCGCACATCCTGTGCGGGCGCGACTACCGCATCATCGCGGCCAACGCCGCCTACCGCGAGATCTGCGGCGACGGCGACTCGGTGGTCGGGCGCACCTGCTACGACGTCTCCCATCACTACACCGTGCCTTGCGACCGCGCGGGCGAGTCCTGCCCGCTCGCGCGCAGCCTGGCGTCGGGTCAGCGCGAGCGTGTGCTGCACCTGCATCACACGCCCGGCGGCGAAGCGTATGTGAACATCGAGCTCTCGCCGGTGCGCGACGGCAGCGGCGAGATCGCCTGGTTCGTCGAGAAGATGGAGCCGCTCGCGGTGTCGCGCGGCGTGGGCGCCGACCCCAGCCTGATCGGGCAGTCGGAGTCCTTTCGGGCGATGCTCGAGCTGGTCGCGCGGGTCGCCCCTTCGGATGCGAGCGTGCTGCTGCAGGGCGAGTCGGGCACCGGCAAGGAGCTCGTCGCCCACGCGGTGCACGAGGCGAGCCGGCGCGCCGACCATCCCTTCGTGGTGGTCGATTGCTCCGGCCTGCCCGAGACCTTGTTCGAGAGCGAGCTGTTCGGCCACGAGCGCGGCGCCTTCACCGGGGCCACCTCGCGCAAGCCCGGGCTGGTCGAGGCGGCCAGCGGCGGCACTCTGTTCCTCGACGAGATCGGCGACATCCCGCTCGGCATGCAGGTCAAGCTGCTGCGCCTGCTCGAGACCGGCACCTACCGGCGAGTCGGCTCGACCGAGCTGCGCCGGGCCGACATCCGGCTGGTGTCGGCGACCCACCGCGGGCTGCAGAGGATGATCGCCGAGGGCAGCTTCCGCCAGGATCTCTACTTTCGGATCAACACCTTCCCGATCACCGTGCCGCCGCTGCGCGAGCGTACCGGCGACCTGCCGCTGCTGGTCGACAGCCTGCTCAAGCGGGTGGCGCGCAACCGTTCGCTGTCGCTGTCGCCGGCGGCGATGCGGGTGCTGCTCGCGCACCGCTTCCCAGGCAACGTCCGCGAGCTGCGCAACGTGCTCGAGCGCGCCAGCCTGATGTGCGATGGCGAGCTGATCGGCGTCGAGCACCTGCCGGCGGAGCTCACCGCGCCGACGCACGCCGAACCGCCCGCCCTCGATACCGGGCCCGGGCCGCAGCCGACGAGCGCGCGTGCGGAGGAGGAGGGCGCGCTCGATCTCGGTGAAGTGCAGCGCCAGGCCCTGTTGCGGGCGGTGCGCAGCCACCGCGGCAGCCGCCGCGAGCTCGCCCGCCGGCTGGGGATCAGCGAACGCACGCTTTATCGACGTCTGCGCGAAATCGGCGAGGCCTGAACGCCGCCGCGCTGCGGTCGACGCTGCCACCAGCCGGACAAGAGTCTGCCACGCATGACAGCCGCGGCAGGACTCGGACCTGTCCTGCGCGCATGAAATCGCCTGCAATCGCCGCCAGAACACCGCTCCTCGCTGCGTGGCACGAACAATGCTTAGTTAGCTCACGAAGTGGGTCCGGCGCCGTCATCCCTGCTCGATCGTCTCCTCTACGGTCATCCCCCCTGCAGCGGATGAACGACGATCCCCCCGGACCCGCTTCGCTTTTTCCGGCACCCGCCTGCCGGCCGAACATTCATGCAGGAGCCCCCCATGGACGAGATCCGCCGACAACGCCGCAAGCTTCTGATCGCCACCAGCGCCGCTGGCGGGGTGGCGGCCGCTGCCACCGCAGTGCCCTTCGTCGCCAGCCTGACGCCGTCCGCCCGGGCGCGCGCCGCCGGTGCGCCGGTCGAAGCCGACGTCAGCCGGCTCGGGGTCGGCGAGATGATGACCGTCGAGTGGCGCGGCAAGCCGGTGTGGATCCTGCGGCGCACGCCCGAGATGCTCGCCAGTCTGGACGGCCATGAGGCCCGCCTCTCCGATCCCGCCTCCGAAGTGCCCCAGCAGCCCGACTACGCGAGCAATCGCCATCGCTCGATCAACCCCGAGTTCCTGGTGGTCATCGGCATCTGCACCCACCTCGGCTGTTCGCCCACCGAAAAGCTGGACGCCGGCGCCGTCAGCGGCCTCGGCGACGACTGGCCGGGCGGCTTCCTGTGCCCCTGCCACGGCTCGATCTTCGACCTCGCGGGGCGGGTCTTCCTGAGCCAGCCCGCGCCCACCAACCTCGAGATCCCGCCGCACAAGTGGCTCAGCGCGAGCGTGGTGCTGATCGGTGAGGACGACGCCGCCTGAGGATGGCGGAGCGGCACCGGCACCGGCACCGGCATCCCTCGTCCTGACTGACGCATTCCTGAGTGAAGAATATTAGATAAATATCAAATAGCCGATTATTCCAGGGCCTACACTGGAAGCCGGATTGAAGGAGGAGAACGTGATGGGCATCCGCTACTCGTCCCACGCCGCCAGGCTCGCCGCCGGACTGCTCCTGGCCGCATTCAGCCTCCTCGTCGGCGCGAGCACGCCGACGGTCGATCACCGCGAGCTGAAGGCCTTGCAGGGCCCGTTCGCCACCGGGCCGGAGGTGACCGAGGCCTGCCTGTCCTGCCACAACAAGGCGGCCCATCAGGTGATGGACAGCATCCACTGGCAGTGGGAAACCATCAGCCCGACCACTGGCAAGAAGCTCGGCAAACAGCACGCCGCCAACAACTTCTGCGGCTCGGTGCTCTCGAACGAGCCGCGCTGCACCAGCTGCCACGCCGGGTATGGCTGGACCGACAAGAACTACGACTTCACCAAACAGGAGAACGTCGACTGCCTGGCCTGCCACGACACCACCGGCACCTACAAGAAGGTGCCGACCGACGCCGGCCATCCGCTGTACGAAGCGCGCGAAATGCCCAAGGGTAGCGGCAAGATCGTGCAGCCGCCCGACCTGGCCAAGATCGCGCAGAACGTCGGCCGTCCGGGCCGCCAGAACTGCGGCGCCTGCCACTTCAACGGCGGCGGTGGCGATGCGGTCAAGCATGGCGACCTCGACACCTCGCTGATCAAGCCCTCGCGCGAGCTCGATGTGCACATGGCGCAGGATGGCGCCAACATGGTGTGCGCCGACTGTCACACCTTCAACGACCACAAGCCCTCGGGCAGCCGCTACGCGGCGATCTCGAAGGACACCGATGGCAAGGACATGCGCTACGGCGCGCACACGCGGGCGACCTGCGAGTCCTGCCATGACCTCGCCCCGCACGGCAACGAGCGTCTCGACAACCACGTCAACAAGATCGCCTGCCAGACCTGCCACATCCCCGAGTTCGCACGCGGCGGTATCGGCACCAAGACGCTGTGGGACTGGTCGACCGCCGGCAAGCGCGGACCTGACGGCAAGCCGCTGTTCATCAAGGACGAGCACGGCCACCTGACCTATTCGGCGGAGAAGGGCGACTTCGAGTACGGCGAGAACGTGCGCCCGAGCTACAAGTGGTACAACGGCGTGGTGCACCAGATCGCGATCACCGACAAGATCGACGACAGCAGGATCCTCGAGCTCAACCGCGTCGAAGGCTCGGCGAGCGATCCGAATGCGCGCATCTGGCCGTTCAAGGTGATGGTGGGCAAGCAGCCCTACGACCCGGTCAACAAGACCCTGGTGGTCAACCACGTCTATGGCGCCGACGACACCTCGTTCTGGAGCAACTTCGATTACGAGAAGTCGATCAAGGCGGGGATGGCGTATGCGGGCTTCCCCTACAGTGGCCAGTTCGACTTCATCGAAACGCGCATGAACTGGTTCATCACCCACATGGTGGCGCCGAAGGAGCAGGCGGTGCGCTGCAACGAGTGCCACACCCGCTCGGATGATGGACGGCTCGCCGAAATCACCGACATCTATCTGCCGGGCCGCGACCGCAACCACTGGGTCGACCTGTTCGGCGGGGTGGCGATCGTCGGGGCCATCGGCGCGGGCGCGCTGCACGGCATCGCGCGCATCCTCACCCATCGCAAGGGGAAGGGAAAATGAGCGAGAACCGCATCTACATCTACAAGCGATACGAGCGCTTCTGGCACTGGTCGCAGGCGGCGCTGATCATCGTGATGATGATCACCGGTTTCGAGATCCACGGCAGCTACACGCTGATGGGTTTCCGTGATGCGGTGAACCTGCACACCCTGGCGGCGTGGGCGCTGCTGGTGCTGTGGGCCTTCACGATCTTCTGGCAGTTCACCACCGGCGAGTGGCGCCAGTACCTGCCCTCGATGCGCAACGTGAGCGCGATGGTCCTGTACTACACGGTGGGCATTTTCAAGGACGTGCCCCACCCGTTCCGCAAGACCGTGGTGCAGAAGCACAACCCGCTCCAGCGCCTGGCCTATCTCGCGCTGCTGGCCTTCATCTCGCCGCTGATCTGGGGCTCGGGCCTGTTGTACCTCTTCTATGCGCAGTGGCCGGCGCTGGGGCTGGACAAGGTCCTGTCGCTCGAGGGGGTGGCGATCGCGCATACCCTGGGCGCCTTCCTGATCACCGCCTTCTTCTTCATCCACGTCTACCTGACGACGACCGGGCACACCGTGTTCGCCCATATCAAGGCGATGATCACCGGCTGGGAGGAGATCCACGAGGAGCCGGTCGCCAGGCCTGGCGCGGCTCGCAAGCCCTGAGCTAGCGGGGCCGTCGATCGGCCTCGTTCCGGCACGAAGCGGACGCCGCCTGCGGGGCGGCGTCCGCGTTCTTGTGTGCGCCCCGGTTCATCGCTCGGTGTCGTTGAAGCTGGTGATGCGGGCGACGCGGAAGGTGTCCTGCAGAGAGTTGAGCTCGGCGCGATGGAGCAGGGCGAGGCGCTGGAGATGGGCGATGCCGGGAGGCAGCAGATGCACCTCGACCTGGCGCCGATCAACCGCGCTGCGCTGCCGGCGCACCAGCCCGTTCTTCTCGCAGCGCGACACCAGCGCGACCACCCCGTGGTGCTGCATCTGCAACCGCTCGGCGAGCTCGCCGATGGTCGCCCAGTCACGCCCGGGGAAGCCCTTCACATGCAGCATCAGCAGGTACTGCAGCGGCGTCAGCCCTTCGCCGCGGGCCGCGCTTTCGCTGAAGTGCAGGAAGCGGCGCAGCTGGTAGCGAAACTCCGAGAGGGCTTCGTAATCCTGCTTGTCGAGCGGGGGGATGTGGTCGGACATGGGGCAGCTTGGTTTGTGCAGAGCGGGTATCGTCGTGCCAGCCGACCGAACGTCATGTTTGCCGGCGTCCTCGAAGATCGGGCGATTTCAATCCGCGCAAAGACGGCGATCGGTCGAAATGGTGAAACTCTGGGTTCCAGGCTCCCAGGTCACCATCGTCGGCTCGGCACAGCTCACGGTCCCCGAAAGACAGGAGCGGACGCCATACTGCCCCGCGACCAATTCGAAGAATCGCTTTCTTTGCGCCGGAATCGTCCCGATGAGGTCATTCCCCACGTAAAGGTCCTGACTTCTGCAGTGTTGGTTGTATACGGTCAACGCGACCGCAGCGGGCCTGCTGCTTTGCGTCACGCAATCCGCGCTCTCCGGAATGAGCAATGATGGCGCTGACGGCCCCCACTGAATGGAGCGTTCAGCCGTGCATCTGGACGTGTTCGAGATGCAGTTCCTGACGCGCATCGGTCCACTGGGGACCCGGATCTGCTGGATCGACCGCGCCGGGACCGCGACGACGAGTTCGCCATTGAAGTAGATGTCGTGGGGAACGCAGTCGGTGTTCTCCACCTCCGCGACGAAGTTCGCGGGCTGCGCGCTTCGACTGCATTCCTTGAACTTCCGCACGAACTCCCTCGTCGCAGGCTGAAGGCGTTCTTGCGTCTCCGGGTGAAAACCTTCGTTGTCGAAAAGATCGAAGCAGCCTGAATCGTTGCGAGCGAAGAAGACTCTAGCCTTCCCGGAGAGCGGATCGAAAAATTCGATCGTCGCGTTTTCGACCGCGATTCTCTTCGGCACGAGTCCTTGCCGCTTGCGGTATTCGCGCTCGGCGACGTCGGAGGAAATCGGTGCGAGTTCCTTCTGGGTGATGGGGTCGATTCCCGGATGATCGAGGCAGAACAGCGTGCTGTCCGGACGCTCTGCGCAGTACCTGAGCACAACCCCCGACCGGGCGTCGAAGTTCGCGGGGATCTGTGAGGGAAGCCACGCCAGCACCGGCACCACCATCGCGAGCGCGAAATCCTTTGGCCGTCCTCGTCCAACCGCGATACGGAAGATGGAAATCGCAGGCACTGCAAGCGCTACGAGAAGTGCGGCGCTTGCGAGCAGGGAGGCGGTCGCGTCCGTGATCCCGTATGTCAGGAGCTTGGCGCGCGTGCCTTGATAGTTGTAGATGCCATAGGCGGCCACAGCTGCCAGATAAGCCACCAAGGCGAAACCGACCAGCCGCAGGGCGAGACCTGAGAGCTGCCCCAAGCGGGATCCCGTCGATGGGGAATCAGGGTTTTCTCGATTCACGATTTCATCCCTCGGCTTGACGGCATCACCCCGCGATTCTACGCCACGCAGTACTGTCGATGGCGCAAGGCGCAGCCGGTACGGGACAGGGAGCGCCCGTGCTCAGCGCGCCGCGGTCAGCCTTGGCGCTGGGCGGGAATCGCGGCGCGCGGCGGCCCGAAGATCCGGTCGGTGAGCTTGACGTACCAGGCGGCCGACTGCACCTGCACGACGTAGGCGAGCGCGATCAGCAGCGCGGCCTCGGCGCCGGCGCCGCCGAAGGCGTTCATCGACAGCGCGAGCGCGATCGACAGGTTGCGCATCACCGTGCCATAGACGAGCGCGATGCCCTCGCCGCGCGGCAGCAGGAGGCGGGCGACCACCGTGCTGATCAGGTAGTTGATGCCGTAGAGGCAGAGCAGCGGCACGATCAGGCGCAGGATCTCGCCCGGGCGGGCGATCAGGGTATCGGCCTGCAGCGCGATCGCGACGAAGGCGATGCCGAGCACGCCGAGGGTCGACAGCGGCGGGAAGCGCGGCGCCCATTCGGCCTGGTAGGCCTTCTGGCCGTACTTGTGGATCAGCCAGGTCTGGGTGAAATGCCCCGCCAGCATCGGCAGCAGCACGATGACGATGATCTGCCGGAACACGCTGGCGATCTGCACCGGCACCTCGGCGCCGAGCAGCCACATCACGTAGAGCGGGGTGGCGAGCGAGCCGAGCACGAGGCCGACCACGGTCATCTTCACCGCGGCGCCGAGATTGCCGCCGGCGAAGCCGGTCCAGGAGATGGTCATGCCGCTGGTGGGGAGCAGGGCGGCGAGCAGCAGGCCGAGGGCGAAATAGGGCTGCTCGGGAAAGAACGCGCGGCCGAGAGCGAAGGCGATGAAGGGGACGAGGGCGAAGTTGATCGCCTGCGCGAGCAGCTGCACCTTGAGGTCGCCGCCCTCGAGCACCTTCTTCAGCTTCAGGTTCACCATCATCGGATAGACCATGAGGAAGGTCAGGGGGACGATCAGGTGCTTCAGCCAGTCGCTCGGCGCCACCGCGCCGTACAGCAGGCCGAGCAGCATCGCCACCGGGATGGCGACCAGGAGGTTCTTCGTCATGAGGCCGATCAGCCTGAGCATCGTGACATCTCCGGTGTGGGTCAGTGAGGGCGGCGGGCCGGGTGGTGCGGCGTCTCGCGCTGCAGATGGCGGCGTCGCCCGCCTCGCGCGGCCATGTCGGCGATGAAGTCGTCGCGGCTCTGGTTGAACATCTGCCCGTAATGCTGCCGCAGCTCCGCGAGCGTAGCGACATGGCGGCCGTCGATCGGGTGCGCCGGAAACACCAGGGTCTGCTCGGGCAGACGGAAGATCCTTCGCATCAGCGAATCGAACAACATCCCGGCGTCGGCCTCGGCGTCGCCCGCGGGACAGCCTCCTGCATCGAAGACGTCACCACAGAACAGGCGGTCGCGCCACAGGTAGCTGACGCAGGCCGGCGTATGGCCGGGGGTGGCGAACACCCGGAGGTGCTCGTTTCCGAACTCGAGGCGGCTGCCCTGGCCGACGCGCAAGGGGATATGCGGGCAGTCCTTGGGCAGGACCACGGTCTGGGCGAGCACCAGCTGGGCGCCGGCGCGGCCACACAGCGCGCTGCATTCGGCAGCGGCGCCCTGGTGGACATGCGTGCGAAGCACGTAGCGCAGGCGCATCCTGCGCTCGGCGAGAAGGGCGAGAATCAGCTCGTTCTCGCGAGGCGGCGGATCGATCACGACCGCCTCGTGCGCATCCGTGTCGCCGAGGAGGTAAGCGATCAGCTTCGATGCGGGATCTTCGATGGGCTGAAAGTACATGACTGACTGCGCTCGACAGGCGCTTGAGACGACCGAAGGCGGCTTTCTCCGGCCGGGGCGGGCTGAGCGCCGACGCCCTATTGGCTGTGACCGTGGCCGTGATGGCCGCCATGATCGTGATGATGATCGTGATCGTGCGGCAGCGGCGGCTTCACCGTGCCGGCGATGTAATCGCGCACCGCCGTCAGTGGGTCGCTCTCGCCGCACACCACGACCTCGATGCCGCGCTGCGCCAGGCGCGCGACGAAGCCGGGACCGGCGCTCGCGGTGATGAGGGCGTCGACGCCGTCGATCGGGTGGGCGTCGCCGCGAAATTCGTGGAAGGCCATCTCCTTGGGCAGGTCGATGCGCTCGCGCTCGCGCGGGGCGCACGGGCTGCCGATGTCATAGACGAGGAAGCGGCGGGTCTTGCCGGCGTGGCCGGTGACGGTCTTGAAGTTCTGGCTGGTGACGGCGACTTTCATGGGGGCGGACTCCGAGGCAAGGTACGCAAAGGATGAAGCAATCAGCGTGCCCATTTAAGGCGCTGAGTTGTTTGCGCAAAAACAGCCACTTGCGCATAGGGAGGGCCGGCGACGGAGTCGCTGGCTGCCACACTGCCAGCGCCGCTGGCGCAACTGGCAGTTCAGGCGGGCGGCCCGTCGGCGACGATGCTGCCGTCGACAAGCTCGACGATGCGGTCGCAGCGCGCCGCCAGGCGCGGATCGTGAGTGACGATGAGAAAACTGGTCGCGAAGGCGAGGTTGACCTCGCGCAGCAGGGCGAAGATGCCGTCGGCGGTGCGGGTGTCGAGGTTGCCGGTGGGCTCGTCGGCGAGCACGAGCGCTGGCCGCATCGCCAGCGCGCGCGCGATCGCCACCCGCTGCTGCTGGCCGCCGGAGAGCTGGCCCGGCCGGCTGTCGCATTGCGCGCTCAGGCCGACCTGCTCGAGCAGGCCGGCAGCGCGTTCGCGCATTGCCGCGTCGGGGCGCCCGCGCTCGATCAGCATCGGCATCATCACGTTCTCGAGCGCGCTGAAGGCCGGGATCAGGTGGTGGAACTGGAAGACGAAGCCGATGCGCTGGCCGCGCAGGCGGGCGAGGGCGTCGTCGTCAAGGCCGGCGGTGGCCTGGCCGTCGAGCGACAGGCTGCCCGCGCGCGGCCGGTCGAGCAGACCGATCAGGTTGAGCAGGGTGCTCTTGCCCGAGCCCGAGGGTCCGATCAGCGCGGCGAATTCGCCGCGCGCCAGCCGCAGGTCGATGCCGTGCAGGACCTCGGTCTCGATGCCGGCGTCGCTGCGGTAGGTCTTGCGCACGCCTTCGAGCGCGAGGACGGGGCAGGGCGGGGCGACGGTCTCAGCCACGGATCGCGACCACCGGATCGAGTGCGGCGGCGCGTCGCGCCGGGATCAGCGCGGCGAGGATTCCGACCACCGTCGCGCCGCCCGCGGCGATGCCGATCAGCGCCGGTTCCACGCTGATCATGAACATCGGCGTACCGTCCGGATTGCGCGCGAAAAGTTGCCACAGGCTGAGGAAGAGCCAGGCGAGCGCCGAGCCGAGCAGCGAGCCGAGCAGGCCGACGACGCCCCCCTGCAGCAGGAAGGTGCGCAGCATCTGGCCGCGGGTCGCCCCCATCGCACGCAGGATGCCGATCTCGCGCGAACGCTGCACCACCGACACCACCAGCACGCTGGCGATGCCGAAGGCCACCGACAGCCCCACGGAAAACCGGATCACGTTGCTCGACACACTCTGCGAACTGAGCGCGGTGAAAAACTGGGCGTTGGTGCGGATCCAGCTGTCGGCCTGCAGGCCGGTTTCGGCGGCGATGCGCTGGGCGAGGGTTTCCGCGGCGTAGATGTCGTGCAGGGCGAGATCGAGGCTGGAGACGCCGCCCACCAGGTCGAGCAGGCTCTGCGCGCTGCGCAGACTCACATAGACGTTGCGCGCATTGACGCTCTTGCTGCCGAGGTCGAACAGGCCGGTGATCAGGAAGGTGTCGGTGGCGCCGTCGGCCGCGCCGATCCTCAGCTTGTCACCGACGCCGGCGCCGAGGTCCTTCGCCAGCTCGATGCCGATCACCGCCTCGCCCGCATTGACCCGCAGGCGGCCGTCCGCGATCCGGCTGGCGAGATCGATCACCTTCACGTAGTGCTCGGGCTCGATCCCGATCAGGCTGATCGACTTGTTGGCGTCGCCGCGCACCGCGAACGCCGGCCCCGAGGCGACCGGCGACACGCCAGCGATTCCGGGCATCGCCGAGAAGTGGGCGCGGATGCGCTGCCACTGGTCGATCGAGCGCAGGCGCTGGGCCTGCTTCTGCACCAGCGGACCGAGCAGCGAGCCGTCCTCCGGGCGCAGCGGGCGGGCGACATCTTCCGGCGGCAGGACCACGATGTGGGCCTGCGAGGCGAGGGTGCGCGCGAGCAGGTTGGCCTGCAGGCCGGAGAGCAGCGCGGACATGAACACGATCACCGACACTCCGACCCCCACGCCGACGATGATCAGCAGGCTCTGCATGCGCCCCTCGCGCAGGAAGCGGATCGCCGCGATCCATTCGAAGGGTAGCCAGGGGTGCATGCGCCGCGCCCGCCCGTGTTCAGCCGGCGACCGGGCGCACGCGGGCGCCTTCGGAGATCGCCTCCTGGTGCGCGGGCACGAGCTGTTCGCCGGCCGCGAGACCCTCGAGGATCTCGACCCGGCCATCGCCGCGCAAGCCGAGCCGCACCGATTGGCGCTGGGCAACGCCGTCGCGCACCACCAGCACCCAGGGCTCGCCGCCCGCATCGCGCACGGTCTCGACCGGCACCTGGAGCGCGCGCGCGCGCCGCGCGGTGACGATGTCGATCGAGACGGTCATGTCCTCGCGCAGGTAGGCGGGCGGTTCGGGCACCCGCAGGCGCACCTCGACCGAGCCGCGCAGGGCGTCGATCACCGGGCTGATGAAGCTCAGTTCGGCGCCGAAGCGCCGTGCGGGGAAGGCGTCGGCCGACACCCGGGCGGGCTGACCGAGGGCGAGCAGCTCGAGGTTCTTCTCGTCGATCTGCGCGACCAGTTCGGTCTCGCCGAGCGGCGAGATCGTCATCAACACCTTGCCGGGCTGGACCGCGTCGCCGGGCTCGACGCCGCGCGTCAGCAGTACGCCGTCGACCGGCGCCGCGATGCGGGCGTAGGCGAGGCGGGCCTGCGCGAGCGCGAGGCTGGCCCGGGCCTGATCGACCGCGAGCCGGGCGAGCCGCTCGTCGCTGCCGCCGGGCTCGCTGCTGTCGACCTGCAGGCGCGCGGCCTGGACCTGGCTGCGGGCGACGTCGAGGCTGCGCCGCGCCTCATCGAGCTGGTTCTGGCTGTAGAAGCCGCGCGCCACCAGCTCACGCGTGCGCTCGAACTGCTTCTGCGCCTGCACCAGGTTGGCCTCTGCCTGACGCGCCGATTCGCGTGCCAGCGGCAGCGCGAGCTGGCCGACCTGGGCGAGGCGTGCCTCGCTCTGCGCCAGGCTCGCCGCCGCCTGCGCGAGCGCCGCCTGCAGCTCCTCGTCGTCGAGCTGGATCAGGGCTTGCCCGCGGGTGAGCGCGTCGCCCTCGCGCGCCAGCACCTGCGTCACCTGGCCGGCGATCTGGCTGCCGAGCTCGAGCCGCCGCGGGGTGCGCACCTTGCCGCTGACCACGACCGACTGCAGCAGCTCGCCTTCTTCCACGGTCGCCACCACCACTGGCTCGGCGAACAGGGGCAGGGCCAGAAGCACGGCGAGGAGGGCGAGGGCGGCGATCAGGACGAGCCCGGCGCGCATCAGGCGCGAGTTGCGGGCGGGCGGTGCGGAGCTTGGTGCGGGCGATGCCATGCGGGCGGGCCAGTGGGCGGTGAAGCCCGTACGGGGTGCGAAAGCACGATGCTAACCCGAAGCCGGTATCTGCGATAGATCAGAGCCGTCTAATATTCCAGGACGGACTGCCGTTTCAATCGTCCTGTCCGCGCGGGCGGCGAAAGTCGTCTTCGACCCAGGCGGTGGCGCTCGCGCTGCCGAGCCGGAAGTCGGGCCGGACGCGGACGCACGCGACCTCCTCGCCGGCGTCGTCGAGTGCGCTCAGGAGGGCGTGCGGCTCATACTCGTCGGGCACGATGTCGAGGCGGACTTCCCATTGGCGGTCGCGGGCGAAGACGGTCTGGCGCTTGTGCAAGGCGGCGTGGCGTTGCTGCGCGTGGCGCTGCAAGACCTCGGAGGCGGTCTTGACCAGGGTGTTGAACGCGGCCTGGTCGAGTGGCTTGGGATTCTTCTTGTCGCGGCCCATGGTCCACGGTCCGACCAGCGCCGGCTCGGGCTCGCCGTCCTGGTACATCTCGACCGCCCAGCCGTCGTCGTCCTCGTTCTTGACCACGCGCGCGGTCCAGCCGTCCAGTTGCCAGAGGCGGTCCTCGCGGCGGGCGGTGGTATCGGGCGCGTCATGACGCACATCGGTGGCGGGGGTCAGCTTGGATTCGGTCATGGTGGTGAGCAGGTCGGTGATGGAGTCGGGCCCGGGATCGGCGCTCCGGTCGGCGGCGATGTCTGACGTGGAGTCCGGCGCACGGGCGGCTTGGCGGCGGCGCGCCCGGCGCCGCGGGACGGCGGGTGGCAGCGTGTCGGCAAAGTCGAGACTGAGTTGGGTCATGGCGGGCGGTGACTCCCTGAAGGCGACATCGAGCGAGGTCGTTCGGGGGACTTGGGCGCGGCGTGGCCGGGCTTGTCGAAGGCTGGAAGTTTATACAGCCTCGTGGAAAAGGCAAAGATCCGGCAGTGGTGGATGGCCGGCAGCCCACCATCTGGGGATCGCATAATGTGTATTATGTAAACTTAAAGATCGGGACGGGCGTGTGCAACCTCGTCATCGTCGCATTCAGTGAAGCGAAAGTAGTGACGTTTCGGAAGCAAGAGTGGAAACATGTCATCGTTCCCCCCTTGTTTAGCAGCCCATCTGGAAGCAAAAGACGAAATCCCTATTGGCGTGTCCTGATGTCCCCTCAATTACGTGAAGCAAGATTAGAAATCCTCGATGCCCTGAGCCGAAACCGGTAACGGTCTTATGCATCATCCGCCCGATTCGCATCCGTCTTTGCCTCACTCCTGCGAGCAGCCTCCGATGAACTGCCTTTGACGCGTCTCCGTGTCAGATTTTCAATCTCTTGCCGAAGTTGGCCGATCTCCTCAGCCTGGACGTTAAGTCTGACCGCTGCCTCTTGCCGGAGTTGATCAGCCACCTCGTGACGCACTCTTGCCACAGCAAGGTCGCGCTCCGACGCGGAGAGTTGGGCCTCCGCCTTCTCGAGGCTGCTTCGTAGGGTCTCCATCGCGGCCGTTGCCGCTGTCAGCCTGTCGCTTGCCTTGACGCTCTCTGCCTTGAGTTGAGCGCAGTCCTCACGCAGCGCTATGAACGCCTCGCGCGCCGTGGCCGCGTCCTTGCGTGCGCGCTCTACCTCTTCGCTCTGTTGCCTCCGTTCTTTGCTCGCGGCTTGACGCTCGTTGTCCAGTTGCTGCAACAGTCGATGGGTCTCCAGGCGGTGATGTTCATTAGTTTGCTCGATGGCGAGTCTCGCCGCGTCCAGCGAGGAGAATTGGCGCACGAGTTCGGCATCCTTTTCGTCGATCGTGCGCTGGTGCTCAAGGACCCTCTGCGACTCTTCCGTCAGCTTCTTCTGAGACTCCGCGAGGTTGGCCTCCAGGTCTCCGATCCTCATTTTCAAGGCCGCGACCTCACTCTCCATGCGTAGGCGGAGCTGATGGGATTCGAGGGCACGCTCGTTCGCCTCCTGAACGTTTGCCTCCATTTCTCTGGATCGCTTGTCCAGATGGGCCTCCCGCTCCCTGAGGCCCTCCTCAGCAAGTCTCTTGGCAACCTGCACCATATCGCCAAGTGCGCGATCGATGATCGTTACGAAGGTCTCGGGGATCCCGTCCACCGCCCGCACGGGCACCTGCAACGTGTTTGCCATGGCACTCCAGAACTCTTGGATGTGGTTCTGGACGACGGCGTTGCTGCCTTTCTGGCCAACATACCGGTCACTGGAGAGTAGTTCTTGAACCGCTGGGCGGGTTGGTCGTTCCCCCTTGGCGAGGATCTCGTAGCAGGCCTGA
>ERZ795041.365-NODE-365-length-17360-cov-4.474372_pt1 | contig 17360 bp, 16 predicted proteins | sample MGYA00375125_ERZ795041 | MGnify/ENA primary metagenome ERZ795041 (study PRJEB30170, sample SAMN03074214) | activated sludge metagenome | biome: Common Effluent Treatment Plant; feature: Wastewater; material: Activated sludge; isolation source: activated biomass in...
GATGCCCGTAGGTGTCGTTGATGGACTTGAACTTGTCGCCGTCGATGAACAGGACGGCCAATCCGGCGCCGCCGGAGATCGCCTGCTCGAACATCGCGGGGAGCTGATCCTGCATGCTCGCGCGGTTGGTGATGCCCGTGAGCGGATCGGTGCTGGCCTTGTGCTCGAGTCGCTCGTGCTCGGCGCGGAGTTCGGCGGTCTCGCGTTGGACGCTGATCTGGTGCTCGAGGAGGGCTTCGTTCGCCGACGACATGATCGAGGTGATGTCGGGCGTGGGGCTGATGTCCTTCTCGAAGAGTCGTGCGAGTTACTGGGCGGCGTCGGTGAGACGGTCCATCATTGCCGCCACGTCGTGCTCGTCGCTCTCGAACCACTCTCGTGCCTTGCGCTTGAGTCGCACGACGAAGCGTCCCGGAGCGGCGGCGAGGATGGCCTCGGCGGCGATCCGTCCCAGGACCACGCACCGCACCATCTTTTCGCACTTGGGGGTGGCGTTCTCGGGCTCGTGGTGCTTGGCGATGCACTCGACAAGCGTGTCCTGCAACTTCCACTTCTTCGCGAGTTCGGCGCCGACGACCGCGTGATCGAAGCCCAGTTCCCGCCGTTCGTCCTTGCGCAACTGCTCGTGCGATTCCGAGATGGCGAGCAGGGGGACGTACACCTCGGGAATGGCGACGAACATCGCCATCATGCCCATGTCCTGGAAGAGCCCGGCGGTGAACGCCTCGTCGGGGTCGCACGCCCTGGTGAACTCGGCGACGGTCCTCGTCGCGGTCGCGGCATAGATCGTGCGTTTCCAGTAGGCGTCGAGATCGAACCCCTGGTCGTCCTGGATGTTCTTTGCCGAGTCGACGAGGCTGAAACCCAGCACGAGAGACTTGACCGTGTTGAGCCCGAGATACGCGAGCGCTCGATCGATCGTCGAGCAGGGCTGCTTGAGGCAGAAGAAGCTCGAGTTGACGGTGCGGAGGACCTTGGCCGAGAGCCCGACGTCGCTCTTGACGAGTTTCCCGATGCGGGTCATCGAGACCTTGGGGTCGCGCGTCAACTCGAGCAGCCGCACCGCGATGGTGGGCAGCGTAGGGAGGCTCTGGCAGCCCAGGACTTGATCGAGCGAACTACTCCCCATCGTTCTCGGGCCGGGTCGGCTCCCTCCACGCACTGTTAGCGAGGGACTATCGACCACGAATAGGGGGGTCCATTGCTCAATTTGAACTCATGGTTGTGATCGGACCATGCGACCAACTCGTGAGGCCGAGCCGAGAGGGGCCGATGGGGTTGTTTATCGGAGCCCGTATTCACGGAGTTTTCGGTAGAGCGTCCGCTCTCCGATGCCCAGGAGTTTTGCCGCGTGCTCTCGGTTTCCACCGGTCAGACGCAGGGTCTCGCGGATCGCGCGCTTCTCGATCTGTTCCAGACTCGTTCCGGCGAGCGACGCGCCCCCGCCCGAGGCGGCGTGATCGTCACCCGAGTCATCGGCCTCGCGGATGTCCTCGGGGATGTGCCGGACGTCCAGCGTTGGTGTCTCGCTCGATGGACGATCGTCGCCCATCGACATCACGACCATATTCTGGACGACGTTGAGCAACTGGCGCACGTTGCCGGGCCAGGAGTAGCTCGTCAGGCGCATCATCGCCGCATCCGTGAGTTCCGGGACGCCCGCGCCCGGGCGCAACTGCTCGGCGAATCGTGCGGCGGCGTGCTGGATGATCCTGGGGATGTCCTCACGACGCTCGCGCAGCGGCGGGAGGTGGATGTGCACGCCGTTGATGCGAAAGAAGAGGTCCTCGCGGAACTTCCCCTCGCTCGAGAACTGCTTGAGGTCGCGGTTGGTCGCGGAGACGAATCGGACGTCGACCTTGCGTGAGTCGTTGCTCCCGAGGCGCACGAGATCGCCCGTCTCGAGGACGCGCAGCAGTTTCGCCTGCATCGAGAGGGGCATGTCCCCGATCTCGTCGAGGAAGATCGTCCCCTTGTCGGCGAACTCGAAGACGCCGGGGCGATCCTTCTCTGCCCCCGTGAAGGCGCCTCGGACGTGCCCGAACAACTGGTCCTCGAGGAGGCTCTCGGCCTGGCCGGCGCAGTTGAACGCGACGAACTTCTCGGTCGATCGCTTGCTGTTCTTGTGGATCGCCTGGGCGATGAGTTCTTTTCCCGTGCCGCTCTCGCCCGTGATGAGCACGGCGATGTTCGACGGGGCGACGGTGCGCACCGTTCGGAGGATCTTGCGCATCGGCTCTGACCCGGCGACGATCCCCTCGAAGCCGTCGTGCTGGACAAGGTCCTTGAGTTGCCCGCTCTCGTGACGAAGGAGCACCGTCTCGGCGGCGCGGTTGACGAGGCTGCGGAAGACGTCGAGGTCGAGCGGCTTCTGGATGAAGTCGAAGACGCCGAGTTTGAACGCCGCCCGTGCCGTGGGCACATCGCCGTGCGCCGTCACCATGAGGACCTCGGCGTTGGGCTGCATCGATCGCGCGGCGGACAGGACCTTGAGTCCGGCGTCGCCGCCGTCGCTCGCGACCGCTCCGGCGGGGGTTGCGGCTCCGGACGAGTTGGGCATGCGCAGGTCGGTGATGACGACATCGAACGTGCCGTGGCGGAGTTCCTCGAGTGCCGCGGGAACCGAGTCGACGATCGTGCAGACATGTCCGGGCTTCTTGAGGGCCTCGGCCATCACGTCCGCGTGCTCCACCTCGTCCTCGACGATGAGGACCTGGGCGGCGAGTTTGTCGCTGGAACTCGGCGTGGTCATTCGGGAGAGAGTTTAGTCGACCGACGCGAGAAGTCTGGCGAGATCCCGTGAGGTCGCCCGGGCGCTCTTTGCCTTGGGACGCCGGGGTTTGGCGCCCGCCGGTCCTTCGCCCATTACCCCCGGCGATCGCAACCTGTTCGCGGCGCACAACGCGATCGCCAGCGCGTCGGCGACGTCCGGCGGCGTGGGCGGCGCCTCCAGCCCGAAGACGCCCTGGATGGCCCGCTGCATCTGCCCCTTGCTCGCGTGCCCGTGTCCCGTCAGTGACTTCTTCACCTCGTTGGGTCGCAACTCCACCAACTCCACCCCGGCTTGCGCCACCGCCAGCAGCATCACGCCCCGCGCGTGCCCCATCACCACGCCCGTCGCGGGGTGCTTCCAGTGCGCGAAGACCTGCTCGATCGCGACAAGTTCCGGCGTCATTCGCTCGATCGCTTGGGAGAGATCGGCGAAGAGTTCGAGGAGCCTCGACGAAATCGATCGCGCGTCTCGCGAGGTCTCCGCGTCGCTCGCCGTCACCGTCGCGCGTGGCTTTCGACCCAGGCGGAGGACGCCCGCCTCCACGATTGCGGGGGTGCCGGACGCCGACGCGTCGATGCATCCGTACCCCGTCAGGTTCAGCCCGGGGTCCAGCCCGAGGATGCGGATGGACGCGTGTCGTGTGGATGGCGTGCGACGGCTTGGCATGGCTCTCACGACCGTGATGCGAAGTGCCTCAGATAATGGACGACGGTCTTCGCCAGGTAGTCGCCCTCGATGTTGACTCGTGAGCCCGCGCGAAGGCCGCCGAGTGTTGTCTTTGCGAGTGTGGTGGGAATCAGGGCGACCTCGAACTCGGCGGCATCGGGGTCCACCATCGCCAGCGTGAGCGAGACGCCCTGGACACAGACCGAGCCACGGGGCACCATCACCTCGATCGACTCGCGCGACACGCGCACCCGAACGCGCCACTCCCCCTCACCCCCCCCACCACTCACACCGACCACCTCGCCGACCTCGTCGACGTGCCCCTGCACGACGTGTCCACCCAGGAGCGTCGTGGGTGTGGCGGCGTGTTCCAGATGCACCCGATCGCCCGGCTTCAATCCGCCCAACGTCGTCCGCGAGCGTGTCTGGGGAATCACGTCGAAGACCAGTTTCGCCGCATGGTCCACTGGCTCGGCCAGCGTGAGGCAGCATCCATCGACCGCGATGGAATCGCCGGGCCTGGGCCGATGGCTCCATCCCGCCGCGTCGATGGTCAACCGCTCGCCGGCGGGCGTGGGTGAACGACTCACGACGCTCCCGGTCTGCTCGATGATCCCCGTGAACATACCGAACGGTATCGGTTCGGCATGGCCAAGGCCGGGACTCACGCCCCAAACGCCCGGAAAGGGATCCGCCCGCTTGACGCGCCCGAACCGGACCGACATACTGCTCCACCCCGAACACCCGCCGACGCGCTCGGCGTTTGGGTGGAGGTGCCGATGTCGCGGTGCTGGACCCCCTCCGGAGACCCTCCGGTGCGGTTCTGCTCCCCACAGAAGGCACCGCCCGATTCGGCCCGACGAGGCCCCAAAGGAGATTCGAATGAGCCGTCGCTCGAGTGAGGTATGGTGTGTGATCTTGGGTGTGGGCCTTCTCACGCTGTCGGGTCTGGGCGGGTGCGAATCGCCTCAATCGCTGGGGATCGAACCGGCCTCGACGCGTGGCTCCAAGCAGGCCGCCGCGTGGAAGTCGCAACTCCCCCCCACGCGCCACGAGGCGTGGGCGAAACTAGGGTATCGCCTGGACTGGCAGTCGCCGGTCTTTGTCCCCAACTCGCCCTCGCGCAACACGACCTTTGTCAAGGCGACGACCGATGCGGTGCTTGTGCAGGACTCCTCGAGCACAGTCTCCTTTGTGGAGCCGGCGACGGGCAGGGTGCGCTGGGCGACGGAACTCGCCAACCCGCTCTCGCGATTCCTGAGCCTCGATCTTGATCCAGACAACCCGCGCCATGTCCTCGCCTCGGCCGAGGGCGAGCTCTTCATCCTCGCGAGCGACACGGGGGCGCTCATCGAGCGTGAGCGCTTCGCGCGAGTCGTGAACACCGCGCCGGTCTTCGCCCCTGGCCTGGCGATCTATGGGTGCAGCGCGGGCGAGATCCTTGCCCACACGATCGGCACCGAGTTCCGCGCCTGGGGCTTCGATGGGCACGCCACCTTCACGGCCAATCCGGTGTATGTCGGCGACACGATCGGCTTTGTCGGGCAGAACGGCAACGTCCTCTTCCTCAACGCCGCCGGCTCCATGACGGGCTTCACCAAGATCTACGACGGGCCCGCCGGCCAGCCCACGACCGATGGCGAGCGACTCTTCATTGCGTCCACCGATCAATCGCTCTGGGCGATCTATCCGAACGGGCAGACCGCCTGGCGCCACAAGACGCCCGCGAAACTCACACGGGGCCCCGTCGTCCACGACTCGTTTGTCTACTGCGAGCTCCCCTCGGGCTTCTCCGCCCTCCATGCCGACACGGGAACGCTCGTCTGGACCGCGCCCGACCTGCATGGCACAGTCATCGCGGTCCGCGACGGCAAACTCGTGGTTTGGGAAGCACCCAAGGCGACCCTGGTCGATCCCAGGACCGGCGACATCATCGCCTCGGCCGAGATCCCCGAGGCGGCCATCCTCGCGACCGAGTCGCTCGTGGATGCCCCGATCTACGTCGCCAACCCGCATGGCACGCTGACTCGCTTCGTCCCGCGGAACTGATCCAGACCTCGCCGACTCACCAACACGACCGGAGCGCTCGACGCCATGCCCGACCTCGTCCGCATCCGCCGAGCGCTCCTCTCTGTCAGCGACAAATCCGGCATCGTCGCGCTCGCTCGCGTCCTGACGGATCGCGGCGTGGAGATCATCTCCACCGGGGGCACCGCCGAACTCCTGGCACGTGAGGGCCTTGCGGTCACGCCCATTGATCGTGTTACCGGCTTCCCCGAGATGCTCGATGGGCGGGTCAAAACGCTCCATCCCAAGATCCACGGCGGCCTCCTGGGTCGTCGCGATCTGCCCTCCCACGCCGAGCAGATGCGAGCCCACGACATCACGCCCATCGATCTGCTGTGCGTGAATCTCTACCCCTTTGAGAGGACCATCGCCACGCCGGGCTGCACGCGCGAGGATGCGATCGAGAACATCGACATCGGTGGGCCGGCGATGATCCGCTCGGCGTCCAAGAACGCCGCCGATGTGGCCGTGGTGACCTCCCCCGAGCAGTACGACGCGCTCATGCGCGAGATGAAGACGCACGACGGCTCGACGACGCTCGAGTTCCGCGCCTCGCTCGCGGCCCAGGCCTTCGCCCACACCGCGCGATACGACGCCGCCATCGCGAGGTATCTCGCCCCCGACACCGATCCCGACTCGATCTCGCTCACGCTCTCGCTCGCCTCAGCGCTCCGCTATGGCGAGAACCCGCACCAGGCCGCTGCGCTGTATCGAGAGGCCCCGTCGAGCGAGGACGGCACGATCCCCGGCGCGCGCCAACTCCACGGAAAGGAACTCAGTTACAACAACATACTCGACGCCGCCGCCGCCCTCGATCTCGCCTGGTCTCTCGCCGGCGCCTTCCCGAACCGTCCCGGCGCGAGCGTCATCAAGCACACCAATCCTTGCGGCAGCGCCGTCGCCGACGCCCCCGAGCACGCCGCCATGGAAGCCATTGCCGGCGATCCCCTCGCGGCGTACGGCGGGATCCTCGCCCTCAACGTCGAACTCACGGCCGCGGTCGCCGAGCGACTCGCCGACAAGTCGATCTTCCTTGAGGTCGTCGCGGCCCCGACCTTCGCGCCCGATGCTGTCGCCATTCTCAAGGAGCGCAGCGCCAACATCCGCCTCCTCGCGACGGGGCCCGCGCCGACCGCCGGCGTCGCGCGCCAACTCCGCTCGCTCCCCGGCGGCATGCTCGTCCAGGACGCCGATCGGCGTCTCACGCCCCCCGCCGAGTTCGTCCATCGCGCCGGGCCCAAGCCCACGCTCGCCCAGATCGACGCGGCCCGGTTCATGGAACCGGTCACGAGGCAGCTCCTCAGCAACGCCGTTGCCATCGGCGGTGGATCGCCGGACGCCGCGGGTGCCCTACGACTCTTCGGCGCTGGCGCCGGCCAGATGGACCGCGTTGCATCCTGCCGAATCGCCGTCCAGAAGGCCGGGGCCAACGCCCAGAACGCCGTCGCCTTTAGCGATGCCTTCTTTCCCTTTCCCGATGGCCCGACGATCCTGATCGACGCGGGGGTGAAGGTTCTCGTCCACCCCGGTGGCTCCAAGCGCGACGCCGAGACGTTCGATCTCTGCGAGGCCCGGGGCGTGACCTGCCTGACCACCGGCATCCGGCATTTTCGCCATTAGGCCGCCCGTGGACCGCCGGTCTTTGCCCGAGAACGCCGGACTTCGCGCAACTCCAACCAAATCGGATTGATTGGTTGGCCGATGTTCGCTAACAATCTACTCCGTGGACGGGCTCTCGTGCCCGGCCATGAGGGATTCCGATGCGTCCACGACACGGTGGAGACATCACACGGCCGGTTCGTCGCCGCGAAGACTTCGACCTTTGCGACGATCACGCTGGTCCATCGCTCGTCGCCGCCCTCTCTGGCAGCGCCGGTGATCCTCCCGCCCTGGCCTCCCGGGTCCTGGTTCTCAATCGCCACTACGTTGCGATCCGCGTGATCTCCGCTCGGCGGGCCTTCTGCCTGCTGATGCGTGAGATCGCCGAGATCATTCACGTGGAGCAGACCCCCGCCCGCACCGACGACGCCGGTGCCGTCATCGAGGGCACCGAGAGCACCCGATTCATTAACTACGACTTCTCGACCTGGGCGGACATGGCCTCGCTCCAGCAGGAGTTCGAGCGCGATCGCCACGACTGGGTCCGCACGCCCCGCCTCGAGATCGCCGTCCCCCGCATCATCCGCCTGCTCGGCTACGACCGCTTCCCCGAGCAGATCGTCAAACTCAACCGCCGCAATCTCTTCGCGCGTGATCGCAACCATTGCCAGTATTGCGGCAAGCACTTCCCAACGAGCGACCTCTCCATCGACCACGTCCTCCCTCGGACGCAGGGCGGCGGCGACAGCTGGGAGAACCTCGTCTGTGCCTGCATCCGCTGCAACGCGAAGAAGGGCGGTCGCACGCCCGAGCAGGCCTCGATGAAACTCATCCGCCGCCCCGAGCGCCCCAAGCGAAGCCCCGTCATCGCGCTCCGCCTTGGGAACGAGAAGTACCGCTCGTGGAAGGCCTTCCTCGACCACGCCTACTGGGACGTGGAACTCCGATAAGCCACTCTCGGCACTCTTTGAGGTGGCTCTGCGTGCACAGATCACGTTGAGCGCCGGCAACATCTATCACGCCCGTCCGAAAATCGTCCGCCTCAAACCAAGCCACTCATGTCATCGCGAACCGGCACGGACGTTGTTTCTCTGTCGGGCGTGTCCACCACATCGCCCAAAGTTGTTGCCCTGACGGGGTTCGTGTCCGTTTCGATCCTGACCCTCACGGGCTGCGCCCACTCCTCGAGCAGCGCGTTCGCCCCACGGCAAGGCGTTGAACGGTCCCAGGCCGAACTCGTCTTTGCCGGGCCCGATGTCCAGGACAACCAGACACTCGAGGATACCTACGCGACGCTGTGGTACGCCCGGCGAGACGACACGCTCGGCGCGCCACCGATCGGCGACCCCACGAGCGCACTGCTCTTTCCCCCGGCCCCGGCGCCGAGCCTGAGCGACGCGCGTCGGCTCTTCCTCTACACCCACTCCCCCGACACCTTCATCTATTTCGAGGATCGCCACGATCATCATCGCCGGGATCACGAGTACCGTCGTCCCGCCACGCCGCGACGCCAGGGCTATCCGAGCCATCCGGGCCCGTACCCGTCGCGCCGCTGGTGAGCGTCACGAACAAGGAGACGACGCCGGGCGAAGGTTCGCTCCGGCGTCGTGGGTGATCGAGATCGCACGTTCCAAAAGTCAACGCCCGGGCGGCCTACACAGCCAACCCGGGCGTGGAACTCGTTACGCGTCGCCGGCCAACCCCCCGGTCGCACGCCCACCCGCCCCCATCGGGCTCTCCCTCACTCCCCGTCGCACGGGGGCTTGGGTCAGGCGTGGCGCCGACGACGCGCCCCTGGACCGAGTTCAGTCGAACAGAGCCGTCGTCTCGGGCTTGTCGACGCTTCGAAGCACGAGGGTCGTGTCGATGCGGAAGTTGGACTGCGTGCGGTGGCGCTCGGAGAAGAAGAAGTTCAGCTTGTACTTCTGCCCGTCCTTGAGCCAGTTGAGCCGATCGAGTTCGATCGTCTGGCTGACGGCCGAGTGCACGCCGCCGATGTCGATCACCAGCTTGCCGTCGATGAAGACCCAGACGTCGTCGTCGCCGGTGAAGGTGAAGGTGTGCCCCGCGCCGCGCTGGTAGACGAAGTCGCTCGTCAGTTCGTAGGTGAAGTGGAAGTTTTTGTTGTCGCCGGCGCTGTTCCCGAACAACTCGCCGTTGATCGGGAAGAACCCGCCACGGTTCGAGTACGTCGCGTCGGTGCGATCGGAGAAGGTGTAGATCGGGGTCCCCGCCTGGCGGACCAGCGTGATCGAGAGGGGCTTGGAGACGTTCACGCCGCTCGTGTCGCGGAACCACTGCGCGAACTGGCTTTCGGTGCTCGCGATCGCTCCGCCCGTGCTCGAGGCGATGGAGCCGTTCGTGTCGCCGTCACGCTTGTCGATGTACGAGCGCGTCGGGATGATGTTCCGGCCCTGCGAGTCGCGGTAGTTCGAGTTCAACTTGTACCCGGCGCTCTTCTTCACGGGCTTGTGGTCGGCGTCCAGCGTGTCCTGGACCATCCCGACGTAGTGCCCGAAGCCGCTCGAGGGCTGACGCTCGAAGTCCGTGTGCCCGCCGGAGACCGAACGCTCCTTGAAGTCACGCACGACGCCCGTGAGCGTCAGCGTCGCGGGGAGGTCCGAGTACCGGTCGTTCGAGGTGCTCTCGCCCGAGGCGGTCGCCCGCTCGGGAGTCACCGCGAGGCCCGCCGCGAGGCAGAGCATCAACGCAAACGGGGCACCCTTCCGAAATGCATTCCCAAAGTTCGCCATAGTCCTTCACTCCTTCCGGGGGTCCCCGGGCAAGACGTGTCATGCATCCCCCGGGCCACGCAGCACCGAAGGCTCACTGGGGAAGGTCGAATACACCCGCTCCGCCGTCAACCCATCGAGGAGACATTCCTCGTCCGCCCTTCCGCCTGCACCGACTGGGGAACCCCGGCAGATTCTGTCGGATGGGCCGGTGAGCCCGAGCAGCGTGAGATCACTCGTGAAATGAGGACCGCGCGACGCCTCACGCCGCGCGGCACCAATCTCTCGAGGTCCAACAGATCACGCCCTGGGCCGATCACTTCGAAGCGACAGACGCCGACTCCTTGGGCACGAGGCGCAGCGTCGTCTCGATCCTGAAGTTCGATTCGCTCGTGCGGCGTTCGGCATGGAAGAGCCGGAGCGAGTACGTCCGTCCGTCCTGGAGCCCGCTCAGCCGATCCAACTCGACCGTCTGCTCGCGTCGCGGATGGGGCCCGCCGAGATCGATCACCAGTTTGCCGTCGATGAACACCCACGCGTCGTCGTCGCCGACGAACGTGAAGAGGTGCCCCTTGCCCCGCTCGTACTTGAAGGTGGTCTCGATCTGCGTCGTGAAGTGGAAGTTCTTCCCCCACGTGCTGTAGTTGCCCATCAGCATCCCGTCGATCGGGAAGAATCCGCCGCGAGACGTGTAGGGCGCGTCGATCGACGAATCGAAGACATAGCGGTTGGTGCCGCCCACGCGTCGAAGTCGGATCTCGATGTCCTGGGCCGCGTTGACCCCCGGCACGTCGTGGTACCACGAGTAGAAGGACTCCGCCGACCCGATGCGTTTGTCCGTGCAGTCGCGGAGCCGCGCCTTGGTATCGCCGCGATTCTCGTCCGCCGTTCCGGGGCGGATGTTCTTCCCCGAGCGGCTCTTGGCCTCGCCCACGATCTCCTGCCCCGAGACGCTCTTGAGGACGGGCGTGTTGTCGGGACCAAGTCGATCTTCGACCAGCCCGACCCGAGTCTGCCCCGACCAACGCTCAAAGTCGGGATGCCCACCCGGATCGTCGTGCGGCTTGAAATCACGGATCCTGGCCTTGAGGATCTGTTCCGAGGGAAGGTCCGAGAACGGATCGGCGATCGCACCTGACGAGTCGTTGGTGTTCTTCACGACCTCGGTCTGTTTCGTCGATCCCGGGTCAGCGGAGACGGACCATCCCGCCGCCTGGAGTGCGAGGAGTGCCAACCCTGCCGCGATATGCCGTCCGTGTCGATCCACGCCTCGCCCCTCCCAGCGACCCACGCGCCGGGATCGCGTGAAGAGTGTGCCAAACCACACGCCGCTCGTCCACACGACGGACACGCTACTGGGCGAACTCCATTTCGCCACGCCCGCAGAGCCGGATCGGGCCAACACTCGACCCGGGATCGCGTCCGAGAACCGGGATTAGTCAAACTTGCCCGTCGTGGGCGGCGGGCTCACGCTGCGGAGCATCATCGTCGTTTCCATCCTGAAGTTCGACTGGTTGGTGTGGCGCTCGGCGTGGAAGACCTTGAGCGTGCACGCCTGCCCGAACTCGAGCCAGTCGAGCCTGGAGAGATCGATCGTCTGGGCCTTTGCCGAGTGCAGGCCGCCCAGGTCGATCACGAGTTTTCCGTTGATGAAGACCCAGACGTCGTCGTCGCCCGAGAAGGTGAAGATGTCGCCGCGCTGGTGGACGAACTCGGCGGTGATCTCGGTGGTGAAGTGGAAGTTCTTCCCGGTGGTCGAGTAGTTGCCGTACAACTCACCTGTCAGCGGGAAGAACCCGCCGCGCTCGACGCACTGTGGGTCCGTGGCCGAATCAAAGACGTACTTGTTTGTTCCCGTCTCGCGCTTGAGGCTGAGGGGGACGCTCATGCTCGCGTTCACGCCTGGCACCTCGCGATACCACTGGGCGAAGGATTCCGCCGAGGTGATGCGTGGCGTGGTCTCGACCACCATCTGCGCCGGGCGATCGCCCAACTCGGCGTTCGCGAGCGCGGGATTGATCGGTCGTCCCTGCGCGTCGAGCGCGTCCGACGTCACGCTCGAGCCCGAGAGACTGCGCAGCACGGGCTTGGCCTCCTCGCCGAGTTGGGACTCGACAAGACCCACCCGCATCGGGCCGGCGAAGGTCTCGAAGTCGGGGTGTCCGCCCGACTCCTGGGCGCTCTTGAAGTCCCGGACGATCGCCGTGATTTTCAGTTCACGCGGGAGCGAGGCGTACTCGTCCGTAGGGTTTCGATCGAGCGTCGGGAGATATGCCGAGCCGCCCTGTGGCGTCGTCGCCGTCCCATCCGCCGACGGCGCGTACGCCGCCGCCAAAGGCAAACCAGCCACGGCACCAAAGAGCGCAAGCATCACACGATTCTTCATGATCAAAGCCTCCGACCCGCGACAATCCCGAGCAGAACCCTCACGGTCCATGGGATATCGCGCGCATTCAGGGTGAATCGTCGGCTCGATCACGTCTCGGCACAATGGGCAGTTTCTCGTTGGTGGGTTGGCGCTGCCGACCGTCCGGATCGTGCCGGATGAGCGATCGCCGACGCGGCGTGGTCGTGACGCGTGGAACTATGATCGGACCTTGGGCCCGCGGACTTCTCGGACGCTCACGCGCCGACGCTCGCCGAGCCGACATCTCAACGCACCTCAAAGGCATGGAAGCGGCGCATGGACACGTTCGTCATCGAGGGAGGGCACAGGCTCTCGGGTCGGGTTCGCATCAACGGGAGCAAGAACGCGGCGTTGCCGATTCTTGCCGCCGCCCTGCTGACCGATCGTCCCGTGACGCTGCGTGATGTCCCGGATCTCGCGGACATCCGGAACATGGTCCGGCTGTTGGGGCGGCTCGGGTGCACTCGGGGGGATCTCCCCGAGGATGCCGACGACGCGGCGAAACTCTCGCCGACGCGTCAGGGATCGCTGATCCTTCATTCCACCGATGAGTCGCAGTCGCACGCGCGGTACGAGATCGTGCGGACGATGCGTGCCAGCATCTGCACGCTCGGGCCGATGCTCGCCAAGCGGGGCTTTGCGCGGGTCTCGCTTCCCGGCGGGTGCGCGATCGGCGAGCGCCCCGTGGACCTTCACCTGCGCGGGCTGGCGGCGCTGGGTGCCGAGATCACGCTCTCCTCGGGTGACATCATCGCCAAGGCTCCCCCCGGCGGCCTTCGCGGCTCGACCGTCTTCCTCGGTGGCATCTTCGGGAGCACCGTCCAAGGCACGGCGAACGTCATGTCCGCCGCCACGCTGGCGAAAGGCACGACCATCATCGAGTCCGCCGCGTGCGAGCCGGAGATCATCGACCTCGCACACATCCTCAAGAAGATGGGCGCGATCATCCACGGCGCCGGCTCGCCGCGCATCATCGTCGAGGGCGTCGCGGAACTCGGGGGCGCCGACCATGCGGTTATCCCCGATCGCATCGAGGCCGGGACGCTGGTGATGGCGGCGGCCATGACCAACGGCGATCTCATGCTCGACAACTGCCCCCTCGACGCGATGCTGTCGGTCAACTTCGTGCTGTCGTCGATCGGCGTCCATGTCGAGCCGGTGGAGGGGCTGGCCGCCCACATGACCCCGTCGTCGGCGCGAAGGTCCCCCACGGTTTCGCTGACCAATGGCGTGCACTCGCCGCTTGTCGATGCCGACGACCCGCTTCGAAAGACCGTCCGCGTTACCTGCGATCGCGTCTTGCGTCCGACCGAGGTCACCACCCAGCCCCATCCCGGTTTCCCGACGGATCTGCAGGCGCAACTGATGACGCTCCTCTGTCTGGCCGACGGCAACTCCATCATCACCGAGCGTATCTTCCCCGATCGATTCCTCCACGTCGCGGAACTGTCGCGCATGGGCGCGAAACTCATCCGTCAGGGTTCCACCGTTGTGGTGTCCGGCGTGCGTCAACTCGTCGGCGCGCCCGTGATGGCGAGCGACCTCCGCGCGTCGGCGGGCCTCGTGCTCGCCGGGATGGCCGCCTCGGGCACCACGATCGTCAACCGTGTCTACCACCTCGATCGCGGGTACGAACGCCTCGACGACCGCCTCCGCTCGCTGGGGGCCCGCATCACCCGCGTCAAGGAGGGCGAGGCCCAGTCGGTCGAGACGGTCAGCGTCTGACACGATGGTCGATCGGCGTGGGCGTCATCTCATGTCCACGGCGGCGTGCGGTCGGAGCCAAACCGTGAGGAATGGCTCTGCCTGAAGGCTTCGCCGGCACAAGCACTCCCCGTTGGTCGGGTGCATGCGTCATGCAAACGTGTTGTCTCGTTAGTCCTCGTCGAATCCCGAGTCGACGAGCGCCTTGAGGGAGGTGCACGCCGCCTTCGCGTCCTCGCCCTCGGCCACGATCACGAGTTCCGACCCCTGCCCCGCCGCGAGCATCATCATCTGCATGATGGACTTTCCGTCGACTTGGGTGTCGCCCTTGGCGACCTTGATGTCGGCCTTGAAGGTGGAGGCGCGATCGACGAACGTCATCGCCGGCCGGGCGTGGAGGCCCAGCCGATTGACGATCTTCGCGATCACCGAGTGCTTGTCCACCGCTAGTGCCCACCCGGGCGTTGCACGCCCCAAAGGACTCCCACGAAAAAACCGCCCAAATCCGCCTCAACCGGCTAGATGCTGCTGGTCCGCCTCGTCGAGGAGCGTCCGGACCTCTTCGACCGATCCCGACTGCCTGAGGAACCTGCGGAACGTGTCCTTGCTCAGGTTCTTGAAGATCACCTCCATGGCGTGGAGATGGTCCTCGGGCTTGTCCTCGGGGGAGAGGAGGAGGAAGACCGAATAGACCGGCTGCTTGTCGAGTGAACTGAAGTCGACGCCTCGAGCCGAGAGCCCGATCGCCGCCGCCATTTTCTGCACGCTTCGGTGCTTGACGTGCGGGACGGCGACGCCCTTGCCGAAGCCGGTGGATCCTCGCTTCTCACGCTCCATGACGCGCGAGACGAGTTCGTCGCGGACCTTCGCCGAGGCCGCCCCGCAGGAGACCAGGGCGTCAATGAGTTCGATCACGACCCCCTCGCGATCCTGGGCGGTGAGAGACGCGACGATCGCCCCGCTGGGCACGAGTTCGGTGAGTTTCATCACGATTCGAAGGCTCCTGCAAGGGTCCCGGGGGTGCTCGATTCGAGCGTCCCGGGGATCCGCCGTTCGGCGTGTCCGCCCGAGGGATCATGTTCGATGGGTCCCTGCCGGGACGGTCCTAGTGCTTCCTGGACTTCAGTTCCTTGTAGTCACGCAGTTGTCGCTCGCCCTTTTCCACCACGATGTCGATCGCCGCGTACACGTCGGCGCCCTTGGCGTGGGATATGAAATCGTCGTGGTGCTCGACGTCGATGATCAACTCGACGTCGAAATCGCCGTGGTGTGCCGCGTTGACCTTGCTCACGGTCAGCGTGATCGATTGCACCGCGTTCTCGAAGTACTTCGTCAACTTCCCGGCCTTGCCCTCCGCGTACTGGCGAATGGCATCGGTCACCGGCACGTTGCGACCCACCACGTCGATGCGCATGCTGCACGTCCCTCCATGAAAACCGACGCCCCCGCGACCCGGCGCGGGACATCGGTGTGTTCCATCATAGTGGGTTTGTGGAGGCCGTCCCGCCCGACGAGGGGACGGCGCCGAGGCCGGACTTTGGCCTACCACCGGCACCACCACCGGCGAGTCGTCCGCCGGGCGATCACGCCCTTGTGCCGATTGAGAACGATCGATGCTCGATCAATGGGCCTGGGCAGATTCGAACTGCCGACCTCACCCTTATCAGGGGTGCGCTCTAACCAACTGAGCTACAAGCCCTCGTCCGTCGCTCGGTCATGCCGAGCTGGGGAGGAGTGTACGCCCTAGTCGGCGGGGTGTCATCCGCCCCTCCGACCCCCATCCGATCCTCGCGGGGCACGCGTTGACGAGCCCGATCACCCCCGGGGGTGGAACTTCCGATGGATGCTCTTGAGGCGGGTCTTGTCCACGTGGGTATAGATCTGGGTCGTGGCGATGTCGGCGTGCCCGAGCAGTTCCTGCACCACCCGAAGATCGGCCCCGCCCGAGAGCAGGTGCGTCGCGAAACTGTGGCGGAGCACGTGGGGATGGACACCCCGCAACCCCGCGAGACGCGCGTGGCGGGTCACGATGTTCCAGACCGCGACCCGTTCGAGTGGTCGCCCCGTCCGCGAGAGCAGCACGCGCCCCTGATCGAGCCCTCGCCTCGCCAGGCCTGGACGAGACTCGGCGAGGTAGTGCTCCAGGGCCCGACGAGCCGGAAGCCCCACCGGCACCAGCCGCTGCTTGCTTCCCTTCCCCATCACTCGCAGGCATCCGATTCCGACGACCCAGTCCGACATGGAGAGACCCGCGGCCTCGGAGGCGCGCAGGCCGCTCGCGTACATCAGTTCGAGCAGCGCCCGATCGCGCAGCCACAGCGTCGGCGCCGTCGCGGGTGTGTTTCGTTCGCTGGGTGAGGCGAGGAGGGCCGCGACCTGCTCGGGTGAGAGCACGTCGGGGAGGTTCTTCCATCGCGTGGGGCGATCCAGAATCTCGGAGGGATCCTCGGTGGTCAGTCCCGTGGCCCGCGCCCATCGGCAGAAGACCCGGATCGTGGCCATGTGCCGGATCACGGTTGAGGCCGCGTGACCGCGTCGGGCCTTGAGTCCTTGCACGTGGGCGATGAGATCATGCTCGCTGATGGCCCAGGGCGTGATGCCCGTGGTACCTCGTGTCTCGACGAGATCCTGGAAGAGATCGCGGAGGTCTCGTGAGTAGGCCGCGAGCGTGTTGGGCGAGAGCCCGCACTCGAAGGCGAGGAACGCGCGGAAGCGCTCGAGCGCGCCGAGCGCCTCGGGCGAGACCTCCCCCACGACCTGGACCACGCTGCTCACGCGCGCAGTATACCTGGAGATGGCGTCGGGTGAAACGACCGAGAACAAGAACAACGCCCGGCATGGTCTCCCACGCCGGGCGTCTGGGTCGGAATCTCACGTGTCTTGTGCTTCTCGGGTCTTAGCCGAGGAGCTGCAGCGCCGCCTGGGGCGCCTGATTCGCGAGCGACAGGATGTTGGTGGACGCGTTCACGAGGATCTGCGACCGCGTGAGCGACGCCGTCTCAGCGGCGAAGTCGGCGTCGCGGATGACGCTCTCGGCGGCGGCGGTGTTCTCGATGGCGACACCCAGGCTGCGGACCGTGGCGCCGACGACGTTCTTCTGGAACGCGCCGAGTCGCCCGCGGAGCGACGAGACCTGCTTGATGGCCTCGGCGACAACGTCCTGCGCGGCGGTCTTGTCGCCGTTCACCACATTGTTGGCCTTGCCCGAGGCGAGGGAGTCGAGGTAGCCGACGTCGGAGTTGCCCAACTTCCGGGCGGCGACGTCGATGATGCCGATGGAGACGCGTCCGACGATGTCCACGCGGCTGGCGAGCTGGAAGTCCGCGCCGCCGCCGGTGATCAGAAACGCCGAGCCGGAGCCGACGCTGCCGAGGGTCTGAGACTTGGTGGTGGCGAGCGTGAGCTCCACGTC
>ERZ795041.366-NODE-366-length-17331-cov-3.568187_pt1 | contig 17331 bp, 11 predicted proteins | sample MGYA00375125_ERZ795041 | MGnify/ENA primary metagenome ERZ795041 (study PRJEB30170, sample SAMN03074214) | activated sludge metagenome | biome: Common Effluent Treatment Plant; feature: Wastewater; material: Activated sludge; isolation source: activated biomass in...
TTTCTTTACGCCGGGCTCGGTTCCTATCACTTCAATGGCAGGCCTGATAGCTTCGGAATATTTTCGGCTTGGGCCGTTTACGAGGCAATCTGCAATACCGGTTTCCACCATCATGCAACCAAAGTAGTTGCGGTCTTTCATCATCTTGTATGCTTCGTATTTATTTACGCCTTTACGCTGTCTTTTTTCAAAAAAGAGATCGCCAAATTGTTTACGCAGGTCTTCACATTCATCGCTTTTGCAGTCAATAATAGGAATTTCAGTGAGGTCAATACTATGCGCTTCGGCAATGGATTTTATTTTCTTTTCGGCGCCTAATAAAATGGGGAAACCAACCCCTTCTTCAAAAACCAGTTGAGCGGTTTTAATAATTTTTACATTTTCGCCATCGGCAAATACCACACGTTTGGGATCTTTACGGGCCTTTGCGCTAATCACCCTGCTTAACTGGTTGTCTATTCCCAGCCGGTGATTGAGTACTTCTTCATAAGCCTCCCAATCCGTGATGGTTTTCCTGCTTACTCCACTTTCTATGGCTGCTTTTGCCACAGCAGGCGCTACGGTTGCCAGTAGCCTTGGATCAATGGGCTTGGGTATAATATAATCTTTGCCAAATGAAATCGTTTTATCATTATAAGCAAGGTTTACAATATTGGGTACGGGAGTTTTGGCAAGCGCTGCAAGGGATTTTACCGCCGCCAGCTTCATATGTTCGTTTATTTGTGTAGCCATTACATCCAGTGCCCCCCTGAAAATATAAGGGAACCCTAATACATTATTTACCTGGTTGGGAAAATCACTTCTACCGGTCGCCATAATCAGGTCTTTACGGCTCTCAATGGCTTCTGTGTAGGAGATTTCAGGATCGGGATTGGCTAATGCAAAAACGATGGGATTTTTTGCCATTGATTTTATCATTTCCCGGGTTACCACATTGCCCACACTTAAGCCCAAAAAAACATCGGCATCCTTCATGGCATCGGTAAGGCGGTAATTTTTATACTTTTCATCTACACAATAGGGTTGTTTAATTTCTGCAATATCGGTTCTTCCCCTGTGCAGGATGCCGTCAATGTCAAACACCTTAAAGTTTGCCGGTTTTGCGCCTAATGACGTATAGAGTTGAATACATGCCATGGCGGCAGCGCCGGCGCCACTCACTACAATTTGTACTTTATCAATTTTCTTTTTTTGAATTTCCAATGCATTTAATAAAGCTGCCGAAGAAATAATTGCGGTTCCATGCTGATCGTCGTGCATCACCGGAATTTTGCATTGTTTTTTTAATTCCTGTTCAATATAAAAACATTCCGGGGCTTTGATGTCTTCTAAATTAATCCCACCAAAGGTGGGTTCCAGGGCTTTTACAATTTCTACAAATTTTTTTGGATCGGTCTCGTTGATTTCTATATCAAAGACATCGATGTCGGCAAATATTTTAAATAAAACCGCTTTGCCTTCCATTACCGGTTTGCCGGCTTCGGCGCCAATATTACCCAAGCCCAGCACTGCAGTGCCATTGCTGATAACGCCTACAAGGTTCCCTTTTGCGGTATATTTATAAATGTCTTCGGGATTAGCCGCTATTTCTTTACAAGGCCAGGCTACACCGGGAGAATAGGCAAGGGAAAGATCCCGTTGCGTTTTGGCCTCCTTAGAGGGTATCACTTCAATTTTACCGGGCCGCCACCGGGCATGGTACTCCAGGGCTTCCTGCTTGCGGATATCTTTAGCCATATAATTTTTTTATTGCCTTATTTTAAATTTTCATGCTTACCCTCAAATTGTAAAAACAAAGCAATAATGCTGGCAAAATTAAGAATTTATAACGGAAATACTTGTATCGGAAAAACCTTCGTACTGTTCTAAAGGTTCATATAAATTTAAATGGAAAGAACAAATTGTTTATTCAAAAGTACTTTTATTTTTTAACTGCTTTTTGCTCTTTAACCTTAAAGCTCCAGGTAAAATAAAAATCGGCAACCCCTTCATTTTCTTCATTGTTACCAACAGCCCTTACCGTTACTGATGTGCTTTTACCGCTGGATAGGGTTTCTTTAATGGCTAAGGCAATTCGTTTGCCTTCATCGCAGGTAAACGAGGTAATCCCTTTAGCTTTCTTGCTAAAGGTAGCTTCCATTTTTACCACCAGCATGCTTATGGGAGGGTTAAGCCCGTAACTATGGCCCATGGCTAATATTCCCGTACTCATTTCTGCAGCCATGGAAAGACAGGCAAAATATGTACTGCCAAAAGGATTACGGGAGAACCATTTATAGGGTATGGTCACCAGGCTCTTTTCTCCATCTACATAGCGTACCCTTATACCACTGAAAAATGCACTGGGTAAATTTTTCAAAAGGTAAAAACGAAGTTTAAACGGATGTACGGTGAGGTGAAGGAACTTTTCATTCACGGCAATTGGCTTTAGGGTTTTGTAATTGAAATATTTACTTTACGGTTCGTCAAAAAAGCGATGAAGGATATCTTTTATGTTTTCATAAGTGTTGGATACCGGCGTTTTAATATCACGGGTTTTAAACCATTTTACTTCCGTGATATCCTCTTCAGTTTGAGGTACAAGCTCCTGGTTGGGAGACGTAAAATAAAACCAGTGCGTTTCTTTTAGAATCGCTTTACCGTATTCATGATAAATATGGTAGGTGCAGCCAATTTTCTTTTTTAAGAACAGGTTTCTAAGCCCGGTTTCTTCTTCAATCTCTCTTTGGGCGGCTACTTCCGGGGACTCTTTTTTTTCAATTTTCCCTTTGGGTAAATCCCATTTATGACGACGGTAGATAAAAAGGATTTCTTTTTTATCGTTTTGAACAATACCTCCTGCTGCTTCAATGCATTGAAAATTTTTAAAAAATATTTTTTTGAGTTTTTGCAAATCGGCACTCAATAAAATGCCGGCATGGAAACTTTCTTTTGCCATTTCATGCATCAGGGCATGAATAGCAGGGGTGGAGACTTCATCTATGAATACCGTATCGGGGTGTTTCAGCAATTCTTTGTGTTTAGGGCTTAATGCATCGCATAAAAACAGTGGTTTTTCCAAATAAAAAATTTTAATTTCCATACCCTATCATTTGTGAACAATAAAATTATGCAATTGGGTTAATATATACTTAAGCTTTGTGATCCAGGCCTTATCTTTGGTTAAAATCACATCATACTAATGCTGGCAAACGAATGGGCAGTAGCGGAAAAATTATTGCAGGTAAATGCGGTAAAATTAAGTGTTGAAACTCCATTTACATGGGCAAGTGGCTGGAAAAGCCCTATTTATTGCGATAACCGTAAACTGCTTTCTTTTCCCTATGAAAGAGATTTTGTGAAAAGCGAGCTGTGCAGTGTAATATTTGAACAATTTGCCGAAGCAGAAGTATTAGCCGGGGTAGCCACAGCCGGTATTGCCTGGGGCGCAATGGCTGCCGATCAACTTAAATTGCCTTTTATTTATGTAAGGCCAAAGCCTAAAGAACATGGCCTGGGCAACCAAATAGAAGGGAATATTACTCCCGGAGCCAAAGTGCTGGTAGTGGAAGATTTAATATCTACCGGCAAAAGCAGTTTGCAGGTATGCGAAGTGATTCAGCAGGAAGGAATGCAGGTTTTAGGGATGGTTTCTATATTTACTTATGGGTTTAGTAAGGCCAGTGAAGCATTTAAAAATGCCGGGATACCCTATTTTTCTTTGAGTAATTATGAAATATTGAGTCAAATTGCTTTTAAAAAAGGCCTGATATCCCAGGAGCAGCTAAATTCTTTGTTAAACTGGCGCCAGCAGCCCGAAAACTGGGATATCAGGCCTTTTTTAAAAGCAATTTGACTCAATATTTCATAATTAAACTCCTGGCGCTTGCGGTATGTGGTTTTGTACTTTCTGCAAATGCCCAAAAAACTACGGATAAAGCGGTGATTAATACCCCAACCGTACAATGTGATATGTGTAAAGGTAAAATTGAACGTTATTTAAAACGGGCTGATGGTGTAACGGCTGTGAATGTTGATGTAAAGAAAAAAACTACCACAGTATCCTGGATCACCGACCGTACCAATATTGAAAATATAAAAGCGCAAATTGCCAACGTGGGTTATGATGCAGATGATGTTGCAGCAGTACCTGAAGCTTATGCTAAACTTCCAAAATGCTGTAAAAAGCCGGAAGACCAGGGAGCAAAACCTGCTGCGGTTGACGAAAAGCAGTAGTTTTTTTTGAAAATACAAGGGCCATCTTCGGATGGCTTTTTTTATGCTCTTTAATAGCCATTAAACCATTTAAAAAGAGAACAAAATATTTAACCGGGTTAATTGGGCTATTATTAAAAAGAAAAAACCTGTTTAGTGGTATAATCCACCGGGAACGATTTATAAAATCCTCCTTTACCCAGCTTTATTTTTCCAACCAGGCGCACATTAACCTCTTTATTACTTAAAGCAGTAAGCCCATTTTTAAGCAAATTCTTCATATCCAGATCCACTGCCATTGGAAGCGTAAATTCCTTCCTTGCCGGAATGGCAACTTGTAAATTCTGGCTGGAATGCCCCAGGAAATTATCATTCACAAAAATGTCCAAATCGGTATTATTTAATTGTAACCCAAAATTATTGGGGTTATAATAAATTAAATCTACCAGCAGCCGGGAAGAGGAAAATCCCAAACCATCGAGTCGCATATTTTTATAATCTCTAAATTCTAAATCTTTTACATTACGACAAGATGGCATAAAAATCACAGCCAAGAGAAGAACAGCAAAAAGTAGGGGAAAAGGGCGTTTCATTATAGTTATTTCTGCAAAAATAGGGGTTAAGCCAATTCAGCAATGTTAATTATAAAAAATGTACATCTAATAATTTTAGTAATTACAAGCCTGGTATAAATTATATGATAGAAAATCATTAGCTAAAGTAATTGGCACTTAAAAAATATTATATTATTTTGATATCAAAATAAATATCTTAATTTAAATAAATTTAAATTTTAAAATAAATTATGCAAATGAATGAATTATTTATGCCATATTCTTAGTTTGGTGATGATATTATTAAAATAATTATATTACTCAATAAATAACTGATAATTAGTTTATAATATGTATTATTTGATGATTAATTTTATATAAAAGCATATATACTGAAATATCAGAATGTTGGAATCAGTGTATTGGAATTAAAATTTGATATACCTCACTGTTGGGCTACTCTATTTTGAACTTGAGGTGTTTTGGTGTATTGGCAATTTCTGCCAGGTAAAATATTATGCCAGATTGGCAAAATTTTTTAAAGTTGAGTTATACTATCACGTATTCAGCGTTTGCACTATATATCATAGCTTATTGTTAGTAAATTGATATTATTAAGGAAGTTTTCTAACAAAAATTAAATTTTTATGAAAAATATCTAAGTTGAACTACTTGAATTGATATTATTACTCTAAATATGTGGAAATTACGGTTTAAAACTTTGGAATCTTGAAAACCGATATTATGTTTGCATCAGAATTACGGCAAAAGCTTACCTCGCTCTTACCGGTTCTTCCCACCAATTTTCTTATGAGTTTAAATAACATTTTAAACAAATAAACCAGGCTAACTATAAAAAATTTAAACCACGGAAAATGAAATACACTTTTACTTTTTTATTGAAAATTGTTCAATTTTCTCCTGAGTTTCTATACAGGAATATTCCTCCAATCTTAATTCAGCGCTCTCATCAGTTGCAATTTTTACCGATACAGGTAAAATAAACTTAAAGGCCATTTTGGAATTAAAACGGGCCTTTGTTCAACTCCCAATATCCATTGTATTCAACTTATATTTTATTTAAAACAATGGAAAAATGAAAAAAATTATTTACATCACTTTAATTCTTTTAATGGGTTCAAAAGTAAATGCCCAGCAAATCAACAGTTCCGGCAATCTTAAATGGACTACCGCTAATAATGAACTTTTTATGGAATGGAGCGATAAAACCGGTGATGAAAATACTCAATGGGTAATTCAGGCCAGTGAAAATGGTAAAGAGTATAACGCCATTGGCTATGTGTGGGGTGCCGATCCAAAAGAAAAGGGCAGCTATAAATTCAAACAAAAACTAGATAAAATAAGCCAAAATGTACAGTACGTTAGGGTATGGAAAATGCTGAATGAAAACCTGGTACTTGCCGCAGAGGCCAAAACTTTTTCAAAATAAGTTTAAAAACCAATGGTTTATTAATAAGATGTTTTCTTTGGGGGTTACAGAACCAAAAAGGTTCTTAACAAGGGCGGTATTTCTATACGGCCCTTTTTTATTTTTCCGTTCTTCATATTGTCTATTAAATTTGGATTTTTAATGGTAATTTAGACGTTCTAAAATTAATGGGGTTTTTATTAAACTTTGGCTTACCATTATTTTAGCAGAATACCATTCAATGAAAAGAAATATACTACTAATAACTTGTTGTTTATTAGTCCATTCAGAAATTTTTGCCCAAAATTTTTCTAATAAAGGCAAGGAATTTTATTTATGTTTCCCCAACCATGTTCCCAGCGCCAATGTTTTGGCCACTTTAAGTATCTGGATCACTTCAGACAGGGCAAGCTCCGGCACTATTACTATGGCCAATGGGGCGTTTACAGCCAACTTTAATATAGCGGCAAATGGTTTACAACAAATACAGGTTCCACATTCGGTGGCTCATATCAGCAATGCCCAATCGGGTATGGTAATTCAAAAATCCATAAAAGTAAAAGTAAATCCGGGCCAGCCAGCCGTGGTGGCTTATGCACAACTTTGGGGCCAGGCCAGGAGCGCAGCAACCCTGCTTTTACCCACATCGGTACTGGGCAAAAAATACCGGGCCATTAGTTTCACCCAGGATGGGGTAGATGGTTCCGGGCAATTGGCCAGGTCACAATTCCAGGTAATTGCCACTAAACCCAATACTTTAGTGAGGGTAACGCCAAGGTTAAATGGGGTGGTAGGGCCATCATTTGATATTAATTTACCGCTTGCCGGTGATATGTATCAATACCAGGCAACAGAAGATATTACCGGTACTTTAATAGAATCAATTGCTTCGGGTTCAAACGGCTGTTTTCCAATTGCCGTGTTTTCCGGCAGTTCTAATATTACCTTTGGCAGTGCAACTTGTTCGGGCGGTTCCTACGATCCATTATTTCAGCAATTATATCCTGTAACTACATGGGGTAAAAATTTTGGGTTTATACCTTCTGCAGATTATCCCAATGGCAATGCCTTAAGGGTAATGGCATCGGAAGATAATACAACGGTTTATTTTAATGGCGTATTAACAGCTACATTAAATGCAGGTGATATATACACCAATGCATTTATTTCTAATCCTACACTTTATACCGGCCCGGTAAATATTACGGCAGATAATCCGGTTTGTGTAGCACAATATATGCCTGCCCTGGATTGCGGTGGTGGCGGATACGGTGACCCGGATATGGTGATCCTTAACCCGGTGGAACAGAATATTAACGACATCACTATTTTTTCATCGAGCCAGCAAAATATTACGCACCAGTTTGTAAATATCCTGATAAAAACCGTGGCTACTCCAAGCTTTACTATTAACGGGGTGCCTCCCACCGGCACCTGGCAAACATTTGCTGCAATGCCGGGGTATTCATATTTAAAACAAATTTTTCCCGGATCGGGTTCCTATCGTTTAAAGGCAGATAGCGGTTTTAATGCTATTGCCTATGGATTTAGCACTAATTATGAATCTTATGCATTTTCAGCTGGCACCAATGTAATTGACCTTTATCAAACCGTGGGTGTATCTATGCTTTATGGCATTGAGCCTTCACCTTCGGTGTGTACCAATTCGCCATTTAAGTTTAAAATTTCATTGCCCTATATGGCCGATTCTATAAAATGGGATTTTACGAATTTACCCGGTTCGCCTGCTATGGTTACTACCATTTATAATAATCCGCCCAGCCCGGCTGTGCCGCCTGATTCCATAACGGTTGTAAACGGCAAGCAGATTTACTGGTACTCAGCTCCTGCATTATATACTTTTAACACGGTAGGAAGTTTTCCGGTTACCATTTTTACTTATGCGCCCAACCCCGAAGGTTGCGGTACAGAGCAGGAATTAAATTTTGACCTGGATATATCAGATCCGCCGGTACCCAATATTTCTTTTACCACACCGGTATGTATTGCTGAAACGGTACAGTTTAATGACATTACTCCGCCGGGTACAAAACCGTTATATAAATGGTATTGGAATTTTGGCGACCCGGGTAGTGGAGCAACCAATATTTCCCCTTTGCAAAATCCCACACATTTATTTTCTACTCCCGGAAATCATACCGTTCAATTTTCAACCATCACCACGGCAGGTTGTGTTACCGATACCCTTCCTTTTGTAATTACTATACCTGATTTGCCTTCGGCAGCTATAAGTGGCGCCACAACGGTGTGTCAAAATTCCACCGCTCCCACAATTACGTTTACAGGTTCAGGAGGCACAGCTCCTTATAGATTTACGTATAGAATTAATGGTGGGCCACTACAAACCATTACTACAACCGGCCCTTCAAATATTGCCACGCTCACTGTTCCAACTACCACGGCCGGAACCTATACTTACTCTTTAGTAAAAGTGGAAAATACCGCATCGGCAGTATGTGCAAGAAACCAAACCGGAACTGCCCAGGTAATTGTAAAACCATTGCCCAATGCGGCTATTAGCGCACCGGTAAGTTCTGTTTGTCAAAACGGCCCTTCACCAAATGTTATTTTTGCGGGAGCTACGGCAACTGCACCTTATACCTTTACTTATACCATCAATGGAGGCACACCACAAACCATTACCACAACTGCAGGTAATGCGGTAAGCTTACCGGTGCCAACTGCAACTACGGGCACATTTAACTATAGTATTACCCAGGTGCAGGAGGGAAGTGCAAGCGCCTGCATTAACCCGGTTACCGGCGTTACGGTTCCGGTTGTGGTGCGGCCATTACCATCGGCAACAATTACAGGCGATGCTAATGTGTGCCAAAACGCACCATCACCAAATATTATTTTTACAGGTTCCGGTGCAACGGCACCTTATACGTTTACGTATAAAATTAATAGTGGTGCAGCGCAAACTATTTCTACTACATCGGGCAATAGTGTAAGCCTGCCGGTTTCAACAAGCTCCATTGGTACGTTTAAGTATATATTGATGAGTGTTAAAGAAGGTAGCCCAAATACCTGCACAAAAACGGTGGCCGATACGGTTGTGATTACGGTAAGCAGGGTTCCATCTGCAACGGTATCGGGTGCTACCACAGTTTGCTTAAACAGCACAGGGCCCGTGCTTACATTCACCGGAAGCAATGGAATAGCTCCTTACAGTTTTGCATATAATATTAATGGCGGCCCTACACAAGTTTTAGTATCATCATCTGCCAGTAATACGGCAACTTTAACCGTGCCTACATCCGTTTCAGGAATTTATAATTATAATTTAGTAAATGTTACCGATGCAAGCCCGGCTTTGTGCAGTAACAATCTAACTGCACAGGCAACGGTAACGGTTAAAGACCTTCCTTCTGCAACCCTTACAGGAACTACTGCTGTATGCCAAAATTCGGCACAACCGCAACTGGTTCTTACAGGTTCCGGAGGAAATGCTCCCTATAAATTTACTTATACCATTAACGGTGGCCCTGTATTAACAGCGCAAACAACAGCGGCCAGCAATACCGTAACTATTTTAGCTCCAACTACCACGGCCGGAACTTTTACTTATACCTTAACAGGGGTAACGGAAGGTAGCGCCAATCAATGCACTAAATCCATAACCAGCGCTAATACGGCTGTAATATCCGTTAACCCGCTGCCTGCAGCATCCATCAGTGGAAACGCTTCGGTATGTCAAAATGCAACAGCGCCCTTAATTACATTTACCGGTTCCGGAGCTTCAACGCCTTATACCTTTACCTATACCATTAATGGCGGTGCGCCGCAAACCATCAGTACCACAGGTGCAAACACATCGGTTACTTTGCCTGTACCCACAACAACAGATGGCATTTTTAATTATAACCTGGTAAATGTAAAAGATGGAAGTACAACCCAATGTGTACAAAACCAAACCGGCCTTGTTAGCATTAGGGTTTGGAAATTACCGGATGCCGCATTCACATGGTCGCCCATAACCTGCGAAAAGGAAGCCATTTCGTTTAATGGTAACAGTTCATTAGCTAATGCCGGAACCATTACAAACTATAGCTGGAATTTTGGCGACCCGGCTAGTGGTACATTAAATGATTATACATCTGTAACTGCTACGGCCTCTCATACCTATAATGCCCCGGGAAATTATATTGTTAAGTTAACGGTTACTACCAGCAATGGATGTGTGAGTACGGTAAAACAACAAACGATCAACATCAATAAAAATCCGGTTGCCGGGTTTATCATGCCCGAAGTTTGTTTGCTGGATGCATTTGCACAATTTACAGATACGAGTCATGCACCGGAAGGCAGTATTATTCAGCAGGTGTTGTGGAACTTTGGCGATGCGGCAAACGCCACACCGGCAAATCCCAATACGGCTAATGGCCCCGTGGTGCAGCACACTTACAGTTTAGTAGGGCCCTACAATGTGCAGCAAATTGTAATTACCGATAAAGGTTGCAAAGATACCTTGCTGCCCTTGCCGGTATTATTTATTAATAGCGGGGATCCGCAGGCACATTTGGTTTCGGTAAGTGGCAATAATTATTGTGCTTATGATACCGTGGCTATAAAAAATATTTCAACCATTACAACCGGCAGCATTACCCGCATTGAAATTTTTTGGGATTTTGCTTCAGCCCCTTCGGTTACCGAAACGGATGACATCCCTACGTTTAATAAAATCTATAAACATAAATACCCCGAGTTTAATGTGCCGGCTTCCAAAACCTACCAGGTTAAAATGATTGCTTATTCGGGATCCACCTGCTTTAGTGAAGAAACCCTTTCCATTACAGTACATGCCAATCCTAAATTGCAATTTGCAGATGTACCATCGGTTTGTTTAACCGATCCTGCATTTCAAATTGTGCAGGCCATGGAAACTACCGGCCTGCCTGCAGGGAGCCCCGGCGCTGTATTTAGCGGAACCGGCGTTTCTGCAACGGGCCTATTTAACCCAATGATTGCCGGTGCCGGAAACCACGATATAAAGTTTAGCTTTACCACTGCTGCCGGTTGTGTAGATTCCATCAGTAAAACCATTACAGTGTATCCAATGCCTACGGTGGATGCCGACCGAGGGCAGGAGTGGGTGATGCTGGAAGGTGGTACCCTGATGCTTGACCCGATTGTAACGGGTAATAACCTTTCTTTTTTATGGACCAATAACTTAAGTATCAGCAATAGTTTCCTGGATAATAATGCCATAAAAAATCCCATGGTGAAAGCCGTTGATGATATTGTGTACACGTTAACCGTAACGGCAAACGGAAATTGTAAGGCAAGTGATGATGTGTTGGTGAAAATATTAAAAGCGCCCAGGATCCCAAATACCTTTTCTCCCAATGGAGATGGCATAAATGACAAATGGGTGATTAAATACCTGGATACTTATCCTGAATGTAAGATAAAAGTTTTTACCAGGGCCGGTCAAAAAGTGTATGAGTCCATTGGTTACAAAACCCCGTGGAATGGAACTATGAACGGTAAATCATTGCCGATTGATACATATTATTATATTATTGAACCCGGTAGCGGGCGCAGGCCTTATTCGGGTTATGTTACCATTGTTAAATAATTAATGTTTGTGAAGAAGATAATTGTTGGGTTAGGTGCCGTTTTATTAAGCCATCTTGCTTTTACGCAGGCAAAGCCTTATTTCACGCAATATGTGCTGAATAATTATTTACTTAATCCTGCCGTTTCAGGTATTGAAAATTATGTTGACTTAAAATTGAGCAACCGTAACCAGTGGTCGGCGATAGAAGGTCATCCCCGTACAACTTATATCAGTATTCATGGCCCCATAGGAAAATCGGATTACCGCACCAGCGCCACATCTTTTGCCGTGCCCGGCGAAAATCCAAGGGGCAAGAGTTACTGGGAAGAATATACAGCGCCTGCACCGCATCATGGTATAGGGTTCATTGGCATGAATGATAAAACCGGCTATTTTAATCGCTGGAGCGCTTATGCAACTTATGCCTATCACAAACCCATTAGTGTAAAAACCACTCTTAGTGTAGGTTTCCAGGCTGGGGTAAGCAGCATTCAACTGGATCAAAGTAAGGTAGTGTGGGCCGACCCCGGCGTGTATGACCCTGCTATTAGCAATACCAGCGGAACCATTAATAAAATAAAACCTGAACTGGGTGCCGGGCTATGGCTCTATTCTGCAAAATATTTTGCCGGGCTTTCGGTTTTAAATATTATTCCGGGTAAAGTTTCATTTGGTGACCAAAATGACCGTTCCACTTATTTTGAACCTAATTATTTTTTTACGGCAGGCTATCGGTTATGGTTAAGTGATGACGTAAGTTTAATGCCTTCGGCAATGATTCAATACTGGAAACCGCAATTATTTGGCGTGCATATCAATGCAAAACTCCAATACCAGGACAAATTTTGGGTAGGGGGTGCATACCGGCATGGAGATTTAATTGCCGGGTATTCTGCTATGGCCGGTATATTGGTGTCTAATAGTTTTAATATCAGTTATGCTTATGAAGCGGCTACAACTAATCAAATGCGTGCTTATACGGGCCAAACTCATGAAATTATGCTTGGGTTTTTAATCAATAATAAATTTGGCGATTCCTGCCCCAGGAATATTTGGTAAGGAATACTAGTGGACAGAAGCGCTATCGCTTTTTAATTGTAGCGTATCTCCTGCATTTTTATTTTCAACCATCCACAAAAGCGATATTTCCCATTTGCCGTTAATATAACTCAGTTTATAGGATTTGGTAATGGAACTTCCCCCGGAGTTTTCTTCACTAATAATGATCTCATTAACACTGTCGGCCCGGGCAATATAATTTACCGGTATGAGGTTGAATGGAATGCCGTTGTAGTGATTTTCAAACCCTGGTTTATTTATTTCTTTAGCCGTTACCTGTTGCCTTTCTTCAAGTGGTTTACGGGTATTGCTGCTTTTTAAAGTTATATTGGGCAGTGTGCTGAACAATTTTTGGGTTTCATGCACATTTGATGTTACCGTTTTTGAGGAAGGTAAATTTGTGGCATGCAGGGGTTTTATTGCCGGGTTAAGATTCTTAGTATCATTTGGGGAACCGGCAAATAATAAAACGATCATTAACGTCAATGAAAGCAATGGGGCAAGCACAGGGTTTCTTTTGGGAAGAAAATGATTGTTGGTATTGGAAAAGAATACGATCCGGTTCAACAGGAGTTCAACGTTTTGTGCGGCTGCAATGGTAAATGCATTGGCGGAAAACCTTTGCGAAGCCGTTTTATACAAGGCTTGGGCATATAGTACCGGTGAGTAGGATTGTTCCACCACTTGAACATCGCAGGAAAATTCTCTTTGTTTTCTTATTTCAATAGTAAGACGTTGTAAAAAAGGATTAAAAAAATACACCGTTTCCGTGAGTAAAAGAAACCAGTTTAGGATAATATCGTTTTGCTTTATATGTGCAAGTTCATGCAGTACCAGGGATTCGGTTTCTTCAATGGTTAACCGGTTTACCAAAGCAAAAGGCAGCAAAATTACCGGTTTAAAAAAGCCGTAGGTGAGCGGTGAATGGATATGGGGGCTCAACCATACATTAATCCTTTTTTTAATTCCCATACTTTTTGCTTTGGCATGGGTATAAAAAAGCAAGTCTTGGTTTGGCTTTAAAAAATGCTGCAGGCATTGTTTTTTAAAAACATGCCATTGTACAACAAGCCCCAGTAATTTATACATTACTATGGCCAGGTAAATCACTACTAAATAACCGGAAAAGGAATGTAATACCGTTAACCGAGAAATGGTGCTTACTGTTTCAAGAGGGCCTTTAAGGGGCAGGCTATTACTATAAAGGAGAAACAAAAATGTAAAAATGCTTACTAAAAATTGTATGCACAAAAATAAAAATGCAGCATTTCGTTTTGCAACAGGATGGTTATGCGGCAATAATTTGTTGGTGAAACCATAGATGCCCCATAGCAACAAAGCCTGCCATATAGAGTGTATAAGCGTTATGATAAAACTATGGGTAAAATGCTCCATGCCGGTTTATTGTTTTGATTTTAGTTCCTGTAACAGTTCTTCAATTTTAACCAATTCTTCCCGGCTGGGATTGCTGCTGCCCAGCGCCTGCAATACCAATTGTGCAGGCGACCCGGAAAATAAACTGTTCACCATTTTATTAACGAATTGTTTTTGGGTTTTTTCTTTACTAACCGCAGGTTCATAAATATGTACTTTGCTGCTGCTGTCACGGGTCAGTAATTTTTTGTCATACATGATTTGCATAAGCTTTAGCGTAGTGGTGTAACCGGTGGGTTTGCTTTTGCTTATTTCTGCATGAACCGTACGCACCGATGCTTTACCATGTTTCCAAAGTATAGCTAGAATTTCCAGTTCACTTTCGGTAGGGCGGGGAAGTGGTTGAGTATTCATTTTACGAGTAATTTCGTACGCAATGTATGAATTAATTCGTATTTACTTCTAAATAAGATATTAAATTTTTCTTAGGTTATAATTCTAATTATGGCAATAGCTGCTAATATAAGTAGCTGGTTAATAAAATGTTAAAGCTTTAAGTAAATCTTAACAGCTGTCTGGCTCCATCATGGAATTTTTGAAAGTAATTTTGAATTCGATTTTTTTCTATATCAATAATCAAATTTTTAAAGCCTATTCGCACAACTTCTACATAATTTTTTTGAGTTTTTGTTGTTAAATCAAGTATGATGAAGTTTTGTGTTCAGCCAGCTAACCTAATTGGGTTATTTACTATTATTGCCTTTTTGCATACCCCATTGGCATTAAAACCGGCCTATGGCATTAACCCGGTTTCCTGTAAAGCGGTTTCTGTTCCTTTGCCTGCAGATCATAAAATGAAAGCTTACCGTATCGTTTACGACAGCCTTCATCTTTCTGCAAAAGGACTTGCCAGCGATGCATTTGAAAACGCCATTGCCGGTTATGAAAAACTAAAAGAGAAAGGCGCCTTAAGCAAAGAAGATATTCTTACCATTGCAGATTTTACCCAACCCTCATCTCAAAAAAGGCTTTTTGTGATAGATCTCAAACATTGTAAACTGCTGTATCATACTTATGTAGCCCATGGTGAAAATTCGGGGCAAAAAATGGCCACCGCATTTTCCAATAGAAATGAAAGTTTGCAAAGCAGCCCCGGTTTTTATGTTACGTCTGGCACATTTGATGGTAAGCATGGGTATTCCATGAAATTAAAAGGGATGGAAAAAAATATTAACGATAAAGCCGAAGAAAGAGGAATTATTATGCACAGCGCAGCGTATGTGAGTGAACATTTTATTCGCACCCATGGTTACCTGGGCCGCAGTTGGGGGTGCCCGGCGGTTTCAAAGGAAATGAATAAACCCATAATTTCAAAAATAAAAAACGGCAGTTGCCTGTTTATATACAGTAAGTGTAAAAATTATTTCAAGCAGTCTGTTTTGCTAAAATCAGTTTAAATAATTACTCCTGGGAAAACCAATTTTTAAGTAAAATGTAATATCTGATAGGATGGCCCCTCGGTGGAGGGGTTTTCTTATTTTGGTAATCTATATACTCAGCGGAAGAAACATTTACCTGTAATTTTTATCAACAGGTAAACTACAGAAACGCCCTGATGCTGCAAATGGATAAAGGGTAATTTGTTGCTTCGCAACCTGAACCCATTCATTCAAAAAAATCAATGTGAAATTTTGTTAAACAGCGCAGGAATTGAATAAAAATTTCCGAAATTTGTGCTTCGATTGTTCGCCTAAATAATGTCTTAATGAAAATTAAATCATTGCTGGTAAAGCCCTTTGCCACCTATACCTCCAAGCAAATAAAAAAGGGAATGTCCACTGCTGTTGAAGACCAGCAAACGATCTTTAACGAACTCATCAAAACCGGCGCTAAAACAGAATTTGGGAAAGATCACGATTTTTCTTCCATAAAAAATTTTGCCGACTTTACACAACGGGTACCCTTAAGGGATTATGAAGGCTTTAGAACTTACATTGATAAAATAAAAGAAGGCAAGCATAATATTTTATGGAAAGGCCTGCCCCTGTATTTTGCAAAAACCAGTGGCACCACAAGTGGTTTAAAATATATTCCCATAACCAAAGACAGTATTGACAACCACATTAATACGGCACGCAATGCCCTGCTCTGTTATATGGCCGAAACAGGAAACACTGCATTTGCTAATGGCAAAATGATTTTTTTAAGCGGCTCGCCGGCGCTTGAACGTATCGGCGGCATTCCAACCGGAAGGCTCAGTGGAATTGTAAATCACCATGTACCCCGTTATCTACGCTCTAATCAGCTTCCCAGTTATGAAACCAATTGTATAGAAGATTGGGAAGAAAAACTGGGTAAAATAATTGAAGAAACCATAAATCAAAACATGACGCTGATTAGCGGCATACCTCCCTGGATGCAAATGTATTTTGATGAACTGGAAAACCGGTCCGGAAAAAAAATCGGAGAGTTGTTTCCGCAATTCAGCGTGATGGTACAGGGCGGTGTAAACTTTGCGCCCTATAAAGCAAAATTGATGGAGAGCATTGGGCGGCATGTGGATATCATTGAGCTTTATCCGGCCAGCGAAGGTTTTTTTGCCTTTCAGGATACCCAAAAAGAACCGGGCATGCTTTTGAACAGCAATAGCGGGATTTTCTATGAGTTTGTGCCCCTGGAAGATTTAGGTAAGGAAAATCCAAAAAGACTAATGCTGAGCGAAGTGAAAGAAGGGATTAATTATGCCATCATCATTAGCAGCAATGCCGGATTATGGGCTTATAACATTGGCGATACCGTAAAGTTTTTAAGTACAAAACCGTACCGGCTTGTGGTAACCGGCCGAACCAAACATTTTATTTCGGCATTTGGCGAGCATGTGATTGCCGAAGAAGTGGAAGAAGCCCTGCTGGGCGCTATTGAAAAAGAAAATATTGCCATAAGGGAGTTTACCGTGGCGCCCATGGTTACCGCCGATAAAGGAAAAAGTTTTCATCAATGGTTTGTAGAGTTTGAAAAAGTGCCTAACGATATTAAAGCTTTTGCCGAGAAAGTGGATGAAAACTTATGTAAAAAAAATGTGTACTACCAGGATCTTATTTCCGGAAATATTTTACAAAAACTTAGAATTACTCCCG
>ERZ795041.369-NODE-369-length-17252-cov-4.163459_pt1 | contig 17252 bp, 13 predicted proteins | sample MGYA00375125_ERZ795041 | MGnify/ENA primary metagenome ERZ795041 (study PRJEB30170, sample SAMN03074214) | activated sludge metagenome | biome: Common Effluent Treatment Plant; feature: Wastewater; material: Activated sludge; isolation source: activated biomass in...
CGCACGACGATGCGGTTCTCCATCGGCCGCGCATTCCATGACAGCAGCAGGCGGCCGAAGCCGTGTTCGCCGTCGATGCGCGCCTGCCATTCGTCGAAGTGGAGGTTGGGATCGCGGCCGCTGGCCTGGTATTGCACCTCGAGGTTGCGCAGCGGACCGAGGAAGGCCTCGAGCGTGTAGAGGCCGTGCACGCCGAGGTCGCGGAACGGATACGAACCCTGGGCGACCTGCGCCGGCAGGCGGCCGCCCGCATAGGCGGGGTATTCCGAACTGCGCAGGATGTCGACCGAGACGACTTCGCCGATGCGCCCGCCGCGCACCGCCGCGAGCGCACGCATGACCACCGGGTCGAGCAGGTCGGAATGGTTGACGCCGAGGATCAGCCCCTTTTCGCGCGCCTTGTCGATCATCGCCTCGCAGTCGGCGACGGTGTCGGCCATCGGTTTCTCGACCAGCACGCCGCAACCCATGTCGAGGGCCTCGAGAGCGAGGGCGGCATGCGAGGCCGGCGGGGTCAGCACGTAGACCGCCTGCGGGCGGGTGACCGCCAGGCCGGCGAGGGTGCTGGCGACGGTGCCGATGCCGTGGCGTTCGGCGAGGGCGTTGGCCGCTTCGAGGTTGGCATCGCAGAGGCCGACGACTTCGACGAAATCGAGGCGTTTCAGCGCGGCGAGGTGGTGGCCGGCGACATAGCCGGCACCGACGAGGGCGACGCGCAGGCGCGCGTTGTCTGGGCTGTTCATGCGGTTTCCATCAGGCGGAATGCGGAGGCGGGTGCCGGGCGAGGCCGGCTTCGACGCGGGCGACAACGGCCTCGACGCGGCGGTCCCAGGTCTGGTCGGCGACCGCGGCCTGGCGCGCGCGTGCGGCGTCGATGCGGTTGTCGGCGACGGCGTCCTCGAGCGCGGCGAGGAACTCCTCGCGCGAATCGGCGATGCGCACGTGCTCGGCGAACTTCTCGATCTCGGCATTGCGCACGCTGACCACCGGCTTGCCGGTGGCGAGGTATTCGCGCAGCTTGAGCGGATTGGCGTTGGCGACCTGGCGGTTGAGCCGGTACGGAATGATCGCCGCGTCGAAGGCCTTCGCCCACGACGGCAGGCTCGCGTAGGGCTGGGCGCCGGGCAGGCGGACGTTCGGCAGCGTGGCCAGTTCGCCGACATCGGTGGCGACGTGGCCGACCAGCAGGAAGCTCCACTGCGGACGCTGGCGGGCGAGCCAGGCGATCAGCTCGAAGTCGATCCACTCGTGCAGCGAGCCGAAGTAGCCGATCACCGGCGCGGCCAGGTCGCGCGCGCCGTCGGCGACCGCGGTGGCCGCATCGGCGGCGCGCGCGAACAGTTCGACATCGACGCCGTGCGGCGAGAATTCGGTGTGCGCGTTCAACGCGCGCCTGGACTCGACGAGGGTCGGCGGGGCGACGAAGACGAGGTCGGCGTTGCGGCAGAGTTCGGCATCGCGGTGGCTGATCTGCGCGGCGTCGACGCCGGGATGGGCGGCGTAGTCGTCGATGCAGTAGTAGACCCGGTAGTCCTCGCCGAGGCGGCCGGCGAGGAAGCCCGGATGCGGCACCACGAACCAGGCGATGCGGCGGCCGATGCCGGCGATGCGCAGCGCGCGGCGCACCGCCCAGACGCCGAACAGGCGATTGATCGCGTCCACGCCCGGCAGGCGCCGGAACGGCAGCTGCGGCACCGTGCAGTGCCACATTCCCTCGGCGATGCGCCGCGGCGGTTTCAGGCTCGCCGCAAGCTTGCGCAGCAGGCGCCGGACATCGCGACCGCTGGCCTGCGGTTTGCGCAGGCCCGGCGAGCTGACGTAGAGCAGCGGCGCGAGGCGCGCGAGGCGCGAGGCGATGTGATGGCTGCTGGTGCGGTTTTCGGCGAACCAGTCGTTGCCGAAATAGACGATGCCACGTCCGCCGAACGCCGCCTGCCGCTCAGTCATTGCGCCACCAGGCCACCAGCCAGACGGTGCCGCCGTGCCAGATCCAGTCCTTGTGCAGGCCGGGGATGCGTTCGAGGTGCGGGCCGACCCGGCGCGCGGCCGGGGCGAAGATCGTCACCAGGCAGGCGCGCCCGAGCTGCGACATGCGCGCCAGCGTCGCTTCGACGTCGGCGAGGTAATAGAGGACTTCGCAGGCGGTGACGAGGTCGAAGCGCCCGGGTTGTTCGCCCCAGGGTTGCCCGAACAGGTCGGTGGCGGCGAACTCGGCCGCCGGCAGGCGCTGGCGGGCCCGCTCGATCGCCTTGGCGCTGACGTCGAGGCCGTAGCTCTGTCCGGCGAGCCGCGCCAGATGCGCGCTCTGGTGGCCTTCGCCGCAGCCGAGCTCGAGCAGGCTGCCGACGCGGCCGAATTCGCGTTCGATGATGCGGTTGGTCGCGGCGAAGCGCGCCTGCTCGGTCGGCGAATCCATGTTCCATGGATCCTCGACGGTGTAGGCGAGATCGAGGCGCTCGAAGTTGTCGTTGCCGCCGACTCCGCGCAGGGCGAATTTCATCCACGAGCGGCGCTTGACCTTCCTGAGCAGGGCCTTGGCCGGGCCGAACATGGCGGATTCCTTCGGAGGGGAGGGTGGCGCGGGGCGACACCCGGCCGGCGCACGCGGCGCCGGCGGACCCTCCCCGTACGGGCGCCATCTTATCGTGCTGTGGACTTTGTCACAGATCGGCGTGCATGCTTGCACGCGATCGCACGTGCCCGCACGCCGTTCCCCGGCAGGGCTGGCCGTGCGCGAAGGGAGCATCCGGGATGGGCAAAGGCGACAGGCGGGGGCGTTCGGGCGGTCCCGCGCGATGCGTGGCGGAGCGCATCACCGCGGGGTGCGCATGGGCGCATTGAGCGCGGCCGGCGGCATGCCTGCGGGCGGTCCGAGCCGGCGCCAGTTCGCCGCCGATTTCCTCCACGCCACGCGCCTGCTGGGGCCGCTGTCGCGGCTGCGCCACGCGTTTGCGCGCGACCTCTGCATCCTCGCCTACCACCGCGTCCTCGATGTCGCCGACGAGGACGCCTTCGACTTCGACCTCGACCTCGTCAGCGCCTCGTGCGAGCGCTTCCGCGCGCAGATGCGCCTCGTGAGCGAACGCTTCCATCCGGTGCGCTTCGCCGATGTCGCCGCCGCCCTCGCCGGCGGTCCGCCACTGCCGCCGCGTGCGGTCCTGGTCAGCTTCGACGACGGCTACGACGACAACCACCGCTGCGCCTTCCCGATCCTGCGCGAACTCGGCGTGCCGGCCACGTTCTTCGTCTCCAGCGGCCACATCGACAGCGGCCGCCCCTGGGCCTACGACTGGCTCGTGCACATGCTGCTGCGGGCGCCGGCCGGGCGCCTGCGCATCGACGAGCTCGGAGTCGACCTCGAACTGCCGCCGGTGCGCGTGCAGCGCCGCCAGCTCGGCGCGCAGCTGCTCGACCGCATGAAGGCGGTGCCGGCGGCGCGCCAGGCCGGGATCGTCGAGCGACTCGAAACGCAGTGGGGCATGCCGCGCGCGCAGGGACATGCCGACTGCCGGCCGATGACGTGGCAGCAGCTGCGCGAAATGCATGCGGCCGGCATGGAGATCGGTTCGCACGGCATCTGGCACCACATGCTGGCGCGTCTCGACGACGGCGAACTGCAGGCCGAGGTGGCCGGATCGCGGCAGGCGATCGAGGCAGCCCTCGGCGCACCGTGCACGGTAATCTCCTATCCGGTCGGCGGCGTCGATGCCTACGACGCGCGCGTCATCGCCGCGGCCCGTGCGGCCGGCTACGTGCTCGGCTGCAGTTACGTCTCCGGCACCAACCGCTGGCCGCCGGCGGAACCGTTCGCGCTGCGCCGGCTGGCCGTCGAGCGGCACATGGACGATGCCTGGTTCGCCGCCCTGCTCGGCTGGCCGGAGGCCTTCAGCTATCCGTCGCGCCAGCGCATCGGTTGAGCTGCCGTCGCGCATGTACTTCTTCATCCTCGTCTACATCGTGCTCGTGCTGATCCGGCCGCAGGATTATCCGCAATGGGCCGGATTCGGCATTCCGGTACAGCCGATCGCGCTGGTGCTGGCCTTCCTGTGCTGGTTGCCGGCGCGCGACAAGGACCTGTCGGCGCCGCAGAACCTGCTGCTGCCGGCCTTCCTCGTCGCCCAGATGCTCTCGCACCTCGTCAACGGCTGGGCCGGTGGCGCGCTCGAGGAGCTGACGACGTTCGGTCCCGCCGTGCTGGCCTTCCTCGTCCTCAGCCATGTCGCCGCGACGCGCGAGCGCCTGCTGTCGCTGATGGGCGTGTTTGCCCTGTGCGGGCTCGTCCTCGCCGCGCACGGCATCGAACAGGCGGAACTCGGCGAGGGCTGGACCGGCATCGGCCTGTCGCAGGGCACGCGCATCCAGTACGTCGGCATCTTCAACGATCCCAACGATCTCGGCATGCTGTTCCTGATCGTGTTGCCGATGGCCTTGTTCCTGTCCTCGCGCGGCGGCTGGGGCGGCCTGCGCCGACTGTTCTGGTGGGGCGCAGCGGCGGCGATCCTCCACGCGATCTACCTGACCGCATCGCGCGGTGCGGTGGTCGCCTTGCTGGTCGTCGCCGCGATCTGGGTATGGAAGCGCCGCGGCATCGTCTGGGCCGGCCTGCTCGGCATCGGCGCGCTCGCCGCGCTGCTCGCCTTGCCGTCGCGGCTTTCCGAGATCGACGCCGGCGAATCCTCGGCGGCCGGGCGCGTCGATGCCTGGTTCAGCGGCCTCGAGATGTTCCTGCACAACCCGCTGTTCGGCATCGGTCCGGGTCTGTTCGCCGACAACAATGCCAACCTGACCGCGCACAACTCCTTCGTCCTCGTCATGGCCGAGATGGGCTTCGTCGGCTATGTGATCTGGCTGGCCTTCCTCGGTTACGGCCTGCGCATGACGCTGGCCGTGTTGCGCCAGCCGCCACCGGCCGGCGACGACGCGCAGCTGGCGGCCGACTGGAAGGTCGAGCGATCGCTGGCGATGACCCTGCTGCTGGCCCAGGCCGGCTATCTCGCCACCGCCTTCTTCCTCAGTCGCAGCTACGTGATCCTGCTGTATCTTCTCTCCGCCCTCGTCCTCGGCTGGTACACCGGTGCGCGCCGGCGCTGGCCCGACCTGCCGGCATTCGCCCTCTCGCGTGACCTCGTGCGCTGGCCGGCGCTGGCCGTGGCCAGCATCCTCGGCTTCTACCTGATCGTGAAAGTGTTGCTGGCAACCTCATGAACACCCGCTCGACGGCCCTGCGCAACACGATGTTCTCGACGGTCGGCATCTATACCGAGTACGTGCTCGGCATGCTCACCTCGATCTTCATCGCCCGCCATCTCGGGCCCGGCGATTTCGGCACCTACAGCGCGATCATCTGGCTCGTCGCCATGGGCGTGGCGATGACCAACGCCGGCACCGCGAGCGCGGTGATCAAGTTCGTCGCCGAGTTGCGCGGTGGCGGACGCGAGGAGCTGATCGCGGCGACGATCGGCTACCTGCGCCGCGCGCAGCGCTGGTTCATGCTCGCCGTGCTGGTCGTCGGCGGCGTCGTGTTCGCGGTGGCCGGCGATCATTTCGCGCCGGACTTCAACCACCTCGTGCTGTACGGCTTCTTCGTCCTCGCCATCGCGCTGCGCGCGCAGTACATGTTCAACGTCGGCATCGCCAAGGGCTTCGAGGACTTCCGCGCGATCGCCATCGTCGCCCTGGTGGCGACGCCGCTCAACCTGCTGATGGTCGTGGTGGCGTGGTGGCTCGATGCCGAAGTCGAGGCATTGCTGGTGGTGTTCGTGTTGTCCGGCATCGTCTTCCACGGCATGTCGCGGGCACGCACGCGCCCGCTGATCCCGCCGTCGCCGCCCGGTCTCGTGCTGCCGGAAGAACTGCGCCTGCGCCTGCGCCGGCACATGCGTCTGGTCGCGGTGACCGTCACCGTCGGCTTCTTCGTCGCCAGTGACGTCGAGGTGTTCTTCCTCACCATGTTCACCGACGCCGCCGCGGCCGGCCATTTCAAGGTCGCCTACCAGCTCGCGGCCGGGGCGGCGACCCTGGTGCCGGGCGTGATCGGCGTGCTGCTGCTGCCGATGATGGCCGGCGCGTTGAGCCAGGGGCGCGACATCGCCGGACGCCGGTTCGTCGCCTCGACCCGCTACCTGCTGCTGCTGGCGGCGCCGCTGGCCGCGTTCGGCGCGGTGTTCAGCGGGCCGATCATCCTGCTGATGTACGGATCCGCCTACACGCCGGCGATCCCGGTGTTCGCGGTCTGCCTCGCCGTCTGCGCGCTGGCCGCGGTGTCGCAGGGGGGCTCGAGCCTGCTGGTCAGCGCCGACCGCCAGGGCACCGTGCTGGTCATTGCGGTCGCCGGCGGCGTGCTGAAGATCGTGCTCGACGTATGGCTGATCCACGCCCGCGGCCTTGCCGGCGCGACCGCCGCCTACCTGGTCGTCGGCATCGTCAGTGCCGCCGCCTACATCCTCGTCGCCATGCGCACGGTCGAGGCGCGCCTGGAGTGGGCACGGCTGCTGCGCATCCTCGTCGCGGCGGGGGTCGCGGCGGCGCTGCTGCTGCCGCTGCTCGGCCACTGGCGGCCGTTGCCGACCCTGCTCGTTGCCGCACCGCTGATGGCCGGCGCCTATGCGCTGCTGAGCGTCGTGCTGCGCTGCTGGAGTCGCGGCGACATCGAGCACCTGCTGCTTCTGCACCAGCGCTACGCACGCGGCCGTCCGCGCGCGTTCGCCCGCCTGCTGGCCTGGTCGGGGCGCCTGCCGGCGCGGGAGATCGCGCCGTGAGCGGCCGCTACGAACCGCTGTTCCGCCACGTGCTGTTCCCGCTCTACGAAAGCGGGCTGCACCGGCGCGGCACCTTGCGTCATCTCGCCGAAGCCGAGCGCAACCAGTGGCGGTCGGCCGACGAGCTGGCGGCGCTGCGCTGGAAGAAGCTTGCCGGCCTGCTCGCCCATTGCTGGGACGAGGTGCCGTACTACCGGCGCCGCTGGAAGGAACTCGGCCTCGAGCCCGGCGACATCCGCGACGAGACGGACTACGCGCGCCTGCCGATGCTCGGCAAGGACGAGATCCGCGCCAACTTCGAGGATCTGCATGCGCGTTCGTGGCGCGGGCGCCTCAGCTACAAGACGACGGGCGGCTCGACCGGCGAGCCCCTGCGTTTCGGCTACACGCGCGAGAGCTACGAGCGCCGCATCGCCGCGATGTGGCGCGGTTATGCCTGGGCCGGTGCGCGCATGGGCCGGCGCACGCTGTACCTGTGGGGCGCACCGATCGTGCAGGCCTCTCCGCGCCAGGCCTGGAAGGATCGCCTCTACCACGCGGCGTTCAACCGCCGCATGCTGAATGCCTTCCTGATGAGCGAGGAACGCATGGCAGAGTACGCCGCGGCGATCGAACGCGCGCGCCCGGAAGTCATCGTCGGCTATGTCGGACCGCTGGTGCGACTGGCCGAATGGCTGCGCGCCGAGGCCCGCAGGCCGCATCGCCCGCAGGCCATCCTCGGTGCCGCCGAAGCCCTGCACGCGCCGCAGCGCGCCCTGCTCGAGGAGGTGTTCGGGGCACCCGCCTACGACACCTACGGCTGCCGCGAATTCATGCTGATCGCCAGCGAATGCGAGCAGCGCCGCGGCCTGCACACCACCGCCGATCACCTGCACGTCGAGGTCGCCAACCTGCAGCCTTGCCATGCGGGAGGCGAATCCGGTGACGTCGTGGTGACCGACCTGCACAATGCCGGCATGCCGCTGCTGCGTTACGCGAACGGCGACATGGCGACGCCGTCGACGCGCAGCTGTGCCTGCGGGCGCGGCCTGCCGCTGCTCGAGCGCATCGACGGCCGCCGGCTCGACACCCTGCGCACGCCGTCCGGCCACCTGCTGCCGGGCGAATACATCGTCTACGCGTTCCTTTGCGTGCTGTCGGTGAAGCGCTACCAGGTCGTGCAGCGCGAAGCCGACACCCTCGATGTCACCCTGGTGCCGGGCGAGGGTTTCGGCGAGGCCACCCTCGAGCAGATCCGCGGGCAGATGGCGAGTGCGGTCGGCGACGCGATGAAGCTGCGCTTCCATGTCGTCGACGACATCCCGGCCAGCGCCAGCGGCAAGTTCCGCGTCGCCATCTGCGAACTGCCGTGAGGCAGGCGCCGGCATGAACATCGTCCACGTCGTCGAGAACCTCGAGCGCGGCGGTCTCGAGCGCGCGGTGATCGACCTCGCCACCGCCCAGGTCGCGCGCGGCGATCGCGTGCGCATCGTCTGCCTGTTCGAACGCGGCCAGCTCGCCGACGAGGCGGAGGCGTCCGGCGTGCCGGTGCAGGCTTGCGGGAAGCGCGACGGTTTCGATCCCGGCGTGCTGTGGCGGCTGCGCCGGCAGCTGCGCGGAGCGGAGATCCTGCACACCCACAATGCCGGCGCGCACTACCACGCCATCGCCGCCGCGTTCGGCCTGCCGTTGCGCCGGCGCGTCAACACCCGCCACGGCATGGGCGCGCTCGACGCGTCGAGCCGTCGCGAGGCGCTGTACCGGCGCACGATGCCGTTCACCGATGCGGTGGCGACGGTCTGCGAGGCGGCCCGCAGCGACCTCGCGCGCCGTGCGGCGCTGCCGGCCGGCAAGCTCGTCGCCGTGCCGAACGGCATCCGCGTCGAGCGTTTCACCGCGGCCGATGCCAGCGCACGCGCAGCGTTGCGGGCCGAACTCGGGCTTGCCGCCGGCACGCGCGTGCTCGGCACGGTCGGCCGGCTCAATCCGGTCAAGGATCACGCCGGCCTGATCCACGCCTTTGCCGAACTGCGTGCCGGCGGCGTCGATGTCGCCCTGGTGATCGCCGGCGATGGCGCGCTGCGTGGCGAACTCGAAGACCTCGTGGCGGCCCGGGGGCTGGCGGGACAGGTGCGCCTGCTCGGCGACCGCAGCGATGTCGCCCGCCTGCTGCGCGGCTTCGACGCCTTCGTGCTGCCTTCGCTGAGCGAGGGCTATTCGATCGCCCTGCTCGAAGCCTGCGCGACGGCATTGCCGATCGTTGCCACGCAGGTCGGCGGCAATGCCGAGATCGTTCGCGACGGCGTCAATGGTCTGCTGGTGCCGCCGCGCGACCGCGCCGCGCTCGCGCAGGCGTTGCGGCGCGTGCTCGCGGACGACGCCCTCGCCGCGCGTTTCGCCCAGGCCGGGCGCGACTGGGTGGTGGCCGAGGGTTCGGTCGCGACGATGGCCGAGCGCTACGCTGCGTTGTATGCGCGGGCCGCGCGCTGATGGGCAAGCGAGCACGGCTTGAGATGGCTGCGCGCGGCCGGCAGACTGCCGGGCACGAGGGATCGGCGCGAGCTTCGCGTGTCCACTGGAGGAAAGCGATGAATCCGAGACCGAGGAAGCTCAAGCTGCTGCGCTGGCTGCCGCGCAGCCTCGTGCTGACCACCGGGCCCGCCGCCGGCAAGGCGCTGTACCTGACCTTCGACGACGGTCCGAACCCCGGTCATACCGAAGCCGTGCTCGACCTGCTCGCCCAGCACGACGCCAGGGCCACGTTCTTCGTCCTCGGCGAACAGGCCGAACGCCATCCCGGACTCATGCGCCGGATCGCCGCCGAAGGCCATGCGCTCGGCAACCACTCCTGGGACCATCCCTCGTTCCCGCGCATCACGCCGGCCGAGCAGGCCACCCAGATCGAGCGCACCGACCGCGTCATTGCGGTGTACAACGAGGGCCGGCGCATTTCGTTCCGGCCGCCTTCCGGGCGCTTCCCGCCCGCGCTGCTGCTGCGCTTCGTGCGCGCGCGCCGGCGCATGGCCTACTGGTCTTACGACAGCCTCGACTATCGGCGCGCGCCGGTCGAGCGCATGGTCGAGACCATCCGCGCGCAGCCGCCGGTTGCCGGCGACGTCGTGCTGATGCACGACGACAGCGAACTGACCACGCAGGCGCTCGCGCTCCTGCTGCCCGAATGGCGCGCGGCGGGTTTCTCGCTGCGCGCGCTGCCCGATTGAGTCCGTGCCGATGACCGCCGAGGTGCCTTGCCGATGAACCTGCTGCTGGTCGCCGCCGCGATCGTCCTCGTGCTCGGCCTCGCCGGCGTCGCCGCGCTGTGGATGGCCGCGCGCTCGCGCAACATGCACATCTGGCTGCGTGACCATCTCGCGCGCCCGCCGCGTCCGCGCGTCGACGGTCCGACCCACGTGATGTTCTGCTTCGTCGACCACTACGAGCCGATGTGGGGCAAGGCCGACCTCGATACCCAGCGTCGCCGCGTCGACCGCTGGTGCCGCGATTACCGGGCGATGGCCTCGCGCCACCGCGATGCCGACGGCCGCCATCCGCAGCACGGCTTCTTCTATCCCGAGGAGGAGTACGTCGAGGAACATCTCGACAAGATCGCCGCGCTCTGCGCCGACGGTTTCGGCGAGATCGAGATCCACCTGCACCACGACGACGACACCGCGGAAAACTTCACCGCGTCGATGCGCCGCTTCTGCACGACCCTGCACGAGCGCCACGGCGCGCTGTCGCGCGATCCGCGCAGCGGCGAGCTGGCGTTCGCCTTCATCCACGGCAACTGGTCGCTCGACAACTCGCGCGCCGACGGCCGCTGGTGCGGCATCAACAACGAGCTGGTGCTGCTGCGCGAGCTCGGCTGCTATGCCGACTTCACCCTGCCGTCGGCGCCGAGCGACACGCAGACCAGCACGGTCAACGCGATCTACTACGCGACCGACGATCCGCTGCGGCCGAAATCGCACGACCGCGGCACGCCGGTGCGCGTCGGCGGCACGCCCGAGGGCGACCTCATGATCGTGCAGGGACCGCTCGGCCTGAACTGGCGCGAACGCCGCTTCGGAATCGTGCCGCGCATCGAGAACGCCGACGTGCGCCGCTCGTGCCCGCCGACGCCGGCCCGCGTCGACGCCTGGGTCGACACCGGCATCCATGTCGAGGGCCGGCCGGAATGGGTGTTCGTCAAGATCCACACCCACGGCACCCAGGAGCGCGACATCGACACCCTGCTCGGGCCGGCGATGGACGCCATGCACGACCATCTCGAGCGCGTCTACAACGACGGCAGCCGCTACGTGCTGCACTACGTGACCGCGCGCGAGGTCTACAACATCGTCAAGGCCGCCGAAGCCGGCAAGGCCGGCAACCCGAACGACTGGCGCGACTACATCCTGCCGCCGCCGCCGCACCGCAAGCAGCCGGCCGGCGCGTGAGCACGACAGCGTCCGCGCCCGCCGACGACCGCGACCTCGTCAGCGTGATCATGCCCGCATGGAACGCGGCGGCGACGATTGCCGCCTCGATCGAGTCGGTGCTGGCGCAGACGCATGCGCGAGTCGAACTCGTCGTGGTCGACGACGGCTCGCGGGACGACACGGCGGCCCTCGTCGAGGCGATCGCCGCGCGCGATGCGCGCGTGGTCCTGCTGCGCCAGGCCAATGCCGGCGTCGCCGCCGCGCGCAATGCGGGCCTCGATGCCGCCCGCGGCGGCCTGATCGCCTTCCTCGACAGCGACGACCGCTGGCATCCGCGCAAGCTCGAACTTCAGCTTGCCGGCATGCGCGCGGCCGGCGCGCGGGTGGCCTGCACCACCTACCGGCGCGTCGACATGGACGGCCGTGAACTTTCGGTGGTGCGGCCGCCGGCGCGCGTCGACCATGCCGCATTGCTGCGCAGCAACCACATCGGCCACCTGACCGGGATCTACGAGCGCAGTCTCGGCGAGGTGCGATTCCGCCGCATCGGCCACGAGGACTACGTGTTCTGGCTCGAACTCGTGCGCCGCGCCGGTTTCGCGGTGCGTGCCGACGACGGCGAACCGCTGGCCGACTACCTCGTGCGTCCGGGCTCGGTGTCGGCCAACAAGTTGCGCGCCGCGCGCTGGCAGTGGCGCATCTACCGCGAGGTCGAGGGGCTGTCGGTCTGGCGCGCGGCCGGCCTGATGGCCGCCTACATCGCCCACGCGCTGGCCAAGCGGCGCTGAATGCCCCCGCCGCGGGCGCGGCGGGCCGGCGAGGGCACCTGGCCGGTCACCGCTCCGGTGGCCTTGTTGCCATTTTTCACTTGGATCCATGAGCGCTTTTGCCGCCGGAATGCGCTCTGCATCACAGCTGGCGGGCGGTGCGTGCGGAATACCGTGACTGGTCCGCAAAATCGGCGGCGTTTCTTTCCTACCGTGGCGGCCGTCCAACCTCCCCGAGCCGCCCCCTGCGGCGCCGTGTCCCCGTTCCGGAACCCTGTCCCATGATCCGCTCGCGCTCCATCGCTTCGTCCCTTCTGTGTCTGGCTGCGCTTGCCGCATCGGCCCCGACCGTCGAGGCCGCCATCACCATCGACCTGTCCTACGTCGACACCCAGAGCACCACCTGGACGCGCTTCCGCAACTGGGTCAACCAGGCCCTTGCCGGCAACCCGGGTTACGAATTCTCGGCAACCGATGCGGCGATGGCGGCGCGCATCACTGGCCAGGCGAACTACTGCACGCTCGCCGTCTCGATGGTCGAAGCCCAGGTCAGCGCGGCCGAAGCGCGCATCGCTGCCAACCAGAACCCCGTCGTGGCCGGTGATTCGTACCTGCAGGCCGGGCCGATGATCGGCGACCTCGCACTGACCTACGATTGGTGTGCGTCGCAGGTCAGCGCCAGCCAGCGCACGCGCTGGGCCGCCTACGCCGAGCGCACGATCGCCAACATCTGGACGCCGTCGCAGGCGCAATGGGGTGGCCGTGCGGCCGCCTGGACCGGCTGGGGCACCAACGATCCGGCCAACAACTACTACTACAGCTTCCTGCGGGCGACGATGTATTGGGGACTCGCCTCCAACAGCGCGAACTGGATCAGCTACCTGCAGACGCAGAAGCTGCCGCCGTTGCAGGCGTATTTCTCCCTGCTGCCGGGTGGCGGCAGCGAGGAAGGCACCGGCTACGGCACCTCCCACCACAAGCTGTTCGAGCTCTACCGCGTCTGGCGCGATTCGACCGGCACCGACCTCGCCGCAGCCAGCCCGCATCTGACCGACAGCATCTCGTACTGGCTGCACGCGACGGTGCCGACCCTCAACCGGTTTGCGCCCTATGGCGACCAGTCGCGCAACTCCAATCCGGAGTTCTTCGACTACCACCGCCATCTGCTGCTCGAGGCCCGCCGCATGACCGGCAGCGCCACGGCGCGCGACCTGGCCTCGTGGTGGCTCGGCAACAGTTCGGTGCCGGCGATGACCAGCGGCTTCAATTTCCGCGACGACCTGCTGCCGGCCGGCACCGCCCCGGCCCAGCCGGGCGGCGGTGCGCCGCTGACGTACGTGGCCGATGGCATCGGCCACCTGTTCACGCGCACGGCCTGGAGTCCGGCGGCGACCTGGCTGACCTTCACGGCCGGCTCCTACGACCAGAGCCATGCCCACCAGGACCAGGGCTCGTTCACTCTGTTTGCCGGCAACTGGCTGGCGGTGACCGAGAACATCTGGAGCCGCAGCGGCATCCAGGGCGGTACCGAGGTGCACAATCTCGTGCGCTTCGTGCGCAACAACGCCAACGTGCGCCAGCGCGAGGGCACGCGTTCGACCATGACCGTGCACCAGATCGGCCCCGGCGCCGGCGAAGTGCACGTCAGCGGCGACCTGACCGCGGCCTATCCGGCCGGCGGCGGCGTCAGCGCGTGGACGCGCCGCCTCGACTTCACCGGCAGCAAGCTCGTCGTCAGCGACCAGTTCGCCGTGCTCTCCGGCACGCGGGCGATCTTCCAGCTCAACACGCCCGCGCAGCCGGTCGTCAACGGCCGGGAAGCGACCGCCGGGACGCTGAAGATCCGCGTGATCGAACCGACCCAAGCGACCCTGAGCGTGGTCGACTGGCGCAGTGTCGGCAGCGATTTCAATTCCGGCTGGAAGCTCGAGATCGAAGGCCCGGCGAGCAACACCGGCTTCATCGTCGAACTGACCACCGGCGAGCAGATCTTCAAGGGCGCTTTCGAGCCGCTTTGATGCGCGCCTGTGCGCTCGCGAGCCGGCGAGCATCGCGGCGGAAGCCGCTTCCCGCAACGACGAATCCGCGGTCGCGCCTCAGCGCGGCCGTGGCGGGATGCCGGGCGGATCGGCCGCAGCGGCGGCCTTGCGCAGCCACGGCACGACCGCGGCACCGCGGTTGTTCCAGTTGAAGCGGCGCGCGGTCGAGCGCGTGCGCGCGCAGGCCGGCGCATACGAGGCGGCGATCGCGTCGAGGCGGGCGTCGAGTCGTGCCGCTTGCGCGGGATCGGTCTCGAAGTAGCGCGCCAGCGCAACCGGCAGGCCGAGCTCGACGGTGTGCGCATCGCTGTAGGCACCGTCGCTGTCCTGCAGGGCGATGAGGCGCTCGAGCGTGGCTTGCGACGAGGACCAGTACCAGGCGATCTGGCCGCCGGCGCCGCTGCAGTCGTCGCGCCATGGCGTGCCGGCCCGCGCCAGCGTGGCCGGGGCGATCCAGCCGTGCTTCTCCAGATAGCCGCCGAACGCGGTCAGCATCGGTGGAATGCGCGCATCGGCGGTCACCAGCCAGGCATGCCAGAGGCCGTCGGCGATGTTCTCGCTCATCCACGGCGAGGCACCGCGGATGTCGCTGGCGGGGTCGTGGTCGGCGCCTTCGTGGCGTTGCCAGCTGTGCCGCCAGGCGCCGTCGTTGCCGAGCCCGTCGGGATTGTCGCGCTGGTGCGCGTCGAGCCAGCCGATGCGCGCGCCGATGCGCTCGCGGTAGGTGGCCGCGCCGGTCAGTTCGAACGCACTGACCGTGGCCAGCAGGCCGAGGCCGGCATGGCGCTCGGTGAAGGCCTGGTCGGCGCGTGCATAGGCGCCGCTGAGCCCGCTCCAGCCGCCGGTCTGCCAGATCGCCATCATCCGCGCGATCAGGGCTTCGTCGTGCAGGCTGTCGTCGCCGGTCAGGCCGAGTGCGAGCAGGATCGGCTCGACATAGACGTACTTGGCATCGCAGGGGTTGGCCTTGCCGAACTGCCAGCCGCCGGCACAACGTGCGCCGTCGCGGACGAGCTTGGCCATGTAGAACCGGTAGCTCTCGACCGCGGCGCGCAGGTGCTCGATGCGGCCGCTGCGCACGTAGAGCTTGAACAGGGTGGTGGGGCGGTCGAACAGCCACGCGGTCGAATCGGTGGTCGGCAAGGCGCCTGCCCATTCGAATTGGGTCTCGACGTAGCGGTCATACGCATTGCCGGGTTCGACCGGCTGCTGCGGTCCGGCGATCAGCGAACGCGACAGCCAGCGCGGATCGAGCGTGGCCAGCACGGCCGGCATGCGCAGGGCGTGGGCGCCGTCGACCAGGCACTCGGCATACGGCGCCGCTTCGAGCACGGCCGTGCGCGGACTGCCGACGACGAAGCGCAGCGGCGTCGCCGCATCGGCGCGCACCTGCACGCGCACCGCGCGGATGCTGCCGTCGCGGAAATGCCAGCGCAGGGTCGGGGTGACCGCTGCCGGCACTTCGTCACCGTTCGCATCGAGGATGCGCACGTGCGCGGCGTCGGCCAGTTCACCGGGCGCGAACGGGATGCCGAAGCTGACGCGCATGTCCGCCGCGGGCCTGGCTGCGGTGACGTGCAGGTCGATGCGGGTCAGGGCCGGATCGGGCGCGGCCCGTGCGGGCGCAATGGCGAATGCGGCCAGCAGGCCGGGCAGGGCGAACCGGGCGAGCCGGCTGGACTGGCGCGGACGGCGAGGGCGTTGCGGTGAACGCTGCGGGCTTCGCTGCATGGTGTCGCTCCCGGCAGAGCGCGCTTACCCGGTTGGCTTGCGCGCGATGAAATCGACGCTGGTGATGCACAGGCGCTCGGGCGCAATCGCGGCGAATTGCGCATGCACCGGCGTGGCGGCGAGTTCGCGCAGGCGCCGCTCGCTGGCCTTGGCGGTGTCGAGCTCGATCACGAAACCGGCTTCGCGGGCACGCTCGACGAAGACGTGCGCACGCAGGCGGTTCTGGTAGAGGAAGGCGTTGTTCCAGCGCTGCCACTGCGCATCCGAGTAGCGCAGGTAGTTGAGCTGGTCGACGCGGCGGTCGACGTAGGCGTAGTGGTCGCCGCAGTTGACCGAATGGAACATCAGGCCGCCCGGCACGAGGATGCGCATGCCCTCGATGTAGAGGGCATCGATGACATCCGCGGGCACGTGTTCGAGCACGCTGTTGGAGAACATCGCGTCGACGCTGGCGTCGGCGAGACCGCTGCGGGTGGCGTCGGCCGGCGCCCGGTAGGCGATGACGCCGCCGCTGAGTTCGCCGAGGTCGAGCGTGCGCGTGGCGGCATCGGCGAGCCGCGCATGGCGGGCGCGAACCGCTTCCCCGTCGACCGCGGCGGCCGTCGCGATGACGTCGAGCACGCCACCGAGGCGTTCGATGCAGGCGCGCAGCAGGTCGGCCTTGAGATGGCGGTTGAGATCGAGCGTGGTGACGCGCGCCGCGCCGGCGAGATGCAGGGCGAGCGGGAAGGTCGGATACCAGCCGCTGCCGATCTCGAACAGGTGCCGGCCGGCCACCGGCATCGCGGCATTGCGCAGATGGCCGACCATGATGCGCCAGTCCTCGATCTTGCTGTCGAACTCGCCGGCAAAGTCGCCGAGGCCACCGAAGCGGCGCTGCAGGACGTAGTGCATGGCCGCACCGCCCGGCAGCACGCCGAGCACCTTCTGCACGGTTCCCTTCAGTTTCCAGTGCATGGCGCCGCCGTGTTCGTCGCGGGACAGTCGGGAAGGCGGCGCATTCAGCGACCGCCCTCGGCGAGTTCGACCACGAAGCGCTCGCCGCTGCCGCTGACGTCGAGGCGCCAGCCGGAGCGGAACTCGGCGGCGTCGAGGCTCGACCATTCGAGCACCTCGAGACGGGCGTCGGCCGGCTCGATGACCTTGATGTGGAGCTTGCCGGCACGCGCCCCGGCGCCGTCGATCTCCGGCCGGACCGGCAGGTTGACCTGGAACACCGCCCGCGTGCCGGAGCTGACGCGGAACGTGTCCTCGACGCGCAGGCGCCGATCGGCGAAATGCACGCTGCGCTGCCATCCACCGACGCCGGCGCCCTGCGCATAGGCCGGCGTGAGGTCGGCCGTGGCCTCGACCTCGCCGGTGGCGGTGTCGAGGGTGCGCACCTCGAGTTTCGACACCGTGCCCTCGCGCTGGCGGATCGGCTTGCCGTCGCGCTCGAAGCGCACCACGTTGTTGACCTCGGTGCCCTGCTGGATGCCGCTGTGCGTCCAGATGTTCTCGGTGACGGCCAGCCAGTCGCCGGCGACCGCCGCGCTTTCACCGTCGCTCACCCAGCGG
>ERZ795041.370-NODE-370-length-17205-cov-4.703790_pt1 | contig 17205 bp, 15 predicted proteins | sample MGYA00375125_ERZ795041 | MGnify/ENA primary metagenome ERZ795041 (study PRJEB30170, sample SAMN03074214) | activated sludge metagenome | biome: Common Effluent Treatment Plant; feature: Wastewater; material: Activated sludge; isolation source: activated biomass in...
TGCGCCATCAGCTCGGTGACGCGCTCGTTGGAGTAGCCGTAGCGGTTGGCGCCGCTGGCGACGTAGAGCGGGTGCAGGAAGTTGTAGGCGTCGGCGTAGTCGGCGAACCACGACAGGTAGAACGCCGGGGCGCGGCCGTTGATGGCGCCGTCGATGAGGACGCCGAAGTCGACCTGGTTGATGGTCGAGGTGATGCCGACCTCGGACAGGAAGAACTGGATGAGCTCGCTGACGGCGACGGTGGTCTCGGCGCGGGTCGACCAGATCTCGAGCTCGAAGCCGTCGGGGTAGCCGGCCTCGGCCAGGAGGGCCCTCGCGCCTTCCGGGTCGTAGGGGATGGCGGGGATGCTCGGGTCGTAGCCGGCCAGACCGGGTGGGATGGGTGCGTTGGCGAGCTGATCTGTGCCGTTGTACGGGCCGTCGATGATGGCCTGGCGGTCGATGGCCATGGCGATGGCGCGGCGTACGCGCACGTCCTGGAGTTCAGGGATGCGCTGGTTGAGCGCCCAGTAGAAGACGGCGAGCTCGTTGGTCGTCTCGATCTGGTCGGCGTACTGCGGGGCGTTGACGACGTCGAGGAACAGCGAGGACGGGATGCCCGAGGTGTCGAGGTTGCCCGCCAGGTACTCGTTCCACCTGATGAGGTCCTCGGTGATGATGCGGTAGTCGACGCCGGCGATGTGCGGTGCGCCGTCGTGGTAGTCCGGGTTGGCGACCAGCGACAGGCTCGAGTCCCGCAGACGTTCGCCGAGCATGAACGGGCCAGTGCCGACCGGGTTGTTGGAGAGGTCCTCACCGGCAGCGAGGCCAGAGGCGACAGCTTGCGACACGATGTGCGCAGCAGGCATCGCCAGGTGGTGCAGGAACATGGCGTACGGGGCGCGGAGCGTGATGCGCACCGTCAGGTCGTCGACGACCTCGATGCCGCTGATGCCGTCGGCTGCACGGGTGACGAACTCGTCGGTGCCGACGATGCCCGCGTCCTCGAAGACCCAGGTGAGCGGGCTGTCCGTGTCGGGGTTGACGACGCGCTCGATCGAGTACTTGACGTCTGCCGCCGTGAGTGGGCTGCCGTCGTGGAAGGTCACGCCCGGCTTGAGGGTGAAGGTGAACACCGTGGCGTCGTCGGTGACGTCGACGGACGCGGCCAGGTTGGGGACGACGTCGGTGCTGTCGTAGGCGTAGCGCATCAGGCCGTCGTACAGCTTGGCGACCATGGCGCCCGTCTGGACGCCGGACGCGAAGGCTGGGTCGAGGGTCTCCCAGTCTTCACCGGTGGCCAGGTGGAGGGTCCCCTGAGCGGAGGCGAACCCGACCAGGCTGACGAGCAGTGCAGCGAAGATCAGATGGAGCTTGCGACGCACGATGAAACCACTTCCTTCCTTTGTCTTGGTGGTGGCGACTGTATCACGCTCCAACTGCCGTCTGTCACGTGTCTCCTTAACCGTTCGGCAGCATGCGGGCCGCGTCACGTGTTCGGGGTAGCCAGGGTCGAGCGGGCCGTTCCTGCCACCGTTGCTATGGTGGCTTGCCATGTTCATCGCCACCGCAACCCACGACGCCGCCACCACCGACGCCACCACCACCTCACCAGGAGCGACCGGTCTGCCGGGCCTCCTGGGAGAGACGCTGAGCCGCTGGGTGGATGCACAGCCCTGGCTGGCAACGGCCGTGCTTCTCGTCCTGCTGGTCTTCTTGGCCTGGTTGGCGTTCGAGATCACGCGCCGCTACCTGCTCAGAGCGATCACGCGCATCGTGCAGAAGACCAACGCCACCTGGGACGAGGACCTCGCCGAGATGGGCATCTTCCGGCGCCTGGCATGGGCGGTGCCGTTCGTCGTGTTCCGGGCGGGGATGCCCTACCTTCCCGCCCTGCCGCCCGGCGTCGTGAACCTGATCCAGAAGGTGATCTCCATCGCCATCGTCATCGTCGTAGCGCGGGCCGTTGCCGCTCTGCTCGATGCGGTCGGACGAGTCTACGCTCGCTCACCACAGGCCTCGAACAGGCCCATCAAGGGCTACCTCCAGGGTGCGGTGCTGGTGTTGTACATCATCGCGACGGTGATCGTCGTCGCCGTGTTGATAGAGCGTGACCCGCTCCTCATCATCGGCAGCCTGGGAGCGGCGTCCGCGGTGCTGCTGCTGGTGTTCCGCGACACGATCCTCAGCCTCGTCGCCGGAGTGCAGCTGACGGGCAACGACCTCGTTCGCGTCGGTGACTGGATCGAGATGCCGGGGTTCAACGCGGACGGCGACGTGATAGACATCGCGCTCAACACCGTCACGGTGCAGAACTGGGATAAGACTTACACCATCATCCCTGCACACAAGTTCCTCGACAACAGCTTCAAGAACTGGCGCGGCATGCAGGCGTCGGGAGGCAGGCGCATCAAGCGCAGCCTGCGCATCGACATGTCGACGGTCAGCTTCCTCAGCCCTGGCGAGATCGACGAGTTGCGCCGCTTCGCGCTGCTGGGCCCCTACTTCGACGAGAAGCAGAGTGACATCACCGCGTGGCTGGAGGACAACCCTGAGGGGCGCGAGAACCCCGTGAACTCGCGGAGGCTCACCAACCTGGGTACCTTCCGCGCCTACATCGGCCTGTACCTGCGAGCACGGCCGGACATAGCGACCTCGATGACGTTCCTCGTGAGGCAGCTGGAACCAGCGAAGGACGGTATACCCATCGAGCTGTACGTGTTCGTCAACGACGTGCGTTGGGCAGTCTACGAGGGCGTCCAGGCCGATATCTTCGACCATCTTCTCGCGATCGTTCCTGAGTTCGGGTTGCGGGTGTTCCAGGAGCCCGGCGGTCACGACCTACGTCAGTTGGCTCTGGCGGCCTGATCGACACCAGCAGCCTGAGGTCCTCACAACCAGCCGCGCTCGCGCGCCAGCCTGGCCGCCTCGACGCGGTTGGCAGCCCCCAGCTTGCCGATGGCCTCCGACAGGTAGTTGCGCACGGTGCCGTCGGAGAGGCCAAGGCGTTCCGCGATGCTGGCCGTGCTCTCACCCTGCGCGGCCGCGCGGAGGACTTGCCGCTCCCTGTCCGTCAGCGGGTCCGACTCTCCCCACGCCTCCATGGCCAGTTCGGGGTCGATGGCGCGTCCTCCCCTGGCTACGGTCCGGATGGCGTCCGCCAGTTGCGACGCGGGCGCCTCCTTGAGGAGGTAGCCCGCCACGCCGGCTTCGAGCGCGCGCTTGAGGTACCCGGAGCGCGCGAAGGTCGTCAGGACGATGACGCGCGGCTTGCCGTTCGGCGTCGTGCGGGCGGCGTTGAGGTGCGCTGCCAGCTCGAGCCCCGTGCGACCGGGCATCTCGATGTCTGTCACCAGCACGTCGGGCCCCAAGTCGGTGACGAGCGCCAGGGCCGTGTCGCCGTCGGTCGCCTGCCCGACGACCTCGATGTCACCCTCGAGCCCGAGCAGGGCCGCCAGCGCTCCCAGCAGCATGCCCTGGTCCTCGGCGATGACGACCCTGATCAACCGGCTGCCCCGTGGGGCGCAGGCAGCCTGCCTGCGGCTGCGAGCGACTCGGTCGATCCTTGGTGCCCGCCCAGCGGCAGCCTCACCCTCAGGCGGGTGTGCGCCTTGTCGCCCGGGCCGGTGCGGCCGAACTCCAGGCTGCCGCCCAGGGCCTCGACGCGGGAGCGCATGATGGCGAGGCCACCGGTCGACGCCGCTCCCTCGTGCCTCACGGCGGTGCTGCCCGCGCCGTCGTCTTCGATGGTGACGACGACGTCGGCTGCTTCGCGCTTGACCGTCACGGTGCACGTGCCTGCCTGTGCATGCCTGATGACGTTGGTGACGCCCTCGCGGACCGCCAGTGCCACGACGCCCTCGATGGCGGGCGGCAGGTCGAGCCGCTCGTAGAAGTAGTCGTACTCGACCTGCCCCGCTTCGAGCGCCAACCTGACGTTGGCGAGCTCTCCCTCCAGGCCGCCCGTCCGGTAGCCGCGGACGGCCGCTCGCACCTGGCCGAGCGCGTCGCGCGAGATGCGCTCGACGTCGCGCATCTCGCCCTCTGCCTTGGCGGGGTCGAGGTGCGCCATGCGGGCCGCCAGCTCGGACTTGAGCGTGATGGTCGACAGGGTGTGGCCCAGCAGGTCGTGCAGGTCACGGGCTATGCGTTCGCGCTCGGCGATCGTTGCCAGGCGCTCGATCTCGTCCTGAGCCATCCGCAGGCGAGCGTTCGAGTGCTCGCGCTCGCGCTCGTAGAAGTTGCCTAGGCCCGTGATGGGCACGAAGATGGCCGCGGGAACGAACGCGATCAGTGCGAACTCCCGCGGCACGGTGCTGATCAGTCCAGCGACCAACACCGCCAGGAAGGCGGCCACGATCAGACCGATGGCCAGGCGCCGCGGTCTCAGGTACCCGGCTGTCGCGGCGGCGTAGACGAAGAACACGCTCGAGCCGGAGTTGAGCGGTGCAGCGGCCAGACCGAGCGCGATGATGGCGCAGATCCCCAGCACCGCTCCCGGTCCGCCGCCCTCACCGCCCCGCCACAGGAAGGGGCGGCCGCCGACCTTGCGGACCGTCCAGCCGTAGAGAGGCAGGAACACGACTACCAGCAGGACGATGAACGCCCACTGACGCCAGGTGGCAGTCGGGTCGAACAGCGGCTGGAACACGAGGATCCCGAGGTAGAACAGCCACACGGCTGCTCCCCTCGGGACGGTGAACGCTCGCCAGTTCATCTGAGCAAGCATAGGACGGACGCTGACCTCAGCCGTACGTCTTGCCCTCGTCGCGCCAGTAGGCCCAGACGGCCAGGGCGAGGAAGACGACCGTGTACGCGGCCAGCACCAGGTAGTGGGTGCCCGCGTTGCCGAGTTGCTCGGCGCCGATGGCCGACAGGGCGAGTTGGGCGTAGTGGTAGGCGGGCAGGTATGGCGCGATGTTCTGGATGACCTCGGGCAGGATGGTGATCGGCATCCACAGACCGGACGCAAAGGCCATCGGCATGTACAGCAGGTTGAGGACCATCGGCGCGGAGTTCGGTCCGAACAGGTAGCCGACCAACATGCCGAGCGCCGCGAACGGGAACACACCGAGCAGGAGGATGCCGAGGAGCTTCAGCCACTCCCCGACTTCGATGCGTACTCCCTGGGCCACGACCCCGGCCATCGTGATGACGAGGACGACCAACGCGCCGAACAGCAGCGCCATGCCGATCTTGGAGGCGAAGTACGCGATGGGCGGCATCGGCGACACACGCTTGAGGCGCATCCAGCCCTGGCCTCGTTCGGAGGCGACGCCGACGCCGAACGCGAACATCGCAGCCGACAGGACTCCGCCCGCACCGAAGGTGGCGACCATGTACTTCGCCGTCACGATGCCTTGGGCTTCGAACTGGCCGTAGAAGGAGCCGAACACCAGGTAGAACATGAGGGGGAAGGCGAGCACGGAGATGCTGTACACGGGAACGCGCAGCAGTTTGAGGAACTCGAACCTCGTTTCGGCCGCGATGATGCGTGCGAGGTTGCGGCGCGTGCGCTTCTGCGTGCCGGTGATGGTGGTGGTCGTCATACTGCTGCTCCAGTCTCGATGGCTGTGTTCGTCGCGTCTGGGGGCGTCGTGCCGCCGTTGCGAGTGAGGGCGAGGAAGGCTTCTTCGAGTCCGACGTCGGTCACTTGGAGGTCGGAGACCTCGCGCCCGCTGGCGAGGAGGGCCCCGACCGTCGCCTCTGCTGCGGCGCTGAGCAGTTCGACGGAGGCGCCGACCCGCTCCAGGCTCACGACGCCGGGCAGCGCTCTGAGCTCGGCGTCGCTCAGGTCTGTGACGGCCCTGACGCGACGTCCTGCGGTCCTCGACTTGATGGCAGCCGGTGTTCCTTCTGCCAGGATCCTGCCCCTGTCCATCACGATGACGCGGTCGGAGAGGGCGTCGGCTTCGTCGAGGTGATGGGTCGTCAGCACGACCGTGCGGCCGCCTGAGAGGAAGCCCCGCACCTGCCGCCAGAAGTGACGACGCGATTCGACGTCGAGACCGGTGGTGGGTTCGTCGAGGAACAGCAGCTTGGGGTTGCCGACCATCGCGAGCGCGAAGTGCAGACGCTGTCTTTGCCCACCGGAGAGCTTGCCGTACAACCTGTCTGCCACCTCGTTCAGCGAGGTCCGCTCGATGGCTTCGTCGACGGGCATCGGGTCCGGGTAGTAGTTGGCGAAGGACTGCAGGTGCTCGCGGACGGTGAGCGTGGCAGGCACGCCGCTGACCTGCAGCATGGCGCCGACGTTCACCTTTGCGGCCATGTCCGTCGGGTTGCTGCCGAACAGCGTCGCGGTGCCAGATGTCGGCCGCAGCAACCCGAGCAGCAGGCTGACGGCGGTCGTCTTGCCTGCGCCGTTTGGACCGAGGATGGCGAGCACTTCGCCGGGTCGTACCTGCAGGCTGACGGCATCGAGGGCAAGCACGTCGCCGTAGCGCTTGGTCGCGCTGCGGAGTTCGGCTACCGGTTGAGTGTCGGTTGCGTGCTCTCTGGCTCGTGCGGTGCGGAGCGCGTCGCGGCCGCCGGTGGGGAGGGGTGCTTTCGAGAGCGTCTGTACCAGTTGTCTTGTCATGCGTCCAGCTTCCTGCCTGGACCGTGCTCTCCAGTAGTGCGGTTTGTCAGCGGAGGAGGGTGACAGATGTCATCTCGCCTACCCAGTCTTGGTCCTGATGGGCACCGTGCTCAGCAGGTACCGGCCAACGAGAACGAGCAGCGCGAAGTACGGCACCGACAGGCCGACGCCTGTCGGGGTGGCGCCGACGATGCCGCCGAAGGTGAGGAGCGCGGTCATGCCGGGCAGGCCGAGGATCGCGACCCCGGCGGCCAGAGGCACGACCAGCGTGAACGGGAGCAGGAAGGTGCCCCACACGCCGCCGACACGGTAGTACCCGTACCCGACGATCAAGCCGACGAGCGCGAACAGGGCGTGGCGGGCGGCGTACTCGGCGATGACGAGCAGCGCCTGGGACGCGTCCGTGAACAGGTGATCGCCGAGCAGGGCGTGCGTCCAAGCGAACTGCCGGAAGTACGCGGCCTCCAGCAGGTACCCGAGCCAGACGAACACAGCGAGCAGGCAGGCGAAGACGACGATGGCGAGCGCGGAGGCGAGCACGAACCGTCCCCGCGTGACGCCTTGTGCCACGACGACCGTGAGGTAGTTGGCGACGAGCGTCGCGCCCATGGCCAGCGAGAACCACCCCGGGCCGTTGGTGGCGAACATCTCCCAGATGCTCGTCTCGAGCTGGCCGCCCAAGGCGTTCACGAACGGTGGGACGAGGAGGAAGGCGACCGCCACGATCGCCATGAACCAGCGGCCGATGTTGAAGAGGCGCCAGAAGAGCCAGCGGGCCGTCGGCACCACTCCTGCCGTCGTCGTCGCTGCGCTGTGCCTCGGCGACACCACCAGGTCGCGTGTCATCTCCACTCCTTCTGCCCCGGCGTACCGGGCGCATGGGCGGCGAGCATGCCGGCGTCGCCGTGGGTGTCCTCGGTAAGGTTCACGAACAGGTCCTGGATGCTGAGGCGCTGGCCGCGCTCACGAAGACCCTCCGCCGTGTCGCTGAGGATGAGCCTGCCCTCGTCGAGGATCAGCACGTGCTCGAACAGCCTCTCGACCTCCTCGATGAGGTGGCTCGAGATGACGATGGTGCGCTGATGTGCCGTGTAGTCGGTGAGGAGCTCGTCGTAGAAGACGTAGCGGGTGGGAGCGTCCATGCCGAGGTAGACCTCGTCGAAGATGGTCAGGGGCGAGCGTGACGCGAGGCCCAGCAGGGCGCCCAGCGCCGAACGCTGTCCGCGGGAGAGGTTCGTCGCGAGCTTCTTCGTCGGGAGCTTGAACCGTGACAGCAGGTGCTCTGCCAGGTCCGGGCTCCAGGTGGGACGGACGGCTGCAGCGAGTCGCAGCATGTCGTTGACGCGGGTGTCCGCGTAGTCACCGGCCTCGCGCACCAGCGTGATGCCGGCTGTGACGTCCGGGTCCTCGTACGGGTTCCTGCCTGCCACCAGCACGCGACCGGCCGTCGGCTTCCTGAACGCGGCGATGGTGGCGAGGAGCGTGCTCTTGCCCGAGGCGTTGCGGCCGAGGAGACCCGTGATCGCCCCGGGGGTGATGGAGGCGGTGACACCGTTCACCGCCGTCGTCGCGCCGAAGCGGACGCTCAGGTCGGTGAGCTCGACGCCGAAGGGGGTCACGACCGCTCCTCGTCCCGTGCGCGGTCGACGTACTCGCCGACCGAGTCGAGGCTGATGCCGATGCGCCGTGCCTCGTCGAGGACCGGGCGCAGCCGGTCGGTGAAGAAGTGGTCGCGCCGCTCCTGCAGGAGGCGCTCGCGCGCGCCCGGTGCGACGAAGGTCCCGAGACCGCGCTTCTTGTAGAGGATGCCTTCGTCGATGAGCTCGGCGAACGCCTTCGCTGCCGTCGCTGGGTTGATGCGGTACGTGGTCGCGTACTGGGTCGTCGACATGACTTGCTCGTCCTCCATGAGGGTTCCTTCGACCACATCCGTGCGGATCTGGTCAGCGATCTGCCGGTAGATGGGGTCACGGCCGTCGAACACGTCTGTCCTCCGGAGCGCGCCGCACCGTGGGTCCCGCTGAGAGGGTGGCGGGTCGAGTGCGTGGGTTCATTACATGAGTAGTGAACCAGAGAACGAGGCGGATGTCAAGAGGGTCGCGTCACGGGCCGTGGGGCGTTGGGCTCGCTGCCGTCGTGGCGGGGTCGCTGGGCGCGCGCCTAGAGTTGCTGGGCTTGCTGGAGCATGCGGTACACGCCCTGGCGCTTGACCAGTTCGTCGTGGCTGCCCTGTTCGCTGATGCCGGTCTCGTCGACGACGACGATGCGGTCGGCGTCGCGGATGGTCGCGAGCCGGTGGGCGATGACCAGCGTGGTGCGGCCTTCCGCGAGCTCCATGAGGGACTGCTGGATGGCGCGTTCCGTCTGGGTGTCGAGCGCGGAGGTGGCTTCGTCGAGGATGAGGATGGGTGGGTTCTTGAGGAAGATGCGGGCGATGGAGAGGCGCTGCTTCTGGCCGCCGGAAAGCTTGACGCCGCGTTCGCCGATGACGGTGTCGAGGCCGTTGGGCAGGTCGGCGATGACGGTATCGAGCCTGGCGCGCCGCGCTGCGAGGAGGATGTCTTCCTCGCTGGCGCCGAGCCGGCCGTACGCGATGTTCTCGCGCATCGTGCCCGCGAACAGGAACACGTCCTGCTGGACGATCCCGATCTGGCCGCGCAGGGAGGCGAGGGTCATGTCGCGGACGTCGATGCCGTCGATGGTGATGCTCCCTGCGTCGACCTCGTAGAAGCGCGGCAGCAGCGAGCAGATGGTGGTCTTGCCCGCGCCGGACGGTCCGACGAACGCGACGGTCTCACCCGCTTTGATCTCGAGGTCGATGTCCTGCAGCACGGGGCGTCCGGGGCTGTACGAGAACGTGACGTTCTCGAACCTGATGTCGCCGAGGAGGTGGGTGACGGCCGTCGCGCCTGGCCGGTCGACGATGTCGGGCCGGGTGTCGAGCAGCTCGGTGTAGCGCTTGAACCCCGCGATGCCGCGCGGGTAGAGCTCGATGATGGCGTTGATCTGCTGGATGGGTCTGAAGAACACGTTGACGAGGAGCAGGAACGCGACGAACTCGCCGTTGCTGAGGGTGCCGTTGATGACGAAGTAGCTGCCTGCCACCATGACGATCAGCTGGGTGAGGCGCATGCTCATGTAACTGGACGAGTGGGTGAGGGCCATGATGCGGTACGCCTCGAGCTTGGTGGTGCGGTACCCCTGGTTGTCCTTCGCGAAGAGTGCGCGCTCGTGCTCCTCGTTGGCGAACGCCTGCACGACGCGGATGCCGCCGACGCTCTCTTCGATGCGGGCGTTGAAGTCGCCGACGCGGGCGTAGATGGCGCGCCACGTCTGGGTCATCTTGCCGCCGTAGCGGGTGGTGAACCAGCCGGTGAACGGCACGATGGCGAGCGTGATGAGCGCGAGCGGGATGTTGACGAGGAACATCAACACGAACGCTCCGATGAGCGTCATGACGGCGATGAACACGTCCTCCGGCCCGTGGTGGGCGAGTTCGCCGATCTCCTCGAGGTCCTTCGTGACGCGTCCGACGAGGTGTCCGGTCTTCTGGTTGTCGTAGAAGCCGAACGAGAGCTTGTGCAGGTGATCGAACGCCTTGCGGCGCATGTCGGTCTCGATGTTGATCCCGAGCATGTGGCCCCAGTACGTGACGACGAACGTCAGGCCGGTGTTGAGGACGTAGACGAGGGCCAGGCCGATGGCGGCGATGGTGATGATGCGCCAGTTGCCTTCGGGCAGCAGCTGGTCGATGAACAGTTGCACGGCGACGGGGAAGCCGAGTTCGAGCAGGCCCAGGACGACCGCGCTGAGGAAGTCGATGAAGAAGAGCCGCCGGTAGGGGGCGTAGTACGTGAAGAAGCGGCGGATCACCGAGCAATCCTACTCGGTACGTGGCTCCGTGACGGTCGCCCTTCGGTTACGCCCCTGGCTCGGGCACGGGCTTGACCACCAGCCAGTACTCGCCGCCTCCGCCGACGCGGTCCATGATGCCGTGTTCGACGAGCGAGCGGCGCAGGTAGGCCGTGTCCTCGTTGAACCTCTCGAGGATGGCGTTGACCTCCTTCTCCGAGTAGCGCCGGCCCAGGTCGAAGGCCCTCGCGACGTAGTCGATGAGGACGCGGCGCTTCTTCTCCTGCATGGGGAAGGCGGTGATGCGGATCCCGTCCGTGAACGCGCGCATCACCTTGTCCTCGAACGAGCCCCTGTCGTAGCTGGGGAACTGGGCGTCTTCGTAGGCGAGCTCGTTGAGTTCGCCCTCGCCGAGGAGCCGGCTGGCCATCTCCCGCAGGTTCTGTTCGCGGAGCGAGTAGTAGCGGTAGTAGCCCTGCGGTTCGGCCCCGACGAGTCCGACCTCCGTGAGGCGCTTCAGATGATGCGACGTCGTGCTGGTGCTGAGCTTCAGCTCGGCGGCCAGGTCCTCGACGGTCATGCGGTCCCGGGACAGGAGGCCGATGATCCTCAGGCGGCTCGGGTCCGCGAGGGCCTTGAAGAACGCGAGCAGGGTATCGGGATGCGGGATCGGGTGGCGGGCAGGGGGCATGGGGGTCCTCTTTCGCTCGGCGGACATCCGCCGAACTGGCGTCACAACACTCTAACTGATTCGACATCTGTCGAAGTGGTGTGATGCATGTGCTGGGGCGAGACGAGGTGGCGCGCCTGAGGCGACCGCGGCTGGCTTGGCTGCCCCCCGGCTGCCCCAGCGGCCGCCACTCCGCACGGCCGCCCAGTGGCCACCACGCCGCTCGGGCGCCCCGGCCCCCGGCCGACTTCAGCGTTCGTAGAAGGCTGGCGGTTCGATGCCCAGCGCGCGCAGGTACACGTAGGCCTGGCCGCGGTGGTGGATCTCGTTGTCGATGACGTACATCAGGATCCAGTAGGTCTTGCCCGGCCACTGGCCGAACGCGACGTCGTCCTCCTGGAGCCGCCCCTCCGGGATCTGGCCCCAGAGCGCGTCGATGCGCCTCGTGTCGTCGTCCCACGCGGCCAGGATGCCCTCCTTGGTGACGGCGGGCTCGCGGTCGACGTCCTGCCACGTGCGCGTGACGATGCCTTCCAGTGTCGGCACCGACATACGGAGCAGTTCGCCGAGCAGCTTCCCGAAGGGCCGCATGCCTCCGATGCTGTACGTGAACAGGTGTTCCTCTGGGAACGCCTCGATGGTGCGTCGCGTGAGGCCCCTGTGGCTCTGCCAGTGACTGAGGAGTTGCTCGGAGGTGATGGTCGTTCCGTGCATCGGTCGCTCTCCCATCGGGTAGCGGAGGCGTGGCCCCGGTACCGGTACGGTCAGTATCCCCTGCCACGCGCTGTGAAGGGTGATGACGGCTCGTGCAGGAGCCGCGAGCGCACGGCTCAGACGTCCCTGAGGGTGGGGTCGAGCAGGTCGCGGAGCCCGTCGCCGAACAGGTTGAACCCGAGCGAGGCAAGGAGGATGGCCAACCCGGAGAAGACCGACACCCACGGCGACAACAGCATGGTGTTGCGACTCTCCGACAGCATCAGTCCCAGCGAGGGCGTCGGTGGTTGGGTGCCGAGACCGAGGAAGCTCAGCGAGGCCTCGACCAGGATGGCTGTCGACAGCGACAGCGTGACCTGCACCATGATCGGCGCGAGGATGTTGGGCGTCACGTGGCGCGCCAGGATCCGCACAGGGCTGCTGCCCAGAGCCCGCGCTGCGGACACGTAGTCCCAGTTGAGGACCGTCAGGGCAGGAGCACGTGCGAGGCGCGCGAAGATCGGTGTGTACACGATGCCGATGGCAAGGCCCGTGTTGAAACTGCCCGGACCCAGCACTGCCAGGACCGCGATCGCGAGCAGGATGATCGGGAAGGCCAGCAGCACGTCCATGAACCGCATGATGATCCGGTCGACCCAGCCTCCGAAGAACGCGGCCAGCAGGCCGAGCAATCCACCGACGACCGTGGCGATGCCTACAGCGCCTAGGCTCACTCCTATGGAGGTGCGATAGCCGTGGAGGATGCGCGCTAGCGTGTCCCTACCGAAGTTGTCGGTGCCCAGCCAGTGCGCGCTGGTCGGGCCCTGGAACCGTTCGCGGATGCTCTGCGCCAGCGGGTCGTAGGGGGAGAGGAGGGGGCCGAGGGCGGCGGCAAGGATCACGAACAGCGCGAGGACGAAGCCCAGGAACCCGACGGGGTTGCGTGCGAGGCGACCGAAGAAGCTGCGCGCGAACGCGCTGCGTGGCGCCCGGCTGGCGGCGGGCGCGCTCACGAGTACTCCACGCGCGGATCGATCCAGGCGTACGCCAGGTCGACGAGCATGTTGACCACCACGAACACGGCGGTCACGATCAGCACGACGCCCTGCACGAGCGGGTAGTTGCGCTCGTTGATGGCGCCGATGATCAGGCGGCCGACGCCGGGGATGGCGAACACCTGCTCGATGACGACGACGCCGGACAGCAGGTAGCCGACCTGCACGCCGATCACCGTGATGACCGGGATCATCGCGTTGCGCAGGGCGTGCTTGTACAGCACCGCTCGCTCCCCCGCGCCCTTGGAGCGAGCCGTCCGCACGAAGTCGCTGTTGAGCACCTCGAGCAGGCTCGACCTCAGGATGCGCGTCAGGCCCGCGATCATGGGGAGGCTGACGGCCAGTACCGGTAGCGCCAGGCGGGCCAGGTTGCCGAGCGGGTCCTCGGTGAACGGCACGTAGCCGATCGCGGGCCAGGACGGGAGGTAGATCGAGAAGAAGTACAGGAGCAGCACGCCGACCCAGAACGACGGGAGGGTCAGTCCCGCGATGGCCATGATCCGGACGACGAGGTCGCCCCACGTCCCGCGTGCCCGCGCGGCGAGGACGCCCAGCGGGAACGCCGCGATGATCGCGACCAGCAGCGACAGCCCCGTGATCTCCAGCGTCACGGGCAGTCGCGAAGCGATCTCCGCAGCCACCGGCCTGCCCGTCCAGATGCTGTTGCCGAGGTCGCCCCGCAGCACGCCGCTCAGCCACTGCCAGTACTGCTCGTGGACAGGCAGGTGCAGGCCGAGCTGGCGGCGTAGGTTCTCGACGCGATCCGGCGTGATGTCGGTGTTGGCGCCCAGCATGATGGCCACCGCGTCGCCCGGGATGAAGCGCACCATCAGGAAGATGAGCAGCGACACCCCGAACAGCACGAACAGCAGGTCAAGGAGGCGGCGAACGACGTACTGAGCCATCTACGACCAGTCCGCTGAGTCCGACGTGGCCTAGTCCAGCGTGACCTCGCGCAGGTACCGCAGGCTCCTCGTCGGGAGCTGCTGGAAGCCGTGCACGTCGTCGGACACGGCGCTGAACAGCGTGCCGTACGCCAGGTGCGCGATCGGGCCCTCGCAGGCGAGGCGCACTTGCAGGTCGTCGTAGATCGCGACGCGGGCCGCCATGTCGGAGGTGGTTCGTCCGGCTTCGAGCAGCCTGTCGACCTCTGCGTCGGAGTACTTGAAGACGTTGGTCGAGCCGCCCGTCACGAAGGTGCGGTGCAGGTAGCCGTCGGGGTCGGCGTTACCGCCGTTGAGGCTGACGAACATGTCGAAGTTCGAGTTCGTCCAGTCCTGAACGAAGGTGCCGAACTCTGCGACGTTGACGGTCGCGTCGATGCCGACCTCGGCCAGTTGCGCCTGCAGGACCTGCGCGGAGTCGGTGACCACCTGGATGGTGCCGAACGTGAGGATCTCGGTGGAGAAGCCGTCGGGGAAGCCGGCGTCGGCCAGGAGGCTGCGGGCCGTGTCGAGGTTCGTCGCGTAGCACGCGAAGGCGCTCGTGTCCTCTGCCCAGGCCTGCAGACCGGGGCTCAGAGGGCCGCCCGGGACCGCGTTGCCGAAGTACACGCCCTCGACGAGTTCCTCGCGGTCGATGGCGTAGTTGATGGCCTGGCGCACGCGCGGGTCGTTGAACGGCTCGCGCGTCGTGTTGAAGCCGAGCAGGGTGTAGGCGAGGTCCTGGACGCCCATCAGCGTGATGCCGCTGACGCCGCGCAGGGTCTCGGCCGTCGCCGGGTCGACGTCGGGGATCATGTGGTACGTGCCGGTGCGCAGGCCCGCGGCGCGGGTCGACGCGACCGGGACGATGTTGAACTTGAGGGCCGCGACGCCGGGCTGCCCCTCGCGGTAGTACTCGGGGTTGGCGCTGAGCAGCACGTAGGTGTCGGGGACCACCTCGGTGAGCATGAACGGGCCCGTTCCGACCGCGACCTGCTGGAGGTTGCCGTTCGCCTCGACCACTTCCCGCGGGACGACCGAGAGGTTCGGCAGGTTGGTGATGAAGGGCGCGTACTGCTGGGTGAGCGTGAACGTCACCTCGTACTCGCCGGTGGCGACGGCGTTGCCGACCTGCGCGAAGCGGCTGGCCTGCGGCGAAGCGGTCTCCGGGTTGGCGATGCGCTCGAACGAGTAGACGACGTCGTCCGCTGTCATCGTCCTGCCGTTGTGGAAGCGCACGCCCTCGCGCAGCTGGAACACGTACACGAGGCCATCGTCAGAGATGGTCCAACTGGTGGCGAGCCCCGGTTCGACCTCGAGGGCCGCGTTGACCTCGACGAGGGCGTCGTAGATCTGGCCCGTGATGACGAACGAGGAGAAGGCGGTCGTCAGGTGCGGGTCGAGGCCGACGGGGGCCGTGTCGATGGCCAGCTCGAGGGTGCCGGTCTGCGCGAACGCTGCGCCAACCAGCAGCATCGTGCTCAGCAGGATGGTGGTCACGTGGAGCCTCAGCTTCGACATGGTCGTCCTTTCCGTGTGCAGGTCGATGGTGTGGCGCACGATACCACTGCTAGACCAGGCGGCCTGCGGGGGCCCCTGCGTCGCCTTGCCCGTCGTCAACGCCTCGTCCGCCGACAACGCCTCGACCGCCGACAACACGACGAGCGTCGGACAGCTCGTCCTCCGTCAGGAGCTGCGTTCCCCTGCCAGCACGGCGAAGGGGAGGGTGTTGCTCGGCGTCGGGATGGGGCAGGTCGCGTAGGGCGTGTGCGCGCAGGGCGGGTGGTGGGCGTAGTTGAAGTCGATGGTCAGCCGACCGTCGACGGGCGCGTCGATGTTGATGAACCGACCCCCGGGGTAGGTATGGGTGCCGTTGCGGGCGCCGTTCGTGGAGTCCTTGAAGTTGATGAACAGCTTGCCGTCCTGCGTCGCCAGCAGCTCGTGGTGCTCGCCCGCGACCTCGAAGGCGACGCGGCCGATGACCTTCACCATGCTCGTCTGGCCGATGCGGTTGGTGATGGCGACCTCCTCGTCGCGCTCGGGCGCGAGGAACCGCGCGGGCAGGCGCCACGCCGGGTCGGGCAGGAACCAGGCGATCTCGCTGTTGGGGTCGCGGGTCGCGGCCGCACGCGGGTCGCGAACGCGCACGCCGACCATGTCAGCGCGTTGCGTCAGGTCGACGCGCACCGGGGGCAGGGCCGCAGCAGCGGTGCCCGTCGGACCCGTACCCTCGGCCACGAAGAGCTGGGTCCCGGCAGGAACGACGGTCGGGCCGGTCAGCGCGTCGCCGTTCATGGTGATGGTCGCGTCGAGCGGGGTCAGGGTGACCGTGTCCCCCTCGAGACGCAGGTCGGCCGCGCGCTGTGGGAGCCGGGCTGGCAGCCGCAGCGCGGCGTTCTCGGCGCTCCCGAGGAGGTTCTCGCCCTGCTCGAGCCAATCGAGCGCCACCACGGACCACCAACCGTACGCGGCCGCCATGGTGGTGGCGTACCTGTCACGCCATGCGCTGAGCCGTGAGCCGTCCCAGCCTGTGGCCGGCACTGCGGAGGCGGCGCTCGTCGCGTCGTCGGGGACACGTGCGGCACCGAGATCGGTTGACTGTTTCATCGGCAGATTCTAAGCCGCTGCCCTGTATCTCTCGGCATCGGCCAACGTTACGCGGCCGAGCCGACGGAGCTCGACACCAGGCTAGTGGCGCGCTCGGCGAGCTTCGCGGCTGCTGCCACCAGCTCGACGGGCCCCTCGATCCTCACGGGACACGGCAAGCGCAAGAGCAGTGACGCGAACCAGAACATCTCGTCTGCGTCGAGCTTGACACTGAGGCGCACCCCGGAGTCGACGGGTTCGAGGACGACCGTCGCCAGCGGCGTGAGGCGGCTGGCCGTCTCCATGTCGGTATCGAGCAGCGCACGGCAGATGAAGGCGCCCTGGCCCGGCGCCATCGCGATGGACTCGGTCACGTGACGGTACGCGTCGAAGTCGACGGGCCTGACGAACGATTCCCGCGTGGGCGCGACGTTCCGGATGCGGGCGACGCGGAAGGTGCGGAGGTCGGCGCGCAGATGACAGTAGGCGACGAGGTACCACGGGCCGACCCTGGCAAGGCCGTACGGATCGACCTGTCGCAGCGTGATGGCTGGTCGCGCCGATGCTGGACCGTCGGCGCTCGAGGCGTTGCCGAGCGGGAACTCGCCCGGGCTGCGGTAACTGATCTCGATGCGCCGCTGCTGGTCGATGGCTTCGGCCAGCGCGAAGACGTGTTGGCTCGGGACCGGTACAGGAGCCTTGTCCGAGCGACGCCCTGGAGCCAACGCCCGCTGCAGCGCGCGGATGCGGTCGCGCGTCACGGGGGAGAGGACCGTCTCGAGCCTCTGCAGGGCCGTGGTGGCTGCGTGCTGCAGCTGGGTGTCCTCTCCGGCGACGGCCTGCCGCAAGCTCAGGACGAGCGCTAAC
>ERZ795041.372-NODE-372-length-17188-cov-5.827234_pt1 | contig 17188 bp, 13 predicted proteins | sample MGYA00375125_ERZ795041 | MGnify/ENA primary metagenome ERZ795041 (study PRJEB30170, sample SAMN03074214) | activated sludge metagenome | biome: Common Effluent Treatment Plant; feature: Wastewater; material: Activated sludge; isolation source: activated biomass in...
GGGGCGCACCCTTGATGAATGAAGAATCACTGATCCAGCAGGCTCAAAAGGGGGACATCGTCGCCTTCAACCGCCTCGTCGTCCAGCATCAGGAGATGGTCTTTAACGTCGCCTATCGCATCATGGGCGACCCGGACGTCGCCGAGGATGTGGCTCAGGAGACCTTCATCACCGCCTACCAGAGCCTGCGCACCTTTCGCGGCGGCTCGTTCAAGTCATGGCTCATTCGCGTGGCCACCAATCGCTGCTATGACGAGTTGCGTCGCCGCAAGCGTCGCCCGCAAACTTCGCTGGACGAGATCATGGACGAAAACGAGTCCTTCGCCTTTCTGCGCAGCCCCAACGAAGGCCCGGAGGCGCACCGGCAGCGCGTGGAGTTGGCCCTGGCCATCGAACATTGCCTAAAGGAATTGCCCGACGACCAGCGAATTGCCACCGTCCTGGGCGATGTGGAAGGCTACGACTACCAGGAGATCGCCACCATCACCCGCGTTTCACTGGGCACGGTCAAGTCGCGATTGAGCCGGGCGCGGGCCAGACTTCGCGATTGCCTGCAAGCCGTCGGTGGGGAACTATTACCGTCGGCATATCGTCTAGAAACAAGAGGTAATTAGGCGAATAACGATGTTTGATTTTATGCGGGATCGCGGCTCGACGGCCGAGGAAAGACGTCTGGAGGCGCTTGGCGCTTATCTGGATAATGCCCTCGCGGCCGATGAGCGCGGGCGCTTTGAAAGCCGCCTGGCCCACGACGCCGAATTGCGCGCCGAGCTGGAGCGGATGCGCGCCCTGAAGATGCAGATGCGGGCCATGCCGCGCCGTCGCGTGCCGCGCAGTTTCGCGCTGGATCCCGCTCTCTACGGCCGGCCGAAACCGCAACCGATGATGCAGCTCTATCCGTTCCTGCGCGGGGCAACGGCTCTGACGGCCTTCTTCCTCATGTTCACCCTGGCTCTGGGCGCGTTTCGCGGGCAGTTCACCGGTGGAGGCGCCGCCGAGATGGCCGCGCCCCAGGCCGCGATGATCGCAGAAGAGACGGCCATGGACGCCGCTCCGGCTCCGGAAGCAGCCCCGGCCGATTTGCCGGCCGAGGCTTCCGCGGCGCCGGGCGCGGGTAATCGCACCCGGCCCGAGGCGTCGCCCAAAGCGGAGAGCCTCGGCGCCGGCGCGTCAACGCTGGGCGTCGAGGGAACACTCGCGCCCGAGGAACTCGCCGGAGACGCAGCCCAATTCTCGACCGAGGCCACCGATAGAGAGACGGCCGAGATGCCGGAACAGGTGGAACCTGCCATGGATCAGGTCAGTGGCCGGAGCATTGGTTCCCTGTTGTTCCCGGCCCAGATCGCGCTGGCGGCCGCCTTGTTGCTCCTTCTCGCCCTGCTGCTGATCGCCCGTTCGCGTCTCCGTTAATTCCAGACTGGTGATTAATTATGGCTGAAGCCGCACACTCCGACAGCGCTCCGGCGTGGTTCGTCTATTGCCCGCGCTGCGCCACGCCCATGCAAACCGTCCGCAAGATGGACAAGCCGCGCCGCGTTTGCCCGTCATGTCGTTATGTCTACTTCACCGATCCCAAAGTCGGCGTGGGCGTGGCCGTCGTCGAGGATGGCAAGCTGCTGCTGATTCGTCGCCGGATGAACCCGGAGCGCGGCAAATGGAGCTTGCCGGCGGGTTACGTCGATCAGGACGAGGACCCCGCCGCCACGGCCGCGCGCGAGGCGCTGGAGGAGACGGGGCTGATCGTGGCCGTCGAGGGGGTGATCGATGTCTTCTTCAACCCGCCCGGGCAGGGCGGGGCGAGCATCTTCATTCTCTATCAGGCGCGGCTGACCGGCGGGGTGTTGCAGGCGGGTGATGATGCGGGCGACGCGGGCTTCTTCGCGCTCGACCAATTGCCCGAGTTGGCCTTCGCCAGCACGCATGCGGCCGTCGCCTATTTGTTGAACGGTTCCTGAGATTAGCCTGAGTCAGTCGACCTTGCTCATCCCGGATGGGATACGGAAACAACTTTGTCGATCTAAATACATTATTTCGTCAGATAGTTTCGCGCTTACCGAGACTTTCTGCCAAAATGGATGTTACCAGCGAATTCATACTAACCCCTTCCTGTTTGGCCCGCATCGCCAGACGCGCATGGACGCTCCTGGGCACGCGCTGGACGAACTTCCCGCTAAAACTACCCCCGCTCCCCGGTTCCGGCACGGCCAGGTTCATGCTTTCCAGGGCAGCAATCGTTTCTTCCAGGGCATCCAGACCATTATTAATGGCCTCGCTTATTGTTGCGCCATCCGAAACACACTCGGAAAAGTCGGTAAAAGAAATCAGGAATCCTCCGCCTTCCTCGTCCGAAAGAGGGCGAATTTCAAATGGATATTGACTTAAGTCTCTCATGGCCTATTCCAACACAAAATCAACAAATTTCCTGATGTAAATCGGCTTGATAGGTCGGCGAGCGGGAACCGGTAAGGTTCGACCATCAGAACGCACAAAAACGACATGACTTGTACCACGCTGCCTCCATTCAATGTTGTAAGCATCGGCGACGGTTTTCAGGCTTTCAATCCGCCAATCATGTGGATTGTTTTGCATCTGCTGGAGGATTTTGTCAGCTTTGCTCACGAATATATGATACTAAATGTGATAGCATACAACAAGAGAACAGACCAAGTAATGGGTGGGGTTCATAACACTAACTTATAATGCCGGTGTCTCTTGTACCACTGTATCCCCATCGTCTCCATATCCGACCGGCTGTTGAAGTTGTTCTCGTTCACCTGGACGATGTCGACATGCTTGAAGCCGTGGGTCTTGATCGTGTCGCGCAGTTCGGTGTAGAGCAGGGCATTGGCCCCCAGCCCGCGATATTGCGGCAGCAAGCCCAGGCCGTTGATGTTGGCCCAATCTGTCACCCGGCGGTCGCGCAGGATATGGAACCAGCCGAAGGGGAAGAGGCGGCCGCGCGCTTTCTGGATGCCGGCCGATACGTCGTGGTAAGCGATGAGAAACCCGGCGATCTCGTCCCCTTTCATCACCAGCTTGATCAGCGACGGGTCGACGATGGTCAGCAGCGAATCGACGATCGCCCGCGTCTCCCTCTCCGTCGGCGGGAAGAAGCTGTGCAGCCCGCTCATCGCCTCCCGATGAACCTTCATCGCCAGCGGAATCCATTCCCGGATCTCGGCCTTGGATGAGAAAGTCTTGATCCGGTAGCCGCGTTTCTCTTTCACACGGGCGGCGATCTCATACAGCCGGGGCGGAATCTCATGATCGCCGCTGGCGTATCCCGAGAGATAGTCGCTGTCCTTCCCGAAGCCGGAGTCCTTGATGAAGGCGTCGTAATAGGGGAAGTTCCAGGGGATGGTCAGCGCCGGGCGATGCTCGAAGCCCTCGACCAACACGCTGCCGTCGATATTGGCGACGCCGCGCGGCCCGATGACCGTGTCCAGGCCGTACTCTTTGGCCCACTCGACCGCCTTCTTCAGCAGGATGCGGGCCACCTCGATATTCTCCACAACCTCGAAGTAGCTGAAGAAGGCCACTTTGGAACCGTGGTAATTGTTGAAGCTGCGGTTTTCCAGCATGCCCATGCGACCGAGCACCGTATCGCCCTCCTCAACGACGAAGAAATCGCCATGTGAATGCTCGAAGAAGGGATGCTTCGACTTGTCGAGGATCCGCATCATATCCGACCGGATCGGCGGCACCCACAACTCGCTGTCCTTGTACAGGTCGAAGGCGAAGTCAACGAACCGGGCGCGTTCCTGTTTTTTGGTGGTATCCAGTTGACGAATTTGCATGGCTTGGTTCAGTATGATTGATTCGATGGATTGTCTTCGCGGCGGCTCTGTACACACCATGCCTGGGTCGTGGCAGGCGATACCGCGTGGCTACTGTTCCGGCTGTGGTTCTTCCGGCGATTTCAGGGTGATGCGATAGAACGCCTCGGCATAGTCGAACCCGACCTTCTGCCCCGCCTCGGCCGCCCAGGTGCGGATCATCTTGGCTGCCTCATTAACTTCAAATTGGCTGGCATGCTTTTTCAGCGCCTCGACCTTGAGATCGATCGTGTCGCTGATGTCGATATAGCAGTTCGCTTTTTGGCTGAGAATGACGTACACGTAATTGACCTTATAGCCGGTCAGGCCTTCGGCCGCCAGGTCGGGATACAGCAAGTCCATCTCGACCGCCGGAAAGACGGCGTCGAGCGTGGCCTGCCCCGCGGCGCGGTGGTCCGGGTGGTTGATATAGTCATCGGACGGGAAGAAGTTGGTTGGGTCCATGCACACGATGGTGTCGGGTCGGTATTGGCGCATGAGGCGCACCAGCTTCTTGCGCAGCTCAAGCGTCGGCTGCAGGAAGCCGTCATCGTAGCCCAGGAAGATGCACTCCGCGCCGACGACATCGGCCGCGGCCGTCTGCTCCGCCCGGCGCACTTCGGCCAGTTTCTCGCGCGTCATGCCGTTTTCATGGCTGCCCACATTGCCGTCGGTGATGACCACGTAGATATTGCGACTGCCGCCCCGCGCCCATTTGGCGGCCGTTCCGGCCACGCCAAACTCCAGATCGTCGGGGTGGGCGACGATAAACATCGCCGTTTTGGGAATATAACCGTTGCTCATTGATTGATTCTCTGCCTTGAATTGATGATATGGAAACGAATTGCCTGTTTCCGATGACGCAGGCTACAGGCCTTCGTCCAAGTATGATATTGCGCAATGATGCCCGCCTCGTCAAGGCGAACCGGCATCGCGCGGGGTCAGTCGATGAACTCGATGGTTCCGAATGTCCGCCGGTCGAAAACCCCGATCTGGCCTTCGCCCAGGGATAGCAAGGTCGTGTAGACGCGGTCAACATCCTCGCGCAGCCGGGCCACGTCCACCCCCCGACAGGTATCCGGCAGGGGGTCGAGCCATTGCCGCACGCGCAACAACATCTTGACCGCGCCGCGATAGTTGCCGTTTTCGATCTGGTAATAGGCGATCCCGACTTGCAGGATGCCCCGATACAGATCGCGGCCCGGCCCGGCGTCGTTCACCCAGGCCTCTTCCAGCGAGTCGTGGGCGAGGTAGTAGTTGCCCTGATTGAACCGCTCGATCCCCTCTCGCGCCAGCGCGGATAGCGGCTCGGAGCAGGCGACGGCCAACGCCGCCCGATCGGGGACGCGGGCATAGCGCTGAAACAGGGCGGGCATGTCGGCCGTGAAGCGCGACCGGGCCAGCACCGCGTCGGCCCCGACGGAGTGGGCCGCTTTCATCGTCTCCACGTCCTCATGGGGGCCGAAGCACATCACCGGGATTCGTCGCGTGGCCGCGGCCGACTTGAGCGCGGCGATCCAGGTGCGCCACGGGATGCCGGCGTTGTTCAGGTCGAAGAGCAACAGGGCGGGCTGCCACAGCGCCATCTGGTCGAACAGGCGCCCCTCGCGGCCATGCAGCCATTCGCCCGGAAGTTCGGGTCGGGGTTCCGTGTCGAGACTCCCCAGCTGGTCGGCCGTCTCGATCCATTTCACCCGGTAGCCGATGTGCTCGGCCGCCTTGGCGATGCGGGTGGTGAACATCAGATCGGCCACAAAGGCGACGATGAGCGGTGCTTTCGGTGGTTGTTCCATAGGGTGCCTTTCCAATCCCGGTTTCCTGCCGGCGAGAGGATTATAGCCCGGATCGGCCGCCGCGCCTGAACTTATCGCCGGCCCGTCACTGAGCTATAATTTGCGCGGCTGCTCGCGAGCGCGAGCGCCGGCATTCCCCAACATAACGAGGTGACCCATTTGACCACCCAGCCCGCCTACACGCAAGTTCACTTTGACCCGATAGCCGATCCACGAGCCGTCGTCGTCGCCGGCCCGGCCCGGTTCACGGTCCTCACATCGCGACTGATTCGCATGGAGTACGCGCCCGACGGCCGCTTTGAGGATCGGCCGTCCCAGGCCTTCTGGTTTCGCCGCCAACCGGTCCCCGATTACCATGTCGAGCGGGTTGATGGCAAGCTTGTTCTGACGACCGGGCATCTGCGGCTGGACTATCGCGTCGGCGAGCCTTTCGACCCGAACTCGCTGTCGGTTGCCTTGTTGCCCGATGGCCCGACCTGGCATTATGGCGACGCCGGCGACGACAACCTGAAAGGAACGGCCCGCACGCTGGATGAGGCCGACGGCCGGATCGTACTCGAGCCGGGTTTGCTGTCGCGCGACGGCCTGACCGTGGTCGATGACGGCCGCTCGCTGGTCTTCGATGAGACGGGCTGGCTAATCGGTCGCGACGCGGCCGAGGGGGCGCAAGACCTCTATTGCTTCGGCTACGGATCGGCCTTTCAGGAGGCGCTGCGAGATTATGCCCGACTGGCCGGGGATACCCCGCTATTGCCTCGCTGGGTGCTGGGCAACTGGTGGAGCCGCTATTGGGATTACAGTGACGCCGACCTGCGCGCGCTGATGACCGATTTCCGCGACCACAACGTCCCTCTGTCGGTGTGCATCATCGACATGGATTGGCATCTGGTCGATGTCGGCGAAGGGGTTAATGGCTGGACGGGCTACACCTGGAATAGCGATCTGTTCCCCGACCCACCCGACTTCATCCAGTGGTTGCATGGACAGGGCTTGCGGACGGCGCTGAACCTGCACCCCGCGCTTGGCGTTCGGCCGCACGAGGCGATGTATGCGGCGATGGCCGAGCGGATGGGGCTGGACCCGGCCGCCGGGGCGACGATCCCGTTCGATATCGCCGACCCCCAATTCACCCGGGCCTACTTCGAGGTGCTCCATCATCCCCAGGAGGAGATGGGCGTCGATTTCTGGTGGCTGGACTGGCAACAGGGCACGCGGTCGAAAGTGGCCGGGCTGGACCCGCTCTGGTGGCTCAACCACCTCCACTATTACGATCTCGGCCGGGAGGGCAAGCGGCCGTTCATCTTCTCCCGGTGGGGCGGGCTGGGCAACCATCGCTATCCCATCGGTTTTTCGGGCGATACCGTCGTCTCGTGGGAGTCGCTGGCGTTCCAACCCTACTTCACAGCGACGGCGGCCAATGTGGCTTACGGCTGGTGGAGCCACGATATCGGCGGCCATATGGGCGGGACGGAGCATCGCGAGCTTTACACCCGTTGGGTCCAGTTTGGCGTGTTCAGCCCCATCTTCCGCTTGCATTGCACCAAAAACGCGGTTCACGAACGACGGCCGTGGGGCTATGACGCCGAGGTGGAGCGCATCACCCGTGATGCCATGCAGTTGCGCCACGCCCTGATCCCCTATCTCTACACCATGTCATGGCTGAATGAAACCGAGGCCCGTTCGCCGGTGCGGCCGATGTACCACGACTACCCGGAGCATGACGAGGCCTACGACTGCCCCCAACAGTATCTCTTTGGCGCAGACTTCATCGTCGCGCCCTGCACCGAGCCGCTCGACGAAAAGACCGGGCTGGCGTCGCAGACCGTCTGGTTGCCGCCCGGCGACTGGAGCCACTTTCTGAGCGGCCGGCATTATCGCGGCGACGCTCGACATGTGCTGCGCAGCCGCCTGGAGGACATCCCCGTCTTTGTGCGCGCCGGAGCCGTCATCCCCCTTGGACCTCGTGTCGGGTGGGGTGGGGTGGAAAACCCCGATGAGCTGCATCTCCATTTCTATCCGGGAGACGATGGCCGCTTTGTGCTCTTTGAGGATGACGGTCTGTCGATGGCCTATCGCGAGGGTACTTGCGCGCTGACCCGATTTGGGCAGCGCCGGCGCAACGGGAACATTGACCTGTCGATATCGCCCGCCGGCGGAAGCCTGTCCGTTGCCCCGACCCAACGTACGTATCACGTCTACATCCACGGCATCTCCGCTGCGGATCAGATCGTAGCCCGACTCGATGGTATGACGGTGCCCGTGTTGGTCGATCGCTCCTGTGAAGGCGAGGGCGTTCACGTGGAGCCGATAACCCTGGAACGGTCGTCGACGGCCGAGATCGCCTTGCAAGTGACCACCGCCTGATTTTTGTTTTGCACAATTCCAAATATTAACTTAAGATTAGCGCCCAACCGTTGGCGTGGGTCGATTGGGCGCTCTCAAGCGGGTTCAATGGCTCGATCCGCGACGGTTCGACCGGCGGGAAACCGTCCGGCCCTGTTGGGTAAGGCAGCCACAGGCGTATCGCACGTCGTCGGAGAACGGGCGATGCAACGCCTGATTGACGTGACAGTTATATATTGAAGACCTATCAGGAAACCCGGCGAACATGATCCGCTCGGTGTTACCTAAATTAGGAAGGAGGATAGGTTAGGGCAAACGTACATTGACAATCCAGGGATATCGACGTTTATCAGCGACCGAGTCCGGCAGGGCTCAATCAAGAAGATTTCGGAGGAGATTTAGATGAAAGCGAGACTGAGTTTATTATTGACCTTGTTTGCGATTCTTGCCCTCAGCCTGGTTGCCTGTGGCGGCGGCGCGGCACAACCGGCCGCTCCGGCTGAGGAACCGGCTGCCCAGGCAACCGAAGCCCCCGCCGCGGCCCCCACCGAGGCCCCGGCAGCCGAGGAGGCCCCCGCGGTAGTCACCGGCAATACCCTGGAAGCAGTTCGCCAGCGCGGCACGCTTCGTTGCGCCGGCAACCAGTCGGTCCCCGGCTTCGGCTACATCAACCCCGACACCAACGAATTTGAAGGCTTTGACATCGACTTCTGCCGCGTGTTTGCCGTGGCCGCCTTGGGCGACGCCACCAAGGTGGAAGTTCGGCCGACGACCGCCAATGAGCGCTTCCCGGTCCTGCAATCGGGCGAGACCGACGTCCTCAGCCGTAACACCACCCTGACGATTAGCCGCGACACGTCGCTGGGCCTCAATTTCGCCCCTGTCACGTTCTACGATGGCCAGGGCATGATGGTTCGCTCCGCCGACAATATCGAATCGCTGGATGACCTGGCGGGTGGCACGATCTGTGTCCAATCCGGCACCACCACCGAGAAGAACCTGGCCGACGTCTTCCGCGCTCGCGGCATCGAGTTCACGCCGGTCGTGTTCGATGACGCCGACGCCACTCGCGAAGCCTATGACCAGGGCCAGTGCGACGGCTTCACCACCGACAAGTCGGGCCTCGTGTCCCAGCAGATCCTGCTGGCCGTCCCCGCTGACCACATCATTCTCGATGAGACCATGTCCAAGGAGCCGCTCGCTCCGGCCGTCCGTCAGGGCGACGACAACTGGTATGACATCGTCAAGTGGTCGATCTACTGCACCTTCGCCGCTGAAGAATATGGCATCACCTCCGAAAACGTTGACAGCTTCCTGGGCGGCGAAGAGCCGGTCATCCAGAACCTGCTCGGCGAGACGGGTGACCTCGGTGTCGCCATGGGCATCAGCAACGACTTCTGCTACCAGATCGTCAAGCAGGTCGGTAACTACGGCGAGATCTACGCCCGTAACCTCGGCCCCGACACGCCCTTCAACCTGCCGCGCGGCCTGAACGCGCTGTATACCGACGGCGGAATCCTGTACGCGCCTCCGTTCCGTTAATCGTTTGTTGTGACTGACAAGGCATGGCCTGGCAGAGCAGCCGGGCCATGCTCTTTAATAAATCAAAAGAGAACCCGGCCATCTGCAGCCGGAGCGTGCAAGAGGAGGCGCGTCCATGACTGAACTTACGCCCCAGGCACCCAAACGATCGGAGTCAGTGCCGTTTTGGCGGGACATCCGCATGCTGGGCATCCTGGCGCAGATCGCTTTCCTCATCGCCGTCATACTGGGCTTTTTGTGGCTGGCCCGAAATGTGACCCAAAACATGTCCACCCTGGGCGGCAGCCAGTTTCTGTGCCGGGATGGAACAAGCAACTTTCGTTGCGCCTTTGACTTCCTCCAGCTGGAATCCCAATTCGCCATCTCGGAAACCCTGATCCGGTACGACCCCAGTGACTCGTATGCTCGCGCCCTGTTGGTCGGGGCGCTCAACACAGTCAAGGTGGCGGCTCTGGGCATCATCCTGGCCACGATACTGGGAACGCTCACCGGTATCGCCCGCCTGTCATCCAACTGGCTCATTCGATCCGTGGCCCGGTGGTATGTGGATATCATTCGCAACACGCCGTTGTTGCTGCAATTATTCTTCCTCTTTTTTGCGGTAATACTGGCCTTTCCGGCCATTCGCGAGGCCATCCAGCTTTTCGGCCTGCCGATTTACCTCAGCCAGCGCGGCATCGATTTGCCCTGGCTGGTGCGCATGCCCTCCTTCAGCGCCTGGCTGATGTATATTGTCGCGGGGATCGCCCTGGCCGCGGTCGTCTGGTGGTGGATCGGTCGCCGCGAGCAAGAGTGGGAGCGCGACGTCAACCGACCGGTCTGGGTATTGGGCACCTTTCTGGCGGTCGCCCTTCTGGGCTGGTTCCTGGTCTCGGTCACGGCGGCCGATAATCAGGCGTTGCTGACCCCTGAAGGCTCCGGCATCACAGAATTGGCCGATATCCGCTTGGCCGTGGGTGATGAACTGGGCCTGGAGAACCTGGGCGAGATCGACGAGGCCCTGGCCGACGGCTCGTTGAGCCAGGAGCAACTGGACGCGGCGACGGTCACCGTCTGCGTGGTCAAGGGCGACCACGCCGAAACAAACCTCGCCGCCGAATTCAGACGAGCCAACGTCCCCTTCGCCATGAAGCGCGGCAACAACATGACCAAGACGGTCGCCGCCTATACCGCGGGTGATTGCGACCTGATGGCTGCGTCGACCGCGGCTCTGTCGGCCGAGTTGCCGGCCATCAACGAATCTTTGCCCAGCGCCATGGTACCCGTGCCTGAAGTCCCCCTCCGGCTTTCAATCCCCCGCATCGAGGGGTTGAATTTCGTGGGCGGCATCAAGCTCTCGCCCAATTTCGCCGCCATCCTCATCGGCCTGACGATCTACACCGGCGCGTTTATCGCCGAGATCGTCCGCGCCGGCATCCAGTCGGTGGCCAAGGGGCAGACGGAAGCGGCGAGGGCGCTGGGTCTGTCGGAGTCGCAGCGGCTGCGCCTGGTCGTATTGCCCCAGGCGTTGCGGGTCATCATTCCCCCTCTGACCAGCCAATACCTGAACCTGACCAAAAACTCCAGCCTGGCCATCGCCGTCGGCTATCCCGATCTGTGGTCGGTCGCTTTCACGACGCTTAACCAGTCCGGCCGGGTCATCCAGGTCTTCCTGTTGGTCATGGGAACCTATCTGGTATTTAGCCTGGTGATATCCTTTTTCCTGAACTGGTATAACCGCCGCGTTGCCCTGGTGGAGAGATAAGATGACAACGCTCTATCAAAACTTCCAGACATTTCTGCGCGGAGATACGGGGCAATTTAGCTGGCAGGAATTCTTCCGCGAGCAGGTATTCCGGAGCTGGTGGTTCGTCCTCTGGCTGGCGATCCTGTCCTTCATCCTGTTTCGCGTTGTGGCGGGGCAATTGGCGGTCTCGCCCTTCATGACGGCCGCTATCGTGCTCATCTGGGTGGCGTCGGTGATGGCCACGGCCGTCGGCAATGTGCTCCACCGGCATACCCCTTACACCCATTGGCTGAGCAATAACCTGTATAACTCCGTTTCCAGCGCTCTCATCTCGCTGCTGCTGGTGATCCTGATCGTCGCCGGCGTGCGCGGCTTCATCGGCTGGGCGTTCATCCGGGCCAGTTTCACGCCTGATTCGGTGCTTGCCGCCCAAAACTTAAGCCAGTGGGAAAACCCCGGCGCGAATTGGGGCGCGGTCGTCAACAACTTCCGCAACCTGATGGTCTTTCGATTTCCGCGCAGCGAGGATTGGCGGCTCTGGTTCCTGATCCTCTGGAACGTCGTGTTGCTCGTCCCCACCACCTATGTCTATAGCCGTGAAGTTTATCGGCGCTCCCGAATACGCCGCGTCCTGACCGGTTTGTGGCTGATCACGCCGATTATCGCCTTCATCATGCTGGTGGGATTTGGGACAGACGGCCCCATTCCCCGCATCAACCCCGATATCGCCTGGGGCGGCCTGTTGCTGACGCTCATCGCGGCCGTATTCGGCATTCTGGCGTCGTTTCCGCTGGGGCTGATGCTGGCGCTCGGCCGCCGCAGCAAGATCATGGGCGTGCCGGTGTGGCTCACGTGGCTGATCATCGCCCCGCTGACCGTCTACCTGCTGGTGACGCAGACTGTACCGGGCTTGCGGAGCGCCATGGGATTGGGCCAGCAAGTTCTGTCCTTCTGGCCCCTGCTTCTGCCCGTGGCCGCTTTTCTGTTCCTGCGATACTTCCAGGGCAATGTTGTCGCCCTGATGAGCACGATCTATATCGAGTGCGTCCGTGGTGTCCCGCTGATCACGATCCTGTTCATGTCGATCATCATGTTTCCCATCTTCCTGCCGCCGGGGATGCAGGTGTTGGGGACGTGGCGCGTGCTGGCGGCCGTCACCTTCTTTGCCGCCGCCTATCTGGCCGAGAATGTGCGCGGCGGTCTGCAATCGATTCCCAAGGGACAGTTCGAGGCGGCCGATGCGTTGGGGCTGAGCACCCCGCGCAAATATGGGCTGATCGTCCTGCCCCAGGCGCTTCGGGCGGTCATCCCGGCCATCGTCGGCCAGTTTATCGGCCTGTTCAAGGACACTACCCTGGTCGAGACGGTCGGCCTGATCGAGTTCCTGGGTGTGGCCAACCTCATCTCAGCCCAGCCCAACTGGCTGGGCGTGCGGCGCGAGCCGTATGTGTTCATCGCCATCGTTTACTTCATGGGCAACTTCATCATGGCCGCCTATAGCCGCCGGCTGGAGCGTCGTCTGGGCGTGGGGGAGCGTTAACGGCCCCGTTAAAACGGCCCACGGGCAATCATTTTTGGAAGGGATTATCAATGGAACAAAACACGGAAAATACCCAGTCTCATACGATGGGTCACATCCATACCCACGGCCGGGAGCAAGCTACCGACGAGATCATCATCTGCCACGACGTCCACAAATGGTATGGCGATTTTGAAGCCCTTCGCGGCGTCAGCCTGACGGTCAAGCGCGGCGAGGTGATCGTCATCATTGGCCCGTCCGGCTCCGGCAAATCGACGTTCATCCGCACCCTCAACCGCCTGGAAGAGCATCAAAAAGGAGAGATCGTCATCGACGGCATCGTGCTGAGCCACGACATCCGCAACATCGCCGAGATCCGGCGCGAGGTGGGCATGGTGTTCCAGCAGTTCAACCTGTTTCCCCATCTGACCGTCCTGGAGAATATCATGTTGGCCCCCGTCAACGTCCGCAAATGGACGCGCGAACACGCCGAGGAACGGGCCATGCACTGGCTGAGACGCGTCGGCATTCCGGAGCAGGCCAACAAATACCCCGGCCAGCTATCGGGCGGGCAACAGCAGCGCGTGGCGATCGCCCGCACGCTGTGTATGGAGCCGCATATCCTGTTGTTCGACGAGCCGACGTCGGCGCTGGACCCGGAGATGATCAAGGAGGTGCTCGATGTCATGCGCGACCTGGCTCTCTCCGGCTACACGATCATCGCCGTCACGCATGAGATGGGTTTTGCCCGCACGGTGGCCGACCGGGTGATCTTTATGGACGCGGGGCTGATCGTCGAGGAAAACACGCCGGACGAGTTTTTCGCCAATCCCAAGAGCGAGCGAACGCAACTGTTCCTGTCGCAGATCCTGAGCCACTGATCGTCCGATTTAGTGGCCGAACCAGCGGACGGTTGACGCGGGATTTGCCGGCGAATTGCCGCGCAATGCCTCATCCAGTTGCCCGCGCAAAAATGTGCCGTGGCCTCCGGGCCAAACGGGCTGGGCCGTTCGGAAGGCTTGCAGCGCGGCCGCCTGCAAGGGTTGGGGCAAACTCTGCCAGTACCGCGCCTGTCTGGCGATCGATTGCCGGGCGGGCACATATCGCAACGGGCCGTTGAGCGGCTGATGCGATAAAAATACCAGCCAGCGCCATACGTCGTGCGGCCGTTCGCTGCGGCGGTTGATGAAGCTGCCGTGCACCCACAACGGCGTGGAACCGGCGGGGAAGGGGGATACGCCAACCGGCCACATTTGCAGATAGTGCTCATAGTTGACCGCGTCATCGACCCAGACGGCCGCCCGTCGGGGCACGCCTTGCTCGTTGGCCATCAGCCTTAGCCGGTCCGCGGGCGGCGAGGCGGCCAGGTCGGGCGCGATTCCTTCGTCCAGGATGGTCTGATACCAATCAAGCGTGTCGCCAATCTCCTGCCCGGTCAAAACACAGGGCACTGGCCGCGTGGCGCAGTCGGCGTTGGCATAGGCATGGGCGAAGAGGATGTCGCGGGTGGCGTCCAGGAAGGCCCACTCGCCGTTCCAGCCGTCAAAGGTGGCGGTCGTCATGCCGTGCAGCGCTTCGATGTCGCTCTCCAGATCGCTCCATTGGCGGTCCGGCGACGGCTCCGGCAGCCCGGCCAGTTGATAGGCGTTGCGATCGTAGTACAGAAAGCGCATCTGTCCGGCATGGGGCACGAACCACAGGTGGTTTCGCCACTGTGCGCCGGCTAACAGCGGCTTGTAGAAGTCGGCCGATTGGAAGTCGGGGTCGCCGACGGCATAGTCGGTCAGGTCCAGGATCGAGCCGGCGGCGATCATGGCCGCCGAGGGGGGATAGGCCGCGCCGTCGTAGGCGAGCAATGATTCGTTGGTTTCCTCGGGCAGGAGATCCAATGTTTCGATCTGCACGACGATGTCGGGATTTTGGCGCATGAATTCGGCCGCGGCGTCGTCGTAGAGGATGGCCTGATAGGGCCGGGGAGGCACGGCAAAACGAATCACGCCCGGTCTCAGGTGGGCGGCCAACTCCGTCGAAATCGCCTCCCAAAACGCCGGTGTCGGGTTGCTGTTGGCATCCAGCCCCAGCAAACGGGGGGAGGGCACGTAGAGCTTGTTCGGCGCGATGGTTCGGCGAAAGTTCTGATGGATCTCCAGAGTGAAGGGTTGTGCGCCGTCCCGACAGCCCCCATCCGCGCACAACGCTTGCACCTTCTCATCGATGAAAGCGACGATCCGCGGCGTGAACGGCTCATCGATCTTCCTGAAGATAAGCTCGTTTCCGCCCGACAGCGGCAAGACGTACCGCTTGCCCCAGTAGCCTATCGGCGGGGTGGTTCGTCGCGTGCCGGCGTTCGTCAACTGGAAGTACGACAGTCGCCGGATGTCGTCGTCGCCGGTCAATGTGGCCACATAGCCAGTGTCCACCGGCTGCAAATCCACGATCGACTGGCCCGCGCAAATCGGCTCGTAGAATTCGGGTTGCAGCAGCGACGCCCGCCAGGCCCGATCGCCGGTCTGCAAGGAGAAGAACAGTTCCTCATCGCCCGCGCGGCAGGCATCACGGGCGACGTCCAGCGCGAGGCGGATGGTGGCCGTCGCCTCGATCGTGGCTTGCCGCACCACGACGACATACCCGGCCATCAGGGCGACGACGGCGACCAGAAGCAGGACGACGAACATGCGCCAGCGCTTCTTCCCGGGCGCGGAAGTGGCCTCTACTGCCAGTCGCCGCTCATCGATCTCGTCGGCGTGTTCCCAATCGAAACGGTCGCTCATTGCGCCGGAATTATTCCTGATCCCCGCCAAAAAAAGAACGACCGCCTGAATCTCCCGTCAAGCGGCCGTTATCATCCATAGTTCGCTGAAAATAGAGGTGAGTCTAAAGATCGCCGGCCGCTTTGGCCAGCTTCTCGACCGCCTTCTCCAGCTCGTTCATCGCCGTGGCGATGGTGAAGCGCACGTGCCCTTCGCCGCTTTTGCCGAAGGCTCCTCCCGGAACCGAGGCGATCCCCGCCTTCTCGATGAGCGCCTTGGCCAGCTCGGCGCTGGTCTTCGTGCTGTTGGGGAAGCGCGGGAACAGGTAGAACGCGCCCTCGATGTTCATGCACTCGACGCCTTCGATGGCGTTGAGGGCCGGCACCATGAAGTCGCGCCGTTGGCGATAGGCGTCGGTCATGGCCCGGGTCGTCTCTTTAGGCCCCTTCAACGCGGCCACGGCGGCGTGCATGGTGAAGTTGGCCGCCGACGACACGGTCTGGCCGTTCATCTGGGCCGCCAGCTTCATGATCGGCGACGGGCCGGCCAGCCAGCCCAGCCGCCAGCCGGTCATGGCGTGCGACTTGGACAGGCCATTGATGGTCATCGTCCGCTCGCCCATCCCCGGCGCGGCCGCCAGCGAAAGATGCTTGCGGCCGTCGAAAATGATCGTCTCATAGATCTCGTCGGCGATGACGTAGAGATCGTATTCGAGAGCGACCGAGACGATGTCGTCATACTCTTCCTGGGTCAGCACGCGGCCGGTCGGGTTGTTGGGCGTGTTGATCATCAGCGCCTTGGTGCGCGGGGTGATCTTCTCGCGCAGCCGGTCGGCGGTGATGCGGAAATTATCGGCCGCGGGCAGGGTGACGGCCACCGGCGTGCCTCCGGCCAGGGTGATCATCGGCGGATAGGAGACCCAGACCGGCTCCAGATAGATCACCTCATCGCCGGGATTGATGACGGCCGACAGAGCCAGAAAGATCGACCATTTGCCGCCGGGCGTGACGACGATGTCCGAGCCGGGCTTGACCACGACGCCGTTGTCTTCTGCCATCTTTTGAGCGATGGCCTCCAACAAGGGGGTAATGCCCTTCATCGGCGCGGGATAATGGGTAGCGCCGTTTTCGATGGCCTGGAATGCGGCCGCGGTGATGTAGTCGGGTGTATCAAAATCGGGATCGCCCCCGGCCAAAGCGACGACGTCGCGCCCCGCTGCCTTCAGGGCCTTGGCTTTGTCGCTGACGGCGAGAGTTTCCGAGGGTGGAATACTGCTGACGAGACGGGATAATTCTTTCATGACTGTATTTTATCAGAGGCTGTTATCTTGTCGAAAGGTGGATGAGATCGGGCATCCCACATCACAGCCACCCGTCATATTCGTGTTCATCCGCGTTCATTCGCGTTAATTCGCGTTAATTCGCGTCCCAATATTCTTCATGCGATTGCCCTGGACGGCTACAGGTGCGGCGCCGAAAATGGGGTTACAATCCGGCGCATGGACAAACAAGGATCATCAGGCGTCTCGGCCGTCGTCTTGGGCATCATGCAGGACGCCGGGCTGCCCCACGCCGGATGCCGCTGCGCCCGTTGCCTCGACGCTTTCGCCCATCCCGAACGTGGCGGTCGCGTCGCATGCCTGGCCCTGGTGGACGAGCGGACCGACCCGACGCGCGTGTGGCTCATCGACGCCACGCCGG
>ERZ795041.373-NODE-373-length-17182-cov-3.380569_pt1 | contig 17182 bp, 12 predicted proteins | sample MGYA00375125_ERZ795041 | MGnify/ENA primary metagenome ERZ795041 (study PRJEB30170, sample SAMN03074214) | activated sludge metagenome | biome: Common Effluent Treatment Plant; feature: Wastewater; material: Activated sludge; isolation source: activated biomass in...
AGGTCTCGCGATCATGATCGTCGTCCTCGGCGCCAACTTGCTCGGCGACTCGCTCAGAGACCTCCTCGACCCCCGCTTCACGAAGTCGGACAGGCGCCGCTCGCTCGGTTCGGCCCAGAACGCCCGAAAGGCAGGTAGCAGGTGATCGACACGATCTACGTGGCCATGAGCATGGATTGCGAACGGGCACGGGACTTCACGCACCCCGACGCAAGTGGTCCGAAGGACTTCGCAGCGAGCGCGGACTGGGTGAGGGCGTACGCTGCACGGGCAGCCGAGTACGAGTTCCCCATCACCTACTTCCTCCACCCGGAGGTCGCGGCGGGACAGGCCGAGGTCTTCCTCGAGCTGGAACGAGACGGAGCGTGCCTGGGTCTGCACCTGCACCCGTGGAAGTTCGGTGACGGCAAGTACAAGGCGCACTTCGGTGGCCTGTCGCGCGACCAGCAGCTGGCAGCCGTCTCCGAAGCGAGCGCGATCTGGCAGCAGGCCATGGGACGCAGACCCGACTACTTCCGACCGGGGACCTTCTCGGCCAACGACAGCACGTTCGGCGTGCTGGTCGAACTGGGGTTCAGTGGCGGCTCCATCTCGGCGCCTGAGCGCATCTACCCCGACCTCAACAGCATCTGGACGGGGGCCGAGAAGGACCCGCACAGGCCCCATCCTCACTTCCGTCAGTGGCGAGGCGACCTGCCCTTCGCGAACCTGCCTCACACCCACGACTACTCGACGCCGTACACGCTCAAGAGCAGACGCTTCTACCGTGACCTGCGGCCCGATTACCTGGACGCCGACTACCGGTTCATTGCGGACAACATCGTCCGACAGGTCATCGAGCGCGCGCCGAAGGTCCCGATGATCACCATGGACACGCACAACGACCACGACTACACCGACCCGCAGGACCGCGTCTGCGGCAACTACATCACCATGCTGCGCGAGCTCAACGACGCGTTCGAGCGCCACTCGATCACGCCCGTCGGCATCACCATGGACAAGCTGTGCGACATGGTGCTCGCGTTGCCCGTTGACGAGGACGACTTCGTTCCGGCGTGAGCCCACCGACCTCGCCTCCACCCACACAGACGATCGGGCGCTATCGTTGCGCATGACCCCGATCCGCAGCATCGCGACCTTCTCCCTCGTCGCCCGCGACGCGGAGACGGGCGACCTCGGCGTTGCCGTTGCCAGCAAGTTCCTGGCCGTGGGCGCGTACGTTCCGTACGCACGGGCCGGCGTCGGTGCCCTAGCGTCTCAGGCGTACGGCAACTCGACCTACGGGCCGCGCGCCCTCGCTCGCCTCGCTGCTGGCGGCAGTCCGGCAGACTGTGCGGAGGAGTTCGCTGCCGAGGACGCCTCCTACGAGTCGCGGCAGTTCGGGATCGTCGCAGCCGACGGCACCAGCTACACCCACACAGGAAAGGCCTGCCACGCGTGGGCTGGCGGGATCGCTGGGCCGGGCTTCTCCGCGCAGGGCAACATCCTCACGGGGCCCGAGGTCGTCGACGCCATGGTCACGGCCCTGCATACCGATGGTGCGGGGTTCCCGGAGAGGCTCCTCGCGGCCCTCGCGGCAGGCGACGAGGCAGGCGGGGACAGCCGCGGGCGGCAGTCGGCCGCCATCCTCGTCGTGGGAGCGGCGAAGGGGTACCTGGGACTCACGGACAAATGGGTCGACCTGCGGGTCGACGACCACGCTCAGCCCGTCGAGGAGCTCGCGCGCCTGCTCGCCATGCACAGGCTGTTCTTCGCGAAGCCGTCGACCACACCACGTGTCCTCGACGCGGACGACATCCGTTGGCTGCAAGCCGTTCTGCAACGTGACGGCTTCTCGGAGCACGGCTCGTCAGGGACGTGGGACGCCGCGACGGAGGGTGCGCTCGAGGCGCTGTTCGGCGTCGAGAACCTCGAGGAGCGCTGGCTGAGCGGTCCGCGCATGGACCCCGTCGCATGGGAGCACCTCAGGCGCGTCAGGTCCTGAGACGTCGCGGCACGCTGTCGCCGCACAGAAGCGTCAGCGCGCCGATCGGTCGCTACAGTGAAGCTGATGACGAAGCTCGACATGAAGAAGCAGCTCACGCACCTCTACGGGCCCTCCGCGAACGCGGTGTCGGTCGTGGACGTGCCCGCCATGAACTACCTCGCCGTCGACGGCCGCGGGGACCCGAACCGTGCGCCGGAGTACGCGGCTGCCGTCGAGGCGCTGTTCTCGCTGTCCTACGCCCTGAAGTTCGCCGTGAAGAAGGGCCCCCACCAGGTCGACTACGGCGTCATGCCGCTGGAGGGCCTGTGGTGGGCGGAGGACATGGACGCCTTCAGCCACGGCGACAGGAGCGCGTGGCAGTGGACGATGATGATCATGCAGCCCGAGATGGTGACGGCCGAACTGGCAGCGGAACAGACCTCCATCGTCGGCAGCAAGAAGGTGCTGCCGTCGCTCACGGCCGTGCGGTTCGAGGCGTTCACGGAGGGACCCAGCGCCCAGATCATGCACGTGGGACCGTTCAGCGCCGAAGGTCCCACCATCGAGCGCCTGCACAGGCACATCGCCGACAGCGGCCACACGCTGAGAGGCAAGCATCACGAGATCTACCTCACCGACATCCGCAGAGCCGACCCCGCCAAGTGGCGAACCATCATCAGGCAGCCCTTCGCGTGACCGCTGGCGGCCCAGACGGCCGGGAGACGGTCACTGGCGGTGTCGGTGGCGGCACGCGTGGCAGTTGCGGCAGCGGCGCCATCAGTATCGCGGAGCTGGCGGACCTAGTGCGCGGCCGCCGCACCGTGGTCCTCACCGGGGCGGGCATCAGCACCGAGTCGGGCATCCCCGACTACCGTGGTGTCGACCGCACTGGGCCGCCACCGACGCCGGTCACCTACCAACAGTTCGTGCGCGACGAGCGTGTCAGGCGGCGCTACTGGGCCCGCAGCGCCCTCGGTTGGCCAGCCATGAACAGCCGCGTTCCCAACACGGGCCACCTGGCGGTGGCGCGGCTCGAGCGGGACGAGCACGTCACAGGCGTCATCACCCAGAACGTCGACGGCCTGCACCTGGCGGCAGGCAGCAGGACGGTAGTCGAACTGCACGGCTCGTTGGCTCGGGTGGTGTGCCTCGTGTGCGGCACGCGCGAGAGCCGGGCGGACATGCAGGCGCGTCTCGAGGACCTCAACCCCGGGTTCGTCGACCGCCCGTTGACGATGCTGCCTGACGGCGACGCCGACATCCCGGACGAGTGGGTGGACGAGTTCGTGGTGGCGACATGCACCGTGTGCGGTGGGGTGCTGAAGACCGACGTAGTGTTCTTCGGCGAGAACGTACCGCGAGAGCGGGCCGCTACCGCTGCCGCCATGGTCGACGAGGCCGAAGCGGTCTTGGTACTGGGTTCGTCGCTGGAGGCGCGCTCCGGCCTGCGACTGGTGCTGGCAGCGGCCGACCAGGGCAAGCCGGTAGCGGTGGTGAACCGCGGCCCCACGCGTGCCGACGCAGTGGCGAGCGTCAGGCTGGAGGGGCGGTTGGGAGAGGTGCTGCCTGCACTGGCAGCCGCGTTGTGACGCTGCGACACCGCGTTGCGGCAACCGAGCTGCGATGCCTGTGTCGTAGGCGCAGCGGTCGCTCAGGCGTTGAGCACCAGCTCGACCGTGCTGCCACTGCGGCCCTGTTCGACGTGCAGCTGCGCCGGGATGCGGCGCTTGAGCTCCTCCACGTGGCTGATGACCCCGACCATGCGGCGACCATCGTGCAGCCCGCGCAGGATGTCGACGACCTGATCGAGCGCCTGTGAATCGAGGCTCCCGAAGCCCTCGTCGATGAACAACGCACCCAGCTCGAGGCCACCGCTCCGTCGTTGCGCGACCTCGCTCAGTCCGAGCGCGAGCGATAGGCTGGCGAGGAATCCCTCTCCACCCGAGAGCGTCGTGACGGGCCTCGTGTCCGTTCCGGCCGCGTTGTCGCGCACGTCCAGCTCGAGCCCCGAGCCGCTGGCTCCCGTCGACTCGCGCAGCACCAGCGTGTAGCGCCCACCGGTCATGTGACGGAGGTGGCGGTTGCCCTCGTCCAGCACCTCGTGGAAGATCGACTGCAACACGAACGTCTCGAGCTTGACCTTGCTCCGTCCCGCCAACTGGCCGTTGGCGAGCTGGTCGAGCTTCACGGCCGCCGCGCGGCGCTCAGCGAGGCGTGCGTCGCGGCCCTCGAGCTCCGTGAGCCGCTCGTGCCCGCGCTCGATGTCGTCGTGCAGGCGCTCGGCGTGCGCCGCGGCTGCCTGGGCTTCGGAGGCACGAGCCTGGGCAGCCAGCAGCGCGCTCTCGAGCGCCTCGAGATCGGGTCGGGCCACGCCCTCGAGCTTCCGGCTCAACGCGTCCTTCTCCGCCGCGACCGACCGGACCTCGTTGTCGAAGGCGTCGAGGACGGAGCGGTGCGACGCCAGCTCGTCCGGATCGAGTTCCGCCGACTCGAAGTCGCTCCTGTCTTCGAAGCCGAGCGTGGTGAGTCGGGAACCGAACTCCTGGGCGGTGCGCTCCAACGCCTCAGCCGCGGTCGTGACCTGGCCACCGCGCCCGAGCGCGGTCGCAGAAGCCTTCGCGTCAGCGATGGTCGCCAGGCTGACGGCTTCGGTGGCAGCAGCGAAGCGCTGTTGAAGCCGCTGGGCGAGAACGCGGCTCTCCTCGAGGCTCTCTCCTTCCAGGCGCGAGATGCCGCCCTGCAGCCTGCCGAGCTCCTCGGCAAGGGCTGCCTGCTCCGCCTGGCTCGAGCCGAGGTCAGCCCTCGCCTCAGCGATGGCGGCCGCGATCTCGGCGCCTCGCGCCCGCGCGCCCTCCACGGCAGCGACGCGCTCGGCCGCGGCACGGGAGGCGGCCTCCAGCTCGGCCCGAGGGGGTGGCGGCTCCGCCCAACCGCGCCGCCCCCTGACCGTCTCCATGGCGGTGACGTGCCCCGCGCGGCGCTCGACGAGGCCCGCCACGTGGGCGGCGGCCCTCCCGAAGTCGGCGAAGGCGAGTGTCAGGGCCTCGATGTCGTGGCTGGACGACGGCGCCGGATGATGGGCACTGCCGCACACGGGACACGGGCTCCCTGCGACGAGGGTCCTCGCCAGCAACCCGGGCGCGTTGGCCGTGACTGCCGCCTCGAGCCGTGCACTGGCGTCGACGGCCCGCGCTGCCTCGATGAAAGCGTCGAGCTCCTCGACGCTGCGCAGCAACCCGGCCAGCTCGGTCTGCGCGTCCAGGTCGGCTCGTGCCTGGGCCTGCTGGTCGACCGCGGCCTGGACGTCGGCCGCGAGGCGAGCCAGCGAGGCCGCCTCTTCCTCCAGCGCCGCGATCGTGGCTCGCAGTGTCTCGGTCGCGCTCGTCGCGGCACCGTGCTTCGCTCGTGCCACGGCCAGTTCCTCGGTCAGCACATCCTTCGTCCGCTGCTTGCCGGAGAGCCCTGCGACGTTCTCCCGCTGGCCGTTCAGCTGGGTGAAGCGTGCCTCGGCGCCTTGCAGCGCAGCGCGCTCGGCCGCCTCCAGCTCCGCCAGGCTGCCCCTGCTCGTGGACAGGTCGTCGCGGGCGGTCGCTGCGGCGGCCTCGGCGGCGGCATGAGCTTCCCGCAGGCGCGCGTGCTCCTCCACCCGCTGGTCGAGATGGTCGCGACTGTCCCTCAGCGCCGCGGCGCGCGTGGCTCGCTCGACGACGCTCGCGAGCGACGACATCCGCTGTGCGTCGTCCCTCAGCTGCGCCGCTCTGAGCGTGAGCCGCTCGAGCTGCGTGAAGTCCTCGTACAGTCCGACACCGAACGCCCTCGCTTCGAGCGCAGCGTCCGTAGCTGCACCGGCCGCTGACCTGCTCGCGACGGCCGCGTCCAGCGCCGATCGCGCGGCCGCGAGCGAGGCTTCGACGTCGGCCCTGGTGCTAGCCCCCAGTTCGGCCAGCACCCTCTCGCGCTCCTCGCGGATGGCACGACCCTGGTGCGCGAGCCCCTTCGCGTACTCCTTGAGGCGCTCCGCCAGCTCGGCGAACCGCTCCGTGCGGAAGATCCTCGCCAGGATCTCGCGGCGCGAGCCGTCGTCCGTCACGACGCGCCTGAAGTCGCCCTGCGGCAGCACGACCGTCTGCCTGAACTGGGCGACGTCGCACCGAAGCATCTCCTCGACGGCCGCGTTCACGTCTCTCGCCCTGTCCGCCAGCACCTCGCCGGCACTGAGGTCCTCGAGCGTCGCCTCTGTCGGCCGCGCACGCAGGCCCACGCCCCGCACCTTGGCGACCTCCTGGGTCGGGTAGCGGGTGACGCGGTACCGCGCTCCGCCATGCTCGAACTCGAGCACGACCTTCGTCTCCGCCCCCGGATCGAGGGTGGTGACCATGTCCTGACCCTCGCGCTCGCCGCCCGTCGTCTTGCCGAAGAGGGCGAAGCACAGCGCGTCGAGGATCGTGCTCTTGCCCGACCCCGTGCGGCCGTGGATGAGGAACAGACCATGCTCGCCAAGGCGCTCGAGATCGATGACCTGCCGGGCGAGGTACGGCCCGAAGGCCGTGATCGTGAGCGTCAGCGGCTTCACGCGCCCACGTCCCGTTCCGCGTGCTGTCCCGCTCCCAGGCCCGCACCCGGGCCCGCACCCGGACCCGTTCCCGGATCCTCCATGTCGAGGGCAGCTCGCAGCACGTCGTCCTCGACCTCGGATAGCTCCTCCCCGAACACGTGGCGATGGAACTGCCGCAGCGCGTCCTCCGGGGTCGTGGTCCGGTAGTCGCCCGTCAGGCGCGGTACCCAGTCCGGCGCGGCGATGAGCGGCTGCTCGAGCACGGCGTGCGGGTACCACTCCCGCAAGGCGGCGAGCCCGTCCGTGAGCGGGTCGGTGTCCGTCACCTGGATCAGCGTGTAGTGGTCGCGCTGCGCGGTCGACTCATGCTCGGCAGCAGCCAGGACGGCCGCGAAGGCGAGCCCGGCGATGGTGCGCACCCCGCGCTCGACGTCCAGGTTCAGGTGTTCGACGGAGTGGACGCCGCCGCCTGCAGCCAGCTCGACCAGCGCGACCGACTTCTTCTGCCCAGCTTCACCGAAGGAGTACGGGTAGAGCGACCCGCTGTACCGGACCCCGTCCCCACCGAGGCCGAGTGGCCTGTGGATGTGACCGAGCGCGACGTAGTCGAAGCCTGCCAGCGTGCCGACGGGCATGCCGCCAGCTCCCCCGACGCTGATGGCGTCCTCGCCGTCCGGTTCGTCGCCCGCGCCCGAGACGAACGCGTGAGCGACGAGGACGGCGGGCGCGGGCCGAGACGCTCTGGCGCGCCTCAGGTGGCCGAGCGTGTGGTCCATCGCCGCGGCGTAGTCGAAGTCGCCGAGCGGTCGATCGTCTGTCGGGAAGGCGGACCTCACGTGCACCGGCTTGTGGAACGGCACACCGTAGAAGTCGACCCCTGCGATGGTGATGGGGACGAGCGAGTCGGTCAGGGACCGCACGAAGTGCAGCCCCGCACGGCGTGCAAGGCCGGCATGGGCGCTCAGGCGATCTGGATGGTCGTGGTTGCCGGGGATGACCACCATCGGCACGCCGTGCTCCCCGACGATGGACTCGACCGCCTGCTCCCACAGCTCCAGCGCGCCGAGGTTCGGCACCTGGGTGTCGAACACGTCGCCTGCCACCACGACCGCGTCAGGCCGCGAGCGGCCCACCAGCTCGACGAACCGCTCGACGGCCCGAGCCTGCACCTCGAGCAGCGAGAAGTCATGAAGGCGCTTCCCCAGATGCCAATCGGCAGTATGTATGAACCTCATGCGTCAACCCCAGAACGTCAGGCGTGCGTCAGCCTACCCCTGCTCGGGAGACTCCACCGTCGTGGGGTCGGTCGCGGCCGGGGCTGGCTCGTCCTTCGCCGCGTTCCAGGTGGCGAGGGCCAGGAACACGAGCCCGAGCGCCAACAGCACACCGTGCGCGATGCGGACCCATGGCGGCCCGAAGAACTGCGGGAGGTAGAGCGCCATCCCGATCGCGAACACCAGTCCGGCGTAGCGGGGCAGGACACCCGATCGAGCGATGGCGACGGCTGCTGCGATGCTGCCGACCGCCACCGCCAGCAGTCCGATGCCGAACGTCGTCACGGCGGCCGAACCCATGCGGACGGCCTCGGAGAGGGCGAGGACGTCGAGCGTCGCGTCGGTCGAGCCTGCGGTCGCGATGGCGTTGAGGCCGAAGGTCTCTGCGCCGAAGAACGGCAGGAGTAACCCGGCGCCGAGCCAGCACAGGACGACGGACGTCATGGCGAGCCGACCCGTCGGCGCGGAGAAGACGATGCTCCGGACCGCGAGCAGACCGAGCGGCACGAGGACGAACCCGAGGGCCCCCATGAGGTGGGAGGCCACCCAGGCACCCGAACCGAAGGCTGCGATGGCCCCTGCGCGCGTCCCCTCGTCGTGCCAGGGTCGCAGCAGGGGGAACGACAGGAACGCCAACGCAGCCAGCGCCAATGCCACGACGCCCAGACGTGTGCCTACGCTCGAGGCTCTCATAGCACGACTCTAAAGGATGACGCGTCACCGGCCGCGAGCACATCGAGCATCGACCCTACCGAGCTCGGCTGGTTGGAGCGAGACGCTGCGCCGGGTGAGGCGGCCCTCGACCGACTAGAGTGATGCAGGTACCGAATCCAGAGTTCGTACCCGCCGGCCCGCCCAGGCGAGACGGCCGACAGGGGTAACTCGTGGTCGAGTTGCGCAAGGTCACTGACGACAACTTCCGCCTCGTCATCGAACTCGAACTGGCAGACGGCCAGGACCGGTTCGTCGCTCCGAACATCTACACGCTGGCCGAGGCGTACGTCGCGGTGACGGACGACTACAACGTGCCGATGATGTACGCGATCACAGACGAAGACGCAGTGGTGGGCTTCATCGGCATGGCGTACGAACGCCCGAAGGACGGGCAGCAGCTCGGGAAGTACGAGATGTACCGGTTCATGGTCGATCGGCGCCACCAGGGCAAGGGCATCGGCCGGGCCGCGTTGAGCAGGGCCCTCGAGTTGCTCGAGACACGCCCGCACGGACCCGCCAGCCACGTCGCCACCAGCTTCGTGCCTGGCAACGACGTCGCGAAGGCGCTCTACGTGTCGTTGGGGTTCGTCGAGACGGGCGAGATGGACGGCGACGAGGTCGTCGCAACGTACGAGATGCGCCCCGCCGGCTGACTCACCGCTGCACGCGCCGACCGGTACCCATGACGCTGTCGAGCTCGGGGCGCGTCACGAGGAGCGCGTCGCCGTCTGACACCAACGCCATGGACGCCAGCGCGACGCCTTGTCGCAGGCCGTGTTCGAGCGACCCGCCCAACCAGCCGTCGATGACGCCCGCCGTCAGGGCGTCACCCGCCCCCAGCCCATCGCGGACGTCGACGGGCACGCCGGGCGCCGTCACGAGTGTGCGCCCGTCGAGTGCGGAGGCGCCACGTTCGCCGCTCGTGAGCACGACCACCGCGTCCGGAGCCAGTAGCGCCAGCCCGGACAGCACGGCCTCGACCGTCCCGGACAACCCGAACACGGTGGCAGCATCGGCTTCGCCGCACACGAGGAGGTCGGCGCTGGCGAGGAGGGGCGTCAACGTGCGCGCAGCGGCGTCCGCAGACCACAGCTTCGCCCTGTAGTTGACGTCGAAGGACACCTTCACACCGGCATCCTTCGCCCGCCGGACCGCCTCCGTGACGACCGCAGCCGCCTCGGATCCCAACGCGGGCGTGATACCCGTGAGGTGCAGGACGTCCGCGTCGAGGAGCACGTCCCACGGCACGTCGACCGCGCGCACGCGCGTCGCTGCCGAGCCGGCCCTGTCGTAGATGACGTCGGTGCGCCGAGGCGGGGAAGCCAGCTCGACGTAGTAGGTCCCCAGCCGAGCGCCGGGCACGCTCACCACGGCAGCGGTCGAGACGCCGAAGCCCCGCAGGTGCCGCAGGACCCGCTCGCCCAGCCGACCCTCCGGCAGGCCGCCGCCCCACGCGACGCGCCGACCGAGGCCCGCCAGGGCGGCCATGACGTTGAGCTCCGCCCCTGCGACGTTGACCGCGTACGCTGCCGCCGTCTCGAGCCGTTGCCCGTCGGCCACGCTGAGCCGCAGCAGCGCCTCCCCGAACCCGGTGACCTCGAACCGACGGCTATCCGGGCTCACGCCCGTGCCACCTCGGCTCGAGCCGCCGTCAGCTCGGCCACCAGGCCCGCCGCGGACCCCGTGAGAGCGGCGAGGTCCTGCGGTCTGGAGTGCACGAGCGCAGAGCCGATCCCGAAGGCGACCGCGCCCGCGCGTGTGTACGACGCAAGGTCGCCTGCGCCCACGCCGCCCGTCGGTATGAACTCGACCTGCGGGAACGGACCTGCCAGTGCCTTGATGTACCCGGGCCCGACGCTGCTGGCAGGGAACAGCTTGAGCAGCGTGCAGCCGAGGCGGAGCGCGCGTCCGACCTCCGTGCCCGTGAACACACCGGGGATGATCAGCGTCTCGTGACGCGCGGCGGCCGCCACGGTGTCGTCGTTGAGGTCGGGCGCGATGATGAACTCCGCGCCGGCGGCGACGCACGCGTCGACGGCGGCTGCACCGAGGACGGTGCCAGCACCGACGCTCAGCCGTGAGCCCAGCTCCCGGCGCAGCAGCTCGATGCCCGCGAGAGCGTGCGGACTGGTGAGCGTCACCTCGAGCACGCTGACGCCACCCGCCACCAGCGCGGCACCCACGTCGAGCAGCTCCTCGGCCGTGTGCGAGCCGCGGATGATCGCGACGAGCCCCGCCGCCTTGATGCGTTCGGCCATCGCGGAGCGCTTCGAGTGCGTGCCGGGCGTACTGCCCTGCGCGGCGCCGATGCCGAGAGCGTCGTCAGAATCGCGAGTCACGAGGTTCACCTTCCCGAACGCCGCGCCCGAGTCCAACGTGAGGCGGCACCGTCTGTCAGCTTAGCAACTCGTGTGGCTCACGCTGCCGTCGCTACTCGCGACCCGAGGCATGGATCAACGACAGCGCTCTGGTGACGCTGTCTCCCATCGCCACCTGCCCGGGGTCGAGGTCCGCGCCGGCGGAGGGCTCCTCGATGAGCGCCAGCAGTTCGCTCGCCCATGTCCGTGAGCCGGGCGTCGTCGCCGGATGAGAGTGGACGACCCGAGCCAGGGTCAGTGACCTCCGCCGCGCGCCCTCGCGCCACTCGACCCACGCGAAGCCGGCGAGGGCGTCGAGGGTGGCGGACAGGTTCCCGCTACCGACCGCCACCGTACAGGCGGCGTCGAAGTGTTCCCTCGCAGCGGCGGCGGACCCGCTGTCCAGCTCGAGGCGTCCGAGCTGGAACGACGCCAGTACCTCAAGAGGCAGTCGACCGCACTCTCGCGCCAGCTTCGCAGCGGCTTCGAAGTGGCGCCGGGCGACGGCCGACTCGCCAAGCTGCCTGTGCAGGACACCGAGGTTGATGTTCAGTGCAGGCAGGATCGTGTCGTAGTGCTCGTCGACTGCCAGGCGGAGCCCCTCCTCCAGCGCGGCCTTCGCCTCGTCGAGCCTGCCGAGGATGCGGAGGACGTTGCCGAGGTTGCTGAGAGGCGAGATGGCGGTGACGGGGTCACCGAGGTCACTCACCACCTCGAGTTGATTCCGGAACTGCAGCGCCGCGCCCTCCCTGTCCCCCGAGAACTGCTTCGCGACGCCGAGGGAGCCGGTGATGGCGGCGATCTCGCGGCGCCCGCTAGCAGTGGCGGAGCGTGCTGCCACCGTTGCCGACTCGAGCGCCACTTCGTAGTAGGCCTCGGCCGCCGCGTACCGGCCCTCCTGCAGCGCGACGCCCCCGCGCGTCAGCACCGCAGTCCGCCACGGGGCAAGGGTTCGGTGATCGTCCAGCAGTTCCAGTGCGGCGACAGCTCCCGACTCGGCTGCCTCTGCCCGACCGAGACGGAGTCGATGCCAGCTCAGTTGCGCCATCACCGTACCGAGAAGCTCGTCGGGCAGGGCCTCGCCCTCGAAGCTCAGACGTGCCTCTTCGAATAGGTCGACGGCCAACGCGTACCAGGCGCGCCGCTCGCAGATCGCGGCGAGTGCACTGCACCAGCGGCACAGAGCGGCCGTGTCTGGAGGCCGGCTCGCCTCGATCGCGCCGCTTGCCGCCGCGACAGCCCAACGCCACGCAGTGGCAACGTCGTCGAGACTCGCAGCGACACCTTCGATCATCGCTCGACCCGTCGGACCCGCCACGTCCAGAGCTTCGACGACCGAGGCGAGGAAGTAGGTGGCATGCGCCTCCTCCAGCACACTGCGCGAACGCGTACCTGGTGGGCTGGACCGTGCGCCCTCCGGCTCCGTGGACCTGGGGGTATCGGCGAGCCGTTCGACGCCGTACGCCCGCAGCAGCGGGTGGAAGGAGAACCTGCCCTCCGGTGACGACCGCAACACCGACGCATCGACGAGGGCGGCGAGTTGCGGCAGCGCAACGCCTGTGACGCGCGCGGCAGCCGCCCTGTCGAACGGAGACTCGAACAGTGCGAGCGCGCGCCATGCGACACGCTCCGCCTCGGAGACGTTCTGCCAGGAGCGCTCGATGCAGGCCCGCATGCTGGTGTGTCGGTCAGCAGCACCGCGCGGGCCGCCTGCCAACAGCTCGAGGCCCGTCGCGATCTCGTCCGCGATGGCTGCTACCGGTAGCACCCGCGTCCAGGCCGCCGCCAGCTCGACGGCCAGAGGCAGACCCGAGACGCTGCGACAGATGCGTGCGACGTCGCGAGCATCGCTATCGGTCAGGTAGTAGTCGGGGCGGAGGCGCTGGGCGTGCGCGACGAACAGCCGCACGGCATCGTTCGCGAGCACGTCCGGCAGCGACGCCCCTGCAGCGGGCACCGGTAGGCCGTCCAGAGGCAGCAACCACTCTCCAGCGACCGACAACCGCTCCCGTGCCGTCGTCACGATCGACAGGTTCGGGCAACGATCGAGCAGGTCAGGCAGTCGCTCTGCCTCCTCGTGGAGACCATCGAGGTCGTCGAGTACGAGGGCCATGCGACGGGTGCCGATGGCGGTCGCGGGATCGACCTGTGCCTGAGAGCCGAGGGGACGTGCGACGTGCGCTGCGATCGCTGCCAGCAGTCCGGACGAGCCACCCACCCCGTCCAGCGCGACGTACACGCACCCATCTGCGTAGGTGCCGCTCAGCTCGTGTGCAGCGTGCCGCGCGAGCGCGGACTTGCCGACCCCACCCGGGCCCGTGATGGTCAGCAGCCGGCAATGCGGGTCGGAGAGGAGCCGGTGGACGTCGCTGAGCTCGAGGTCCCGCCCGAGCAGCCAGCCAGGCTGGACGGTCGGGCCGCCCGTTCGATCGGAGACTGGCTGGCCGCCGGCTCCAGCGAGGACGGATCTGCCCTCGTCACGGAGGGACCTTCCTCCGTGGACACCACCTGCACGGACCTGGTCGGCCAGCGCGGCTGTCGTGGACGTGGGGTTCAGGCCGAACTCCTCGCGTACCCGTGCGGCGAACGCGTCGAAGGCCCCCATAGCCTTCGTCGGCTGTCCCGCGGCTGCTGTGGCCTCCATGTACGCCTGCAGGGCCTCTTCGTCGAACGGTTCCGCTGCGACGAGGTGACCGAACAGCTCGGCGGCCGTCGCATGTTTTCCTGCGACGACAAGGGCGGCACCGTGCTGCATGAAGGCGGTCCTCACCCGCTCCTCGACCTGGGAACGCTGGTCGACGAGCCATGCGTCGAAGCTCGGAACGGCGTCCGCAACCACGCCGACCAACAGGGCTCCGCGATGCAGCGCTCGTGCCTCGTCCCAGCGACCCCCGACGAGGGCGGCATCGAGGTCGACGAGGTCGGCAGGAGGTCGCCACCGCAGGCGAGCTCCCTCGCGACCGGAGCTCGACTCGACGTCCGGTGACCACGGCAGCGAGTCGAGGCGCTTGATGAGTTGGCGGAGGTTGTGCCGCGCCGCGGCTGCGTCATGGTCCGGCCAGAACAGTCGTGCCAGGCGCGCTCGCTCCACCCAGTCGCGGTGGACGGCGAGGTACGCGAGAAGGAGGTACCGCTTGTCCGAACGGAAGGCGTGTCTGCCCGCGCTCGACTCGACCTCCGGCTCGCCGAGTAGCCGCACGGTGAGCACCGGCTGGGACATGGCCAAGTGTAGACCCCGCCGCTCGTCCGAGACCGCGTCTCGGCCCGCTCCGAACGAGGGTAGTCCGACCAGATCGACGGACCCATCCGCGAGACGGTTCACGAGACGGTCGACTCGCTACCGTCGCGTCAACCACAGGGAGCAGGAGGGCGGATGCGGAAGATCGCGGGTGCTGTTCTGGTCGTGCTGGCACTGAGCGGCTGCGGTGGCGGCGGCGTCGTCGTGACCCTCGTCATCGACCCGGCGAGCGCGGACGTCCAGCAGGGCCACACCGCTCGGTTCACGGCGGACGTGAAGGGAACGACGAACACGGCCGTCACGTGGGCTGCAACGGGAGGCCAACTCATCGCCAAGGGCGCGGGAGCGACGTTCATCGCGCTGGCAGCAGGAACGTTCGAGGTCACGGCCACCAGCCAGGCGGACCCGACAGTGGTGGCGACCGCCACCATCCTCGTCACGCCGCCTCCAGGCCAGGCCCGCGTGCGGTTCGTGACCGACGGGTCGTTGGTCCTGGCTGGTGAGGGGGTCACGAAGCGCATGACGGTCGAGGTTCTCGACGCCAGTGGCACCGTCGTCGACACCGGCGTCGTGACCTGGGCGACCTCGGACGCCGCTGTCGCGACCGTCGCACCGGACGGCAACCGATCCGCTCTCGTCACGACCCAGACGCCCGACACTTCGCAGGTGCTGATCACGGCCACGTTCGAAGACCTGTCCTCCACTGCCTCGGTCCTCATCACGAAACCGAGCGCCGACACGGTGATCGTCGACAGCGCCGACGTGCTGGCGAAGTCAGAGACGTCGGTGACCCTCGTGCGCGATGCGACGACCGAATCCCTCGCGCCAGGTCAGCACCTCGTGAGCGGCAGCATGGCCGGCGTCCTCGCCGAGGTCGTGTCTGTCACCGTCGGCGCAGATGAGGTTGCCGTCACGACCGCCCCGACCAGCCTCGCTGACGCGTTCGACGAGTTCGTCTTCGCGGGCGAGGTCGAACCCCTTGACGTCACCGTCCAAGTCCTGGGAGGCCACAGCGCGCTCGTCACTACGAGTTCGGGGGGCGGGCCCATCCGCACGACCACGGTGGTGGATGACGTCACGTGCACGTCAGACGGTTCGGCCCAGGTCGACCTGGAGGGCAGCAACATCACCGTAACCGCCACGATCTTCGGCGAACTGGCATTCAGCATCCTGCTCGGCGACGACCACTTCCTCGCACGGTTCGGCACTTCGGTCGACGTCACTGCCAGTTCTGGCTCCGTCTCCTTCAGCGGATCAGCCGGCGGGACCGCGGTATGCGCGCTGGAGCTTCCGCGCATCGGATTGGCGCCGCTATCGGCGGGCGTCATCACACTGTGGACAGGTTTCATACCCGTGCTCGGTGTGGAGGTCGGGGTGAGTGGGGGAGCGACCAGCTTCTCACTCGGAGGTCCACACGGCAGTCTCGGAGCCGATCTGGAAGGCGGCATCGAGTACACCGAGGCGTCTGGCTGGTCTCCACTCTTCAAGAGCGAGTTCAACGCAAACTTCGAGCCGTTCAGCGCGTCGGCCACGCTCGAGGAGCCGTTCGCTGCCAGGTTGGCACCGTTCGGTCGCATCGACATCGGTCTCAGCCTCGACCTTGGCGTCGACGCGTTGGCCGTGCCGATCATCGACGCTCGCTTCGTCGAGCTCAAGGGCTACGGCTACCTTGACTTCACGATGCCCGCGCCCGTGGAGGTGGCGAGCCCAGCCTACGAGGGGCCCGACTGGGGCCTCGGCGCAGGTACGCGTGGCGCGCTCAAGGCTGAGTTCCAGGGCCTCTTGCCTGACCTCCTTGAGCACATCGGCATCGACGTGAACTTCGCGGGTCAGCTCGAGCTCTTCCAGGAAGAGGTAGGACTGCTCACCGGCCCCTCGCTGACGTTCCTCGCGCTACCGGCCACCGTCGAGATCCCTCCGGACGGCTCTGGCCCCGTGACGTTGACGGCGTTCACGGACGATGATTCCAACGGCACGGTGTCGTTCTGGGCGAGCAAGGACGGGGCGTCGACGTTGACCTTCCTGACCAGCGCCGCGCTGGAGGGTGGTACGGCGGAGACGACATGGACCGTGGCTGACGAGGGCGAGTACACCCTGTACGCGAGGGTGAGCACCGATGCGGCTAGCCAGGTCAAGCCGTACGCGGCCTCCAACACAGCCAGCGTCTCGGTGACTGAGGAAGACGAAGAGGAGGACACGGGACCACTCGGCAACGAGGGCCCCTTCCGCGGCACTTACACGCACTTCTCGCTGGGTCAGTGCCACGGTATCGGCGTCGCGTTGACCATCGACTTCGTCGAGGAGCCCAACGGCCAGCTGACGGGCACCTACGTCGGTCACTACTGTGCCGACCTGTGCATCGACATCGAGCCGTACCCGACGGGACCCGTCTCCGGGACCCTCTCGGGCAACCGCTCGGGAGCCGACGTGACGTTCGCGCTGTCGGCACCCGTCGGGGGGCTGTTCACGGGTGAGAGGTTCGTGCCTACGGCGCCTCCGGGCTCCGCGTCACTCGCCGTCGTCGACGGCTTCGCGGAAGGCGTGCTGCCCTGTGAGGACGAGTACGGCACCATCAGCAGTGGGTTCTTCAGCTTCGTCGGGACCGAGAGTATCTGGTTCTGAGGCGGCTCGGTGGCGTCACGGCGGACAGCGGGACAGTGCAGCGAACCCTACCTCCGCCACCAGTCGGGCAGTCCGACGTGCTCGGGTCCGAGGTCGTGGACCGACCCGCAGCCGAGGAGCTTCATCGTCAACACCACCTCCGCGCGGAGGATGTCGATGGCCCTGGTCACGCCGGCCTGACCGGCCGCTGCCAGCCCGTACGCGTAGGCCCTGCCGACCAGGACGGCGCGGGCACCCAGCGCCAGGGCCTTGACGATGTCGGAGCCGCGCCTGATGCCGCTGTCCAGGAGGACCTCGGTGCGGTCACCGACGGCGTCGAGCACCTCGGGCAGGACGCGCAGCGTCGGCGCGACGCCGTCGAGCTGCCTGCCGCCGTGGTTGGACACGACCACGGCACTGGCGCCGAGGTCGACGGCCTGCCGCGCGTCGTCGTCGGTGTGCACGCCCTTCACGACG
>ERZ795041.374-NODE-374-length-17160-cov-6.657936_pt1 | contig 17160 bp, 30 predicted proteins | sample MGYA00375125_ERZ795041 | MGnify/ENA primary metagenome ERZ795041 (study PRJEB30170, sample SAMN03074214) | activated sludge metagenome | biome: Common Effluent Treatment Plant; feature: Wastewater; material: Activated sludge; isolation source: activated biomass in...
CGACAGCTTAAGGTCCCCGGCCACCATGCGGCTGTAGACCTGGCCCAGCAGCGCCGGAACGTCCGGGTTAAGGGGTGGGTAAGACATCGCCGCAAGATCGATGGCGTCAAACAATTGGATGCCGTCCAGACCATCGACGCCCACCGAGGCCAGCATAGGTTCGACAAAGCTCAAGCCGGCGATAACCTCCACGGGAATACCGGCCGCCACTGCGCCTTCGACGATGGCAGTCACTGTCGTCTCACCCACATACGGGCTGCCGGGAACGGCATAAATAAGGTCCTTCTCGGCCCCCAATCGCAGGATTTCTGCGGTGATGCGCCGGTAGACCTCGGCGAACTCCTCCGAATCGCGGTAGACATCATCGAAGGTATGCAATTGGAGATGGGCGGGCAGTTGGGCAGCCGCGGGGTGGCGACCGGTTCGGAGATAGACTTCATCGGCCGCGGAAAGGAGATGCCAGGCCTGACGGGTAATCAGGCCGGCATCTCCCGGGCCAAGACCAACAATCGTGATGGTCATATTTCAATGAGTGGCCGGCCCGATGACAGTCGCCATCCGGCCGAGCCTTGCACCAGGCGCGAATTAACGCTTGGTATAGGTCGGAGCCTTGCGGGCGCGCTTGAGGCCGGGCTTTTTGCGTTCCTTCACGCGAGCGTCGCGTGTCAGATGATCCCCGGCGCGCAAGGGCGTGCGCAGGTTCTCGTCATACTTGACGAGCGCGCGGGCAAGCCCCAGACGGACAGCGCTGGTTTGGCCGGTGATGCCACCACCCTGAACCAGAACCGTCACATCGACTTTGCCCATCAACTCACTGTCTTCCAGCGGGCCGATAAGGGTCTGGAAATCGCCATAGCGCGGGAAGAACTCTTCGACCGGCTTGTCGTTGACGATGAAGGACGGGCCTTCGGCCGCGTCCGCTTCCCGAAGGTAGATGCGCACGCGCGCGGATGCCTCTTTACGGCGGCCGATTCCCTCGAAATATTCACTCATAATAATTCCTCTTGCCTGGCTGTGATCCGTGAACTACAGCTCCAGGGGCTGTGGCTGCTGCGCCTCATGTGGATGCTCGCTGCCGGCATACACCTTCAACTTCTTGAACATTTTGCGGCCGAGCGTGTTCTTGGGCAACATGCCGCGCACGGCCGACTCGATGACGCGCTCCGGGTGCTTCTGCAACTGGTCGCGCAGGGTAATTTCCGACAGGCCACCGATGTAGAGCGAGTGCCGGTAATACTTCTTCTGGTCCATCCGATTGCCGGTGACGGCGATCTTGTCGGCATTGATCACAACCACGAAATCACCGCAGTCCACCGAAGGACTGTAGATCGGCTTGTGCTTGCCGCGAAGAACCGTCGCAATACCCGACGCCAGACGGCCGAGCGTTTGCCCTTCGGCATCCACAACGTACCAGGCGCGCTCAATGTCTGCCGGTTTCGTCACGTAAGTTTTCATCATATTCCTCTCCACCGGCTGGTGGCCGGATAATCAGGTCCATTTCAATCGTTATATTCTACTGATACCAAATACAGGCCATGAGCCGGAGCGGCTGTCGCCGAACGGCTTCGCTGCCGCGAGGTCATCGCCGCCGTGAAATCGTCGACCGACCACTTGCCGCAGCCCACCTCTTTGAGCGAGCCAACTACGCTGCGCACCATGCGCTGCAGGAAGGCATTGGCGCAGATGCGAAAGATAGTTCGATCGCCTTCTCGCCGCCACTCCGCGACAAACACCTCGCGCACGGTGGAATCGCCCACCGTCGGCCGTCCGAACGTCGCGAAATCGTGCGTTCCGACCAGCAAGGCGGCCGCCGCGTTCATCGATTCCAGATCCAGCATTTGCGCCACTTGCCAGGCACGATGCCTGCTCAACGGTTGTCGCATCGGGACGTTGAGAATGTGATACTCATACGTCCGTCGTCGGGCGTCAAATCGCGGGTGAAACCCCGCAGATGTCTCGACGAGTTCCGTTACGGCGATGTCTCGCGGCAAGTTGGCGTTGAGCGCTCGAATTAGCGCCTCAGCTCCATGCCGGTTTGGCCACTCAATTGTAAAGCCTATGACCTGACCCAGCGCGTGAACGCCGGTGTCTGTCCGCCCTGCCCCGATAACCCGGGCCGATTGGCCTGTTACGCGAGTCAGCGCTTGTTCAAGTTCCGCCTGTACCGAAGGCACGCCGCGCCGTTGTCGCTGGAAACCGTAATAAGCAGTGCCATCATATTGAACGACAGCTCGATAGGTCCCGCGCTCGTGGCCGTGCTTGTCCTCCGACTCAGGCGTCACACGTATCGATTACTAATCCTCGACCAGCATCAGCACGGCCATGTCGGCGTTGTCACCAGAGCGACGGCCGATCTTGACCATGCGGGTATAGCCACCTGGCCGGTCGGCATAACGCGGCGCGATCTCGTCAAAGAGCTTGCGCACAACGTCTATCTCTTCAAAGGTGCCGTCCTCGGCCTCCAACATCCGCGAGTTGGGCAGCCGCGCGGCCGCCAGACGGCGGGCATGAACGACCGACGCAGCCTCGCCATCAGCCAGACCGCGCTTGGCCAGGGTGATCATTTTCTCCGCGGCCGGGCGAATGGTTCGCGCCTTGGCCTCGGTGGTGGTGATCTGTTCGAATACCAGCAAATCGGCGATCATATTCCGCCGCAGTGCATTGCGATGGCCGGTGTCACGATTCAACCGGCGGCCATGTACTTTATGACGCATCGTAAACTCCTCTAACAGCCATCGGAGGCTTAGGCCGACCGCTTGGCATCATCCTCTTCGGGCAGATAACCCTTAAGCCGCAGCTGCTGTTTCAACTCATCCAGCGATTTATCGCCGAAGTTGCGAATGGCCAGCATCGTCTCTTCACCGCGATCCAGCATCTCCAGCATCTCGCCGACCTTGGTGATACCGGTGCGTTTCAGTGAGTTGAAGACGCGGACGCTCAGGTCAAGCGACTCGATCGGCGTGTCGTAGATCTCGTTGGGAATCGTCTCCTCTTCCCGATCTTCCTCGACGGAGATGAATGTCTCTTCGCTGACGCCGGCGATCGGCCGCAAGTGCTGAATCAGGAGCTGGGCCGCCTGGGCCAGCGATTCCTCGGGCTTGATCGTGCCGTCGGTCCAGATCTCCATGACCGTGCGGTCATAGTCCGCCGCCTGGCCGACGCGGGTCTTCTCGACCTCATAGGCCACCCGACGAATCGGGCTGAAGATAGCGTCGACGGGCAACTCGCCGATGGGCAAGCGGCCGCGTTCCTCGGCGGGCGAATAGCCGCGGCCGGTCTCGGCCATCAGCTCGATCTCCAGATACGTATCATCGGAATCGACCGTAAACAGGTACAGGTCGGGGTTGATGATCTCAACTTCCGGCGGAACCTGAATGTCGGCCGCGGTGACCGGGCCGGCGCCCTGCACTTCCAGGCGCATGCGGGCGATATCCGTATTGACCAGCTGCAAGCGCAATTGTTTGATATGCAGAATGAACTGCATCATATCTTCGCGCACGCCGGGGATGGCCGAAAACTCATGCGGCACATCGGTGACACGAACGGACGTGACGGCCGCGCCGGGCAACGACGCCAGCAAGACACGCCGCAGCGCATTGCCCAGCGTGGTGCCATAGCCTCGCTCCAGCGGACCTATCGCGAAACGGCCATATTCAGACGACATAGCCGTCCCTTCGACCTTCGGCATGACAAGATTATTGATAGTCAAGGCAATTACCTCCCTGTGGGGAACCCGCCGGCGGGATAGTTATGAATAAATTCCTTCCCATCGTGCTCGTCGACTCCCATACATCGGTTTGTTTCAAGATGAGCAACTGCCGTTAACGGGAGTAGTACTCGACGATCAACTGCTCGTTGAGCGAAACGTCGATGTCCTCGCGAGTCGGGACGTGCAACACACGACCGGACAGGTTCGCGGGTTCAACCGCCAACCAGCGTGGAACGCGACGGTCGTCCAGATTCTGGCGCAAATCCTTGAAATAGGTATTGCGGCTACTCTCCGACCGAACGGACACGACATCGCCTGTGGAAACCAGAGCCGATGGGATATTTGTCTTGCGATTATTCAGCATGATATGGCCGTGCTGAACCAGCTGGCGAGCCTGGGGACGCGAATCGGCCAGACCCAGCCGGTAGACGACGTTATCGAGGCGCTGCTCCAGGATGGCCAACAGGTTGTAGCCTGTCAGGCCCTTCTGAGCCGACGCACGCTCAAAATATCGATTAAACTGACGCTCCAGGACGCCGTAAATACGACGCGCCTTTTGCTTTTCGCGCAACTGCAACAAATAGTCAGACGCGCGGCCGCGGCGGAACTGATTCTCGCGCCCATGCTGACCGGGCGGGTAGCCACGACGCTCGACCGAACACTTGGGGGTCAGACAACGAGACCCCTTCAGGAATAATTTTTCGCCCTCGCGCCGGCAGAGCCGACAAACAGGGCCAGTATATCGCGCCAACTTAGGTACCTCCTATTAAGTACCGTCCGCCACAAGCGACATCTTGTCGCCGAGCGGTCAGGGTCGGGAGAGGTTTACAGGCTTGGCCACCCTTCTTCCCTCTCGACAACACGAATGATTAAATACGACGTTTCTTCGGCGGCCGGCAGCCGTTGTGGGGTACCGGCGTGATGTCCTGAATCGAGGTCACACGAATGCCGCTCGCCTGAATCGAACGAATGGCCGCCTCGCGACCCGGGCCAGGCCCTTTGACGACGACGTCCACTTCCTGCACGCCGTTCTCGACGGCGACACGAGCCGCATTCTGACCGGCCAGGCGAGCGGCATAGGGCGTGCTCTTGCGAGAACCCTTGAAGCCGGCCGCCCCGGCGCTGGACCAGGACACGGTATTACCCTTGGTATCAGTTATCGTCACAATGGTGTTATTAAAGGCGGCATAGATATGGGCCTGCCCCTTTGGCACCATCTTTTTGGCTTTCTTGCGCGTCGTTTGTGCTTGTCTTCTGCGTCCCATCTTTCCTTATGCTCCGACTACCCGGCATATGGGGCGGTAATTCGTCCCATATGCCGGCAGATCTCAACAATTATTATTTGCCGCCCTTGCGACGTCCGCGCCCGGCAACCGTCTTCTTGGGGCCTTTGCGCGTCCGCGAATTGGTGCGGGTGCGCTGGCCGCGAGCGGGCAAGTGCCGCCGATGGCGCAGGCCACGGTAGCTGCCGATCTCGCCCAGGCGCTTGATGTTCATCCCCACTTCGCGACGCAGATCGCCTTCGACCGTGTATTCCTTCTCGACGATCTGGCGCAAGCGGGTCACTTCGGCCTCGGACAAATCACGAACACGCGTGTCCGGGTTTACTTCGGCCGCCGCGAGAATCTGGTGGCTGGACGTCCGGCCAATGCCATAAATGTACGTCAGACTGATCTCAACGCGCTTGTTGCGCGGAATATCAACCCCTGCGATACGAGCCATTCTCTATCTCCCTTAACCCTGACGCTGCTTGTGGTTCGGATCAGAACAGATCACACGCACCACGCCATTACGCTTGACGATTTTGCATTTCGGACAACGCCGCTTGATTGATGATGTTACCTTCATGATTCAATTCTCCTGCCCGGACATCGGCCCGGGCAATAGCCATCAGGGAGCCTGCTCGATCACCCGATGCAACTCCTGCTGAACGGCCTCGATACTTTGTCCGCCGTTCACATTGACCACCAGACCGCGCTGTTCATAATAGTCCAGCAGCGGCTTCGTCTGTGCCTCATAGACGCGCATTCGGGTTCGGATTGTATCTTCCGAATCGTCAGCGCGCCCCTCGATTTGCGCTCGCTTCAACAGGCGCTGAATCAATTCTTCATATTCGACGACGATGTTGGGCACGACGTTGATTCGGCCACCGATCTCGCCCAACAGCAGTTCCAGCGCGTCGGCCTGAGCCTGGGTGCGCGGGAAGCCATCGAGAATGGCCCCTTCGGCCGCATCCGGCTGTGCCAGACGATCTTTCACCATCGCCACCGTCACCTCATCGGGTACCAGCTCGCCCTTGTCCATATAGCTTCGGGCCAACTTCCCCAACGCGGTCTCATTCTTCAGATTATAACGAAACAAGTCGCCCGTCGACACTTGCGGCAAGCCAAGTGACTGTTCCAGCATCTTGGCCTGGGTGCCTTTTCCGGCTCCCGGCGGGCCGATCAAGATGATGAACCTCATGACTTGATGAAGCCCTCATAGTGGCGCATGAGCAACTGCGCTTCCAGTTGGCGCATGGTGTCGATAACGACGCCCACAACGATGATCAAGCCGGAGCCGCTGATGACCAGCACGCTTTGCTCCAGGCCTTCGATCCGCAACAGCTTCGCGATGACGGCCATGATGCCGGGCATGATGGCGATGACGCCCAGAAACAGCGCGCCAACCAGCGTGATCCGGCGCACGACGGACATGATGTATGTCTCCGTCCGCTTGCCGGGCCGAATGCCGGGGATGAAACCGCCCTGGCGCTGCAACGTCTCGGGCAGGTTCTGCTGCCGGATCATGACGTCGGTGTAAAAGAACGTGAAGGCGACGACCAGCAAAAAGTAAAGAATCCAGTAGGCTGTGAAGGCAAACGGCGCGACAGTCGGATCGGTCACCGTTCCGAACTGGGCGACGCCGCTCGCTATCCGGTCAACGAACCCACCGCTGCCGGTAATGAACAGACCGGCGATGAGTGGGAAGAAAGTCAGGATCGACTGGGCGAAGATAATCGGGATCATGCCGGCCGTATTGACCTTCAACGGTACATGGGTGCTCTGACCCTGATAAATCTTGCGTCCTCTCACTCGCCGGCCATACTGCACTGCGATTCTTCGCTCACCCTCCTGGATAATGACGATGACCAGCACCGTCAGAACCAGGTAGATAAAGAAGGTGAGTATCGAGAACACACGCGCCGATGTTTGCTCGAGCGTAAACATCTGGGCCAAAGAAGGCAGGATACCGGCCACGATGCCGCCGAAGATGATCAGCGAGATACCCTGGCCGACGCCTTCCTCGGTGATGCGCTCGCCGATCCAGATGGCGAACATCGTGCCGCCGACCATGGCCACCAGGGTCGTCAGGGTCGGCAATAAGTTGTCCGCGCTAAAGCCGAAGTTGGGCATGATCGACTCGACGCCGCCGGCCAGGCTGAAACCGACGAGACGAATCTGACCGATGGCCTGCAGAAAGGCCAGCGGCACCGTCAGGTAATAGGTGTACCGATTCAGCTTGTTGCGGCCCGTTTCGCCTTCCGATTGCAGTTCTTCAAGCTGCGGGATAATCGGCGTCAGCAATTGGATGATAATTGATGCGGTGATGTATGGATAGACGCCCATCGCCATGATCGAAAAATTGCTGACCGCGCCGCCCGACAACAGGTCAAGAAAGTCAACTACCGAGTTTCCGGTCCGCTGCGACGTAAATAGCAGCCACGCCTGGAGGTCAAGTCCGGGAACCGGAATATTGGCCAACAGGCGATAGATGACCAGCATCCCAATGGTATACAGGATGCGCCGCCGCAGGTCGGGCAAGGTGAAGGCTGCGCGCATTGATTCTATCATTACGTGTCTCCCACAAAGTCATGAGCAGTATCGGCGAATAGCGATCGCCGGCCTGTCAGGACTAGGCGCTGAATGGAATTACCTCCGCCTTGCCGCCGGCGGCTTCAATTTTTTCTTTGGCCGTGGCCGAAAAGCGATGGGCCTGAACATTGACCGCTCCCTCGATCTCGCCGTCACCCAGGACGACTACCCGCTCGGAAGCCTTCTTGATCAACCCAGTCGCGGCCATCAGCTCAGGCGTCACCGTTTCCCCGCCAAAATCGAACTCGGCCAACCGATGAAGGTTAACGGCCTGATATTCGACGCGACGAATGTTGGTGAATCCGCGCTTGAAAGGCAGACGACGTGCCAACGGCAGCTGGCCGCCTTCAAAGTAAGCGCCCTTGACGCCACCGCTGCGCGCGCCCTGGCCCTTGGTGCCACGACCGGCGGTTTTGCCCTGACCGGCCGAGATACCCCGGCCCACGCGCTTGCGAGATTTCTTTGCGCCCTCGTTGGGGCGTAGATCATTAAGTTTCATCTTACCGGACCTCTTCAACCGTCAGCAGGTGGTTGATCTTCTGGATCATCCCCCGGATGGCCGGCGTGTCTTCATGCTCAACCGTTTGGTAGAGGTGCGTGAAGCCCAACGCCTTAACGGTGGCTTTCTGGCGCACGGTATAACCGATTGCGCTCTTGCTATAGGTAATGCGTAACTTGGCCATTACTTTCGCCCCCAGAACGGCGAGACATCGTTCACGTCCTTGCCGCGATCGTTCGCAACCTGGCGAATATCCATGATCCGGTTGAGGCCGTCCATCGTCGCCATCATCACGTTCAGGGTATTATCGCTGCCCAGCGACTTCGTCAGGATGTCGCGATAGCCGGCTGCCTCGATGACCGCACGCACGCCACCGCCGGCGATGACGCCGGTACCGGGCGAGGCCGGTTTGAGGAGCACCTTGGCCGCGCCATAATGCCCGGTCACTTCGTGCGGCAATGTGGTGCCGTACATCGGCACAGGCGCCATATTCTTGCGCGCCGCCTCAAGGGCCTTGCGAATGGCATCGGGCACCGTTCGGGCTTTACCGATTCCAACGCCGACCGTGCCGCGATTATCACCGACGACGACCGTGACGCGGAAGGCAAAGCGACGGCCACCCTTAACGACCTTGGCCACGCGGGCTATGTCGATAATACGCTCGTCGAAATCATCTTTCTGCTCGCGAAAGCTCTGTTGTCTTCTCTGACCCATCGTAGACTCCTAGGCGGGACGACGCCCCGCATTAAAGCTTCAGGCCGCCCTCGCGCGCGCCATCAGCCAAGGCCTTCACCCGGCCATGGTAGATATAGCCGCCTCGATCGAAGACGACTTCCTGAATGCCTGCGTCGAGCGCCCGCTGGGCGACGATCTTGCCCACGATTGCGGCTTGCTCGCCTTTCTTCTTGCCGGCGATCTGCTCGGCGATATCCTTGTCCACGGTCGAGGCCGAGGCCAGGGTGTGGCCGGCGACGTCGTCGATCACCTGAGCGTAGATGTGGTTCAGGCTGCGGAAGACGTTTAGCCGCGGACGCTCCGGGGTGCCGGAGATTTTCATTCGGATGCGGCGCTGACGCCGTTTCCGGGGATCGTTCACATTATTTGCCATGATATTCTATATCCTGATTCGCTGACGCGCGGATTAGACCTTGCCGGTCTTGCCTGCCTTACGCCGGACGATCTCTTTTTCGTAGCGAATACCCTTGCCTTTATAAGGCTCCGGCGGACGTTGCTTGCGGATACGCGCCGCAATCTCACCGACGTACTCCTTGTCGATTCCACTGACGATCACCTTGCGGCCGCGATCCTCGACGGCGTAGGAAATCCCGTGATCCGGCTCAAAGTAGACCGGATGGGAATATCCGACGTAGAGCACCAGCCGATTCCCGCTCATCTCGGCGCGATAGCCGACGCCTTCGATGAGCAGCACCTTGTTGTAGCCGGCGCTGACTCCAGTGACCATGTTGTTCAACAGGGCGCGGGTCAGCCCGTGCAAAGAGCGATGCTGCCGGCTATCCGACGGTCGAGTCACACTCAACACTCCGTCTTCCAGGCCGATCGCCATTTCGGGGTGGAGCATCCGTGACAGCTCGCCCTTCGGTCCCTTCACAGCGACCGTCGAGCCGGAGATGTCGATGCTGACACCCTTGGGCAGTTGTATTGGCGACTTACCAACTCGCGACATACCATCAAACCTCCCCGGCCCGGCGCGCCCGATGCGCACTCGAACCGGACTTGTGTCGAATTATAACTACCAAACCTTACAGAGTAATTCGCCACCCAACCCCAGTTGGCGGGCCTTCTGGTCCGTCATGACGCCTCGTGAGGTCGTCAGGATGGACACACCCAGACCGCTCAGGACCCAGGGAATCTGTCGTTTGCCCACGTAGACGCGACGACCGGGCGTGCTGACGCGCTGGAGGCCATTGATGACCGAGCGACGGTCACGACGGCCGCCGACGTAGCGCAGGCGAATGACCAGGGTCGGGAACTTTTCAGTCTCCACGACTTCATAGCTCTCGATATAGCCCTCGTTCCGCAGAACATCGGCGATCGAGACTTTTAACTTTGAGTGTGGCATGGCCACAGTCGGTTGCTGCCGTTCCAGGGCATTACGCATCCGCGTCAGCATGTCGGCAATCGGATCAGTCATAGACATAGCGCACCTCTACTACCAACTCGACTTAACGACACCAGGGATATTGCCTTTCAGAGCCTGCTCGCGGAAGCAGATGCGGCACAGACCGAACCGGCGGATATAGCCGCGCGGGCGGCCGCACAACTGGCAGCGGTTTCGAACGCGAACCTTATACTTCCGCTTCGTCTCTCGTGCGATCATTGATTTCTTCGCCATCTGTATTCTCCAAAGCGCCTCTTTCGCGCTTATGCCGCCTCAGCGACTTCGCGCCGGAAAGGCATTCCCATCAGTGCCAACAGTCGTCGTCCTTCTTCATCGGTCCGGGCGGTGGTGACGATGGTCACTTCCATGCCTCGAATTTTGTCGATTTTGTCGTAATCGATCTCCGGGAAAATCAGCTGCTCGCGAAGGCCAAGCGTGTAGTTACCGCGACCGTCGAAAGCATCGGGTGAAATCCCCTGGAAGTCACGAGTACGGGGCAAGGCAACATGGATCAGGCGAGTCAGGAACGCCCACATCCGCTCGCCTCGCAGCGTGACTTTCAAGCCAATAATACGCCCCTCACGCAGCTTAAAGCCGGCGATGGACTGCTTGGCCTTATTCAACACCGGCTTCTGCCCGGTGATGGCCGTGATGTCGGCCACCGCGAACTCAATCGCCTTGGCATTGTCGAGCGCTTCACCCAAGCCGACATTAACCACGACCTTGGTGATTTTGGGCGCTTGCATGATGCTGGAGTAATCAAACTCCTTCATGAGCGCCGGAACCACTTCTTCGCGATACTGCTCGGGCAGCGGCTTAAAATTCGTTGCCATTCTTGTTCCTCCAGGTTGAGTAGCAGGCCGCCGCGTTTCCCTACCCCATCGGATATTAAGCCGATTGGGGTTCCGGGCCGCTCTGGGCTGCCTGGCTCACCTATAAATAATTCCTGTCGTTAATCCAGCTCCGCGCCCGTCTTCTTGGCATAGCGGACGACGTGATTGTTCTCATCGCGGCGAACGCCGACGCGCGTCTTTTCGCCGGTTGCCGATTCGACCAACATCACGTTCGAGACGTGGATGGGCGCTTCGAACTCGATGATGCCACCCTGGGCACGCGAGCGGCCGCCGGTCGGACGAGCCTTCTGGTGCTTTTTAATGACGTTCACTCCGGAGATGACGACCATCTGCTTCCGGGGATAGACACGCTGCACAGTGCCGCGCACGCCCTTGAAATTGCCGGAGATCACTTCTACCGTATCGTTTACCTTGATTCGCATGGCTTACCTTTTCCAGTCCTCATGCCCTCGTGGCTATAAGGATTCCGGCGCCAGGGACAAAATTCGCCCGAAGCCCTTGTCGCGCAGTTCGCGAGCCACCGGCCCAAAAATACGCGTTCCGACCGGGTTCTTGCCCTCAGCGTCCAGGATGACGGCCGCGTTATCATCGAAACGGATGTAGCTGCCATCCTCGCGTTTATATTCCTTGCTGGTGCGAACGATGACGGCCTTCACAACGGTGCTCTTCTTGACCGACGCATTGGGCGTGGCCTTCTTCACCGTCGCGGTCACGACATCGCCAATGGTGCCATATCGGCGCCGGGACCCGCCCATGACCTGAATGACCAGGAGTTCGCGAGCGCCCGAATTATCGGCTACGTTGAGACGACTTTCCTTCTGTATCATTGGGAACCTCGCTTAGTCAGCTCGCTCCAAAACGGAAACGAGCGCGAACCGCTTCTCCCGGCTATAAGGGCGGGACTCAATAATCATCACCCGATCGCCGATCTGGCTCTCGTTGTCCTCGTCATGTGCCTTGTATTTCTTGACGCGGCTGATGACCTTGCCATAAATGGGGTGACGCATGGTGGTCGCCACGGAGACGACGATGGTCTTGTCCATTTTGTCGCTGGTCACGACGCCCACGAGTCGTTTACGCTGATCTCTCATCTTAATATCTCTCCGCTATGCGGTGCGCAGCCGTATGGCTTAGCGCGCAACCTCGTGACGAACTACCAGCCGCGGCTGTTTGGCCGAACGACCCTTGGGGCGAGCCTTGTTCAAATTGACCCAGGCAGTTGCCAGGCCCTTGCCGCCCTTCTCATTAAATTCAACTTGCCAGGCGCTATCTTCATAGTTAAAGCGCGCATTGGCTTGCCATTCCTTGCCCTTCAGCACCGGCGCGATCTCGGAATCAGTCGCGGCAGCGGCCGTCGCCAATTCGCGCTGGTGAAGTACTGTCTCCAGTTGCGCGATATCGCGGCGAACCTGGCGCAGGCGATCCGTGTTCTCAAGCCGGGACGAAGCCTTCTGGAAGCGCAGGTTGAACATCTCCTCGCGAGCTTCCTCGAGCGTCCTCTCGAGCTTGTCGTTGCTCATCTGATTGAGTTCGACGATATTAGCCATTAGAGGGCCTCCTCGCGCGACACAACCTGCGTCCGAATCGGCAGTTTATAGCCGGCCGAGCGCAGAGCCGCCAGGGCGATATCATCCGGCACGCCGGAAATCTCAAAAATAATCCGGCCGGGCTTGACCACGGCGACCCAATGGTCGACCGAGCCTTTACCCTTACCCATGCGAGTCTCGGCCGCTTTCTGGGTGACCGGCTTGTCCGGAAAGATTCGAACCCAGTACTTGCCACGACGGCGCATCTGACGAACGATCGTCCGGCGAATCGCCTCAATCTGGCGGCTGGTGATCCAACCGGGATCGAGGGCCTGCAGACCGTATTCGCCGTTGAGCAGCGTGGTTCCACCCTTGGCCATGCCCCGCATGCGGCCCCGGAACTGCTTGCGATATTTAACGCGTTTGGGCATTAACATAAGACTTTCTCCGCTAAAAACTCAGGTTGCGCTGTTTCACAGCACCGAATGATGGCCATTCGACTATCATTCATCTTCTGAGCGTGTTTATTCACTAATATAGACGTCCGTGGCTTCCACGCGCTGGGGCAAGATCTCACCCTTATAGACCCAAACCTTGACGCCGATCCGACCATAGGTCGTCAGCGCCTCGGCAAAGCCGTAATCCATGTTGGCGCGAATCATGTTGCGCGGCACTTGGCCTTCCCACAGCTTTTCCTTGCGAGCCATCTCGGAACCGGCCAAACGGCCGCTGGCTTCGATGCGAACGCCCTTGACCCCGGCGCGCATGGCCTGCTGGATGGCCCGTTTCATGGCGCGGCTGTGCTGAATCCGGCGCTCCAGCTGGCCGGTGATATTCTCGGCGATGAGCTGGGCGCTGGAGTCGGGCTGGGTAATCTCCTCAACCTCGACGCGCACGGTCTTGCCGGTCATATCCTTAAGCTTCTGTCGCAAATCCTTGACGGCGGCGCCCTTGCGGCCGATGACGATTCCCGGGCGAGCCGTGTGAATCGTTAACTGAACCTGGTTCGGGAATCGCTCGATTTCGACATGAGCCACGCCGGCCTGAGCCAGATCGGTCTTGATCATCTTGCGAATGGCCATATCTTCTTGCAGCAATTCGCGATAGCGACTGCCCTCGGCATACCAACGGGCGTTCCAATCCCGGATCGACTTCAAGCGAAAGCCTACTGGATGTACTTTACGTCCCACTTAATCCTCCATCCGGAAATCCGGATTCGTAAGAACCGGGCCTAGCCGGCTACCTCGCGTTCGGCCAGCACGACCGTGATATGTGACGAACGGCGGACGATGGGCCGAAAGCGGCCACGACCGGCAAAGCGGCCGCCATGCGGCGCCTTGCGATGACGAGGGCCTTCATCAGCCCAAATCTGGCTAACGACCAGTTCATCGATCTCCAGCCCGTAGTTCTCTTCGGCATTGGCCACGGCCGACGCGATTAGCTTGAATACCGGCTCGGCCGCGCGCTGGGGCATGAAACGCAGCGTGTCCAGCGCCTTGCCGGCCTCCTTGCCACGAACCGCGTCCACGACCAGACGCACCTTCTGCGTCGAAATCGGGATGTGGCGCGCAATTGCCTTGACTTCAAATGTATCGGCCATGATTACCTCCGGCCCTTCTTCTCGGACTTGGCAACGTGACCGCGGAATGTGCGGGTCGGTGCAAATTCACCGAGCTTGTGGCCGACCATGTTTTCCGTAATGTAGATCGGAATATGGCGGCGACCGTCATAGACGGCGATCGTGTGACCGACCATCTGTGGAAAGATGGTGCTGGACCGCGACCATGTCCGAATGACCTGGCGCTTCTTCGCGGTATTCAGATCGTCAACCTTCTTCATCAGTTTCGGATCGATAAATGGCCCTTTCTTCAACGAACGTGACATATTCAGTCCTCACTTTCCGGCCGGCGGCACACTATCTTAATGGCCATGGCCGTACCCAATTAACGACGCTTCTTTCCCCGGCGACGGAAGATGTACTTGTCCGTCGATTTGTTGTTGCGCGTCCGCTTGCCCAGAGCCACCTTGCCCCAGGGGGTCTTCGGAGCGGCCATACCGATCGGGGAGGTGCCTTCACCACCACCATGGGGATGGTCCCGCGGGCTCATCACGGAGCCACGAACGGAGGGCCGAACACCCTTGTGTCGATTGCGGCCGGCCTTGCCCAGCTTGACGTTGCCATGCTCAACATTCCCCACCTGGCCAATCGTCGCCATGCACTCCTGAGAGACATAGCGCTCTTCGCCGGATGGAAGGCGGACAGTCGCGAGGGTGGGATGATCCTTGGCCATCAGTTGGGCCGAGACGCCGGCCGAACGGACCAATTGACCGCCACGGCCAACGTATAGTTCGATGTTGTGAATCGTCGTGCCGAGCGGGATATTCCGCAGCGGCAAGCTGTTGCCCGGGCGAATCTCCGCCTTGGGGCCGCTGACGAGCGTATCGCCGACCTTGACGCCCAAAGGAGCCAGGATGTAGCGTTTCTCACCATCGGCATAGACCAGCAAAGCGATGCGAGCCGAACGATTCGGGTCGTATTCAATCGTCGAGACGCGAGCAGGAATATTGGCCTTGTCGCGCTTGAAATCGATCTCACGATAGAGTCGTTTGTGGCCGCCGCCATGATGACGCACGGTGATCTTGCCGCGTACATTTCGGCCGCCGCGCTTCTTCAGGCCACTGACCAGGCTCCGCTCCGGCTTGGTGCGGGTGATCTCTTCAAATGTAAAGCCACTCATATCGCGACGACCGGGCGAAGTTGGCTTAAATACTTTTACAGGCATGGTAATTTCTCCAACAGTTCAGGCGCCAACTTATACGCCCTCGAACAAGTCGATCCGATTGCCGGGTTGCAGTGTGACGTAGGCCTTCTTCCAGCCCGGTTTACGCACAGTGATGCGACGCAAGCGACGGGCGCGTTTGGCAGGCATATTGGCTATGCGAACCTTGTCTACGCGGACATTCGGCCAGGCCAGTTCAATCGCCTGTTTCACTTGTAACTTGTTCGCGCGCGAGTGCACGACAAACGTGTATTGATTATTGACATCGGCCAGGAAGTTGCCCTTCTCAGTGACTACCGGCCGGCGGATGATATCGCGCCAATGCATCTTATCCCTCCACCGTCTCGTCGCCGGCGTCCACCCACTCATCTTCCATTTCCTGTTCCAGGAAGCTGGAGACGACGTCGAGCGCCGATAGAGATATTACGATTTTGTTATAGCCCAACAGATCGCGAACGTTCAGATAATTCGCCCGTAGCGCCTTCACATCAGGAAGGTTGTGCGCGGATTTTTCGACCGTCTCATTCCGATCCGCCAGAAGCAACAGGGTGCTTTCGCCATTGGTCAGCGTCTTCAGCATGCCGGCGATGACCTTGGTCTTGGGCGCATCCATGGCGATTTTGTCAATCAGAACGATGTCACCTGTATCCGCCTTGACAGACAAAGCCGAACAAAGGGCCGCTCGACGCATCTTGCGCGGCATATTCTTCGTGTACTTGCGCGGCAGTGGGCCATGGGCCTTGCCGCCACCGACGAAGATCGGCGCCTTGCGGCTGCCATGACGCGCGCGGCCGGTACCCTTCTGCCGATAGGCTTTCGCCGTCGTCCGATTGACCTCGGAGCGAGTCTTGGCCTTGTGTGTGCCCAGACGGGCATTGGCCATCTGCCGCACCAACGCTTGATGCATCAGGTCGCGATTGATGTTCGCTTCAAAAATCGAAGCCGGAAGCTCAAAGGTGCTCACCTGTTCTCCGGCCATGTTATAAACTGGAAGTTCCATGATACTGTCTCCCAAGACGTTAAGTCGTCCGGCAACTTGCTATCCGACGCGAGGCCGATAGTCCCTAGCCCTTTTTCGCGTCCCGGATAATAACCAGGCCACCCTTAGCGCCCGGAACCGCGCCTTTAATGGCGATCAGGTTCCGCTCCGCGTCAACCTGGACAACCTCCAGGTTCTGGGCGGTCTGCCGCTCGTTGCCCATCCGGCCGGCCATCGTTTTACCCTTGGGTACACGAGACATCTCGGTGGCGGACCCAATTGAGCCGGGCGCGCGCCAACGATCCGACTGGCCGTGGGTCTTGACACCACCGGCATAGCCATGTCGTTTCACAACACCGGCGAATCCGCGGCCCTTGGTCTTGCCGACCACGTCGACTTTCTCGCCGATTTCAAACTGCGCCACCGTCAGCTCCTGGCCGACCTGGAATTCAGCGACTTTGCCGGTGCGGAACTCGCGCAGATGACGAACGGCGGGAATGCCCTTGTCCTTGCGGCCGCGGCTCTTCTTCTCGCCCTTCAGCACGCCCAGATGCCCTTGCTGGCCTCTGGTCAGTCGCTTCAGCGAGACTTCGCCGTAACCCAGTTGCACTGCGCTATAGCCGTCTGTTGCCTCATCCTTGACCTGGGTCACAAAGCATGGCCCGGCCTGGATTATTGTCACGGGCGTCACGACGCCGGAATCATCGAAGATCTGCGTCATGCCCACTTTTTTACCAATCAAACCTTTCACGAGTAACCTCCCGGCGCTCGATAGCCGTTCGTGTTTAGAGCGAAATCTCGATGTCCACACCGGCCGGCAGGTTCAGCCGCATCAGCGTA
>ERZ795041.375-NODE-375-length-17160-cov-5.181292_pt1 | contig 17160 bp, 9 predicted proteins | sample MGYA00375125_ERZ795041 | MGnify/ENA primary metagenome ERZ795041 (study PRJEB30170, sample SAMN03074214) | activated sludge metagenome | biome: Common Effluent Treatment Plant; feature: Wastewater; material: Activated sludge; isolation source: activated biomass in a...
GTCTTGCGGCACAACCGCCGGCTGTTCCAGGGCGGCCTCTTCCTTGTCGGCCATTTGCTCCAGCCATGCCAGAATCGCATCCGGATCTTCGGGCATTTGGGCGATCAAGTCTTCATCTTCCAGCGTCTCGGCCGGTGGAACAGGTTCGACTTGAGCGATGCCGAGGGTCGACTCCAGCCACACCAGGGCCGAGGATATATCGTGTGACGGCGCGACATGGGCTGTTCGTAATGAGGCGCCAATATCGTCCAGCGTCTTGCCTGTCGGCAAGGCCAGAGCGTCGAGGGCCAGCAGTGCGACTTCCAGGGCAGGCGTCGTCGGCTTGTAGAGCGAGGCCGGTATGGCTTCGATTACCGTATCCGCCTCAGAAATGTTGACGGCTGGCGATTCAGCGGGATCATCCGTAGGCGTAATATCGGTGATCGGAGGTTCAATGGCCTCGGGCTCTGATGTGGTCGCCGATGCGGTCGCCGTTGCGGTCCCCGATATGGTCAATGGATCAGCCTCTCCGGTCCCCGTTTGTAATTCGATGGATGGCTCGGAGTCGTCGTCGATGTAATCGGAGAAGGTTTCGACGTCCTCGGCCGCAAGCGCCCTGGCTTGAGCTTTCAAATGGGATATTGACTCGAATTCATCGGTCACGATTCGCTCATCAACGATTTCCGGTTCAGGCAAGGATGCCGCAGCAGTGGCTATGACTTCATCGACCCGTGTTACGACAGGGGTTGAATCCTCACTACCTGGTTGGCTTAATTCAGGTTGTCGCTCGGCCGCCTTTTCTTCAAGAAAGGCCATCGCCTCTTCGAAGGAGGGATCAAACGGGTCGACAGGTTCATCGATAAGGGCGAATTCGATGTTAGCCTCGTGATCTTCACCATGAAGCAGAACTACCGGTGCAGCCTTGGGGGTGTCCGGGACGGCCGGGTCGCTGGGGATATCGGCCGCCATCCTTTGTTCAGCGGCCATCGTTTCGACCAAAATCACCGTGTCGGCGAGGTCTTCCTCCTGGATGAAGGGATGCATCGGCATATCGCCCGTCATATCCGAATCAGACCCCAGCTCGTCCAATGGCAACATGACCTGGTCGATCCCCGTCTCCATCAACAGCTTGGAGGCCAAAGCCCGGTCGACGACGCTGGGTATATCCTCGATGGGCGCGTCCTGACTGGCGGCCAGTTCTTCTATCCAGGCCATCGCCGCGTCCAGGTCATCGGCCGACGGCGTTTCGTCTTCCGGCTCGGGTTCTGTTGCGGGGAGCGTCAAGTCTGGGCCTTCAGGCTCGTCTGGTAGGGGAGAATCGATTAATTCAGGTGTATCTGCCTGACTGGTATCCGGCCCAAGCCAGGCCAGAGGGTCTTCCGGCGTCTGGAATCTCACCGGATCGGCTTCCGGCGAGAAAGCGGGTTCGACCGCTTCCGCGCTCTGATCCGCATCGGTCTTAACATCGGCCGTCACCCCGCGTTCCGGAGGGAGCAGCGCACTTTGCATCGGCTCTCCGATACGTCGCCATTCGAGCGTTGGTAATTCCTCGATCGACTCGCGCTGGGTCATCTTGGCCAACCAGTCGAGCCGGCTTTCCGGCTCCGTTTCGGCAAGCCCTTCGATATATGGTGTGCTGGGGACCTCGCGTAACCAATCGGGCAGATCGCCTTCGTCGTTCTCGATGAGGCCGCGAAAAGGAGATTCGATCGTAGCGGATGGAACGGGATTGGCCGGCTCAGATGCCGCGCCTTTTCGGTTCGTCAACTCTTCCAGCCATTTCAGGGCCTCTTCCAGTTCGTCCCGAGACACTCTGGATGGAAGTTCGGATTTATGATCCTGGGATTTACTGTCCATGTTACATCCTCTCTACCGGAAGGAGCTTGCTCCGGGTTCAACCCCGACCGGTTAACCTGCCGCCGATATTTTACCACAATCGGCCACCAGGCGGCCGAAACCGGCCAGTTATGGTCAACTTCCACACGCTATTATCGATCAAACCCTCATTTTAGCAAGTAATGGCGGCGGAGGCGCTCGACAAGAGCGGTTACATCGTGTTCGGATTCCGACATCGGGCCGAATGGATCATGAATGATGTCCTGACCCAGCAGGGCATGAAAGGTATTGATGACTCCGGTGGAGAGAACATCGAGTTGGTAGCCGCCTTCGAGCACGAACAGGATTCGGCCGTTGCAAAAACTGTCCGCGTACCCAAGTAATTTGCGGGTAATTTCAGTGTAGCCGGTCAGGCTCAGCCCCGCCATGGCCAGCGGGTCTTGCCAGTGGGCGTCGAACCCGGCCGAGATCACCAGGAACTCCGGCTCAAAAAGCTTCAGCCTCGGCTCAATCAACTCGTCAAAGACGTGGCGGTAGCCGTAATCGCCTACGTAGGGAGGCAGCGGCACGTTGAAGGTGAAGCCGCGACCACGGCCTGTTCCGATTTCATACATTCCGCCGATGCCGGGATAAAAATAGGGGGCGAACAGATGGGTCGAGATAAACAGCACGGAATCATCCTCGAAGAAGATGTCCTGGGTGCCGTTGCCATGATGAACGTCGAAATCGATGATGGCCACCCGCTTCACGCCATGGACGACCTGCGCCTGCCGCGCGGCCGCGGCCGCGTTGTTGAAGATGCAAAAACCGCTCACGCGGTCGGCCTCGGCATGATGGCCTGGCGGCCGGATCAGCGCGAAACCGTTCGCTGCCGCGCCGGTCAGGATTTGATCCACGGCCTCGGTGCACGCCCCTGCGGCCAGCAAGGCCAGATCATACGTCTGTCCGGTGGCATAGGTGTCCCCTTTATCCAGCAACCCGCCCCCGAGTTCCGACTTGTGCCGCACGAACTCGATCAGATCCACGGTATGGACGCGCCTCAACTGTTCAATTGTGGCCGGTTTTGGCTGAAGGATGGAGAGATCCGCCAGAAGTCCCGACTGTTCCAGCGCGGCCGTCACGGCATTCATGCGCCGGATACTTTCGGGGTGCTGTGCCTTGGTGTGCCCGGCCGCGGGCGCAAGCGCTACAAGTGTGGTCATCGTCGGCTACGTCCAATCATGTCGCCACCTATTATACTCAAATGCCCGTTCGCGCCGTCTTTGGAGGAGGTCGGGCAGTCGCCGGATGATCCCAACAACGGCGATCGCCGGCTGATAAGGATAATAGTTTGTGTATTTTCTCAAGAATGTCTAATATAGTGACCGGCCATCGACAAAGGATCGATGGGCCGACCGTCTATTAACGGCGACCTGGAGTGAGAAACACTCTATATCTTAAATTTTCTCATTGGTGAGAGGAGGTTTTAAAACCCGATTATGGAACAGATATTTCGGTTTCTTGAGATGGGCCTTACCAGCTTTGAAACGATTGCCACCTGGTCGGTATTAGGCATCGCTTTCCTGGGGCTTCTCTATGCTTTGTTCTTGCGCAAGCAGATCCTCGCCGAGGACAAGGGCACGGAAAAGATGCAGGAGGTCTGGGAGGCGATTCGCCAGGGCGCGAATGCTTACCTGACCCGCCAGCTGCGCACGATCCTGCCCTTCATCGCTGTGTTGACCGTCGCCCTTTTCCTGAGCGTCTACATCGTGCCGCCCACGGAAATTACCCGGGAGGTGTTCAAAGATTATAGCGAAGACAGGATCCGGCTGATCGTCGGCATCGGTCGGGCCGTCGCCTTTATCATGGGCGCGGGCTTCTCGCTCATGGTTGGCCAGCTCGGCATGCGCATGGCCGTGGAAGGTAATGTCCGCGTGGCATCGGCGGCCCGCACCAGCTTCAAGGACGCGCTGCGCATCGCCTATCGCGCCGGAACCATCACCGGTATGTTGACGGACGGACTCGGCCTGCTGGGCGGCACGCTTATCTTCATGCTCTTTGCCAAGGCTGCCCCCGACGCCTTGCTGGGCTTTGGCTTTGGCGGCACGCTTATCGCGCTGTTCATGCGTGTGGGCGGCGGCATCTACACCAAGGCGGCCGATGTTGGCGCGGACCTGGTCGGCAAGGTCGAGCATGACATGCCCGAAGACGACCCCCGCAACGCGGCCGTCATCGCCGACCTGGTCGGGGACAACGTCGGCGACTGCGCCGGTATGGCCGCCGACATTTTTGAATCCTATGAGGTGACTATCGTCTCGTCCCTGATCCTGGGCGTGACCCTGACCCTCATCACCGGGCACAACGAATTTATCCTCTATCCGCTGCTGGTGCGCGGTATCGGCGTCGTGGCGTCGATCATCGGTACCTATCGCGTCAAGGGTCAATCCGACGACAGCGGCAACGCGATGCAGGCCATCTTCCGTGGCTTCCTGACCTCTGCGGCGATCTCTGTCGTCCTGTTCGGTATCGTAGCTGTGTTCTATATGGACACAGTGCCGGGTGGTTGGTTCCGTCCCTTTCTGTCCACGGCCGTGGGTGTCGCTTTGGCCATCGTCATCGATCGCCTGACCGATTACTTCACGGGCACGCATTACCGGCCGGTGAAGGAGATCCGCGACAGCACCTCCGGCGGCCCGGCAACGACGATCCTCTCCGGTCTGGCGTCAGGTTATGAGTCGGCCGTCTGGTCTGTCGTCGTCATCGCGGCCACCATTGTGGCGGCCATCCTGATCTACAGCGGTATTCCAGCCGATCACTTTGCCACCGATCGATTCTCGCCCGATTTCATCCAGTTTACGTTCGTTCTGTATGGCATTGCCCTGACCGGCATCGGCATGTTGACCCTGACGGGCAACAATGTGGCCATGGACTCCTTCGGCCCCATCTCCGATAACGCCAATGGTATTGGTGAGATGGCCGGGCTGGAGCCGAAGGCCCGCCAGATCATGGCTGACCTGGATGCGGTGGGTAACACCACCAAGGCGATCACCAAGGGCATCGCCATCGGTTCGGCGGTCATCGCCGCCGTCTCCCTGTTCGGTTCGTTCATCACCGACGTCAACCTCGTCAATCCCGAGGCGCTGGCCAACGGCATTCGCGTTTCGGAGCCGATGGTTTTCGTCGGTGTGTTGCTGGGCGGAGCCTTGCCGTGGATGTTCTCCTCGCTGGCCATCCGCGCCGTCAGCCGTGCCGCGGGCCAGATGGTGGAAGAAGTGCGCCGGCAGTTCCGCATCCCCGGCATCCTCGAAGGCACCAAGAAACCGGATTATGCTCGCGCCGTCACCATCTCGACCGTCGCCGCTCAGAGGGACCTGATCAATCTGGCGGTGTTGGCCGTGGTCATGCCCATCGCCGTCGGCTTGCTCCTGCAGGTTGAGGCACTGGGTGGTTTCCAGGCCGGCATCATCGTCTCCGGTATGCTTCTGGCGGTCTTCATGTCCAACACCGGTGGCGCCTGGGACAATGCCAAGAAGCTCATCGAGGATGAGGAGCGCGATCCCGAAGCCAACACCGGCAAGGGTTCGGAGCGGCACAAGGCGGCCGTCGTCGGCGATACGGTGGGCGATCCCCTCAAGGATACCGCCGGCCCGGCGCTCAACCCGATGATCAAGGTGGTGAACCTGGTCAGCCTGATCATCGCTCCCATCATCGTGCAGTATAGCGAGCGCACCATCGGCGTGATTATCGCCTCGGTGGTTCTTGTCGCTATCCTGGGTTGGGCTATCGTGCGGTCGAAGGCTGAGGCTCAGGCTATCGGCGCCCCGACCAAGTCATAATCGGTCCGTATAGCGGTTCGATAAGACAGTAGGAATAGAAAGAGGAGATCGTGAAATCGATCTCCTCTTTTTGATCCCAGGATTAGCTGCCGTTTATATCAATGATCATCTGCTATACCCATGTTATACGTTATGACAAGTTAATTGGTATGGATGTCGATTTTGTCATACAATCAGCCGGATGGATGATGCCATGCGAGACCTGACCTTTGAGGAGGCGCTGCTCCAATTGGAGGAGACGGTGGCCCAGCTTGAATCCGGGAACCTGACCCTGGAAGCATCGTTAAGTCTGTTCGAGCGAGGTCAACGGTTGGCCGCCCATTGCGGGCAGTTGCTGGATAAGGCCCAACTTCGGATTGAACAATTGACCGAAGACGGCGAGATCATCGATCTGACGCCGCCCGCCTGAAACGGCCGCGCATCTCCCGTACCAACCCGATCTGTTTTCAAATCTTGAGGCTGTTTTGTTCAAAAGCATTCGTGAGTCATTGAACCGAACGCGCCAGTCGGTGTTCGGCCAAATCGCCGGCGCCCTGGGCGCGGGTGATATTACCCCGGAGACATGGGAAGACCTGGAGGCTTTGCTGATCCAGGCCGATGTCGGCGTGCCGACGACCATCTATCTGGTAGATACACTGCGCGAGCGCGTGCGTCGCGACGGTCTGTACCGGGCCGATCAGCTGCTGGGAGCACTGCGCAGCGAGCTGCGAGCCTTGCTCGTCGCTCCGCCGCCATTTGAACTGGAAGAGAAACGACTGCTGACAGTCGTGATGGTCGTCGGCGTCAACGGCTCCGGCAAGACCACCACGATCGGCAAGCTGGCCCACCGCTATAAAGAGCAAGGTCACAAGGTCATTCTGGCCGCCGCCGACACGTTTCGCGCCGCGGCCATCGACCAGCTGAACATATGGGGCCAGCGAGCCGACGTGCCGGTTATCGCCGGGCAGCCGGGGGGCGATCCGGCCGCGACTGCTTATGACGGCATTCGCGCCGCCCGCGCCCGTGGCTTCGATCTGTTGTTCATCGACACCGCCGGCCGCCTGCACACCAAATTCAATCTGATGAAGGAATTGGAGAAGGTCCATGGCGTATGCAAGAAGAGCGTCCATGCCGCGCCCCACGAAGTATTGCTGGTGCTTGACGCGCCCACGGGACAGAACGCCCTGACCCAGGCCGCCAAATTCAAGGAATCGGTCCATGTCACCGGCGTCATCCTGACCAAGCTGGACAGCACAGCCAAGGGCGGCATGGTCTTCGCCATCTACCGTGAATTGGGCTTGCCGGTGCGTTTCATCGGTACCGGCGAGCGTATTCAGGATTTGGCCCCCTTCGATGCCGACCAGTTTATCGCCGGTTTGTTCGACGAATCATAGCCGGGCCGGCGCCGCCCCAGGCGTTTGGCCGAGGAAACAAGTACACTCATCATGGAAGAACTAGTCAATCAGCTGACCGAATTAACCCACATCATCGACCTGCTCCGGGGGCGTCTTTGACGTAGCCGCCAAGGAAGCCCGTATCGCCGAACTGGAAGAGAAAATCGCCGACGCGAACTTCTGGAACGATCCCGCCGAATCACAAAAGGTCATGCGTGAGTTGACTCGCTTGCGCGAGCAAGTCGCCGTGTGGCAGCCCGTCAGCCGCTCCCTGAGCGACGCGCTTGAACTGGCCGAACTGGACGACGCTGAATTGCATGATGAGCTTTCGGCCGAGGTCGAGCGCCTGATGGCCGAAGTGCGCCAGCTTGAGTTCCAGACCCTCATGTCGGGCGACTACGACAACGAGGACGCTATCCTGGCCATTCATGCCGGGGCCGGCGGGACTGAAGCTCAGGATTGGGCCCATATGCTGCAGCGCATGTTCCTTCGTTGGGCGGAACAGCATCGCCTGAAGGTCGAGATCATCGATATGAGCGCCGGTGACGAAGCGGGGATCAAGAGCTGCATGATCTCTGTCGCCGGCCCCTATGCCTATGGCTGGCTCAAGTCGGAGCGTGGCGTCCATCGGCTGGTGCGCATCTCGCCCTACGACAGCTCCAGCCGTCGCCATACGTCGTTTGCCAAGGTGGAAGTGTGGCCCGATGTAGCCGAGGATATCGAGATCGAGATCGACGAAAAGGATCTGCGCATCGATCGCTTTCGGGCCAGTGGGGCGGGCGGACAGCACGTGCAAAAGAACGAGACGGCCGTGCGCATCACCCATATCCCAACCGGCGTCGTCGTCTCTTGCCAAAACCAGCGCTCGCTGACGCAGAACACCCAGGTGGCGATGAACATCCTGAAGGCCCAATTGTTTGACCTGGCTCGCCGCAACCAGAACGCCGAGATCGCCGCGCTGAAGGGTGAGGATGTCGATGCGGCCTGGGGCAGCCAGATCCGCTCCTATGTGTTGCAGCCGTACAAGATGATTAAGGATCATCGCACCGATCATGAGGTCGGCAACACCCAGGCGGTGCTCGATGGCCGTCTGGATGATTTCATGGAGTCCTATCTGCGCCAACGGGTTGGCGAGGGCGCCCCCATGGTGATGGCGGCCGGGACCGATGACGAGTAGAAGCTCCGAATCGAACGGAATTCCGATGTTTCAGGACTTGATTTTTCTCCCATTTGTGCGATAATTATAGATCGCATGGCTTACGTTTGAATGAGATTAACAAGCTTGACCTATCGACGGTTGCCGATATAATTGTTTTTATCATTTGTTCAATCGAGACGTAATCAAGAGCGCTGGCGAAAGTCAAGTCGCTCTTTTGCGCGTTTAGCCACTGAGCTTTGGCCTGAATTAAATTAGTGCGGCGCTCTTCACACTTTTCATGAAAAGGATGGGAGCTTAAACGATATTGGGAGGTCATTAGTGGAGACAACCGATTTCCGCTCGCTACGCGTCAGTCTGGCGTCCCCGGAGCAAATTCGCTCCTGGTCCTATGGCGAGGTAACCAAGCCTGAGACCATCAACTATCGCAGATTGCGCCCGGAGAAGGACGGGCTTTTCTGCGAGGCTATTTTCGGTCCCACCCGGGACTGGCAATGTTATTGCGGTAAATACAAGAACGTTCGTTATAAGGGTATCGTTTGCGACAAGTGCGGGGTCGAGATCACTCGTTCCTCCGTGCGGCGCGAGCGCCTCGGCCACATTGAACTGGCTGCGCCCGTGGCCCATGTCTGGTATACCCGGCGCGTGCCCAGCTATATGGGCCTGTTACTCAATATTTCACGCCGTAATCTGGACCGTGTCCTCTACTTCGCCCAATACGTCATCACCAACGTTGATGAAGATGCTCGTCAGCGCGCCCTCAAACGCCTGGGCGAAGAACTCCAGGAAGCCGAGGCTCAGCTTGAGTCGAAGCTCAAGGAACAACTGGAAGAGACGACGGCCGAGGCCTCCGTGCGCCTGTCCGAACTGGAAGCCGCGCGCGACGAACTCATCGCCACCTTTGACGATCGGCTAAGCGCGCGCACCGATGAGCTGGTGCGGGAAGCCAAGAGCATTGAGCAACGCCTGTCCAATCTGAAAGGTTCGGCCGCGACGGAAGACATCATTCTGTCCGGCGAGCTAATCGTCCAGAAGGGCGAGAAAGTCGGCCGCGAGCACACCGTTCAGGTTCAGGAGATCACCAAAGAACTGCTGGAGACCATCCAGAAGACCTTTGAGGATGATCAGAAGCAGGAACTGGCCGAGCTGAACCGCGAGATCGAAGAGCTGCAAGGCGAGATCGGTTATGCTGGTGAGGGCCTGCGCGAACGCATGGACCAGAAGCTCATCAGGCTGCGCCAACAGGCTCAGACCAATCGCGAGCAGCTGGAAGGCCTGTCGCAAATGACCTTCCTCACCGAGAACGAATACCGCGAATTGAAGAGCAAGTTCGGCAATGTATTCCGTTCCGGTATGGGCGCGGAGGCTTTCCATGAGATCCTGCGCAATATGGATCTTGACAAGCTTTCCCGCGATCTGTGGCGGGAAGTTCGCACCAGCCGGTCGAAGCAAGCCGCCAAGCGGGCCACCAAACGGCTCCAGGTTGTCGAAGCCTTGCGCGCCAGCAACAACCGGCCCGAATGGATGATCCTGACCGTATTGCCGGTCATTCCGCCCGACCTGCGGCCGATGGTGCAGTTGGACGGCGGCCGTTTCGCCACCTCCGACCTCAACGACCTCTATCGTCGCGTCATCAACCGCAACAATCGCCTCAAGCGATTGCTGGAGTTGGGCGCGCCGGATGTCATCGTCCGCAATGAAAAGCGTATGCTGCAGGAAGCCGTCGATAGCCTGATCGACAATAGCCAGCGCGGCAAGGCGCTGAGCCGTCGCGGCCGTCGCGAGCTGAAATCCCTGTCCGATATGCTGAAGGGCAAGAAAGGACGCTTCCGCCGCAACCTGCTCGGCAAGCGCGTCGACTACTCCGGCCGTTCGGTCATCGTGGTCGGCCCCAAGCTCAAGATGGGCGAGTGCGGCTTGCCCAAAACGATGGCTCTGGAGCTGTTCCGGCCGTTCGTCATCAGCAAGCTGGTGCAGTACGAGCACGCCAGCAATGTGAAGGGCGCCAAACGATTCATGGAGCGTCAGCCACCCGAGGTTTGGGAAGTTTTGGAGGAAGTCATCCAGGATCGCCCCATTTTGCTGAATCGTGCGCCGACGCTGCACCGCCTGGGTATCCAGGCCTTCATGCCCAAGTTGGGTGAGGGCAAGGCGATCCAGCTGCATCCGCTGGGCTGTGCCGCCTTCAATGCCGACTTCGACGGCGACCAGATGGCCGTTCATGTGCCGCTGTCCGACAAGGCCGTCAATGAGGCCAAGTCGATGATGATGGCGACCCACAACCTGCTGAAGCCATCCGACGGCCAGCCGATCGTCGGCCCGTCGAAGGATATGGTGCTGGGTGTCTATTACATCACCATGATTCGCGACGGCCGCAAGGGCGAAGGCGGCATCTACAGCAGTCTGGAAGAAGTCGAGACAGCCTATGAACTGGGTTATCTGGACATTCACGCCAGGATCAAGGTTCAAACAGCGACCTACTGGAAGGAAGACGGCAATCGCTATGCCGACGGCAAGTCGCGCACGCGCATCATCGATACATCGCCCGGCCGCGTCCTGTTCAACCTGGCTCTGCCCGAGAAAGCGCGCTTCGTTAATCGCTTGTTGGACAAGGGAGGCGTCAATGCCTTAATTAACCGCGTCCATTTGGTGCTTGGCGACGAGGCTACCATCCAGATGGTTGACGCGATCAAGGACGTCGGCTTTCGTTACGCCACCGTGTCCGGCACGACCGTTGCCGTTGCCGACCTGACCATCCCGGAGAAACGGGCCACGATTCTCGATACGGCTCGCAAGCATGTTGACGAGATCGACCGCCAGTTCCGCCGCGGTTTGTTGACCGAGGAAGAGCAGTATCAACGGACGATCGAGCAGTGGAACGACGCCAAGGACCTGGTTGCCGACGCTGTGAAGGAATCGATGGACCCCAATGGCCCACTGGCCATCATGGCTATGTCCGGCGCGGGCAAGGGCGGCTTTGGCCCCATCACCCAGCTGGCGGGCATGCGCGGATTGATGGCTGACCCGCAAGGCCGCATCATCCCGGTTCCCATCCAGTCGAACTTCCGGCAAGGCCTGGAGGCGCTGGAGTACTTCATCTCTACTCACGGCGCGCGAAAGGGTCTGGCCGACACCGCACTGAGAACGGCCGATGCCGGTTACCTGACTCGTCGATTGGTCGACGTAGCCCAGGACATCATCATCATGGAAGAGGACTGCGGCACGAACAAGGGTATTTTTGTTCGCCGCGCGGATAACTTCGGCAAGCAGACATTGTCAGAGCGTCTGATCGGCCGCGTCTCAGCCGACACGATCACCAACCCTGAGACGGGTGAAATCGTCGTCTCCGAGGGCGAGTACTTCGCCGTTGAGAACGCTGAAGCCGTCGATGCCTTGAATGTGAGCGAGGTGTATGTCTACTCGCCCATGACTTGCGAGTTGCGACTGGGTATCTGCCGTAAATGCTACGGCACGGACCTGGCTCGCGGCAAGCCGGTCGACCTGGGCGTCGCGGTCGGCATCGTGGCCGCCCAATCCATCGGTGAGCCGGGCACCCAGCTGACGCTGCGTACCTTCCATACCGGCGGTACGGCCTCGGCCGGCGGTGACATCACACAGGGTTTGCCCCGCGTGGAGGAACTGTTTGAGGCCCGCCAGCGGCCGAAGGGTGAGGCGGTAATGACGGAGATCGAAGGTATCGCCAACTTGCGCGTTATCGACGGAGTTCGCCACGCCTTCATCACCAACGTCAAGCTGCTCGACGATATCTACGAAGTCCCTGAGGGCTGGACGATGCGCGTCGAGAATAACCGGGAAGTCGCCGTAGGCGAGACCCTGGCCGAGAGCGGCGACGAGATCATCTTTGCTCGCCATCCCGGCCGCGTGACGCTGGATGAAAATGGCTTGAAGGTCACTTGGGAAAGCCGCGACGAGCGTGATTATGAGATCGCCGCCGGCGTCCGCTTGCTCATTGGTGACGGTCAGAACGTTCAGGCCGGCGACCAGTTGACCGAAGGTTCGCGCAATCCCCATCGCATCCTGGAGATTCTGGGGCGCGACGCGGTGACGCAATATTTGCTGCGTGAAGTCCAGCAGGTCTACCGTCCGCAGGGTCAGAACATCCATGACAAACACTTCGAGGTCATCATTCGCAAGATGCTCAGCAAGGTGTCCGTCACAGAATCGGGCGATACGGATATGCTGCCCGGTGACCTGGTCGATACGCCGGTCTTCCATGAGAAGAACAACGAAGTGACGGCCGAAGGCGGTCAACCCGCCCAGGCCGAGCCGGTGTTGCTGGGTATCACCAAGGCGTCGCTGAATACCGACAGCTTCCTGTCCGCCAGCTCGTTCCAGCACACGATCAAGGTGCTGGCCGGCGCGGCCATTGCCGGCAAGGAAGACCGTCTGGTCGGCTTGAAGGAAAACGTCATCATCGGCAAGCTGATTCCGGCCGGCACGGGCTTCCGCGTGGAAGAAGACGAGCCGATGGAACTGCCCGATGACTTCTTCATTAACCCCGAGTTGATGGGTGGCGGTCGACTGACCAGCAGCGCGCTGATCGATGATGACACCGACGATGAAATCCTGGCCGCCATCGCCGCCGCGGCCGCCGATGCCTCCCGCCTGGCGCTCGTCGGCGAAGAGGAAGAGGTCGAGGACGAGGAGAGCGATTGGGATGAAGATGAGAGCGCCTGGGAGGACGAGGATGTCGAAGACCTTGACGTCGAGGGCGATGAGGAAGGAGAAGACTGGGAAGAGCCGGGAGACTAGCTCCTCCAGTTTGATCCCATAGATAAAAAAAGACCGGCACAACAGCCGGTCTTTTTTATTGTCATCGCCGTCCCAATCGCGGCGGGATCAGAAGTTTCGCTGCAGCAATATATCGGTTAACTGGTGAAGCGCCGCGGCCGCCGGGCCGCCAGGTTGCGCGGCCGACAGGCTGGTGAGCGCCCCGTTGGAGTAGCGCTCCGCCTCATCCACCGCGTACTGTCGCGCGCCGATCTCATCCAGTGCCTTGACCACGCGATGGACAAACTCGCCCTCACCGTTGTCGTCGTCGTAAAGCTCCCGCAAAGTCTCGCTTTTTGCCAGTCCGTAGAGGATGGGCAAAGTCTTCTTGCGCGTGACGATGTCGGTGGCCACGGACTTGCCGGTGATGTCCTCGTCCCCCCAGATGCCCAGGATGTCGTCCTGAATCTGGAACGCCAGACCCAGATCGCGGCCAAACTTCGCGAAATGACCTACGTGAGTTTCATCTGCCCCGGCCACAAGGGCTCCCAGTTCCGCGCACAGGGACAGCAAGACGGCCGTCTTGCCGGTGATCATGGCCAGGTATTCGCCCACCGTGACGCCGGAGTCGCGCGTCTCGAAGCTCATGTCGGTATATTGGCCGCGCGTCAGATCGACGCACATCTCATCAAAGCGACGCAGCGCGTGCACTACGGTCCCCGCCGGGACGCCTCGGTCGGTGAGCCGGCCTAACGCCAGATGGGCCATGGCGAACATCGCGTCGCCGGTGTTGATGGCCTGCGGTTGCCCCCAGATCGTCCAAAGCGTCGCGCGGCCGCGCCTCGTCGGGCTGTTGTCCTGGATGTCGTCATGGACGAGCGAGAAGTTATGGATGATCTCTATCGCCGCCGCCGCCGGAAGCGCTTGCCGCCAGTCGCCACCGGCCGCCGCGCAGGCCAGCAGGCAGAGGAGCGGGCGAATGCGCTTGCCGCTCTTGATCGTCACCGGGTTGAACCCCGTGTCTGCCCAACCCATGTGGTAATGGATCATGCCGTAGAAAGGATCGGACGCGCCGGTGGTTTGATCGCTCGCCCTCAGGACGGAGCGCATTTCGGCTTCGATGGCGGGCAGATATTCTGCCGCCAGGGTGTTAAATTCCTGGGTCATAGTCATATCCAACATGCTGTCAAATCGGCTTCCCTGTCCTCAGAAGGCGCGATGCAGGGGTGTTTTCGCCAGAGCTTGCAGGTCGCCGGCGGCCGAACAAAACATCGCCACGCGCAACTCGTCGGTGATGACGCCGGCCAGATCGACGACGCCGGCCACGCCGTCGCGATCGGCCACGCGCAGGAACTCACCGGCCAACCCGACCAGCGTTGCGCCCAGAGCGATACATTTGGCCGCCTCGATGCCGTCGCGGATGCCGCCGCTGGCGAAGACGGGCAGGTCGGGCGCGGCTTCCCGGCAGTAGCCGACGGAAACGGCCGTCGGGATGCCCCAATCGATGAACGCTCCGGCGAGGCGGGCATGGCGTGGCGTTGGTGCGCGATACATCTCCACCTGACTCCACGATGTGCCCCCCGCGCCGGCCACGTCGATGGCGGCCACACCGGCATCAGCCAGCTGACGGGCAGCCTCGCGTGAAAATCCCCAACCGACCTCTTTGGCGATGACGGGTACGGGCAGGGCACGACAGACGGCCGCCACCTTGTCCACCAACCCGGCGAAATTGCCGTCGCCTTCAGGTTGAACCGCCTCTTGCAGAACGTTGAAATGCAGGATAAGCGCATCGGCCTCGATCATGTCCACGGCTCGCTGGCACTGGGCCAGACCGTAGCCGTAATTGAGCTGGACCGCCCCCAGATTGGCAAACAGGAGGATGTCGGGCGCGACGTCGCGCACCTGGTAGGTTGGTTCCAGTGACGGGTCTTCGATGCCGGCGCGCATCGAGCCAAGTCCCATGGCCATGCCCACCTCTTGCGCGGCGGCCGCCAGAGTTCGGTTGATCTCTCGCGCCTTGGCCGTGCCGCCCGTCATGGACGAGATGAGCAAGGGGGTTTTGAGTGTTTTCCCAAAGAGCCGTACCGATGTATCTACTCTGGCCAGATCGAGTTCCGGCAACGCCTGGTGCATAAAAAAGTAGTCTTCCAGACCGTTCGTCACTTTCTTGAAGGCGACATCTTCTTCCAGATTGATGCGGATGTGGTCGGCTTTGCGCTGCTCGTGGATATCGACGCCCTCGGGTGAGGGTGTCGAGGTGGATGAGTTTTTCATTGCCGGGGATTATATCACGGCCACCGGATTCGACCGCATATGGCAGGGGGTGTAAAATTGCGTATCTTGATATGAAATCCGGATTGCCCGGCGGCCGACTTCGTTTGGTCCCGAGCGGTGATCATTACCCTGGAGAGACAATGCGTGTATTAATTACCGGAGCCGCCGGCTTCCTCGGTTCTCACTTGTGCGATCGGTTCATTGGTGAAGGCCATACCGTCATCGGCATGGATAATCTGCTGACCGGCAGCATGGATAATCTCGCCCACCTGGCCGGTCATGAGCGGTTCACCTTTATCAAGCATGACGTCAGCCAATATATCTATGTCGCCGGGACACTCGACGCCGTCCTCCATTTTGCGTCTCCCGCCAGCCCCAATGACTATCTGGAGTTCCCCATTCCGACGCTCAAGGTTGGCTCGCTGGGAACGCACAACACCCTGGGATTGGCCAAGCAAAAGAACGCTCGCTATCTGCTGGCCTCGACCTCGGAAGTCTATGGCGATCCGCAGGTGAATCCGCAGCCGGAAAGCTATTGGGGCCACGTCAACCCCATCGGGCCGCGCGGCGTCTATGACGAGGCCAAGCGGTTCGCCGAGGCGATGACGATGGCCTATCACCGGTATCACAATCTGGAGACGCGCATCGTTCGCATCTTCAACACCTATGGCCCGCGCATGCGACTCAACGACGGCCGCGCTGTGCCGAACTTCATCTACCAGGCTCTGACCAACCAGCCCATTACCGTTTACGGCCGCGGCACCCAGACTCGCGCCTATCAGTTTTATACAGACCTGATCGAAGGCATCTATCGGCTGCTCCATTCCGACGAGGCGTTCCCGGTCAATATCGGCAATCCCGACACAGAGATCACCGTTATGGAGCTGGCCGAGATGATCGTCGAGATTTCCGGCAGCAAATCGGAGATCATCTGCATCGAGCCGACGGATGATCGCATCGTCGACGATCCCAAAATGCGACGGCCCGACATCACCCGCGCGCGGGCTATCCTGGGCTGGGAACCGACCGTGCCGGTCACCGAAGGGCTGGAACGCACGATTGAATATTTCCGACAGAAGGCTTGATCTCACCCAAATCCGCAGAGACCCGGTTTGCTGATAAATCGCTCCCGACGACAGCGGCGCTGATCGCCATATCCGTCGTCCTGGCGTGGGCCATCGCTCGCCTGCCGCTGCCGGCGGCTGTGGGCTTGGTCGTCCTTCCGGCCATCCTGCTGCTCACACTGGCCCGGCCGCTGTTCGGTCTGGGTGTGGCGCTCCTCCTGGGGCCGTTTGGCGCGCTGGAGAGCGTCATCCTGGGCAATCCGCTCCTGGATAGCGGGCAGATCGCCCTCATGGTGACGCTGTTGGCCTGGATCGGCGCAGGTCTGGCGCGTCGCCGATTGGCCATCCCCGCGACCACATTCAATCTGCCCTGGCTCCTGTTCTTTTTCATTGCCGCCTTGTCTCTGCTGGACGCCTACGCCATCGCCCCCGGCCTGGCCGAGCTTCTGAAATGGTTGGAGATAGCCCTGCTAGTGTGGCTTATCCTCGACATCGCCGAATGGCCAACATCGAGCTACCCGGCCGTGATGCGCCTGTCACTGGCCATGCTCCTGCTGGCCGGGCTGGTTCAGGCGCTCATCGGCATCTGGCAATTTGGCCTGCGCGGAACCGGCCCGGAGCATTTCATGGTCCTCGGCCGTTCCTTTCGGGCTTACGGAACTTTTGAGCAGCCTAATCCATTCGGCGGGTATATGAATCTGACGGCCATGCCGGCGTTGGGAACAGTCATGGGCTTGCTGGCGGTGTGGCGGGAACGTCGTCGCATTCGCCTGGGGGAGGAAGGCCTTCAAAGCGGCTATTTGCGGCCGTTCTCGTGGTGGCTCATCTACGCCCTTGTCTGTGCGGGGGCGGCTTCTTTGGGGTTGGTCTTGTCGTGGAGCCGTGGGGCGTGGTTGGGGTTTATGGCCGGCGCGGCCGTCCTGGCCCTGTTT
>ERZ795041.376-NODE-376-length-17098-cov-3.918207_pt1 | contig 17098 bp, 16 predicted proteins | sample MGYA00375125_ERZ795041 | MGnify/ENA primary metagenome ERZ795041 (study PRJEB30170, sample SAMN03074214) | activated sludge metagenome | biome: Common Effluent Treatment Plant; feature: Wastewater; material: Activated sludge; isolation source: activated biomass in...
CACCACCGCTTCATCCGCGCGTGCACCGGCACGGCGCGCCTCGCGTTCGGCGGCATCGCGGGCCAGGCGCTGGCCGCGCGCCTCGTAGCGGCTGCGCGCGTGGCCGGCTCTCGCCAGCACACTCGCCCGCGCCAGCGGCACCGCAGCGGTCGCGGCCATCGTGATGCAGTCGACCGGACACGGCGCGATGCACAGTTCGCAGCCCGTGCATTCGGCGGCGATGATCGAATGCATGCGCTTCGACGCGCCGAGGATCGCATCGACCGGACAGGCCTGGATGCACTTCGTGCAGCCGATGCAGGCGGCTTCGTCGATCACCGCGATCGCCGGCGGCGCCTCGACGCCGCAGGTCGGGTCGACCGGCTTCGGCGCACGTTCGAGCAAGGCGGCGAGCGCCGCCGCGCCGGCATCGCCACCCGGCGGGCAACGGTCGATGTCCGCTTCGCCGTTCGCCATCGCCTCGGCATACGGCCGGCACGCCGCATAGCCGCAACGCGTGCATTGCGTCTGCGGCAGCAGGGCGTCGAGGCGGTCGGCGGAAACCGTTCCGGTCGTCATTCGGAACCGGCCTCTTGCGCGCGTCGTCGCCGGCGCGCGAGCGACAAGGTTGCAATCATTCCGAGCAACAGGGCCAGCAAGGGCGGCGTTCCGCGACCGAGTGAATCGAGAGGGACCGGCACGACCGGCGATCCGGTGGGACCCACGATGAACCACGATTGATTGTTGCCGGTATCGCTGTCGAGCAGGGTTCCGCCTGCCAGCGAACTCTGGCTATCAGGCGCCTGGACGTCCATGCCGACCGGTGTCTGGTAGGGCTCGCGCGTGCGGGCGTCGAAGGTGCACTGATGGCGCTGCCCTGGCGCGAGTGCGGGAGTGCCGAACGCATACTCGCCTCCAGTAGCACAGACGGGCGCCCAGACAGGCGGATATCCGCCACATCCACCTGGATGGGTGCTCTCTTCGACGAGGACGGGCACATCGCCGTAGTAGCAGGCGCCGACACCCCAGGGACGGACCGCGACCGGTCCGTGATTCTCGATCGTCAGTTCGAACCTTGCCCGGCCGATTCCCTGTTCATCGATGTGGAAGGTCAGGGTGCGCGTTTGCACCGAGATGTCCGTCAGCGTTCCGATCAAGGTCAATCCGGACCAGTTGGACGGAGTGGCGCCTGCTGTCCAGATGAGGTGCGTGTCGTTGACCGATTCCGCAGGGCGGTGGATGTGCCATTCGCAATCGAGTGTTTCCGCCGGATCGAGCATGGCCGTGACGGATTGGATCGTTCCGGAAACCCCCGGGGTCAGATCGCCGCAACGAACATCGGATGCGGGGCCGAGGGTGTAGGGCCAGTCGCCCAGGTGGTTGAGCAGGTGCCAGTAGCCGGTCAGGCTGGCGGCACCGGTTGCATCGCCGATGTTGCGGATCCGCAGTGCGTGGGCGATGGACTGCCCGGGTGCCACGAGCAGTCGGGTGGGGGTCAACAGCTCGAGTTCGAACGCGGGTTGTGCGATGGCGGGCGCTCCGGCGAAGGCGAGCACGAGCGTCGTCGTCAGCGATTGGCCGAGGAAGTTCGTCGTGGCCGATCGTGTCCGCATGACGTGCTCCTGTCCGGATTGCCTGCCCGCGTTGGACGGATGGCTTCCTATCGCACCGTCGCGCCCGGCACCGCGCCTTCGTCGACATCGAGCAGGCGGAGATCGTCGCCGCCGTTGCCGGCCGAAAGGATCATGCCTTCGGAGAGGCCGAAGCGCATCTTGCGCGGGGCGAGGTTGGCGATGAAGACGACGTGGCGACCGACGAGCTTGTCCGGCTCGGCATAGGCCGCGCGGATGCCGGAGAAGATCTGCCGCTCGCCGAGTTCGCCGGCGTCGAGGCGGAAACGCAGCAGCTTGTCCGAGCCGTCGACGAAGGCACATTCGAGCACCTTGCCGATGCGCAGGTCGAGGCGGCTGAAGTCGTCGATCGAGATGGTCGTGGCTGCAGCTGCGTCGGAGGCAGCAGGCGGTGTCGCCTTCGCAGGCACGGGGGCGGTGACGGAAGCGGTGGCCGGCGCGGACTTGCCGGCATCGTTGCCGAGCGATTCCTTCGAGGCCTCGACCATCGCCGCGAGCTGCTTCGGATCGACGCGCGTGGCGAGCGCCTCGTAGGGGCGCACGACGTGGTCGCCGAGATGCTCGCTGATGTCGTCGAAGCTGCGGAATCCGCCATCGAGGGCGAGGAAGTGTTCGGCTCTGGCCACCGTCGCCGGCAGGATCGGCTTGAGTGCGCAGGTGAGCGCGCGGAACAGGTTGATGCCGGTGCTCAGGACGACGTGCAGTTCAGCGCGGCGCGCGGGGTCTTTCGCCATGGCCCACGGTGCGGCTTCGGCAATGAAGGCGTTGGCGCGGTCGGCCACGGCCATGATCGCGCTGGTCGCCTTGTTGAAGTCGTCGCTGGCGTAGTGCCCGACCGCGGTGGTCAGGTCGCGGGTGGCCGCGGCGAGCACTTCCGCCGCGGGCGCCACCGACGCCTGCGCGGAGGATGCGGCCAGACGGTTGTCGAAATGCGTCTCGAGCAGCTTCGCGCAGCGGCTGGCGATGTTGACGAACTTGCCGACGAGGTCGGAATTCACGCGCTGGGCGAAGTCGGCGAGGTTGAGGTCGAGGTCGACCACGCCGCCCGAGGATTTCGTCGCGAAGAAGTAGCGCAGATGGTCGGGGTCGAGGCCGGCGTCGAGATAGGTGCGCGCCTGGATGAAGGTGCCGCGCGACTTCGACATCTTCTCGCCGTTCACCGTCAGATAACCGTTGACGTGCAGGGCGGTCGGCACGCGCAGGCCGGCGCCGTGCAGCATGGCCGGCCAGAACAGGCCGTGGAAATTGACGATGTCCTTGCCGATGAAGTGGTGCATCTCGGCGCTGCTGCCGGCGCCGAGGAATTCATCGAACGACAGGTCTTCGCGCGCGCACAGCGCCTTGAAGCTCGCCAGATAGCCGAGCGGTGCGTCGAGCCAGACGTAGAAATACTTGCCGGGCGCATCGGGAATGGCGAAGCCGAAGTACGGCGCGTCGCGCGAGATGTCCCAGTCGCGCAGGCCGCCTTCGGCGTCGAGCCATTCGCGCAGCTTGGCGATGACGCCGGAATGGGCGACCGCGCGGCCACCGGTGAGGGTGCCGGCGAACCAATCGCGCAGCAGGCTCTCGTATTTTCCGACCTGGAAGAAGTGGTGCTCGGAGTCGCGCAGTTCCGGGACTGCGCCCGAGACGACCGAGCGCGGGTTCTTCAGCTCGGTCGGTGCATAGGTCGCGCCGCAGTTCTCGCAGTTGTCGCCGTACTGTTCCGGCGTGCCGCATTTCGGGCACTCGCCCTTGATGTAGCGGTCCGGCAGGAACATCTGCCGGGCCGGGTCGTACAGCTGCCGGATCGACCGCGTGGCGATGGCGCCGGCATCGCGCAGGGCGAGGTAGACACGCTCGGCCAGTTCGCGGTTCTCCGCCGAGTGGGTCGAGTGGTAGTGGTCGAAGGCGACGCCGAAATCGGCGAAGTCGCGCTCGTGCGAAGCCTGCACCGGGGCGATGAAGGCCTCCGGCGTGAGCCCGGCCTTTTCCGCGGCAAGCATGATCGGGGTGCCGTGGGCATCGTCGGCACAGACGAAATGCACGACATCGCCGGCCATGCGGCGCGCGCGCACCCAGATGTCGCCCTGGATGTAACCGACCAGATGGCCGATGTGGAGCGGCCCGTTGGCATAGGGCAGGGCCGTGGTGACGAGGAGTTTCCTCGGGGAACTCATGATGTCCGGCGATCCGCAGCAGGGTGCCGCGGATTATGGCATGCACGCGCCGGCACCACCGGTGCGTGCATGCCCGGAAGCGGACTTCAGAAGTCGGTGCAGCCGTATTTGGCGAGCGTCTTCACGCCGAGCGCACGCACGCGCTTGCAGCTCTGCTCGATGCGGCTTTCATTGCCGCCGTCCTTGATCGAGGCGGTGATGAGGCGGACCGATTCCTTCAGCTGGCCGCCGATGGCGAGGCGGTCGTCGGGCCCCATGCGCGTGTTGATGCACTGGCGCGCCTTTTCGAGGTAGTCGTCGCAGGCGGTGTACCCGGTCGCCTCGAACGGCGGCAACTGCTCGTCGAGTGGTGGCGGCACGGCACCGGCATCGGCAACGACCGGCGCTTCGCTGACCGTGGTCGCGGGTGGCGGCGGAGGTGGTGCGGCCGGCGTCGCGGTTGGCGTGACGGCAGGCGTCCCGGCCGACGGCAGGCCCGAAGGCTGCTCGCGACTGCAGGCGGCAACGACGACCGCGGCAAGCAGCGGCAGGAGGAGGCGGCAAACGCGCATGGGCTGATCCTTGGGTTGTCCGGAGCGGAGCTGCGGCGTTGGACCGCAGCATGGGCGGCAGGTTCCTGGTCGAGCGAGAATCGGGAATCGGGAGCGGGTCAAGCAGGCCAACGACGCCCCGTTCCCGGCTCCAAGGCATACTACGCAAAGTCCATTCCCGTCGACGACTCCGCAATGACCGATATCACCGAAGCACGCGCACGCGCGATCCTTGCCACGATCGAAGATCCGCATGCCGGGCGCAATCTGGTCGATTCGGGGGCGCTGCGCGGCGTCGGTGTCGCCGGACGCGACGTGTCCGTCGACATCCAGCTCGGCTATCCGGCGCTGTCGTGGCAGGGCACGCTGGCCGGCATGGTCAAGCAGGCGCTCGAGGCCGATGCGGACATCGGGCATGCCGCGGTCAGCGTTTCCTGCCGGGTCGGCGCGCATCGCGTGCAGGAAGGGCTGGCGCCGCTGGACGGCGTGCGCAACATCATCGTGGTCGCTTCCGGCAAGGGCGGTGTCGGCAAGTCGACGCTCAGTGCCAATCTTGCGCTCGCCCTGCGCGCCGAAGGCGCCAGCGTCGGCGTGCTCGATGCCGACATCTACGGGCCGAGCCAGCCGCGCATGCTCGGCCTGTCCGGCAAGCCCGACAGCAGCGACGGCCGGCGCATCGAACCGAAGGTCAACCATGGCGTGCAGGCGATGTCGATCGGCTTCCTGATCGAGGAGGACACGCCGATGATCTGGCGCGGGCCGATGGTCACCCAGGCACTGCAGCAGCTGCTCGGCGACACCGCCTGGAACGACCTCGACTACCTCGTCATCGACCTGCCGCCCGGCACCGGCGACATCCAGCTGACCCTGTGCCAGCGCGTGCCGGTGGCCGGCGCGGTGATCGTCACCACGCCGCAGGACATCGCCCTGCTGGATGCGCGCAAGGCGCTGAAGATGTTCGAGAAGGTCAACGTGCCGGTGCTCGGCATCGTCGAGAACATGGCGACCCACGTGTGCACGAACTGCGGCCACGAGGAAGCGGTGTTCGGTGACGGTGGCGGCGCGCGCATGGCGGAGCAGTATGGCGTGCCCCTGCTCGGCAGCCTGCCGCTCGACATCCGCATCCGCGAGCAGGCCGACGGCGGCACGCCGACGGTGGCGGCGATGCCGGATTCCGACCTCGCCGCGCGCTACCGCGAGATTGCCCGCAACGCGGCCGGGAGGCTGTCGGTGCGCGCGCGCAACAAGTCGATCCAGTTCCCCAAGATCGTCATCCAGAACACGTGAGAAAGCGGTTCCAGCGCTTCCGCCTGGCGGCCGATCTGGTCGTCGCGCTGCTGGCCGCGCCCGCGCTCGCCGACGCAGGCGTTGCCGAGGTGCTCGCGGCCGCCCACGCCCAGGTCGGCACGACCCTGATCTACGATCCCTCGTACCAGCGCCTTGCCTTCCCCGGCGGCGACGTACCGGCCGAACGCGGCGTCTGCGCCGACGTCGTCGTGCGCGCCTGGCGCGCGATCGGCATCGACCTGCAGCACGAGGTCAACCGCGACATGCGCGCGCACTTCGCCGCCTATCCGCGCAACTGGGGCCTCCGCCGGCCGGATCCGAACATCGACCACCGGCGCGTGCCGAACCTCGAGACCTTCCTGCGCCGCCACGCCCGCGTGATCGCCGCCGGCTCCGATCCGGCCGCCTACCGGCCCGGCGACCTGGTCAGCTGGCGCCTCGCGCGCGGCGAGCCGCACATCGGCATCGTCTCCGACCGCCGCAGCAGCGACGGCCTGCGTCCGCTCGTCGTCCACAACGTCGGCGCCGGCACCCGCGTCGAGGACGTGCTGTTGCGCTGGCCTCCGGTCGGCCACTTCCGGTATTTTCCCGGGCCCGCAGCGGTCGACGCCGCCGCTGGCCGCGATCGGCCACTGCCATCGCCATGACCGCGCGGTCGCGTGCCGATGCCGCGGCGAGCCTTGCCGTGCGGTTGTCTTCCGTCGTCCGGCCTCTTAGCCTTCCGTCCACTTTCCGCCGAGCCCCCGCCGCATGAGCATCAAGTCCGACCACTGGATCCGCCGCATGGCCGAGCAGCAGCGCATGATCGAGCCGTTCGAGCCCGGCCAGGTCAAGCTCGACGCCGCCGGTGCTCGCCTGATTTCCTACGGCACCTCGAGCTACGGCTACGACGTGCGCTGTGCGGACGAGTTCAAGATCTTCACCAACATCAACTCGACGATCGTCGATCCGAAGCACTTCGAATCCGGCAATTTCGTCGATTTCCGCGGCGACGTCTGCATCATCCCGCCGAACTCCTTTGCGCTGGCGCGCACCGTCGAATACTTCCGCATCCCGCGCACGGTGCTGACGGTGTGCCTCGGCAAGTCGACCTATGCGCGCTGCGGCATCATCGTCAACGTGACCCCGCTCGAACCGGAATGGGAAGGCCACGTCACCCTCGAGTTCTCCAACACCACCCCGCTGCCGGCCCGCATCTATGCCAACGAGGGCGTCGCCCAGATGCTGTTCTTCGAATCCGACGAGGAATGCGCGACCAGCTACAAGGACCGTGGCGGCAAGTACATGGGCCAGCAGGGCGTGACCCTGCCGCGCACCTGAGGTGGTAGGCTTGCCGGCCTGATCAACCCGCGGAGCCCCCGTCGATGCACCCGAACCTCGTACGCGCCTGCCTGCGCCTGCTCGTGCCCTCGTTGCTGCTGTTCCTCGCGGCCTGCGGCGGCGGCAAGGCCAGGCCCGATGTGGCGAATGCGACTGACGTGCCGATGTCGTTCGATGTCGTCGTGTACGCGCAGAAGGACGGCCAGTTCGACTACAACGAGGCTCCGCTGACCTACCAGGATCTGCGCAGCGCGCTGAACTACCGCAAGGAAGTCGGCGAGCCGATGGCGACCCTGCTGCTCAAGCGCAGCGAGAAGCAGTCGGTCAAGGACGCGCATGTCGTTGCGGTGGCGCGCATCTCGGTCGACCTCGGCTTCCGCGCCTGGGTCGAGGAGAAGGGTGACATCAGCGAGATCCGCACCACCACCAAGGGCGAATGACGGAGACCACCATGAACAGCCTTTTCCGCGGCACGAAGTTCCAGGTTCTCGCCCTGCTGGCAGGGGTGCTGATGGCCGCTGCGGCGTCCGCGGCCGACATCCGGAAGGGTCGCGCGATCGTCGTGCCGGCCGCCGAGGATCGCTATTCGATCGACGGCGTCACCTTCGGCAAGGCGGAACTTTTCGGCTACATCAGCGACCTCAAGGAAACGAGGAAGATCACCGGCATCGTGCTGCACGTGAAGAAGGGCAAGCCGGAGGCGAGCGACGAGCAGAAGCGCGCCATCGGCAGCATCGCCAACACGCTGCAGCTCGAATCGTTCCTGCAGGAAGGCAAGGACCTCGTGCCGATCGTCCACCAGCCATAGGCGGTTCGCGCGCCGCCCGCGTGCGGCGCCTGCGCGGATCCCCTGCCTGACCGATGACTTCACGAAGAATCCGCTTTTCCCTGATCGTCGCCTGCCTCGCCCTGCCGCTGTCGGTGTCCGCGGCGAATCCGTTCGTCGAGTGGAAGGATCGCCTGTTCGGTTCGCGCAGCGGCAAGCCGGACGTGCGCGATGCGCCCGAAGAAGGCGTCGTCGTGCTCGGCGTCGAGCGTCCGGAACGGCTGCACATCGACCGTCGTGCGCCGGAGCGGGATTTCCCGCTCGGCCGCAGCCGCTATCGCGAGGTCGAACTGGCGCGCGAGTTCGAGCATGTTGCCGTGCGCGTGCAGGTGATCGCCCGCGGCAGTGACGAGCGGCGCGGCAATACTGTCTACAAGCCGGTGTTCTACCTGCTCAACGAGGACGGCAGCGTGCGCGACAGCCGGCCGGCCGATCCGCTCCACCTCGACATCCGTCCGTTCAAGCCGACCCGTCTGCTGAGCTGCGTCCTGCTCGAGGACGTGCAGCGTTTCGCCGTGGCGACGACGCCGGCGGCGATCGGCAAGAGTTACGAGTCGAAGGCGCGCGACAAGGTCAAGGCGCCGACGCGCGGCAACTTCCACTATTCGACCGAGGCGGTGAAGGTGCGCCTGCCGTATGCCGAAACCGGCGAACTGATCCTCGAACTGGTCGTGCAGGACGAGCCCGACACCGGCTGCTGAATGCCTGCGGCGCGGGCTCAGTGGGTCGGGCCGGCGCCGATCGCCAGATCGCGCGAGGTCGCCAGCGCGCAGGCGATCGCGGCCTGCACGCCGGCGGTCATCGTGGCGAGGTCCATGCTGGCCTGCATGGACTGGTCGAGCACCTGTGCCGGCAGCCACGGCAGATGCAGGAAACCGGCCCGGAACGTCCGCCCGCGGCTTTCGCGCAGATGGCACAAGGCATAGAACACCTGGTTGCAGACGAAGCTGCCGGCGCTCAGTGACAGCTCGGCCGGGGCGCCCGCGGCACGCATCGCCTCGCGCATCGCCTTCAGCGGAAGGTCGCTGAAATAGGCATCCGGCGCGCCGGCCACGACGGCGGCATCGACCGGCTGCACGCCGGCATTGTCGGCGATGCGGGTATCGGCGAGGTTGAGGGCCACGCGCTCGAGGGTCAGTGCGGCGCGGCCGCCGGCCTGGCCGGTGGCGAGCACGAGCACCGGCTGGTGGCGTTCGACGAGGTCGGCGAGGGCCGCGGGGGCATCGGCAAAGACGACCGGCAGCACCGCACCGACCAGGTCATGGCCGGCGATGCGCGTGCCATCGAGCAGGCGTGCGATTTCGGCCGAGGGATTGAGTGCCTGGCCGGCGAACGGTTCGAAGCCGGTCAGCAGCACGCAGGCCATCAGCGGAACACCACGGTGGCCAGCAGGACGATGTTGACCGCCATCAGGGCGAGCGCGGTGAGCACCTGGGCGCGGATCACCCCGTAGGGATCGCGCAGTTCGAGCAGCACGGCCGGCACGATGTTGAAGTTCGCCGCCATCGGCGTCAGCAGGGTGCCGCAGTAGCCGGTCAGCATGCCGATTGCGCCGAGCGAGGCCGGATCGGCGCCGTGGCCAGCGACCAGCAGCGGCAGGCCGATGGCGGCCATCATCACCGGGAACGCGGCGAAGGCGTTGCCCATGATCATCGTGAACACGACCATGCCGGCGGCGAAGGCGATCACGCAGGCGAGGCGGTTGTCGACCGGGATCAGTGCGTCGATCAGCGGGGCGATCGCGCTGCCGACGCCGCTTGCCGCGAACACGCCGCCGAGGGTGGCCAGCAGCATCGGCAGCAGGATCGCCCAGCCGAGCGAATCGAGCAGGCGGCGGCCTTCGTGGACGGCGGCGCCGACTCCGGCGCGGGTCACCCGCATCGCCGCGGCGAGCGCCAGCACGCTGGCCAGGCCGAGCGCGATCAGGCTCTGTGCGCGGCTCTCGAACAGGTGCATGCCGTGGGAGGCGAAGGCACGGCTGGCGAAGTAGAGCAGGGCGGTCAGCAGCGGAATCGCCAGCGCCGGCACGAACAGGCGTGCGCCGAAGCGGCGGGCGTCGGCTTCGCGCCGCTGCGCGGCCGCGGCTTCGTCGACCGGCGCCTTCAGCGGATTCAGCGTGGCCAGCAGGCCGAGGACGATGACGCCGAGCCCCATCAGCTGGGCCGGCCAGCCGCGCCCGGCCGCGTGTGCGGCGAGGATTGCCTCGCCGAACACGAACGGTGCGGCGAGTACCAGCCAGAACGCCGCCATCGACCAGCGTCGAGCGCGCAGGTTGAGGAAGGCGCTGGCGAGCAGGAAGGCGGCGACCAGCCAGTACAGGTGCTCAAGCCGGAACATCGGGAACTCCGCTGCGGCGACGGGTCAGGACGCGCCGGGCGAGGCGGATGCGCACGGCATGGATGAGGAAGGCGGCGATCGCGGTCGGCAGCGCCCACAGCGCGATCGACAGCGGTTCGAGCTCGATGCCGTGGCCGGCGTAGAAGCCCTGGATCAGCAGCACCGCGCCGAAGGCGATGAACACGTCCTCGCCGAAGAACAGGCCGACGTTGTCGGTCGCGGCCGCCTGCGCACGCACGCGTTCGCGCTGGTCGTCGTCGAGCGTGCCGAGTTCGCGTTCGGCGGCCGCCTCGGCCATCGGCGCGACCAGCGGACGCACGGTCTGCGCATGGCCGGCGACGTGGGTCAGGCCGAACATGCTGAGCAGCTGGCGCAGGGCGAGATAGCTGGTCAGGAAGCGGGCGAAGGTCAGGCTGCGCAGGTTGCCGATCCAGGCGCGCGCACGTTCGCGCAGGCCGTGGCGCTCGAGCACGCCGATCACCGGCAGGGTCAGCACGAACACGAGCAGCATGCGGTTGTCGACGAAGGCCTTGCCGAGCGTGGCGAGCAGGGTCGGCGCGTCCATGCCGGCGGCGATGCCGCTGGCCAGGCCGGCGACGACCACGACCAGCACGGGGTTGCGGCGCAGGGCGAAACCGGCAACGACGACGGCGACGCCGATCAGCGGCCAGTAGTTGATCGCGTCGGGCATCGGCGGCTTCCGCGGCGGGGCGGGGCATCGTAATGGCAGCCACGTGCCTGTGTCATGCTGGTTGCTTCCCCGGACTCCCGCGCGACGTCGCGCCGATAGTCATCCTGCCCATCGGCACATGCGGCCGCGGGTGCGTGCGCGGCGAGAATCGGGGCCTGTACGACCGGTATGAATGGAGGAGGCGGCGATGCTGGCGGTGAGGAATCTCGACAAGACCTATCCGAACGGGGTGCGGGCGCTCAACCAGGTATCGCTCGACGTGCCGCGCGGCATGTTCGGCCTGCTCGGTCCGAACGGCGCCGGCAAGTCGTCGCTGATGCGCACCCTGGCGACCCTGCAGGAAGCCGATTCCGGCAGCGTGACCCTGGAGACGCCGGACGGCCCCCTCGACGTGCTGAAGGACAAGGAAGCCGTGCGTCGCCAGCTCGGTTACCTGCCGCAGGACTTCGGCGTCTACCCGAAGGTCAGCGCGCTCGACCTGCTCGAGCATTTCGCCGTGCTGAAGGGCCTGACCGGGCGCGCGCAGCGCCGCGAGATCGTCGACGGGCTGCTCAACCAGGTCAACCTGTGGGATGTGCGCAAGCGCAAGCTCGGCACGTTTTCCGGCGGCATGCGCCAGCGCTTCGGCATTGCCCAGGCCCTGCTCGGCAATCCGCGTCTGGTCATCGTCGACGAACCGACCGCAGGCCTCGATCCGGAGGAGCGCAACCGCTTCCTCAACCTGCTCGCCGAGATCGGCGAGTCGGTGGTGGTGATCCTGTCCACCCACATCGTCGAGGACGTCACCGACCTCTGCCAGACGATGGCGATCATGAACAAGGGCCAGGTGCTGCTGGGCGGCCGCCCGGCCGATGCGATCGCCGGCCTCGCCGACCACGTCTGGCGCAAGCAGGTCGCCAAGGCCGCCCTGGCAGACTACGAGGCGAACCATGCGGTGCTGTCGACGCGCCTCGTCGCCGGCCATCCGGTGATCCACGTGTTCAGTGCCGGGCAGCCGGAGGAGGGTTTCGAGCGCATCGCGCCCGACCTCGAGGACGTCTATTTCCAGCGCCTGCGCATGCAGCGCCAGAACGCCAGCGCCGCCTGAGGGCCTGGTGATGACCTTCGAATTCTTCCGCTTCGAACTGCGCGAGCAGTTGCGTTCGCCGCTGCTGTGGCTGCTGGCCGGCCTGTTCGCCCTGCTCGGGTTCGGCGCCGCCGCCAGCGATGCCGTGCAGATCGGCGGCGGCATCGGCAACGTGCACCGCAATGCGCCGATCGTGATCGCGCAGTTCCTCAGCGTGTTCACCATGCTCGGCATGCTGATCGTGCCGGTGTTCATCAGCGGCGCACTGCTGCGCGACTTCGAGCTCGGGACCGCCGAACTGATCTTCGCCAGCCCGGTGCGCAAGCGCGACTACCTGCTCGGCCGGCTGGCGGCAGCCCTGCTCGCGAGTGTGGTTGCCTTCATCGTCATTGCGTTCGGCCTGTTCATCGCCCAGTTCATGCCGTGGATCGAGCCGCAGCGTCTCGGCCCGGTGTCGCTGACGCCCTACCTGTGGTCGTTCGCGGTGATGGTGTTGCCGAACCTGCTGTTCACCACCGCCCTGCTTGCCGTGCTGGCGGTGACGACGCGATCGATCCTCTGGGTCTACATCGGCGTGCTCGCCTTCTTCGTGCTGTACTTCGTCAGCGCGACCCTGCTGCGCGACATCGACAACGTCTGGATCGCCACCCTGATCGAGCCGCTCGGCATCCGCGCGATGGGGCGTACCGTGCGCTACTGGTCGGCCGAGGAACGCAACACCGGGCTGCCGGCGATCGGCGGCTACATCATCGCCAACCGCGCGCTGTGGGTGGCGGTGTCGCTGGCGATGCTGGCGGCGGCGTTCGCCCTGTTCCGCACGCAGCGCGCGGGTACCGGCAAGGCCCGGGCCGGCAGGCGCGCCGGTGCCCAGGCACCGGCTGCCACCACGGCGCGCCCCGCGCCCCCGCCCCGGGTGTAGGCGGAGTTAGCAGGCGGCACGCCAAAGGCCCAGATACTGCGCCAGTGGCGGTTCGACACGGCCGGTGTTTTCCGCAGCGTGCCGTTCCTCGTCATGCTCGCGTTCGGCATGACGAACTTCGTTCCTGCCGCACTGTTCGTCGAATCGATGTACGGCACGCGGGTGTGGCCGGTCACCTCGCAGATGCTCGAGACGCTGCAGAACACGTCGAGCCTCTTCCTCGTCATCGTCGCCCTGTTCTACGCCGGCGAACTGGTGTGGAAGGAACGCTCCGCGCGCATCGCCGAGGTCACGGACGCCATGCCGGTGCCGGACTGGGTGCCGCTGGTGGCCAAGCTGGCGACCCTGGTCACCGTCATCTTCACCTACTTCGCCGTCGGCGCCGTGTTCGCGATCCTGATCCAGCTGGCGAGGGGTTACAGCGCGGTGGAGCCGCTGCTGTACGTGAAGACGATCGTGCTGAGCGCGATCCCGATCATCCTCATGGGCGGCATGGCGCTGGTGCTGCAGGTGCTGACCAACAACAAGTTTGCCGGTTACGCCCTGCTGGTGCTGCTGCTGATCGGCCAGTTCGTGCTCGGCATGCTCGACATCACCAACAACCTGCTCGTGTTCGGCAACTGGCCGAACGCGCCGTACTCGGACATGAACGGCTACGGCCACTTCCTCGGCGGCCAGCTCTGGTTCCAGGGTTACTGGGGCCTGTTGCTGCTGGCCCTGCTGCTGATCTGCGCGGGGTTGTGGGTGAGGGGGGTCGACAACGGGCGCCGCCAGCGCCTCGGCAGGTTGCAGCAGCGCCTGCGCGGACCGCTCGGCGCGGCGGTCGCGTCGGTTGTGGTCGCGTTCCTCGCGGTCGGCGGCTACCTGTACTGGAACACCCACGTGCTGAACACGTTCCGCTCGCCCGATGACGAGCTCGACCTGCGCGCGCGCTACGAGCGCGAGTACCGCCAGTACGAGAACACGCCGCAGCCGCGCATCGTTGCCGTCGAGGTCGATGTCGATCTGCGTCCGGAGCGCCAGTCGATGACGGCGGACGTGCACTACACGGTGAAGAACGTGCACGCCGAGGCGATCGACGAGGTGTTCGTCGCCATGGTCGACGACAAGGCCCTCGTCGAGGTCGATCTCGGCGGCGCCGCGCTCGGCCATCACGACGAGGACGCCGGCTGGCGGACCTATCGCCTCGAGCGTCCGCTCGCGCCGGGCGAGCAGCGCGGGTTCCGCTTCCGCGTCGACTACCACTCGAACGGCATCAGCAACGGTCAGGCGCAGACGACCTTCGTGGACAACGGCAGCTTTTTCAACAGCAGCCTGTTCCCGGGCTTCGGCTACGAAGCGCGCTTCGAGATCGACGATCGCAACGAGCGCCGCAAGCGCGATCTCGGCGAGCCGCGGCGCATGCCGAAGCTCGAGGACGAGGCGGCCCGCGCCAACACCTACCTCGGCGACGATGCCGACTGGATCGACTTCGCGGCCACCGTGTGCACGGCGCCGGACCAGACCGCGCTGGCGCCCGGTTACCTGCAGCGCGAGTTCGAGCGGGACGGACGGCGCTGTTTCGAGTACCGCATGGACCGGCCGATGCTGGCCTTCTATGCCTTCCTGTCGGCGCGCTGGGACGTGCGCAAGGGCAGCTACGGCGAGGTGCCGATCGAGATTTATTTCGATCCGAAGCACCCGTTCAACGTCGAGCGCATGATCGAGGCGTCGCAGAAATCGCTGGCGTACTTCGAGGCGAACTTCTCGCCGTACCAGCACAAGCAGCTGCGCATCATCGAGTTCCCGCGCTATGCGGCCTTTGCCCAGGCGTTCGCCAACACGGTGCCGTACTCGGAATCGATCGGCTTCATCGCCGATCTGCGCGACGAGGAAGCGATCGACTACGTGTTCTATGTCACCGCCCACGAAGTCGCCCACCAGTGGTGGGCGCATCAGGTCATCGGCGCCAACGTGCAGGGCGCGACGATGCTTTCGGAGTCGCTGGCGCAATATTCGGCATTGATGGTGATGGAGAAGGAATACGGACGCACGCACATGCGCCAGTTCCTCAAGTACGAACTCGACCGCTACCTCGGTGGTCGCGGCGGCGAGATCGTCGAGGAGTTGCCGCTCTACCGCAACGAGAACCAGGCCTACATCCACTACCGCAAGGGTTCGCTGGTGTTCTACCGCCTGCGCGAGGAGATCGGCGAGGAGGCGCTGAACCGCGCGTTGGCGAAGTTCATCGCCGCCAAGGCCTACCAGCAGGCGCCGTTCACGACCTCGCTCGAGCTGCTCGACTTCATCCGCGCCGAGGCCACGCCCGAACAGCAGGGCCTCATCACCGACCTGTTCGAGAAGATCAGCTTCTACGACAACCGTGTCGAGTCGGCCAGCGCACGCAAGCTCGAGAACGGCCGCCATGCGGTCACCCTCAAGCTGCATGCCGCCAAGCGTCACGCCGACGGCACCGGCAAGGAGACTGCGGGGACGCTCGACGACTGGATCGAGGTCGGCGTGTTCGCCGCCGGCGCCTCCGGCAAGGAGCGGGACGAAACGGTGCTCTACCTCGAGCGCCATCACATCACGACGGAAGATCCCGAGATCACCGTCGAAGTCGACGGCGTGCCGACCGATGCCGGTTTCGATCCGTACAACAAGCTGATCGACCGCGTGTCGCAGGACAACCGCAGGAAGGTCAGCCTGCAGTAGCGCCCGCTTGCCGTGGTGCGCGCACGTCGACGCCGGCATCGAACAGTCCCGCGCGCAGGCGGCGGGCGAATTCGCCGGCGTCGGCGCGGTCGCCGTGCACGCACAGCGTGTCGGCGCGGATGCGCACGGTTTCGCCGCTGCGTGCGACGGCCTCGCCGCGGGTGGCGATGGCGACGGCCTGGACCACCGCGCGCTCGATGTCGTCGATGACGGCACCGGTTTCGCCGCGCGGTGACAGGCGACCGTCGGCTTCGTAGGCACGATCGGCGAAGGCCTCGTGGGCGACGCGCAGGCCGAGTCGTGCGCCGGCTGCCGGCAGTGCGCTGCCGGCGAGTCCGACCAGCACCAGCGAGGCGTCGACGTCGGTGACCGCCTGCGCGATCGCCGCGGCCAGCACGGGATCGCGGGCGGCCATGTTGTAGAGCGCGCCGTGCGGCTTGACGTGGGCCAGGCGTGCGCCGGCCGCGTGCGCAAGCGCGGCCAGCGCGCCGACCTGGTAGACGACGAGGGCATACGCGTCATGCGGGCTGATGTCCGTCTCGCGGCGGCCGAAGCCGGCACGGTCTGCCAGCGAGGGATGCGCGCCGATGGCGACGCCGTGGCGCAGCGCGGCAGCGACCGTGCGCTGCATCGTCGTCGGATCGCCGGCATGAAAGCCGCAGGCGATGTTCGCCGAGGTCACGTGCTCGAGCACGGCGTCGTCGGAGTCGACCGGCAGGTGGTCGCAGGCTTCGCCGATGTCGCTGTTGAGGTCGATCCTCGTCATCGCAGGCGCTCGCGCAGGGCAGTCAGCAAACGGTCGAGTTCGTGGCGCTGCCGGCGGGCGGCGGCGACCGCTTCGTCGAGCGTGCTCTCGACGAAGCGCACGCCATCGCCGGGGCGACGCTGGCCGAGCCGGGCGAGGTCGGCGCCGGCAAGCTGGCCGATCCGTGGATAGCCGCCGGTGGTCGGCCGTTCCGCCATCAGCATGATCGGCTGGCCGGAGGGAGGCAACTGCAGGCTGCCGTCGGCAACCGCTTCGGAAACCGCTTCGAACGGTCGCTCGAGTCGCAACGGCACGCCTTCGAGGCGAATGCCGACGCGGTTGGAATCGCGGCCGATGACGAAGCGTGCGCCGAACAGGGCCGCGCGCGATGGGCCGTCGAGCGCGGCGAAATGACGGCCGCGGACGAGGCGCAGCGGCCGCTCGTCGGCGGCGTCGAACCACGGGCGTGGATCGACGCTGAATCGGATCGTCGGCGAGGCGGTGACGGCGGGCGTGGCGGTGCCGAAGCCGAATCGGTCGCCGCTGGCGAGCGCGCGCGGGCCGAGGCCGGCATTGAGATCGGCGCTGGCACTGCCGAGCACGGGCGACACGGCCAGGCCGCCGCGCACGGCCAGGCAGGCCCGCGCGCCGCGCAGGAAGCGCGAGCAATCGAGGGTCTGGCCGGCGGCGACATCGATCCGGCACCAGCCGGCCACGGCCTCGCCGTCGAGGCGGGCGGCGACTTCGGCGCCGCACAGGGCGATGCTGGTGGCGTGCTCGAACTTCAGCACGGCGCCGACCAGGGTCATCTCGAGTGCGGGCGCCGTGGTGACGTTGCCGACCAGGGTGTTGGCGATCGCCAGTGCCGGCCAATCGATCGCCCCGGCATGGCCGACACCGAGCGCGGCGTGGCC
>ERZ795041.378-NODE-378-length-16977-cov-4.100047_pt1 | contig 16977 bp, 10 predicted proteins | sample MGYA00375125_ERZ795041 | MGnify/ENA primary metagenome ERZ795041 (study PRJEB30170, sample SAMN03074214) | activated sludge metagenome | biome: Common Effluent Treatment Plant; feature: Wastewater; material: Activated sludge; isolation source: activated biomass in...
ACTCGCGGAAGGGCATGGTGCGGAGGTCGATCCCCGTCCCGCTGACGGTGAAGGCGTCGGTGTCCACGGTCGAGGTGAGGACGATCGAGCCGAGTGTCTGCCCGGCGTCGGCGGTGATGGCGACGCCCGAGGCGTTCTGGAAGGGGGCGACCATGGGCGCGAGGCGGGCGCGGCGCTGCTCCTCGGCGCGGGCCTTGGCGGCCTCGGCCGCGAGGCGCTGCTGCTCCTCATAGGCGGCCTGCTGGGCGGCGCGGCGTGCCTCGGCCTCTTCCTGCTGCTTCTTGACCTGCGCCTGGTATTCCTCCTCGCGGCGTTTGCGCTCGGCCGCGGCGGCCTCCTGCTGGGCCTTGCGTTGGGCCTCATAGGCCTCCTGCTGCTTGCGCTGGCGCTCGGCGAGGGTCTCGGCGAGTTTCTTTTCTTCCTCCGAACCCTGGATGGCATAGGGCTTGAGGTCGCTGAGCGGATGGAGGGCGGCCCCTCGGCCGACGGTCCTGGTGCCGCTCGCGGTGATGGAGTTGTACCCCATCGTGACGCCGCCGATCTTGTTCCAAAGGGGCGTCCACGAGTCGTTCTCGAAGGAACTCGAGGCGAACGAGGAGACCTTCCATTGATCGCCGGACTTGGTCGCGGTGACATGCCCGCTGAAGGGGACCTCGGTCCCCTTATCGGCGATGATCTCGACGACCTTCACACCATCGACCTCGACGATGATGTAGGCCAGGGGCTCCTTGGTGCGGAGCGTGGCCTTCCAATCGCTGGAAAAGACCTTGACGCCCTCGCGTGCGGTGCCGAGCATTTCCTTCTCCCAATCGGTGTGGGAGATGGACCGGACCTCGGCCCCCTTGTCGCCGCCGCGATAGACCTGGCTGTTGGAGTCGAGGATGGCCTTGGAGATGGAGGCGTTGACCTTGTCTGTGGGAGGTGAGCCGTCGCAGCCGCCCAGGACCAGGCCCAGCACGCCGGTGATCACCGCGAGACAGACGCGAGCCACGGGACGAGTGTAGAGGGACGTGCGGGTTGTGCGGGTCGTCGTCATCGCCGAATCTCCCTGAAAAGGTCGAGGTGGGTGGCCGTCACCGGCGTATCAGTAACGGGGACGGGGGCGTGGTCCGGAGTATATGAGTTCTGTGAGTCTGGTGCCGTCGTCTGACGGTGTTGCCCGTTCTCACCCCCGGCTCAGCACGACGTGCATCGCTGCGGCTGTCGAGACGTGCTCGACGACCGTGAAGCCAAGCCGATCGAGATCAATCCCGAGGAGGAGCGGTTCCCCCCGCCCCAGCACCGCGGGCGAGAGGGCCAGGTGCATCTCGTCGATCGCGTTCAGCGCGAGGTACTGGCGCACGGTGGACGCGCCACCCGCGATCTTCACGTCCTTGGCACCGGCGGCCTTCCTCGCCTTCGCGAGCGCGGACTCGGGGCCGTCGGTGATGAAATGGAACGTCGTCCCGCCCTCCATCTCGATCGGCGGGCGCGGGTGGTGCGAGAGCACGAACGCCGGCGCGTGGTAGGGCGGGTTGTTCCCCCACCAGCCCTTCCATTGGTCGTCTGTCCACGGCCCGCGCTGCGGCCCAAACATGTTCCTCCCGAGGACGAACGCCCCGAACCCGCTCATCGCCCGCACGGCGAAGTCGTGATCGACGCCGGTGTCCCCGCCTGCCTGGCCCGTCATCTCATGGAAGAACCGCGTGGGAAACATCCACTGGAAGAGCCGCGGCCCCCCGACGCCCAGCGGCTGGTCGAGGCTCTGGTGTGGCCCCGCGCCGAATCCATCGAGGGAGAGTGAGAAGCCGGCGACGCGGACCTTGGGCATGGGAGGAGTCTCGTTGGTGGTCTTGAAGTCCGCAGTCGATCGAGATCACCCCACGTGGCGCGCCACTTCCTTCGCCACCTCGATCGTTGTGTTCTTGCCGCCCATGTCGTAGGTCTTAACCTTGCCTTCCTTGATCACGCGGGCGATGGCGGCCTCGAGGCGGGTCGCCATCTGCTTCTCGTTCTGGCCGCCGCCGCCGTGGCCGTCGCCGAGCCAGTCGAGCATGAGTTTCGCCGTCAGCAGCATCGCGTGCGGGTTGACCTTGTATTGCCCGGCGTACTTTGGGGCGCTGCCATGCGTGGGCTCGAAGACGGCGTACGTGTCGCCCAGGTTCGCGCTCGGCGCAAAGCCCAGCCCGCCCACGAGCCCCGCGCACAGGTCGCTCACAATATCGCCGAACATGTTCTCCGCGACCAAGACGCTGTAGTCCTGCGGGTTCTTGAACATCCACATGCAGATCGCGTCGATGTTCGCCTCGTCGGCCCAGATGCCGTGCGCCTTGTACTCCTCGCCGAGATTCCGGAAGACCCGCGTCATCAGCCCGCCCGTCTCGCGCAGCACGTTGGGCTTCTCGACCAGCGTCACGCGCTTCCGCCCCGTGCGCTTGGCGAACTCGAACGCCTGCCGGCAGATGTTCGTGCACCCCTGCACGCTCACGATCCGCGTCGAGAGCGCGACGTTCTCCAGCCCCTTGTCCTTCCACGGCTTCATCTTCGGGTTCGCGCACAGCGCTGTGTACACCGGCTCGGGCAGCGGGAAGAACTCCACACCGCCGTACGATCCTTCCGTGTTCTCGCGGAAGACGACCTGGTCGATCATGACGTCCTTGACCTTGCCGTCGGCGCCCGGAGGATTCGCGATCGCCGTCCCGCGATAGTTCAGCGGGTTGCCCTCGTAACTCTTGCAGGGCCTCATGTTCGTGTGCAGGTTGAACATCTGCCGCAGTTTCACGATCGGGCTGAAGTAGACCAGTTTCTTGTCCTTCAGTTCGGGCGCGAGTTCCTGCTTCGCCTCGTCCTGGGGTTTGCTCGTGATCGCGCCGAAGAGGCCGCACGTCGTCTTCTTCAGGATCTCGATCGAGCGGTCGGGGAGGGCGTTGCCCTCCTTGCACCAGAACTCCCAGCCGATGTCGGTGTGGATGTACTCGGCGTCGAGCTTGAGGGCGTCGAGGACGATCCGCGTCGCCTCCATGACGTCGTTGCCGATCCCGTCGCCGGGCATCCACGCGATTGAGAACTTGGCCATGTCGTCGATCTCCAGTTCAGAGGGGAGTGTGAGCGCCACATAAAAAGGCCGAGACACAGGAGGACAGGAAGCAAGTGTATCAGGATACAGGCGAAACGCGGGGAGATCCGTGAGAACGGCGCATCGTGCCGTTGCGCTCGCCTATTGGTCGAACGCCACGTCGCAGGGCGCGCGATCCGATCGGCCTGTGACGCCGGGGAACACGTGCCGATCGAGGACGTGCTCACGATCCGTGTATCCTCCACCCATGATCACCGGCATCACCCAGTGCACGGTCGTCGTCCGCGACTACGACGAGGCGATCGCCTTCTACGTCGGCACGCTTGGACTTGTACTCCTCGAGGACACCGACCTCGGCGGCGGCAAGCGTTGGGTGCGCGTCGGCCCGAGCACGAACTCGGGGGCCACGCTCCTTCTCGCCAAGGCCGCGAACGATCGCCAGGCGGCCCGCGTGGGCGACCACACCGGAGGCCGCGTCGCTCTCTTCATGCACACCGACAACTGTCGCCAGGACGTCGAGCGCCTGAAGAACCTCGGCGTGAAGTTCAAGGGCGAGCCGCGCGATGAGCCCTACGGCACCGTCGTCGTCCTCGAAGATCTCTACGGCAATCTCATCGATCTCATCCAGCCGCCAGATCCGGTGCGACCGCGCGTGCCCACCACACCTAGCAACACCCACACCATCGAACGCCTCGACCCTTCCGCCCTCACCGAGCCCGACCTTCGCGCGCTCGCGTCGCTCCTTGTTGATGCCGTGGACTCCGGCGCCGCCGTCAGTTTCCTCGCGCCCCTCGCCCGCGATCAAGCCCTCGCGTGGTGGCGATCCTCGCTCGCGTCCTCGAGCACGGACCCCAGGCGAGGCGTCATTGTGCTCGTCGCCCGCGACCACGAAACGCGAGAGATCATCGCCACGGTCCAGGCCCACCCCGCCTGGGCCCCCAACCAACCACACCGCGCCGAGGTCTGCAAACTCATCGTCCATCGCAAGGCCCGCCGCCTCGGTCTCGCCCGCGCCCTCATGCACGCCATCGAACGCGAGTCCCTCGCCGCCGGCATCACGCTTCTCACACTCGACACCAAGAAGGGCGGCCCCGCCGAACGCCTCTACCAATCCCTCGGCTGGACCAGAGTCGGCGAGATCCCGCGCTTCGCCCTCGACCACGACGCCCGCAACCACCACGCGACGGTGATCTTCTCCAGGGACCTCAACTGAGCGCCGACCCCAACCGCGCCGCCACCATCGCCTCCGCGCCGCCCGCCACCACCAACTCCTGGGCCACCCGGCTCAGCGCCGTGAACGCGAATGACTCCGGTCGGGATGGATCACCATCGGGCGATGCCAGCGTCAGCAGGCCCTTGCCGAAGTCGATCTCGATTTTCCCGGCGTCGATCGTCCGTGCGGTGCCGCTCGCGCCCAGACGCAGATGCTCGACCAGCGCCGGGCACTCAAACACCACGAACCCGTTGTTGAAGGCGTTGCGCTTGTACGTCTCGCTGAAACTCGCGGCGATCACGCAGGGAATCCCGAAATATTTGAGGGCCGTCGCCGCCTGCTCGCGGGACGAGCCCGTTCCGAAGTTCTGCCCGCCGATCACCACGTCGCCGGGCTTCGCTCGAGCGCGGAAGTCCGCGTCGTAGTTCTCGAAGATCACCTGGGCCATCTGCTCCTTGGTGAGCGCGTCGTTGTAAGTGTGCTTCCCGGCGTAGATGCCGTCGGTGTTCAGGTTGTCATGATCAAGGAACCACGCCCGCCCCTTCACCTTTGCCGGGAAACCGGGGATCGTCTCACTCATCGATTCGGACGCGGCGACAGCGGGAGTGGAGGAGTGAGAATTGGGTGCCGACGACGACGTCGCGACGGCCACGCTCGAGACGGGTACTTCGCGATCACCACGCGGCATCCCCGCCGATGACGTCCCCTCGGGCGCACAGATGTACCCCGCGATGGCGCTCGCCGCGACGACGGCGGGCGAGCCGAGATACACCTGCCCGCTCTTGTCGCCCATCCGACCCTCGAAGTTGCGATTCGTCGCGCTGATCCCGACCTCGCCCGCCCTGATCGTCCCCTTCCCAAGCCCGATGCACGTCCCGCACCCCGGCGGGAGTTCGATCGCCCCCGCCTCGACGAGCGCACCCCAGTGCCCGTCACGCGTGGCCCGAGCCTGCACGTCGGAACTCGCCGCCGCGAGATAGAACTCCACACCCTTGGCGACCTTCTTTCCCCGCACGATCCCCGCCGCGAGCGCCAGATCCTCGTACCGCGCGTTCACGCACGACATCAGCCACGCCTTCTGGATCGCGATCCGCTTCGGCTCCAGCTCACGCACCGCGTGCATCGTCTTCACGCTGTTGGGACCGCAGACTGTCGCCGAGATCGTCGAGAGATCAATCTCCAGTTCCACGGCATACCGCGCGTCCGTGTCGGCCGCCATCCACGCGCGATCGCTCCACATCGCCTCGACCTCGCTCTTCGTGTACCCGCTCCGCGACCCCTCCCGCCGCACACCCGGGCGCTTGCCCGCGACGAAGTACGCCGCACGCTCCAGCAGAGAGTCACGCAGCGTCTCATCGAACGGAAACACGCCCGCCAACGCGCCCCACTCGGTCGTCATGTTCGAGATGCTCATCCGCTGGTCGATGCTCAGGCCCTTGACGCCCTCGCCCACGAACTCCACGGCATGGTTCAGCACCTCGTCCTGGTTGAACACGCCACACAACGCGACGATCACGTCCTTGCCCACCACACCCGGCGCGAGTTGCCCCTTCAGCCGCACCCGCGCCACCGGTGGCACCTGCCACCACGTCGTCCCGATCGCCCACAAACTCGCCGCGTCGGTGCGCACCACCGGCGTCCCCAGGCAACAGAGCGCCCCGTACAAGTTCGAGTGGCTGTCGCTCCCCACGACCATCGTCCCGGGACGCACGTACCCCTGCTCGACCATCACCTGATGGCTGATGCCCGTGCCCGCCGGATAGAAATCGATGCCGTTCTCGCTCGCAAACGACTCGATCTTCGCGTACTTCCCCAGATTCTCCGGTGTCACGTTCTGGATGTCGTGATCGATCGCAAAGACGGGCTGGTGCGGGTCGTGGATCTTTGGCGTCTTGCCCGCGGCCTTGAAGATCTCCTTGAACTTCGGGATCACCGCGCCCGTGTTGTCGTGGGTCATGACGTGCCGCGGACGGATCAGGACGAAGTCCCCGCTCCGCACGGCCGCGCCCCTCGCCACGCCCTCGGCGTGCCGCGTGGCGATCTTCTCGACCAGTGTGAGTCCCGTGCCCATGTCTCTCTCCTCAGCCGTTCGCCATCCGCTTGCCCAGAACCTTGGCGATGTCGAAGTCCACGAAGTCCGCGTGATGGAAGATCCAACTCTCGATCGTCCGCTCAACCTTGTCGCCTTCATGGCTGTGCGTCGCGACGATGTGCATTACCTCCGCGGGGATCCCGTGCTTGTAGCAGAGCGCCACCCCGCTGAACGGATGCCGAAGCATGTCGCCGAAGTGCCCCTTGATGACCTTGCCGCTCGCGTCCTTGTCGAACTCCAGCATCTTCCCCACGTCCGCGAGCAGGCTCCCCGCGATCAGCACGTCGAGATTCACAGGGATCCGCGAGCCGAAGACCTCCCCGAGGACGCCGGCAATCGCGACGCACTGCTTGCAGCACGAGTTGAGGTGCTCCACAAACCGCAGGTCGATCTTCCCCGCGAGCAGCGTGAACGGAATCGCCCGGATCTCGTCAAAGGTCCACCCCTTCCCGCCGCACCCGACGCTGAGCGCCTCACCCCACACCGCCGCGACTTTCTCGCGAAGGACCGCATCCTTGATGTCCATGAGGTTCGGGAACAACTCCGAGATCGTCGAAACGCTGTGCTTCATTGAACTCCCCTCAACATACGCTGGTTCACGGCCTCCCACCCAATCTCGTGGCGCAGGCGCTTCGCCTGCCTCTTCCTCTTCTACCACTCTTCGTGGCACAGGCGTCCCGCCTGTGTCTACTCCATCTACAAAACCAACTCGCTCGACACTGAACTCATCTCACTCCCCACTCGGCCCGTCGTAGGCATGGTTCACCGGATCGATCCGACGCATCGGCCTCTCCCGGGTCTGCTCCTCCACCACATGCGCCACAAGCCCGGGCGTCCGAGCGATCATGAAGATCCCGTTGAACACTCGCGGGTCCAGCCCCAGATCCGCAGGGATCGCCCCCAACGCCCCATCCACATTGATCGGGAGCGGTTTTCCCAGCGCCGCGAACGCTCGCTCCACGGCCCGTGCCGCCGCCACGTGCGTCAACCCGTCCTCGCGCAGCCCCGCTTCCGCCGCCAGGGTAAACAGCCTCGCCGTCCGCGGGTCTTTGGTGTGGATGCGATGCCCAAATCCGCTCACTCGCGCCCCGGTCGCCTTGATCCGCGACACCTCCTCGATCGCGAGATCATCCAGCGTCCGGCCCTCTCGTTCGGCACGATCCAGAAGGCCACCCAGGAACCGCGCCGCGTCCTCGATTGCCCCGCCGTGGTGCCTGTTGATCGACATGATCCCCGCCGCCACGCTCGCGCTCAGCGTCGCCCCCGTGCTCGCGACCGTCCGAGCCGCCAGCGCACTCGGCGGCGTCGCCCCGTGATCAATGCTGCTCACCAGAATCGCATCCATCAATCGACCGACACGCTCGTCGGGCAACTCTCCCGACAGAATCAGGTACACCGCCGCCCCGAAACCCACCTTCCCCATCAGCCCCGCGATGTCGTGCCCGCGCACCGCCACCGAGTTCGGCCTGATCCGGGTCACCGCCGTCGTCCACACCGCCTTCCTCTCCGCCTCGGTCATCAGGCTCGCGCTCGGGCCGCCGTCCCGCCCGCTCGTCCGCAGCCGCTCGACCACCGCGCCGGGCAACTCGCCGAAACTCTCGACCACCACCGCCCCGGCCTCGCGGAGCGCCTTGACCTTCCCCGCGTGCGTCCCGCGGTTGCCCTCGATGATCGCGCCCGCGTGGCTGAACCGCGTCCCGCTGGTCGCGGCCTTCCCCCCGATGTACGCGATGATCGGCTTGGTGATCTCGCCCCTTCGCGCCATCTCCGCGAGTTCCTCCTCCTGGCTCCCGCCGATCTCGCCGAAGACCACGATTGCGTCGGTCTTCGGCTCGGCCTGATACAGCCGCGCCACGTCGGGGATCCGCAACCCCAGCACCGCGTCGCCGCCCACGTGCACGATCCCGCTGATCCGAACGCCCGCCTGCCCGAGGTAATACGCCGTGCTCGACGACATCCCCCCCGACCGCGACACGATCCCCACGCCCGTCCCGCTCTTCCCCGGCAGCGGCGGCTTGAACCACTCCCGTGCACTCTCGGCCCGCCCGCCGATCATGCCCAGCACGGCCTCGCCCGGAGCCGCCACCCCCAGCGTGTTCGGCCCAAGGAAACTCGCCCCGTGCTCCGCCGCCGCCGACGCGATCTCCATCGCGTCCCACACCGGCACCCGGTCCGCCACCAGCACCAGCAGCTTGATCCCCGCACGAATCGCGTCCAGCGCCGCGTCCTTCATCGCCAGCGCCGGCACAAACAACACCGAAACATCCACAGGGCATGACGAATCACCCGGCGACTGACCTTCCCCTCCTCGTGGCACAGGCGTCCCGCCTGTGTCGACATGTGCTAACGATCCGCCTCCTCGCGCATCACTCCCACCGACACCCTTCCCCTCGCCGTCTCTCTTCCGCAGCCCCGCCACAGCCTCGGCACACGACGAGAACACCGGCAACCCCAGAACCTCCGTCCCGCCCTTCCCCGGCGTCACTCCGCCCACCACGCGCGTGCCATAGTCCAGCATCAGCCGCGTCCGCGCCTGCCCCTCGCGCCCCGTGATCCCCTGCACAATCACCCGCTTGGACCGGTCGATCAGCACGCTCATGCCCAGAGCGTAGGTCTCGGCAAATCCCGTACACACTTCCTGCTGAGTCCCAATCTCAACGCCGCAAATACACTCTTGGAGAATGTCCCAGCCCGGCCTCCAGTTCCTCGCTCGCGCCACCTTCCCAGACGATCGAGGCCAAACCTGCCGTCTCATCTCGCTCAGATACCGTGACCACACGGACGATCCCGATCTCGCGGCCACACTCTCGCGCATCGGTGAGACAAAGACCACAGGAATGTGGGCGACAAAGGGCTGGCTCGCCCATGTCAGTTTCAAGCGACTGATGGTCACGCTCTCGCTCGTGGGAGTCTTTGTCACCATCCCGATCTTGGTCTTCGCTGTGATCAAACTCGACCTCACCACCGCCACGGCTCCGCTAGCATTCGTCGTCTACTTCGCTATCTGCATGGGCGGCGTCATGCTCCTCTCGCGATTGAACAACACCATCCATCGCGACATGGTCCTGAACTCCCTCCTCCGCATCGGACGCTGCCCGGGGTGCGCCTACGACCTTCGCGCGACACTGCCCGCGACTCCATTGCCCTCGGATCCAAACTCTCCAAGCCTCATCGTCTGCCCCGAATGCAACGCCGCGTGGAGAACACATCGTGTCGGCCATGCCCCGGTGGTGCCGCTCGATCGTCCAGTCCAAGCCGAAATCACCGGAGACGCGCCACCCATTGGCGGCTGGATCAAACGCATCGCGCTCCGAACGCCCACCATCCGCGATGATCGAAACTGCTCCGTGCGACGAATCGAGCTCGCCCTCCCGGGTCTTGAACGGGACATCGGCGATGACGGAGCCAATGCCATTCGAAACGACATCGCCAACGCCACGCGCGCCCGAAGATACATCCTCGGCCTCGCCGTGGGGATGCTCGGCATTGCATGCTTCACGATTATCGGGATCTCCCAGTACCTCGGCGGCGCGGCGGCCGGCCCCACGCTTTTCCGCGTCATCGAGTTTGCCTACTGGATCTGGATCACCGCGTTCCTCATCCTCACCTCGTGGCGCATCGTGACCGGACGCTTACTAGGATCCAACAAGCACGTCGTCCAAATCCTTCGACGGCACCACCTCTGCCCCTCGTGTGCCAAACCGCTCGCCGGAGCCCCCATCGGCCCAGATGGCTGTGCCGTCTGCACCCGCTGTCACGCGGCCTGGCGGGTCGCTCCGCCCACGGCTCCTCCCGAGACGCCCACCACGACGGCGTTCCCGTCGTGATCATGCGTTGTGACCAGGCGGTCATCGATCCGACGCTCGGGGCACGAACAACTCGACACGGTCTCCGCGATCGGCCATCCTGGACCGGAACTGGGTTCGGTAGGTTCGTCTTCGGCATCCGGCATGGCGACCCGGCCTTCGTACGGACCGGTCCAACAACGCCGAATCATCCAGACCGATCCCACAGTTGCTCGTGGCCTATTCCCACGTGCACTAGCGGGCGCCGCCGCGGGCCTCGAGAGTTACTTCCATCGTCACTCGTTCCTTGCGGTCCTTGCCGCGGAGGACGACGATCGTGACCTTGTCGCCGGGCTTGGCCTTGCTGAAATAGGGCATCCAGTTCTCGACGTCGGTGAGTTTGTTCCCGCCCCACTCGACGATGAGGTCGTCCTGCTTCACGCCCGCCTTGGCCGCCGGAGTGTTGGGGAAGACGTCGCCGACGAGGACGCCAGGCTCGGATCCGCTGTAGTCGCCGGGGGCGATGCCGAAGCGGATGCCGCCGCCCGAACGCACCGGGCCGGGGCTGTCGGCGCCGCCAGCGTCATGGAACGTCAGGCGTTGAGGTCTCGTGGCGGCCTCGAGCGCGACGCGGTGCACGAAGTCGATGACCTCGGCCGCGCCCTCGTTGTTGATGAGGTCGAAGGTGTCGCGCGGCGAGTGGTACTCCTTGTGAAGGCCCGTGAACGGGAAGAGGACGGGGACCTTCTTGGCATAGAACGAGGCGTGGTCGCTTGGGCCGCTCCCTCCCTTCTTGAAGGCGATGGTGAGGCCGGAGGTCGTGGCGTAGGGATCGACCATCTCGCGAAGGCCCTCGGCGGTATCGCAGCCCTGCAACTCGAGCTTGCCGTCACGGAGGCGGCCGATCATGTCGAGGTTGATCATGAGGGTGTGGTCGGCAAAGGGCGCGATCGGGTTCTTGCAGTAGAACCGCGAGCCGACGAGGCCGGACTCCTCGGCGGAGAAGGCGAGGAAGAGAATGGAACGGGCCTGCTCACCCTCGCCCATCGCCGCATACTCGGCGGAGAGTTTCCTTGCCAGCGTGAGCATGCCGCTGGTCCCCGAGGCGTTGTCGTCGGCGCCGGGGTGGAGCTTGCCGACATCGTCGGGCCCGCGCGAGCCGAAGTAGCCGTAGCCGACGTGGTCGTAGTGGGCGCCGATGACGACGAGTTCCTTCGCGAGGTCGCCGTGCCCGCGAAGGAGGGCGCCGACGTTGTCGGTCATGAGCGGGACGCGCTCGACCGAGACGTGGAGCGTGGCGTTGGCGGTGTCGGAGAGGGGGATCAGGCCGCAGGGCGAGTCGAGGTTGTCGGCCAAGGCGCGGAAGTCGGCGAGGGTGCGGTGCTCCTTGTCGAGGGCCTTGACGAGGCGATCGCCGGCCTCGGTGGACATGAGGACCATCGGCACGTCCTTGCTGCCGCCACCCGGATTACTAAGGCCGTCGATCGAGTTGGCGCGGGGGTCGTCGGCGCCGGGCGGGTTGACGAGGATGATCCCCGAGGCGCCGCGGCGGACGAGGTTGTCGAACTTCATCGCGAGCGACGACGAGGGCGACCAGCCCGTCGTCGTCCAGCGGCTTCGCCCGCGCGAGTCCATCGGCTCGAAACGCAGGAGCAGGGCGATCTTGCCCGAGAGATCCGCGTGCCCCTCGGGGAAGTTGGTATAGGGGCGGTCGGGGTCGTCGATCGAGTACCCGGCGAAGACGACCTGGGCGGTGATGTTCCCCGAGCCGGAGTCGCCCAGGACGGCGAAGTCGGTGCCGGGGGTGAGGACCGTGTTCACCGGAGTCGCGACCTCGGCACCGGGACTCGAGAACGTCAGCGATTGCGTCGTGACCTTGAAGGAATCGCCGGGGCGTCGCGACGGCGGGGCCTCGAAGGGCTGGCGATAGGTCGTGCCCGTGTGGGCGTACCAGTCCGCGGGGGGTTCGACGGGATTCGTTTCGGGGAACGCGGGCTCGAGGCCGAGGGTGCGAAACTCGAACTCGACATAGTCGGCGGCCCGGCGATTGCCCTGGGTCCCGGGGGCGCGGCCCTCAAAGAAGGGACTGGAGAGCGTCGTGTCGTGCTGGCGGAAGGTGAGCGTGTCGGCGGCGAGGGTCAGTGCGTCGGCGGCAGGGAACCGCGGGGTCGCACTCGCCGAGGCGTGGACGGCGCCCGCGTCGTTGACGTGCGCGATCGCGTGATCGCTCGGCACCGAGTGCGTGGCGGGTTGGGCAAGGGCGAGCGGCGCCATGACAAGCGTGGCCAGCGTGGTGCGGAGCAGAAGATCGATGGTGGTGCGGTGGTTCATGTGTGGTTTCGGATGATTCGGTGATGGCTCGTCGTTCGGAGCCGGATCGGGACCACGGAAACCCCGTGGAACACCCCCATGAAATCCAGTCCGTGCCGTGGAACAAACGGTCTACGCCGGTGAGTTTAGAGCGTGCGAAGGCGGCGCGTGGGGGCTGTGGCGCTACGATGAAGAGCCCTGTGCGAGACCGGTTCCGGCGGGCGTGCCGAGGGAGCCGACGAGTGCGACGCCGGGGCCTCCTGGAAGTGCCATGAAGACTGCGGTATCGTCGGGCCGGGGCGTGAAGACGTCTGCGGGGAAGGGCGTGAAATCGAGCGCGAAGAAGGCGACCAAGGCCTGGGGCGAGGCGGATGCCGCGGTCGCCAAGGCCGTCGGTCCGACCGACACTTTCGTCCATCGCCACGTCGGGCCCGATGACCGCGATATCCAGGTGATGCTCGAGGTGCTGGGATATCCGACGCTCGACGCGCTCACGAGGGCGGCCGTCCCGAGCGGGATCGCGCTCAAGGAGCCGATGACCCTTGGCGGCTCGGCGGCCCGCAGCGGCGACACCATGTTCGGGCGCGGCGAGCACGAACTGCTGGGCGAACTGCGCGAGATGGCGCGCGAGAACCTCGTTTACAAGAGTTATCTCGGGATGGGATACCACGGCACGATCACGCCGGGCGTGATCCAGAGGAACATCCTGGAGAACCCGGGGTGGTACACGCAGTACACGCCGTACCAGGCCGAGATCTCGCAGGGACGGCTCGAGGCGCTCCTGAACTTCCAGACGATGATCTGCGACCTCACAGGCCTGCCGCTGGCGGGCGCGTCGCTGCTTGATGAAGGCACGGCGGCGGCGGAGGCGATGGCGATGTGCTTTGCCGTCGCCGGCGGAGCCGACGGCGGACGCGGCGTCTTCATCGTCTCCGACGACTGCCACCCGCAGACCATCGGCGTGTGCAAGACGCGCGCGAAGTCGATGGGCATCACGCTAAAGACGGTGCACGGCGGGTCGGGCGCGGGCGGGCACCTGCCGGTGGACCTCGCGGGCGTGGACCTCTCGAACGTCTGCGGCGTCCTCGTCCAGTACCCAACGACCGATGGACGCGTCGAGTGCTACGAGAAGATCTGCGAGAAGGTGCATGCCGCGGGCGCGATGATGGTGGTCGCGGCGGATCCCTTGGCGATGACGCTCCTCAAGCCCCCGGGTGAGTGGTGCGGCGGGCCGAACGGCGAGAAGGGTGGGGGGGCCGACGTGGTCATCGGCAGCGCGCAGCGCTTCGGCGTCCCCATGGGCTTCGGCGGTCCACATGCCGCGTTCATCGCGGCCCGCGAGTCGCACGCCCGCAAAATGCCAGGGCGCATCATCGGTGTCTCACGCGACGCCCAGGGTGGGCGGGCTCTGCGCATGGCGATCCAGACGCGCGAGCAGCACATCCGCCGCGAGAAGGCGACCAGCAACATCTGCACGGCCCAGGCGCTCCTGGCGATCATGGCGGGGATGTATGGCGTCTACCACGGACCGACGGGACTCAAGGCGATCGCCACACGCATCCACACGATGGCGATGGCGATGCGTGTGGCGCTGGCTGGCGGCGGCGTGCGCGTGAACAGCGAGGATTGTGTGTTCGATTGCATCCGCGCCTTCCCGAAGGATCTCGCGAAGGTGCGGTCGCGGGCCGAGGCGGCGAGAGTCAACCTACGGTACTTCGACGCCGGCTCCGGCGGCGGCGTGGGAATCACCCTCGACGAGACGACGACCGTCAGCGACCTCGAGACGCTCTGCGAGGTGCTGGGGGCCACCAAGGCCGACGTCCGCGGCGCGATCGCGAAGATTGGAAGTGGGGTGGGTGATGCCAAGGGTTCGAGTTCTCCCGGCATCCCGCCCCTCGTCGCGCGGACCAGCGCCTTCATGACCCACCCGATCTTCAACACCCACCAGAGCGAAACGGAGATGCTCCGCTACATCTTCAAACTCCAGGGGCGCGACCTCTCCCTCGCCCACAGCATGATCCCGCACGGCTCGTGCACGATGAAACTCAACGCGACCGCCGAGATGGCCCCGGTGACGTGGGACGAGTTCGGAAACCTCCATCCCTTCGCCCCCGCCTCGCAGACGGCCGGGTATCGCCGCCTCTTCCGCGATCTCGAGGAATGGCTCTGCGCGATCACCGGCTTCGCCGCGGTCTCGCTCCAGCCCACCGCGGGGTCGCAGGGTGAGTATGCCGGGCTGCTCGTCATCCGCGCGTACCACGAATCCCGCGGCGAAGGCCACCGCAACGTCTGCCTCATCCCCGAGTCGGCGCACGGCACCAATCCCGCCTCCGCCGTCATCGCCGGGTTCAACGTCGTTGCGATCGCCAACAAAGACAACGGCGACATCGATCTCGATGACCTCCGCGCCAAGGCCAAGGAGCACGCCGCCAACCTCGGCGCCCTCATGGTCACCTACCCCAGCACCTACGGCGTCTTCGAGGACGAGATCGTCGAGATCTGCTCCATCGTCCACGAGCACGGCGGCCAGGTGTACATGGACGGCGCGAACATGAACGCCCAGGTCGGGCTCACGAGCCCGGGCTTCATCGGCGCCGACGTCTGCCACCTCAACCTGCACAAAACCTTCTGCATCCCGCACGGCGGCGGCGGCCCGGGCATGGGCCCCATCGGCGTCGCGAAGCACCTCGCCCCCTTCCTCCCCGGACACCCGGTCGTCAGCCCCTTCGAGAACGCGTCCAGAACGGGCGTGGGGTCAAAGGCGATCGGTCCGGTGAGTGCCGCTCCGTGGGGAAGCCCGAGCATCCTTCCCATCAGTTGGGTCTACATCGCGCTCATGGGCGCCGAGGGACTGACCCGCGCGACGCAGGTCGCGATCCTCAACGCCAACTACATGGCCAAACGCCTCGAGAAGCACTACAAGGTGCTCTTCCGCGGCGACCACGGCTGCGTCGCCCACGAGTTCATCGTCGACGTCCGCCCCTTCGACCAGTCCGCCGGCATCAAGCCCGACGATATCGCCAAGCGTCTTATGGACTTCGGCTTCCACGCCCCGACGATGTCCTGGCCCGTCCCCGGCACGCTCATGATCGAGCCCACAGAGAGCGAGAGCAAGGCCGAACTCGATCGCTTCTGCGACGCGATGATCGCGATCCGCGAAGAGATCCGCGAGATCGAGCAGGGCGCGCTCCCCAAGGACAGCAACCCGCTCAAGCACGCCCCGCACACCTTCAGCGTCTGCTGCGCCGACCAGTGGAACCGCCCGTACTCGCGCGAGCGGGCGGCGTTCCCGCTCCCCTGGGTCCGCGAGCACAAGTTCTGGCCCAGCGTCGGCCGCGTCGACAATCCCTACGGCGACCGCAATCTCGTCTGCACCTGCCCGCCCATGAGCGAGTACGCCCAATGAGCGAACGGACTCTTGTCCGACAGAACGGCGGCCTCGGGCTCGCGGTGCGAACGGACGACGCCACGCGCGACGTTCCCATCCAGTACATCCTCGGCATCGGCTTGAACTACGCCGAGCACGCCCGAGAGCAGGGCAAGGGCCTTCCCGAGCGCCCCATGGTCTTCACCAAGAGCCCGATGAGCGCGAGCCAGAGTGGCGACGCGATCGTCGTGCCCAAGGTCTGCCAGGACCGACCGCAGGTGGACTTCGAGGCAGAGCTCGCCGTGATCCTGGGGCCGACGCCGACGCGCGATGTCCCTAGGGACCAGGCCCTCTCGCGTGTCTGGGCCTATGCCAACGCCAACGACGTCTCGGCGCGCTGGTGGCAGAAGGAGGGCTCGGGCGGGCAGTTCTGCCGGGGCAAGAGCTTCGACACCTTCTGCCCGATCGGCCCGAGACTCGTCCCCGCGCATGAGGTGCCCAACCCGCAGGATCTCCGCGTCGTCTGCCGCGTCAACGGCGAGACGATGCAGGAGGGCACAACACGCGACATGATCTTCGATGTCGCCACGCTCATCGCCGAACTCTCCCGAGGCACGACGCTCCCGCCGGGGACGGTGATCATGACGGGCACGCCCAGCGGCGTGGGCTTCGCGCGAAAGCCGCCGGTCTTCCTCAAGGACGGCGACACCGTCGAGATCGAGATCGGCGAGCCAAAGGTCTTCGGGACGCTGAAGAACACGGTGCGGTTCGAGTAGGAATGGCCACCAGGCAAATGGCATGGAGCACTCCCGGTCTTGTGGATCAGAATCGGGGGGGCGCTAGTGTTCGCCTTGCGCGTGTTGTGATCCCCAGGAGTGCCAAACGCCCATTGTCTCGTGCCTGACCCCCTCCCTCCCCACCCGTGACCGCCAAGAAGAAACCATCTCCCGACGAACGCATCATCGAGAACCGCAAGGCTCGCTTTGACTACGCCATCCTCGACACGCTCGAGGTCGGGATCGTCCTGCGCGGCAGCGAGGTCAAGAGCGTCCGCGACGGGCAGGTCTCCCTCAACGAGGGCTTCGTCCGCGCCGAGATGGACCCGCCCCAACTCATCCTCCACGGCGTGCACATCGCCGAGTACGCCCCGTCGGG
>ERZ795041.380-NODE-380-length-16937-cov-4.645066_pt1 | contig 16937 bp, 11 predicted proteins | sample MGYA00375125_ERZ795041 | MGnify/ENA primary metagenome ERZ795041 (study PRJEB30170, sample SAMN03074214) | activated sludge metagenome | biome: Common Effluent Treatment Plant; feature: Wastewater; material: Activated sludge; isolation source: activated biomass in...
CGGCAGCGACTTCAGGAACCAGATGTGCGCAACCGGCGCCGCCAGCTCGATGTGTCCCATCGCCGCCTCGGCCGATTCGTCCCACAGGCTCGTGCGCACCGGATGGCCGGACAAGGCCTGGAACGTCAGCGCGGTCACGAAGCGCGCGGCGCCTTCGGTCAGGACCACGCGCACGTCGGCGCCGGCGTCGCCGAGGCGGCGCACGAGGTCGGCGGCCTTGTAGGCGGCGATGCCGCCACTGACGCCGAGCAGGACGCGCACACCGGCAAGCGGAGGAGAAACCATGCAGGAAATTTCTGACATGCGGAGGCGGCGCTAGCTTACCGAAATCCGCGCACCGCGCCGCTGTCCGCGGCCCGCTTCGAGCCCCAGGCTGACGACTTGCACACCGCAGGCAGGGAGCACGTCATGAGCAGCATCCTCGACTGGCCCGACCAGGAACGTCCACGCGAGAAACTGCGCGCCCGCGGCGCCGACGCCTTGTCCGATGCCGAACTGCTTGCCGTGTTCATCGGCTCGGGGCGGCGCGGACGCAACGCGGTCGACATCGGTCGCGATCTGCTCGCCCTGCATGGCGGCTTGCGGCCGCTGCTGCGCCTCGACGAAGCCGGTGCCCGGCTCGGCCCGGTGGCGTGGTGCCGGTTGCAGGCCGCGCTCGAACTCGGTCGCCGCCATCTCGACGCCGAACTGCGCGCCGGCGAAGGGCTGACCGATCCGGCGGCCAGCGCGCGCTTCCTCAAGGCGCAGCTCGGCGATTATCCCTACGAGGTCTTCGCCTGCCTGTTCCTCGACAACCGCCACCGCGTGCTCGCCTACGAGGAACTGTTCCGCGGTTCGATCGACGGTGCCAGCGTGCATCCGCGCGAGGTCGTGCGCCATTGCATGCGGCACAACGCCGCCGCGGTGATTTTCGCCCACAACCATCCGTCCGGAATTGCCGAACCGAGCGCGGCCGACCGGGCGATCACCCTGCGCCTGCGCGACGCCCTCGCCCTCGTCGACGTGCGCGTGCTCGACCACTTCGTCGTCGGCAGCGGCACACCGACCTCGCTGGCCCAGCGCGGCATGATCTGAGCGGCTGCGGCCGCAACGCGCGCGCCGCGGACGCATCGCGGCAACCGCCCGGACCACGGCGGACTGCCGTCGCGATGGCGAGATTCCCTATACTTGCGCGGTCCATCCTGCGGATCGTGCCCCGCGTGATCTTCGGTTTTCCGCAAACCTATCCTCCCGATGCGGTCGAGCGCGAACTGCCCGACGTCGCCGCCGCACGGGCCTTCGCCGGCGCCCGCATCGACCCGCTCGAGGCGGTACTGGCGCAGCGCCGCTGCCTGATCGCGCCGGTCGGCACCGACGCGCGCACGCAGGCTTTCCTCGACCGCTGCGACGACGTCATCCGCATAGCCTATGCCCGCCTCGCACGCCGGCATGGCAGCTGGGGCGACGACTTCCACGCCTATCACAACGAGGAACACATCCTCGACATCCTTGGTGACCGCATCGACCGCCTGATCGCCGCGCGCGGCGCTGCGGTGCTCGGCCTGCGCGACTGGTGCGCCCTCGGCGTGTTCGCCGCCACCCACGACCTGCGCCAGCGCGAAGCGCCGTGCTATGCCGCCGGCGTCGGCGCGAACGAACGTGCCAGCCTCGAGGAAACCTTCCGCCTGCTGGAAGCCGCGGGCTTCTCGCGCAGCGCGGACGGCGACCTCTACCACGCGCTCGACCTGATGATCGACGGCAGCACCTTCGATGCGCGGCCATCGGCGAACGGCGATCCGTTCAACGCCGCCGAGCTCGTGCAATCCGGCGGCGCCCTCGCCGCCAAGCTGGCCGCCAAGCTCGACAAGCATCGCCCGGGCTGGCGCGGCGAGCCGCTGCTCGTGCATGCCCACGAGCTGGCCCTCGTCGCCGCCGACATCGATACCGCCAACGTCGCCGAACCGTTCGCGCGTTTTGCCGCCAGCGCGGTCAACCTCTGCAGCGAACGCGAGATGCTGTGCGGGCGCAGCCTCGACAGCGGCGACAGTGCGCAGCCGGTGTTCGGCTTCCTCACCGACGGCCAGGATCGCTTCTTCTTCGACCTGCACCGGTTCAATTCCGAACTGGGTCGCGAAGCCTTCCAGCAGGCCAAGGCAGACAATGCCGAACCGTTGAAGTCCCTGGTCATGGGGGTGCGTGCACGCATTGCCGTGCGCGGACGGCCGGCCACCGGCCAGCAGGTGCTGGAAGCCTATCGGGACACGCTCGCCGGGATTGTCTGATCGCGGCGGGCTTGCAGCGCAACAACACGCGCATTTCTATACACATCCCGGGGCGTCCGGCGCGGCCGGTGGACGATCCTGCATTCACCCGACGGTCATGTTGATTTCTTCAGCAGAATCAATCGGTTGAGTTACGTCATCGCGGATTTTCCGGATCTGGCCCGGGGTTTCCAGCCGCGCACCGCGGCGGGCCGGACGATTTTCCCCACAGACTTATCCACAGACCGGCGAATCCGCACCGGCGGCTTTGCCGACAAGCAGTTGGCGTGTGTTTCTTGGCCCCGGCGAAGGATTTGCGCGCAACTGCGTGAGCCAGCGGCGCCTGCCGGTTCCGGAACGGCCGTCGCGCGGCCTACAATGCGCGGCTCCGTCGCACACCGAATCCCGCCGTGAAAGACACCCTGCGCGAGCTCATCCTCGCGGCGCTCGCCGAACTGCGTGCGCAGAGCACCCTCCCCGAGCTGCCCGCCACGAGCTTCGTCGTCGAACGCACGCGCAGCCGCGAGCATGGCGATTTCGCCAGCAACGTGGCAATGACCCTGGCCAAGGCGGCCGGCCGCAAGCCGCGCGAACTCGCCGAGCTGATCGTCGGCGTGCTGCGTGCCGACCCGCGCATCGCCCGCCTCGAGGTCGCCGGGCCCGGCTTCATCAACGTGTTCCTCGCCGATGCGGCGGTGCACGACGGGATCCGCCGCATTCCCGCGCTCGGCGCGCACTACGGCCGCCATCACGCCGGCGCCGGCCGCAAGCTGCAGATCGAGTTCGTCTCGGCCAACCCGACCGGCCCGCTGCACGTCGGCCACGGTCGCGGCGCCGCCGTCGGCGACAGTCTCGCGCGCATCCTCGAGGCGAACGGCTGGGCGGTGACCCGCGAGTTCTACTACAACGATGCCGGCGCGCAGATCCACAACCTCGCACTGTCCGTGCAGGCGCGCTGCAAGGGCATCGAACCCGAGCAGGAAGGCTGGCCGGCCGACGGCTATCGTGGCGAGTACATCCGCGACGTCGCCCGCGACTACCTCGCCGGCCTGACCGTCGAGGCCGACGGCCATGACGTCACCGCCGCCGGCGACGCCGACGACCTCGACGCGATCCGCCGTTTCGCCGTGGCCTGGCTGCGCCGCGAACAGGATCTCGACCTGCGCGCATTCGGCGTGGCCTTCGACGTGTATTTCCTCGAATCCTCGCTGTACAGCGAAGGCAAGGTCGAGGAGACCGTGGCCGCGCTGGTCGCCGCCGGCCATGCCTACGAGCAGGATGGCGCGCTGTGGCTGCGCACGACCGATTTCGGCGACGACAAGGACCGCGTCATGCGCAAGTCGGAAGGCGGCTACACCTATTTCGTGCCCGACGTCGCCTACCACCGCAACAAGTGGCAGCGCGGTTTCGAGCGCGTGATCAACGAACAGGGCGCCGACCACCATTCGACGGTCACGCGCGTGCGCGCCGGCCTGCAGGCGCTCGACGTCGGCATCCCCGAAGGCTGGCCGGAATACGTCCTGCACCAGATGGTGACGGTCATGCGCGGCGGCGAGGAAGTGAAGATCTCCAAGCGCACCGGCAACTACGTCACCGTGCGCGATCTCATCGACGAGGTCGGTCGCGATGCCACCCGCTACTTCCTCGTAGCACGCAAGACCGATTCGCAGCTGGTCTTCGACATCGACCTCGCGCGCGCGCAGACCAACGACAATCCGGTCTACTACATCCAGTACGCGCACGCGCGGGTCTGCAGCGTGAAGCGCCAGCTCGCCGAACGCGGCTTCGCGGCCGATCCCGATGCCGGCTTCGCCGCGCTCGGAAGCCTCGACAGCGAACACGAACGCGTGCTGATGGCCGAGCTCACCCGCTATCCCGAGATCGTCGAAGCCGCGGCCATCCAGCTCGATCCGCAACTCGTCGCCCAGTACCTGCGCGATCTCGCTGCGGCATTCCACGCCTGGTACAACGCCCACCAGTTCATCGTCGAGGACGGCACCCTGCGCAATGCGCGCATCGCCCTCGCCGACGCCGCACGCCAGGTGCTGGCGAATGGACTCGATCTGCTCGGCGTATCCGCCCCGGAGAGCATGTAATGGCCAATCGTTCCCGCAAGCAGGCAACCCGCGGCAGTTCGCGCCGGGCCTGGCCGGCCTGGATCTGGCTCGGCATCGGCGTCGTGCTCGGCCTCGCCGTGGCGGCGGTGTTCCTCGCCGGCAACTGGCTGCCGGTGCTGCGCGGCAAGCAGCTGCCGCAACCGAACCCCGAAGCGGTCGCCCCGCGGGTCAGCGAACCGCCGCTCGCCGAGAGCCGGGAGACGAAGAAGAAAGCCTACGACTTTTATTCGGTGCTGCCGGAGATGGAAGTGGTCATCCCCGACGCCGAACTGTCGGCCAAGGCGCGCGCCGAAGCGCAGGCACGTGCCGCGCGCGACAACACCACCACGCCTCCGGCGGCGCCGGCACCGGCGGTGCGCTACCTGCTGCAGGCCGGCTCGTACCCGGACGCCCGTGCGGCCGACGAGGCCAAGGCCCGGCTCGCCCTGGCAGGCTTCGTCGCCCGCGTCCATCCGGTGACGATCAACGGCAAGACCTGGAATCGCGTGCGCCTCGGCCCCTACGCCAGCGCCAGCGAACTCGAGGCCGCCAAGGCCGCGCTGGCGGAAAACGGCATCAACGCGATCGCGCTGAAGGAAGACGGCGCCCACTGAGGTTCGCCAGGCGGGCACTCCGTCCGCCGGGTGGACCTGGCGCATCCGCCGCGCGGATGCGTGACGCTCCACCGCCCGCGGCGCATCCGCCGCTCGCCGCTCGCTTCGCGGCAGACCGTCGCCCGCCATCGCGGTGTTGCCGCGGCCCGTCCCCGCGCCTCCGGCATTGCCGGCAGGCGCGGCCGGTGTCGCCCTGCGACCTCAGTCGAAGTCGTGGTCGAAGATGCGGTCCGAGCTGAAGCGCAGCACCGTGCCGTTCGAGGTGTGGGCGACGTACAGGTTGCCGGCTTCGTCTTCGCCGAAGCCCGAGTAGGTGCCGTAGCCGTTGGTGTCGTCGCGCCAGACCGAGGAAGTCCAGCCGCCGCTGCCGTTCGGCTTCGCCGCCCAGATCTCGCTCGTGCATGAATCGGAATAGAAATACATGCCGTTGAGCGACGCGATCGGGCCACGGAAGCGGAAGCCGCCGGTGACCGCGCAGCGGCTGTTCGCGTGCGTGTACTGCAGGACCGGCAGCACGTTGGCGGGCGGCGTCGCGCAGACGTTCGACGTGTTGTACGTCGAGTTCCCCTCGAAACAGCGCCAGCCGTAGAAGGTCGGCTCGGTCGAACCGGCGACGCGCAGGTCGATCTCCTCGACGCTGCCCTGGCCGACGTCGCCGATCCAGAAATCACCGGTGGCGCGGTCGAAACTCGTGCGCCAGGGATTGCGGAATCCGTGCAGCCAGGTCTCGTCGCAGGTGCTGCTGGTGCCGACGTGCGGATTGTCGGCGGGAATCGAGTACTGGGCCGGCGAGATGCCGGTCGACCCGCACATTTCCGACGTCACCGCACCGCCGCGCGTGTCGACGTCGACGCGCAGGATCTTGCCCATCAGGAAATAGGTCGGCGTGCCGCTGCCGCAGTTGCCGGGCGTGCTGTCGGCCGCCTTCTTCCACAGGCACATGGCGAAGCCGTGCGGATCGCCCTGGCTGCCGCCGTCGCCGGTCGACATGTAGAGATAGCCGTCCGGCCCGAAATGGATGTCGCCGCCATTGTGGTTGGAGGCGTTGTCCGACACGCGCAGGACCAGCGTGCCGGTCGGGTTGGCGACGTCGGAATCCAGCGCGGGCACGGTATAGCGCGCGAGCGCCACGTCGGGTGAGGAACCGAGCCTCGGATCGGCACTGGCGCGGTTGTAGGCGACGTAGAACTCGTCGTTGTGCGGCAGGCCGACCTTGCCGAAATTCGGGTGGAACGCGAGGCCGAGCAGGCCGCTTTCGCCGCCGAAGGCGACCGGCACGGACACGAACGGCGTCGCCAGCAGGCTGCCGTTCTTGACCACGCGGATCGTGCCGGCCTGGTTGACGATGAAAACGCGACCGCTGCCGTCATGCGGCGCGCGGATCGCCACCGGGGAACCGACGCCGGAGGCGAACGGCGCGAGGGTGAGGTCGGAAGGCAGCGTCTGCGCGCTGGCGGCGAACGGAATCATGGCCGCGATCGCGGCACCGAGCAGGGTCATGCGCATGGCGGTTGTCTCCAGGCCAGGGGCCGTTTGAAAGGGGCAGGAATGCGATTGTGCACGCGAACCGGCGGCGCGGATGCCACCGTGCTCACGGATTCGGCCGGCGCTTGAGCCGGATCAGCGCCGAAATGTCTTCCTCGCCGTGGCCCTCGGCGATCAGCACGGCGTAGTCGGCCAGCGCCTTCTCGATGATGCTGCGGTCGGTGCCGGCAGCGCGGGCAAGTTCGCGGACGATGGCGAGGTCCTTGTGCAGCAGGGCCAGCTTGAAACCGACCGCGAACTCGTCGCGCAGCAGGGTCGCTCCGCGTTTGTCGAGGAACCAGTTGCCGGCGGCACCCGCCTGCAGGGTCGGCAGCAGCCGTTGCGGGGCGAGACCGAGGCGTTCGCCGAGCGCGAGCCCTTCGCAGACCGCCTCGGCGATGCCGGCGACGAGCACCTGGTTGACCGCCTTGGTGTCCTGGCCGGCACCGACGCCGCCCATGTGGCCGACCTTGGCCGCATAGCAATCGAGCACGCCGCGCACGCGGGCGAGGGTGTCGGCGTCGCCGCCGACCATCACCGACAGGCGACCCTGGATCGCCCCCTCGACGCCGCCGGAAACCGGCGCATCGATGAAGTCGCCGCCGATCGCCTGCATGCGCCGCTGCGCTTCGCGCGCCGTCGTCGACGACACCGTGGAATGGTCGATGACCACCGTGCCGGCGCGTGCGCCGCCGGCGGTCGCCTCGACATTGGCCAGCACGTCGGCATCGGCCGGAACGCACAGCACGACCACGTCGCACTGTCCGGCGAGTGCCTCGACCGAGGCCGCGGCGGTCACGCCGGCCTCGGCGGCGAACGCCTGCGCGTTGGCCGCGGTCCGGGTCCACACCGAGGCCAGCAGGCCGGCACGCGCGAGATGGCCGGCCATCGGCCGCCCCATCGCGCCGAGGCCGACGAAACCGGCACGCAATGACGGGCTCATGCGTCTTCCGCCAGATAGGTGTAACCGGTCAGGCCGGCCTCGAGTGCCGCGGCGAGTTCGTCGGCCGGCGCACCCTGGATGCCGGCCGCAGCGATCTTGGCGCGGTATTCGGCGCGCAGGGCGGCGAGATCGTAGCCGACGTAGTCGAGCATGAGGTCGGTGCCGTCGCCACGGCGCAGTGCGCCGAGCCGGTATCCGTCGCCGTCCACGCGCACGCTGATCGCGTCGGTATCGCCGAACAGGTTGTGGATGTCGCCGAGCGTCTCCTGGTAGGCGCCGACCATGAACAGGCCGAGCCGGTACGACTCGCCGTGTCCGACCGCGTGCAGGGGCAGGCTGACATCGACGCCGTCGGCATCGACATAGCGGTCGATGCGCCCGTCCGAGTCGCAGGTGAGGTCGGCGATGACGCCGCGCCGGGTCGGCTCGCGCTCGAGTCCGGCGATCGGCACGATCGGGAACACCTGGTCGATCGCCCAGATGTCGGGGACCGACTCGAACACCGAGAAATTGACGAAATACTTGTCGACCAGGGTCTCGTTGAGCTCGTCGAGGACCTGGCGGTGCGAACGCTCGTCGGGCTTGAGGCGGCCGCGCACGGCATGCACGATCGCGTAGTAGAGATCGTCGAGCTCGGCGCGTTCGGCCAGCGAGAGCTGGCCGAGCGCGTACAGCGACTGGCCCTCGGACAGGTGGTACTGGGCCTCGTGGTAGAGCTCGGTCGGCGGGCGCGCGTCGATCTCGGCGTGCACCTCGCGCAGGCGCCGCAGCACGGCCGCCTCGTCGTTGCGCTCCGGCGGCACCGCGCCGGCCGGCGCCTGCTCGACCTCGCTGACATTGACCACCAGCACGGCATGGTGGGCGGTCAGCGCTCGGCCCGACTCGGTGAGGATGCGCGGCTGGGCCAGGCCGTTCGCGGCGCAGGCCTCGGCGAGCGCGCCGACCACGCTCGAGGCGTACTGGTCGATGCCGTAGTTGATCGAGCAGTCCGAGCGCGAGCGCGTGCCCTCGTAGTCGACGCCGAGGCCGCCGCCGACATCCATGTAGCGGATCGGCAGGCCGAGCTGCGACAGCTCGACGAAGTAGCGCACCGCCTCGCGCATGCCGCGGGCGATGTCGCGCACGTTCGACATCTGCGAGCCCATGTGGAAATGCAGCAGCTTGAGCGTGTGCGCCAGCTTCGCCTGTTTCAGTTCCTCGATCAGGGTCAGCAGCTGGCGCGGGGTGAGGCCGAACTTGGCCTTGTCGCCGCCGGAGTTCTGCCATTTGCCGGCGCCGAGGCTCTTCAGGCGCATGCGCACGCCGAGCAGCGGCTCGACCCCGAGCGTGCGCGACTCCTCGATCACGTAGCGAAGCTCGGAGGGTTTCTCGATGACGATGAAGATGTCGAGGCCGAGCTTGCGCCCGATCAGGGCGAGGCGGATGTATTCGCGATCCTTGTAGCCGTTGCAGATGACCGTGCTGCCGACCCTGGCCAGGGCGAGCACCGCCATCAGCTCGGGCTTGGAACCGGCTTCGAGGCCGAAGCCCTCGCCGATGCCGGTGGCGAGTTCACCGGCGACGCTCTTCTGCTGGTTGACCTTGATCGGGTAGATGCCGGTGTAGCCGCCGGCGTAGTCCCACTCCTGCATCGCCTTGGCGAAGGCGCCCTGCAAGCGCTCGCGGCGGTCGTTGAGGATGTCGGCGAAGCGCACCAGCAGCGGCAGTCGCGCCCCCAGGCCGCGCGCCGCTTCGACCACGTCGGGCAGGTCGAGGGCCGGGCCCGCGGCACCGTGCGGGCGCACCAGCACGTGGCCGTTGCGGCCGACATCGAAATAGCCTTCGCTCCAGTGCGCCACGGAATAGAGGTCGCGGGCGTCGTCCGTGCTCCAGGATCGGCTCATGGGGGTCCTCCGGGATGGCAGCGACGTCGCAGCGGCGGGCCTGGACGGTTTCACCCGGACGGATCGGAAGCCTCGCACGCCGCGGGACCCGTCGGGGGGCGGCATTGTAACGAAGCACCATGAACGATTGTTCCAGCCGCGCCCACCCTCGTCGACGACGGTTGCGAACGGCTACAATCGCGCGCTTTTCCGCCCGCCGCCCCGCGCGTCGCGGATCCCGCAACCCAGGAAGCCGCCATGTCCCCGTCCGAGCAGAGCTGGTTCACCGAAGCGCACGAATCCTCCGGTTCCTCGATCGGATTCCGCGTCCGCGAGCGCCTGCATGCCGAGCAGACACCGTTCCAGCACATCGAGATCTACGACTCGACCGACTGGGGCAAGCTGATGGTCATCGACGGCTGCATGATGCTGACCACGCGCGACAACTTCTTCTACCACGAGATGATGGCGCACCCGGCGCTGTTCACCCATTCGCGTGCCAAGCGGGTCGTCATCATCGGCGGCGGCGACTGCGGCACCCTGCGCGAGGTGCTGCGCCACGACGAGGTCGAGCAGGTCGTCCAGGTCGACATCGACGAGCGCGTCACCCGCCTCGCCGAGCTCTATTTCCCCGAGCTGTGCGAGTCGAACGGCGACCCGCGCGCGGACCTGCGCTTCGACGACGGCATCAAGTACATGGCCGACTGCGACCCGGAATCGGTCGACATCGTCATCGTCGACTCGACCGACCCGGTCGGTCCGGCCGAGGGCCTGTTCAACGCGGCCTTCTATTCGAGCTGCTTCAAGGCGCTGCGCCCGGGCGGAATCTTCGTCCAGCAGAGCGAGTCGCCGCTGGCCCACATCCCGCTGATCAAGCAGATGCGCTCGGCGCTGCGCGTGGCCGGCTTCCAGGCCGTGCGCACGCTGACCTTCCCGCAGCCTTGCTATCCGACCGGCTGGTGGAGCGCGACGCTGGCACGCAAGGGCGCCGACCTGTCCGGCTTCCGCGAGCGCGGTGCGCAGACCAAGCAGTTCGCCACCCGCTACTACAACGCCGAGATCCACCGCGCGGCGCTGTCCCTGCCCGAGTTCGTGCGCGAGGAACTCGGCGAATAGTTCCGCCTTGCACTGTGGCACGGGTCACTGCAGACCCGTGCCGCTCGGGTTTCTGATGGCAGCTTTCCGCACGCAGGAGGCCCGCGATGAAACTCCGCCTTGCCCTGTCCGCCGTCACCGCCCTTTCCGCCACGGCCGGCGCGCAGACGTGGCCGAGCGCGAACTTCCGCCATACCCATGCGATCAGCGCCCGCCAGCTGCCGACCCAGGTCGCCTTCGCCCATGACGGGCGCGTGTTCGTCGCCGAGAAGGCCGGACGCATCTGGATGTACGCCAACCTGCTCGATGCGCAGCCGCAGCAGGTCGCCGACCTGTCGGCCGTGGTGCACGACTTCCAGGATCGCGGCCTGCTCGGGCTCGCGCTCGATCCGCATTTTCCCGAGCGGCCCTACCTCTACGTCGCCTACTCGTACAACGGCGGCCTGTTCTCCGACCTGCCGCCGCGCTTGCCGGCCTCCGTCTTCCCGAACGCGTACGGCTACCATGCCGGCTGCGTCATCAGCGGCCGCCTGTCGCGGCTGACCCTGCACGGCACGCAGGCGGCAGACGAGCGCGTGCTGATCGAGGACTGGTACCAGCAGTACCCGAGTCATTCGATCGGCAGCGTGCGTTTCGGCGCCGACGGATACCTCTACGTCGGCGGCGGCGACGGCGCCAGCTACCTGTGGGCCGACTGGGGCCAGCGCGGCAATCCGGCCTGGCCCGACCAGCGCTCGCCACCCGACCAGGGCGGCGCCCTGCGTGCGCAGGGTCTCGAGGTGGAAGCCGCCTACACCGGCCAGGTCTGGCTGAATGGCAGCATCGCACGCATCGATCCGGCGACCGGCGCCGGTGCGCCGGACAACCCGCTGGCGGCGAACGCGGACGCAACGCCGAACGCGCGGCGCATCATTGCCCACGGCCTGCGCAATCCGTTCCGCTTCGCCATGCGCCCCGGGACCAGCGAGGTCTGGATCGGCGACGTCGGCTGGAATCTCGTCGAGGAGATCAACGTGATCCCCGCCGTCGACGGCAGCGGCAGCCTGCTCAACTTCGGCTGGCCCTGCTTCGAGGGCACGCTGCACACCAGCGGCTACCTCGCGCGGCCGCTCTGCGCGACGCTGTACGCCAACGGCGACACCGGCGGGCGCACCCCGGTCACGCCGCCGTTCCATGCCTATCGTCACGTCGGCGGCGCCTCCGTCTCCGCGCTGGCGTTCTACACCGGTGAGCGCTGGCCGGCCGAGTACCGCAACGCGCTGTTCTTCGCCGACATCATCCTCAACCGCATCTGGGTGCTGCGCGACACCGATGGCGACGGCCGGCCCGACCCTGCAGCGGAAGGAACGGCACCGGCATTCGGTCAGGGCGCATTGCCGGTGGTCGACCTCGTCGCCGGACCGGGCGGCGACCTCTTCTTCGTCAACATCTACAACGGCCGCATCTCGCGCATTTCCTGGGATGCCGACACCGCGAACCGCAACCTTGCGCCGTCGGCGGCAATTGCCCTGGCCAAGGGCTCGCTGGCCGATGGCCCGGAACGCACGGTGGCATTCACTGCCGCCAACAGCGTCGATCCCGACGACAGCGGCCTGGCCTGGGCATGGGATCTCGATGGCGACGGCGACTTCGACGACGCCAGCGGTGTCGACGCAAGCGCGGTCTACACCACCGACGGCGCCGCTCCGCAGGCGATCGTCGTCGGCGTGCGCACCACCGATCCGCGCGGCGCCGCCGACACCGCACGGATGACGATCACGGTGCGGCGCGATGCGCTGTTCGCCGACGGCTTCGAGGACGGCGACCCGCCGTCCCCTTGACCGCTGCCGGAACTCAACGTCGCGCCGGGCCGTGCTTCAGCTGCAACGACTGCAGCGCCGACAGCAAGCGGACCGGATCGATGTCGAGCGCGTTGAGCCAGACCACGCACGGCGAACCGTGCTGGGTGCGGGTCGCTTCCATCAGCGCGCCCATGCCGAGCCTTGCCTGGGCAATGGCCCGCTCGGGGTCGATCACGTCGATGGCGAGCACCTGGGGCTTGCGCGAACCGGCCGGCGACAGGCGAAAACCCTTGATCTCGTCCCAGCCGAAGCGCCGTGCCGGTGAAGTCACCCGGTCGTGCACGCCGGCGGCGTCAACCACCAGCAGCGGCCGGCGGTCCAGTGCCTTGAACAGGCCGATCGCCGCGATCGGCACGCTCGACAACAGCAGGGTCAGGCACACGATCCACCACAACTTGCCGAGTTGATCGACCCAGTCCAGTCCGAACCAACCCGCCACGGCCAGCACGATGGCGATGACGAAGAACGGAAGGACAATCACCGCACGACCTTTCACTTCCAGCATTTCCCTTGCTCCTTGTGTTCGGGATGGATGACCGTCACGCCTCGCGCGCCGGCCGTTACAGGCTGCTGAGCACCCCCGCGATCGTCGCCGTCATGAAGGTGGCGATCGAACCGCCGAGCACGGCGCGCAGGCCGAAGCGGGCGAGATCGGTGCGCCGCTCGGGGGCGAGGCCGCCGATGCCGCCGATCTGGATGGCGATCGAGGAGAAGTTGGCGAAGCCGCACAGCGCGTAGGTGGCGATCAGGCGACCCTGGTCGCTCAGCACGATGCCGGCGGTCTCGCCGTTGACGATCTTCGCCAGCTCGGCGTAGGCGACGAACTCGTTGATGACGACCTTCTGGCCGATCAGCGAACCGACCGCGCTCGCGTCCGCCCATGGCGTGCCGATCACCCAGGCGATCGGTGCGAGCAGGAAGCCGAAGATCGTCGACAGGCTGGTCGGCTTGCCGATCGCTTCCGCCAGCCCGCTCCATTCGCCGAACCAGGTCAGCGGCGCGTCGATCAGCGCGATCAGGGCGATGAAGGCGAGCAGCATCGCACCGATGTTGAGGGCCAGGCGCAGGCCGTCGCCGGCGCCGGCGGCGGCCGCGTCGATGACGTTGCTGGTGGTCTTCTCGACTTCCATCTTCACCGTGCCGCGGGTCAGCGGCTCACGCGTTTCCGGGATCAGGATCTTGGCGATGACGAGGGTCGCCGGCGCCGCCATGATCGAGGCGGCAAGCAGGTGCTTGGCATAGAAGGCCTGTTGTTCCGGATCGCTGCCGCCGAGCATGCCGACATAGGCGGCGAGCACGCCGCCGGCGATGTGCGCCATGCCGCCGATCATCATGGTGATGAGTTCGGACTCGGTCATGCGCGCGATGTACGGGCGCACGGTCAGCGGCGCCTCGGTCTGGCCGATGAACACGCTGGCGCAGACGCTGGTCGTCTCCGCGCCGGACACGCGCATGACCTTGGTGATCGCCCAGGCCATCACCCGCACGACCATCTGCATGACGCCGAGGTGGTAGAGCACGGCCATCAGCGAGGAGAAGAAGATGATCGTCGGCAACACCTGGAAGGCGAAGATGAAGCCCATCTTCGAGGTGTCCATCAGGCTGCCGAAAATGAAGTTGGAGCCTTCGTTGACGAAGTTCAGCACCCGGACGAAGGCGCGTCCGAGCCAGTCGAACACGTCGCGTCCGCCGGGCACCAGCAGCACCAGCGCGGCGAAGCCGATCTGCAGCACCACGCCGATCACGACCAGGCGCCAGTCGACCGCGCGCTTGTTGTTCGAGAACAGCCAGGCGAGGCCGATCAGCACGAAAAGGCCGAACAGGCCGAAGGCCACTTGGCCGAGCGCATCCAACATGTGTTTTCCCCGGGAAGCGATCGACGACCGCGCCGGCGAGCGTAGAGCAGCGGCGAAGCCGCACGCAAGGCGGGCACGGCCGGTCCGCCCGGGGCGACCTGATAGAATCGCGCCCTTTCCCAGCCGGCCCGCGTCCCGGGCAAAGTCGCCAGGCAACCATGTCCGCCCACGCCCTCGAAGCGCCCGCGATCGATCGCGAATACACCCTCGACCACAAGTACACGCGTGCCGAAGGCCGCATCTATCTTTCCGGCGTGCAGGCGCTGGTGCGCCTGCCGCTGATGCAGCAGATGCGCGACCGCGCCGAGGGCATCCGCACGGCCGGATTCATCTCCGGCTACCGTGGTTCGCCGCTCGGCGGCTTCGACCTCGAACTGTGGAAGGCGCGCAAGCACCTCAAGACCTCGAACATCGAGTTCACCCCGGGCCTCAACGAGGATCTCGGCGCGACCATGGTCTGGGGCACCCAGCAGACCAACCTGTTTCCCGGCGCGAAGTACGACGGCGTGTTCGCCATGTGGTACGGCAAGGGCCCCGGCGTCGACCGCTGCGGTGACGTGTTCAAGCACGGCAACGCCGCCGGCACCTCGAAATTCGGCGGCGTGCTGGCGCTTGCCGCCGACGACCACGCCTGCCGTTCCTCGACGCTGCCGCACGGCTCCGAGCTGGAGTTCGTCTCGGCGATGATGCCGATCCTCAACCCGGCCGGCGTGCAGGACATCCTCGACATGGGCCTGCTCGGCTGGGCGATGTCGCGCTTCACCGGGCGCTGGGTCGGCTTCAAGACGATCGCCGAGACGGTCGAGTCGAGCGCCAGCGTCAACGTCAACCCGCACCAGCTCGACATCGTCCTGCCCGGGGACTTCAGTGGTCCCGAGGGCGGCCTCAACATCCGCTGGCCGGATCCGCCGCTCAACCAGGAAATGCGCCTGCACCGGTACGCCGTCGAGGCCGCCTGCGCGTTCGCGCGCGCCAACGGCATCGACCGCGTCGTGCTCGATTCGCCGAAGGCGCGGCTCGGCATCGTCACCACCGGCAAGAGCTACCTCGACGTGCTGCAGGCGCTCGAATACCTCGGCATCAGCGAGCGCGACGCGCGCGAGATCGGCATCCGCGTGTACAAGATCGGCATGACCTGGCCGCTCGAACCGGTCGGCATCCGCGAGTTCGCCCGCGGCCTCGAGGACGTCATCGTCGTCGAGGAGAAGCGCTCGTTCATCGAATCGCAGATGAAGGAGTACATGTACAACTGGCCGACCCGCCCGAGCGTGGTCGGCAAGTACGACGAGGAAGGCAACTGGGTGCTGCCGAGCACCGGCGAGCTGACCCCGGCGATGATCGCCCTGGTCATCGCCAAACGCCTCGCCCGCTTCTTCACCAGCGAGGCGATCCGCGCACGCGTCGCCTGGATCGAGGCCAAGGAGCAGGAACTGACCCTGCCACGGGCGAACTTCCCGCGCGCCGCGCACTACTGCTCGGGCTGTCCGCACAACACCTCGACCGCGGTGCCGGAAGGCTCGCGCGCGCACGGCGGCATCGGCTGCCACTACATGGTCACCTGGATGGACCGGCGCACCGACACCTTCTCGCACATGGGCGGCGAAGGCGTGACCTGGTGCGGGCAGGCCCCGTTCACCGAAACGCAGCACGTGTTCCAGAACCTCGGCGACGGCACCTACTTCCATTCCGGCTCGCTGGCGGTGCGCCAGGCGATCGCGGCCAAGGTCAACATCACCTACAAGATCCTCTACAACGACGCGGTGGCGATGACCGGCGGCCAGCCGGTCGACGGCACCCTGAGCGTCCCCGACATCGCCCACCAGATGCGCGCCGAAGGCGTGCAGACGATCGTCGTCGTCTCCGACGACATCGCCAAATGGTCGCGTCCGGAGATCTTTCCGAGCGGCGTCGAATTCGTCCACCGCGACGAACTCGATGCCGTGCAGAAACGCATGCGCGAGATCAAGGGCACCTCGATCCTGATCTACGACCAGACCTGCGCGACCGAGAAGCGGCGCCGGCGCAAGCGCGGCAAGCTCGAGGATCCGAAGAAGCGCGTGTTCATCAACTCGCTGGTCTGCGAGGGCTGCGGCGACTGCGGCGTGAAGTCGTTCTGCGTGTCGGTGTTGCCGAAGGAAACCGAGTACGGGCGCAAGCGCGAGATCGACCAGAGCGGCTGCAACAAGGACTTCTCCTGCGTGAAGGGCTTCTGCCCGAGCTTCGTCACCGTGCACGGCGGCGGCCTGAAGAAGAAGAAGGGCGTCGGCGCGATCGACTTCGACGCGCTGCCGATGCCGCGCTTCGCCAGCGATCTCGCGCGACCGTGGAACGTGCTGGTCACCGGCATCGGCGGCACCGGCGTGGTCACCATCGGCGCGCTGATCGGCATGGCCGCACACCTCGAGGGCAAGGGCAGCACCGTGCTCGACCAGACCGGCCTCGCCCAGAAGGGCGGCGCGGTCACCTGCCATCTGCGCATCGCGAAGTCGCCGGCCGACATCCACGCCGTGCGCATCGCCGCCGGCGAGGCCGACCTCGTGCTCGGCTGCGACATCGTCGTCGTCAACGACTACTGGGCGCTGTCGAAGATCCGCGCCGGTCGTTCGAACGTCGTGCTCAACACCTGGGAAGCGATGCCCGGCACATTCACGACGAAACCGGACATGCAGTTTCCGGCCCGGCAGATCATCGATTCGGTGAAGCTCGCGCTCGACGGCCAGTCACCCGAACTCGTCGACGCCACCGAACTCGCCACCGCCCTGCTCGGCGACACCATTGCGGCCAACCTGTTCATGCTCGGCTACGCCTGGCAGAAGGGCTGGGTGCCGGTCAGCCACGATGCGCTGATGCGCGCGATCGAACTCAA
>ERZ795041.382-NODE-382-length-16890-cov-2.953193_pt1 | contig 16890 bp, 14 predicted proteins | sample MGYA00375125_ERZ795041 | MGnify/ENA primary metagenome ERZ795041 (study PRJEB30170, sample SAMN03074214) | activated sludge metagenome | biome: Common Effluent Treatment Plant; feature: Wastewater; material: Activated sludge; isolation source: activated biomass in...
GCAAGGCGATTGGCGCGAGCACGCGAATGAAACGTTTCTGATCTTCGATCCAGGTTTCTTCACGGTGGATTGGATGGTGACGCATGGTCTCAAAGAACTTCCCGGTCTCAGCGACAGCGTTGAATGCGGCGTATCCGAGTACCTTCGCTGCATCGAGCAGCATGTGAGCGCGCAGATTGGCGACGCCTACACCAGCCTCACACGCATCGATCAGGGTCTGCGCAACGGACGCTTTCGCGTTAGGGGGCGCACTGTGAATCTCGAGCCATTCCACCGCGAGGCTCAGGTCGTCGTGGACCGCGCAGTCGGCGCGCTTCGAAACCGCGTTGGCGCCGCTCACGACATCGATCAGATCGTCGTTGTGGGCGGCGGTGCGCCCTACTTTGTGCCAGGGCTGCGACGCGCCTTCCCCGATCATCCGATCCACGCGGTGTCCGATCCGGTGTGTGCAAACGTCCGCGGGTTTCAGCTGATCGGCGAGCTCTTCGGTAAGCGGGCGGCAGCGTAGAGCACAATCGATGAAAGCCTCTCGCTCCATTCGCGTCAATTTCAGGTTCGGGCCTCGCACAGATCCGGAGCTGATGCGAGAGATCGCCAACCTCCCACCCTACCGGCGGGCAAGGTTGCTGCGAAAGCTACTGGAAATCGGCTGGCGAGCGCGAACTGATCCACCTCGACACACAGGGGCGCCACCATTTCGTGAGCACGCGGTCGCGCCGGTACCTGCTTCGCAACCAGACGACGCTGACCTCTCTCAGGACGTGCTCGGTCTGCTCGGTGAGTCGGTCCGGATATAGCGAATGGCCTTGGCTCCGAGTCCATCAGCCTGGAGCAGGCTCGCCACATCACCGGTCCATATCTTTGTGCGCCGGTGGTCTCGAGCTGAGCGTTGTGCAGCACTGCGAAGCAGCGGCCGGCTTGTGTCGGGCAGCTCAACATGAAATTGGCCACGATCGGCGAACACGAAAGTCGCGCTCGTCTTGGCGGGATCACCTCTGCGAGCCAGGTGCTCACGAACCACGAGCGCGTCGAGCCCGGCCGTCAGTAGGCGCCACTCGTCGAGCTCCGCCGGCGCCGGGCCCGCAACCAGCTCAACAATGCGAACCGAGCCGTCTCGCCGTCGAGCAACGAGTGCCGGACACGCATACAGATCTGCATCCCAAAAACGATCGCGCGGCCAACCAATGATGCGCCACGTCAATGTGTCGGGCATACCCATCTGCCGCAGCATCGCCAAGTGAAGCTGCAGGCGGGCACTCTGGAACTCAAGCACATTGCCCATCGGATTAGGCGAACTTTGCGAAGCGTTTCGGTATCCAGTAAGGTGCGGGTGCTGGACACGGATGGTGGACATGTTGTATCAGTTCGCAGGAACTGCAAGCCCCGCCCGCAGAGAGAATGGACACTCACTCAACCCTTATGAGCGCGCGCATCACCGGGTTTCTGTTTTTCACCGTCCTGGCCGTCGTGTTCGGACTGGGTGCTTTCCTGCTCATCGCAGCGGACCAGATGCCAGCACCAGGCTTGATCCTGATGGGCGTTTCCATCGCCCTACTTGTTGCGCGCCTCACTGGACGGTCGGGTCGGCGGGATCCAGTTGACTCTAATGGGGCTTTCGAAGGATCGGAGCAGGCACGGGACAGCTACCAGTACGATGTAGAACGACGTCAAAGAGGTGAATTTGACGCCCACCAATCGACCGATCGGCACGATTAGTTTGCTCCGAAGGTTTGCCGAGTGAAGGGGCGCCGAAGCGCCCCTTCCATTACGCAGCAACCGTCGTGAATGATGCGGTCACTTGTTCGAACGGTTCTCGGTAAACAACCCAGGGTGACACGGGTTTCCCTCGATGATCGATGCGACACACACGCGTATGCAATGTGCCGCCGGATCGAAACTCTACACACTCGAACAATGCGCCTCGTCCAGCGACTCTTGCCGTCCTGCCTGTTGGCTCTTCAGCAGCGCCGACATGGTCAGGCTTACTTTCGGGCGTGCTTCTGCCACCCATCGAACTTGTCTCTTCGGCAAGTACCGTCGCGACCAACGGCTTCTCCCGCGAGTCTGGCGGACTGCACGAACTATCCCTCGAGCGCGGCTTCTTCCGAAAGGCCACGCAGACCAGCCACGCCGCGAAGCACCATAGCAAGACTTCACCGATCCGAATCGGCATACATCAACCCTCCTATCGATTGCACGAACAATGGAGGGCTCGGTCCCGTCGGGACATTTCTCAGCCCCCTGGGACAAACCTGATAGTGACGGCACAACTCGTGCTCGTCAGTTCTATGTGACTCACGGGTCCCCCCGTGTGCCGAATCAGCCGCCACTAAGGTGGCGGGTCTGCTCGCTCGTGCGAGCAGCGTGGTGACCTCAAGGTACTGAGGTCTCAGAAACCGCTGGATGGCGACTCCGATATATCGCTGATGCGCCATCCAGGTAGTACTTCTTCGCAACGGGTTCGGCGGTCGCCGCTCGACTAAGCATGTCCGCCCCCTTCTCTCCGATCTCGTCCATTGTTTGATCTTTAAGACGTTCGAACTCCGCATCGTTGCCGAGCAATCTTGGAACGGACTTGTCGAGGCTTTCCTGCAGAAGAACGCGTTGGTCCGCATAGAACCGCGCTGCGGATTCCGGCAGACCAAGCGCAGTGGCTTCCTCGAAAGCCTGCTCTCGACGCGCTTCCACCGCGTCATCGAATCCCTTTGCATAGCCACGAAAGCCAGCTGAGAGACCGATGATCATCGCATCGCGCGGATTGCTACCCGCAGAAGCGGCCTCCCCACGCGCAGCGTAGAACGACCGCGCCGCCTCACTGAGTGCGCTAGCATTGATCTCGAAATCGCCGAACTGACCAGCCAGATCGAAGTCCTGAATGGCTTTCAGAAAGCCACGAGTTTCCTCAAACGTGCTTTCGAAGTGCGCCGCTCGCTGAGTGTCGATGACTCGCCCCAGCTCTGCGAGTGCTAACTCAACTTTTGCTGAGTTCTCTTCCTTACGTGCGCGGAAGAAGCTTTCGGCTGCGGCTTGGCCACGAGCCTCCAGGTCGTTCGCGGAATCAATCCTCCCCTCCACGCTATGACGTATGTCACCGCCACGCACTGTTCGCAACGGCGTAAGTTCCCGCGACACCTGCGACGAAGCCGCACCAAACTGTCCGACCTCGCGTTCAATTGACTCGTTGCGATTGGGGTCTTCCAGCATAGGCGCGGACGTTCCAAAGCCATGATCGGCGAGCGCGCGTGCCAAATCGAGGCGTGCCTCATGCGGTCCTTGTGCAAGAGTCAAAGCTGCGGCCGAGGCCAGTGCTGTGTCGTGATCCATGGCCCCAGTTCGTGACCAGAAGCCCGCATCGTCTTCCACCTTGGACATGTCGAGGTGGTGGTCCGACACAAGGCGAAGCAGCTCTGCGTCCCAGCCTTGAACAGAAGCCTGGTAGCCAATGGCTTGAATCTTCAAGTCTTGCCTTAGTGTCGCGCTCTCGCTGAGCGCGGCTGCTTGCTCATAGGATCTCGATGCGGACTCAGAATCGCGCTGCGCGTCCGCCCACTTTGTTGCATCCTCCACGCGCATCGCACTGAAGAAACGGCTCGACTTTCCCTCACTAGCATCTTGCTGAACCTTTTGCGCCAGTTGAGCCATTTCGTCGCTGTTTGCTCCAACCATCTTCTCGATTCGGTCACCGATTTCTTTTCGCTGTGTGTCATTGATGGAACGGATATTCGAGAGGGCTTGGTCGATGCTGGCCCGACCACGCGCGCCCTCGCCCTGCTGTATGCCGGCACCAATAGCAGCAGTTAATTGATCCCTCTCCTCTTGGCTCCAATTTCTAAAGGCACCAGATCCCTCTATGGCGCTTTGGACCATTCGCCGCACGACCTGATCCGACTGCGTGAAGGACCCTGCGAATCCGGTTGAGTTCAAGTTGCTTACGAACTCCTCTCGACCTTGTTGGTGTGACAGGTCCAGTCCGGAACTAAATGCGACACTCCAATCGTGCGAGGCCTGTCGCTGCGCTGACTGCGATGACTGAACGCTCGAGCGAATGTCGGAACTAAGATTGATACTTGGAAGAACGTTCGGCAGCCCGGTGCGGTGCAATCCATGTATCGGATCACTTGTGTAAGAGGATGTTTGGACTCCGAATGCTCCGGCGGACGCGACCGCAGCCGGCGACATAATGTCCGGCGACTGAATACGCTCGTCAACGTGATCGGCGCCAGCGAGACGGTCGGTCAGACGCGTGAGCGCAAAATAGCTGCCTGTAATCAGGATCAGGGTCAATAGAGGCGTCGCAGCGACCATCGACCCTCCGAACGCCAGCCAACTCGCTGTCTCGGTCCACACACTGTCCAATCCGACCGTCGTGAGTAGATCCGTGCCTCCCGCACCGATCCGCTGGAGATCGCTCGACGCCGCAATGGTGATATACAGATTCGTCACTGCGAGTACGGGCATCCAAAGTTGGATCCATACTGCAAGCAGCAGGTATCGACCAAAGAGAGCAATCCCTGGCGCTCCGAGCGTGAAGAGAAAAGCCATGAACGGGCTGACGGCGTAGAAGAAGCCCTCAACAAACGCGATGGCCGGGCGCGCCATCTCGGCCCAAAGACTCTGTTCCGCCGCCCACTGAGTTCGGCGCTGCTCCATCGCTTGAACGCGCATCATGACGCCAGCGGGATTGTCCGCTTGAGCGTGGTAGCCTACTTCAGCCAATTCCAGTTCGCGCTTGATGAGCGCGTTGAGCATGTATGTCCTCGCGTCGTGCCCGACGCCGAAAATCGCGTCCAGCGCGTCCTGCATTTGTGTAGACGTATCGGTCAGACCGAGCAGGGAAGCGATGTAGGTCTCCCACGCTGGAAGAAAGCGCGACCGCACGAACGTCGAGAGCTCGTCGTAGGCTTCCGCACACGTGAGCGTCTGTCCGTCTTCATCGTTGGCGACGAGGAACACGGTCGTGAACCACGTGTTGGAGTTGACCTGGACCGCACTCAGAAGATCAGTGCTCTCACGAAGCTCGGCCGCTGTGACATCGTGCGCGGGCAGATCCATGCCCATGTCGTAGTACACACAGTCGATCAAGTACGCCCGCATGCTTCGCTGAAGATCTACACCGCTCACCGCGTTCGCGGCATCGCCGTCATTCGCGGGCCCGTAGTCCATGGTCCGCATCGAATTGATGAGCTCCAGTGCATCCATGTACCCCGTCGTAGTGAGCGAAGGGACAGCGAACACGGTCCCGAATGCGTCCGCCAAGGTAACGCCCACCGTTGACGTGATGCTGCCGATCGCCGCGGGGCCCAACGGAACATTCGCGACCGTCGTCGTCTCACCCGTGTAGATGTCCTCTACAGTGACGGTGACCTTCGGTACGAACAGGCACGCGAACAGCAACCACCCAGCCAGGACCCATTGAAGCTCAAGACGCTGCGTCACAACCGCTCGGAGCAGCGCCAGCAGCACACCGATGATCAACCCGAGCGCTGCAAGTCCGCCATAGCCGGCGGGTCCATCATCGGCGGTAAGTATTGCGAGGCCGTTGAGGACCGCTAGAAGGAAGTCCACGCGACCCAACGAGATGATCTCGAACATGGTTCGTTCATCTCTCAGGATTTCGGCCGCGTTGTTGGGGCTCCTGCCGCAGCTGCCGGCTGCTGCTGGCGCACGTGCCTCGTAATCTGATCCATCACCTGGAGCAGCTTGTACAAATTGTCAAACTCTCGATCTTCAAAGCTCAGGCGCGCCTGAAATTCCGTGGTCCGTTCCTTGAGCTTCTCCTTCATCAGCGCGCTCATCTGGACGGAGCTCGCACCGAACGACTTTTGCACAACCGAGATGAGCTCGAGAACGAGCTGGCGTGCAAGCTGGGCAGTGATCTGCTCCTGCAGCTGCTCGCCCATTGTCACGAGCGAACCCTCGAACTGGGCAACGTTTCGCAGCAATGTGTAAACCGGTAGAGGCGCTCCCTCGATGAAGCGACGCTCCGCCTCCGTGTAGGCGTCAGCCGGATTTCTCAACTTAAACACGAGACCACCCGTGAATCCCGGCGCCGGCCCGAACAGCACTTCTCTGATTCGGCGCTTCAGCCCTGGCCACTCTCGCTGCACGATGGTCGGGTCCAGACACTCCACGTGTCCGTCGCGGCACTGATAGACACTCAGCGGCCCGCCATCGCTGCCGTTGATGAAGTGCTCGACGTTCAACAGGCTCACGAGTTCTCGAAAACAGTACTCACGGGCTGCATCCGTGTTCTCGCAGGGCGCACCGTCCTGGTCCAGTGGACTCTTGACCACCGTGCCGGTCACGGACATGATGATTTCCTGAAGCTCTCCGTCACCGATGCTTCCGAACCAGCTCGCTGTTTGGCTTTTCTGCATTGCTTGCCACACAGCATTCGCCGGTGTCGGTTCTCCCGTATCTGCGTCCGTCTGGAACTCCGACACAAAGTTGTCGAGCGCCTCAAAGGCATCGTCTACGACGCCTAGCTGCACCTCTCGATTGCGAGCGTGGTCCATCCGTGACTGATGCCACTCATCGAGCCCTGTCGCATTCACCAGGGTTGACGCCCAGTGACACGAATCCATGAGCTTTCCATTCATCGCATCTGACCAATCGCGAAGCTTTTCCATTTTTTGCATACACGTTGGACAGACCGACTCCAACGCTAACGTGAATGCATAATTCAGTGCGTTGGATGCGATGGCGCGGAGAAACTGCTGCAACTGTTCGCCGTTGATGAAGGAGAACGATCCTCCAATCAGATCGAAGCCCTGGCAGCCACCGCGGATGCTCGGCGGCGTGATGGAAATGAAATTCGGTCGGACGATGCGGCTGCGCGCCACAACACTGCCGAGCGTGATTCCGCCTCTGCGTTGAGTCTCAAACACCTGTCCAGGTGTCGCATTGACGTACACCTCGACGATCTCGTTCAACAATGCCTGACTGTCGGCGCGAGCGATTTGGCTCACAGATGCGCATATGGCCATTGCAGCCAATGCGATTAGTCGATCCCGGATGGCTTTCATAGCGCGCCTCGCGTCAACAGACAGCAAGGTTGAACGCTAGCGTTTGATCACGTGATACGGCGCGCGCTGACGACCCTCGAAGGCCGTCGTGAGACTGCTCCCTTCCGAAGAGGCAGGTCGCGGCTAGGGCTGCGAGGGCACCGTCGCCTCCGCCGCGTCATGGGCCTTCAGGAACTGAACGAGCTTCAGTGGGTCAGCCAACAGATCGGGGTCAACGCCTTCCGCGTCGACGGACAGACCAGCGGGTTTCGCGGCGCGTGTTGAGTTGAACTCCTCATCGGTGATCCAACCGGCATCGTGGGCGGCGTACACGATGCGTTCCAGAAGTCCGTCGTCTGTCACGAGTCCTTCACTGACGAGCACGAACTCGTTTGGTTTTCTGACGAGGTACAAGGTAGGCGTCTGGGTCACGCCCAACTGCTGCGCGTGTCCCCTATTCGGCACAAATCGACCAAACGGCGCTTCTGGCATCGCCTGGTCATCCAGAGCGATGGGCAAGACAGCGAGCCCGATTCGGCGCTGAAGGCGCTCCAAAATCGGGTTCTGAGCTCGACAGTAAGGACAGTCCGACTTGTAGAAGTACCACATGCCTGCGAGCGACGCGATCCTCGTCGCGACTCGTAGCGTGTTGTCACGTGCCACTTCATCGAAGACCTGCGCTCCGTACGTTGAGATCGGGCGTCGTGTGTTTTCGTCGAGCGACGGGTCGGCGAGCACGACCTTCTGCGCAACGAGCGCGAATCGCTCGGCCATATCCATCGCATATCGCTGCATATAGAAATACGCCCGCACATTGTCCGGCGTTGGCTGCTCGAGCGCTCTATCACGATACTCAGGTAGCTTTACTCGCATCCACTCGGGTGACAACGGCCGCGGCTGAGCCTCTTCTTTCCGGCTAGGCTCGGACTGCGCCGGCTCCTCGTCGCTTGCGTCGCTCTTCTGAGTTTCGGGCTCCGGCAGTGGTGCCTGCGGCTGCGGATTGAGCAACAACTCGCGCCAGAACCATCCTTCCTCCTTTCCCTCGTAATATCCGTCGCGCCTGGGCTCGGCCAGCGCCGAGCAGCAAACACCTGTTGCGCATAAGATCGTGATCGCGAGAGACGTCAGTCTGTTCCATCCCATAGGTCCTCCCGCACCTGCTCGCGAGCTTCATCGAAGTATTGAGCCGCATCGACCTCCGCCTGAATGCGTTCCGGTGCATTGGGCGCCGGCGTTCGCGCGGTCTGATTCCGCGTCACGTTCTCAAGCGCATACCTGCTATCGAAGCTCCCACCCGAGTCGGGTATCACGCCGTTCGCCGCCAGAATCCCATACCACTGACCTAGATCAATCTCGTCCCAGTTCAGCGCGGCTACTTGTGCGATCGTGAGGCCCTGGCAGTTGGGCTGCTCCGGCGTTCCGAGATCCAAGGAGAACTGTACGTTCGCGCCCTCCATGACAATTCGAGCCAGCGGCGAGTTGTAGCAGCAATAGGCATCGCGGGTCTCAATACACCCAAATACGCTGTCAGTGGCGCAGTACGTTCCCACCCGTGTACATGCAAGCATCTCGCGACGCGACGCCAACAGAAACTCCTCTTCTTCACACGCCCAAATGATGTCGATGAGAATGTTCAGAATCAGGTAGATCGTGTAGACCCACATGATCACGTTCAGAACCGCACCGAAGGTTTCACTGAGCGCTCCATCCGCCACGAACTCTCCGGTGGCCTCGTTTGTCGTGCCGCTGAAAAACAGCTCGGCAACTCCATTCCCGAACGTGTCGGCGACAAACTCCGCCGTGGCCTTCGTCATTTCTTCCTTGAGTGCCTCCAAACTGAGCGACTCGATCGCGTCGACAGCAGCGCCGCCGTAGCTCTGTGCAAGGCTGCCCCAAGCGCTGGTGAACGGCTGGGTGATCGTGCTCCACGACTCAGCGGCAAAGTTGCGGACCGCCGCCCATGCACCCGGGACATTGAGACCCGCATTTGCCAATCGTTCTCCCAGTTGCAGCTTCTGCGCTAGGTCATAGCTCGCCATCGTGAGCTTGAGGTAATCCGCAAGTCCGACGCCGACCGGCACGTTGCAGCAATCCTGATAGCCGCCGAGCGCCTGTTTGCACTCCATGGGCTCGCCGCCGAAGATTTGGCAGCTGTCGGGGTTGCCGGGATCTGTGCAGTTCATTTCCATCGCCATGAACGTCATGGCAGACAACGTGGCTGCAGCCCTACCGAAATCCGCGTTCGCCTCGCGCGTGGGCTGAACACAGTCCTCCCCCATGCAGCGAATGGGTCCATCACATGTCACCCGATGTGCCGTCCCTCCCGGAATTTCAACGTCGTACCCGCAGTCCCACCGCTCCCGGTACGCGTAACAGCGGCCCGAAGCGCCCTGCGCAAACGGCAAACACTCCGAGTCAACGAATCCGCACGCCGGGTTGTCTTCCAGCACCGCACAGCCGTTCGCCTGGCTGCCGTCATTCGAAGGGCAATGCTGTACACCATTTGGATCTGTCCAACACTGCATCGGACCTTGCGTGAATTGACAGTTGCCAACGATCTCCCCTCGCCGGCACAGCGGCGAATAGCCAGCGATGGGCCCGACACTGAGATCATCCTGGCAGACCTCGAGCCCATTCACATTCAGACAGGGGACGTCCATCGCCGGACCATCCAGGCAGCGCATCGAGGTCAGGGAACATGCACCGTCCGAGAGGCCATCTATCAGGGCATCACACTCGGGACTGATGTTCCAGCGATCGAGCGTCACCACACGCGACGGATCGTAGTGAAGCCGAATGCGGGCGTAACCTTCGCCACCACGAGTCACGGACACCCGCACGAGAAACTCCAACAAACCGTTTTGCTGAAACCGTGTTGTCAGATCCACATTGGGATACTGCGTCCAGCTCGTTCTGAGCTCACAGGGACCGGGCGTCTCAGGAGGAAAGTTGCTATTGGGGCCCTGCCAGATCCGCTCGCCGCCAATGAGGATCTGCATATAGTCGTCCCAACGTGCCTCTTCCAGCACAGCGCTGGTAATGGCGGCGGCGTTGTCGACCTGGATTCGCACTTCTTGTTCAAATATCGTGCAGTTCCCGGTCCAGTAGTTATCGCCGACACGACCGACGTATACATCGAGACAACCTTCGCCGCACGACTGAAGACCCCCTTCTCCGCCTGTGATGTGCAGCAAGCCTGCGTCATATTCGTGTGTGATCTCGCACTGTTGCGTGGGTGTAATCACACGGCTGCAATAGCGATTGTCGGGAACATGGACGCCCGAACCTTCGCCAACGGGGATCTCCGTCGATTCGCAGCCCTCGAAGAAGGTGTCGAAGACGGGATCGTCGCCATCGAGCAGCTGCTCGCTGCGTCTGAAGGCCGGATCAGAGGCGAGGTCCGGGTGCGAACGCGACAAAGCTCCCTCCCGAACCGTTTGAACCGCGTCGGCCTGCCGAGAACTTTCCCCTGCGAGTCGGGCTGAAATCGCCGCCGTGAGTTCCGCTGCGGCGCCTTCGTCGCCGAAGGCGTCGAGCATCGCCTGCACGTCATCGGCACTGCCGGATGATTGAAACAGATCGGTCGCGCTGATGCTCTCTGCCCCGCTCCTCCCCTGAAAGTAGACACTTGTTCCGTCCGTTGTCGGTCCATGCAATAGACTCTCGCCCAGTGCTTGCCCTTCCTCCGCGCCACTCGGCCGAGTTTGCGCGAGCGCCGCCAGCGGCGATGCGAGAATCGCGAACGCAGTTGCCGTTATCGTCGCTTGATACACTGGATTGAGCACGAGCGCGCACGTCACAGCGCTGCAAACAACCTGCTGGGCGAACAGCGCGATGCGTTGACCTGCCTTCGGCGACAACATGCGGGATCACCTCACACAGCAATCCGTCCAGCGCCACAACAGGTAAACGAAGTCCTCCCCGACCGCAGGAATGTTTCGCCATTCTCCCCAGAGCATGGTGGGCACTCCGATGTTGTGACAGCACTTCTGCGTCCACTCGTAATTGTCCATTTGCGGGTTCCCTGTTCCGGTGCTCGTCGCCGGCGTCGGCCGCCGAGTGGCGCTGTCCGCCTCAGCGAGCGGGAACATCATCGACATGCGGTACTGCTGCTTTGGGATCATCGGATAGATGTCACCGCCGCACACGACATCATTCCCCGTTGTTTTCCACGCAAGCCCGCGTCGATGGAGCGCTGCGAGCGCGCGAGTTGCCAAGAGACTTGAGACGCGAGGCGGCGAGCCACCACTCGGTACATTGCCCGTGAACGGATACAACGATCCCCAGCATCCGGCGCACCACCACATTCGGTCGATGGGTCCCGAAAAGGTTGATGCAGCACAATCAATAGGACACGTCGCTTGGAGCAGTGGGTTCGCCGCGACGGCAACCTCGGGCTGGGTGAAGATCGAAAGCTCGTCTTCATTCCATGTCGGGTCGATCTCGGACATGTAGAGCAAGTCGAAGTCCGAAAATCCGCCCGCGTTACACTCCGGCGCCAACAACAGCTCCAGGATCTCGTAGAGCGGAAAGCTGAAGTAATGGAAGTTCAGAAACTGATTGCTCGAGGAGCCACCATCCGAACCGTCCTTCATTCCCCAGGAGCGGAAGGAGTCTCGAATTGTGGTCCCTCCCAGCGAAGGCGAGCAGTAGGGTTTCCTGACGAGCTCGATGAGCGCCATCGGTGACCACATGCCGATCACGAATCCGATGTCTGGCACTCCACCGTTCCCGTCGCACACGCAAACGGCATCATCGGCCGCGTTCGGAGGCACGTTGCCTTCGCCCAGCTGAACGGCTCCCATGATGCGCATCGGGAACAGGCAGCTCCAGCAGATGTTCGTCACGAGTGCGGAACCCCAAATCTTCGCGTCGGGGCACATCATCTTGGCTGGCGTGTCGATCGGCTCTGCCGGTGACTGCGCGAGACAGTCTCCAACAGCCAGCCACGCGACAAGACACGTGATCACCCATCGTGCACTCATTGCGGCACTCCTATCGGAACCTCGGTCACGAGCAATCGCTGCCCGCGACTGACGACCGTCGCTGGGACTCGGGCCAGGTGAAATCGCTCCACTAGGGATTGAGGCAGCAAGTACACGGCGCCGGAGAGCGCGCGTTCGAGTTCCGAAAGGTGCTGCCAACCGCGGTCCGTCTGAATGGCAGTGGTTAGCAGGATGACGCCACGCCCTCCGATCCGCGCGTCGCGCGCGAGCTCTTGAGCCTTCGACACCTGCCGTGGATCCGTCCCTCGAAACACAATGATCGTCTTCGACAGAGGAACCCAGGTCAGCGGGTTGAACGTCTGCCCTGCGCTGACGAGCACGCTTCCGTCCGCGTCCTCCACATCTTCTGTGACGCGTACCAAAGGATCGATGAGCAGCTCGCGACGCTCCTTCGCGTCGGGCAATTCAACAAAGTTGCCCCCGTGTTTCGCCCAAAACTGTTCGATTGCCTCGCGGCGTCGCGCTTCAAAGTCGACGAGCGCTAGTCGCTGCTGCATCTCCTCAATGAGATCTATCTCCGCGATGGCGTAGTCTTCCGCGCGTCGGCCCAGATCCTCATGGCCGGTCTGTACGCTCGCCGCCATTCGTCGGACCCACTCACTCGTGACCGCGCCGCGTGCGATGACCGGTTTTTGACCGGGACTGCGCTCAAGCGCAAACGTCGGGACTCTCTCAACGGCGAACCGTCGAAACAGTGTTGGGTCAAGCATGACGTGTGGAATTGCATCCGCCGGTAGGAGGCGCTTCAGACGAGCGACGGTTCCCGGTACGGTTGAGCCTTTCGGAACGCCACGAAGGACCAGTGCAACGTCTTGTTCGGTTGCCTGAAGCAACAGGCTTTTGAGTGTGGCGTCCGGGATCGAGAAGGACGCGAATATCAGGATTCGCCCCGGCGCGGTGCTTTCGCCTGTGCGTACGTCGCGACCCGTCGATCGGTCTGCAATCTCTTGAGCCGCGGCGAGCGCCGCACCTGTTGATTCCGTTCTGAGCCAATCCGGGGGAGCGCTCTCGACAGACTTTTCTAGAATCGCTCTGGAGCGCTCGAGCCATTCCGAGTCTTCGATCGCTTGCGCATGCACTGCCCCTGAAAGCAGGCAGACAAGCAACGCGTTACCACAGCGGAATCGCACGGCCGATCACCTGATCGCTCTTGATATAGCCCCAATATCGCGAGTCGTAGCTGCGCGGGTTGGTCCCCATCATCCAGACACTTCCCACAGGGACTTGCTCGTCCCGCTTAACGTCGCCGACTCGTCGCCCCATGCGCCACAGCCTTTCTCCTTCTTGCAGATGGAGAAGCGCTCCCATGTGATGCCCGTTCACTGAGACGCCGTACTCATTCACGGTGACGTGGTCACCAGGTACGCCCGCAGCGAGCTTCACGGCGAGCCTGCCGTTCTTATAGAACGGCTCCATCTGCATCGATACAAAGGCGATGTACTCATCGCGTTCCACGACACGATCGCGCAGGTCAACCAGAAAGACGCTGTAGGGCAGACAGTTCGCGCCCTTGATGGAGTCATAGACGATTCGATAGTTGCTCGCGAACGCCATCAGCGGCACGTAGACAATTGCGAGTGCTGCCGCTGCGTTGATAAACCCGAGGAGCCACCTACGCGCGCCGCGCCGTTTGTCGGTTTCACTCATGGCGCTGTGCCTCCACATAAACCTGCGCGGGCGCGCGCAGAACCGCAGAACCGTCAAGAACAATCGCGCCTCGTGCAGCCTGCTCCGTCACCAGTTTGGAAATCGCATTGCTGACTTCCTCAGTCCGCGCCCTTCGGCCCGCTTCATCTAAGGTGGGGTCCTGCGCAATCGCCTCCACGAGTCGACGCATGTCGACAACTCTCACCTGTGGTGGCAACTCATTGGATCGCGAATAGATGAGACCGCCGAGCGCCCCACCGGCGACAGCGATCGCCGCCGTGATGGCGTGGCTGATAATTGCGGAGGTGGCTTCGCGCATACCGTCAGCCCACTCGCCGCAAAGCGCGTTGCTCCGAGGCGATGACGTCCTCGATTGCGTCCTCGAGCGTCAGCCCCACCTTCGTCCGGCTCGCGATCGCTTGCTTGTCGCGAGGATCCGTTGAATAGAGCAGTTCCGTTCGTCGGTCCACGACAAAGCGGGCGATCCCGGCGCCGTTTCGCGTGTAGACGAAGATCTCGCTGAACACACCGCGTTCCGTGCGCACACTCTTGAGAATCTCTGCTGCACCTGGTCCGAGCGCGAGGCGACTGTTCTTCAACAACCCCTCAATCGCTTCCGGCGTCTGGCCAAGCAGGAATTTGTGGGCGGTGTTCTCCCAAATGGCTTCTCCGACCGGTGTGCGGTAAAGATCATTCACGCTCTGTAGAATCAACACCGCGCCGCCTCGATACTTGCGCAGCTGCCGGCATCCGCGCTCGACGAAAGATCCCTCTGCGCCCTCGGTGATCAGATCCCACCCCTCATCGATGATCAGCAGTTTCGGGCGCCCGTCGTCTCGCAGATACATCGCCCGCTGAATGGTCGCCATCAACTGCACGAGCACGACCTTCATGAGGTGCCTGCGACCTTTCAACTCCTCCAACTCCAACACCGTGAAGGAACTGCGGAAGTTCACGGTCGAGGGTCGGCAAAACCAGCGGCCATACTCTCCCTGTTTTGTGAACGGGTAGAGCTGCGCACCGATGTCGTTGACGCGATCGTCTAGTTTGCCGTCAGCGTCCCGGTAGTCGCGCAATCGCTGCGCAAGCGTGTCGATCGTCAAGTCTTTGTGAAATTCGTCCCACGCCTCGCGGACCACGCGTCGTAGGGTTGATTCCTGATATTCGGTAATCGCGCCCTTCGGAGACGCCATCGCGAACAGCACGGCCATGAGGAAATCGGACTGTTCCTCATAGTTCTCGATCGATGTGAATGGATTGAGCGAGAGCTCCGAATCCGGCGTGAACTCCAGATGCTCCCCACCGAGGACATGGCACAAATTCTTGAAGGATCGGCCCACCTCGATGAGATAGATGTCCGCACCCAAGCTCAGGTAGCTAGTCACAAGGAAATTGACGAAGAAGCTTTTTCCGCTGCCAGACTCGGCCGCAACGAGCGCGGAGTAGTTGGTCGGTGAATCAAATAGATCCAGACCCATCAGCTGTCCGTTGCGCGATAGAAGCGTCACGACGGGCGTGCCTGTGCCCTTCCAGTCCCCCACGACAGGCATCAGCTGCGTCGCATGTCGGCCTGCCATCGTCCGGTAGCGCATCAGATTCTTGGCGACCGCGGAATCGGCGTTGCCGGGCAACGCATTGAAGAAGATGGGCAGGGCAACGAATCGATCTTCCTGCAATCGGTAACCCAGCTCGCGGTAGTACGTAACAAGGTTGCTCGTTGCCGACGTTGCCTCCTCCTCCCCATCGGCAAACACCGCGAAGGACAGGTATGCGCGAACGACACGATCGCCGTCTTCCAACGCCTCGAACAAGGTGTCGAAGTCTTCTCGCTGCTTCGCAAGCCGAGGCAGGTAGCGCGCGAGCGGCCCCATGGATTGCCATGTCGCAGCGTTCTTCTTCGCATTCATCGCAGTGCGCGCCGGCTCAGGGTCCGGGAACAGGACATTGAGCGTGATCAGCATGTTTTCACGTACGCCGCGCGTTCCTGTCTTTAGATCACCGAGGAACTGGGCTGCTTGGACCAGGTGGACGTACTCCGGCATGCGTTTCACTCACAGAGTCTATACCATACGAGAGCCGATACATAGCCACTCTTCGTCAACGCGCACAGTGGTATCGAGGTCGAATACCTGATCCCGGATCAATCGAGTCTCGTCGTATAGCAGCGCGTGACTGCGCCACGATGCGTGCTCGCCCCAATTCACAATGGAGCCCAGAACGCGCAGGTATCGCTCGGGGTCGAGCGGAATCGGCGCCATGCCCAGCGTGCGAAGAATCTGCTCGGTTGTGACTTTCAACCGAGCCGCGAGCTCCGTGTCCGCTTCCGTGGGCACTGCCCCGCGACATGGCACTTTGACCGAAACCAGGATCTGAATGTTTCGGACGCGTGTCGGCAGCAGTTCACTGATTGGCGTTCGAGTGTGCTCCCGAAGAAAATTGACGCGGCTCTGCACGAGCGACGTCGCGATGCGGCGGCCTTCGTGAACACGCTCTCCGTTCTTAGGAGCGCGGATCGTGTCCATGATGCGCAGCTCGCTCTCGATATCCGGGCTCGGCCAGAGCGAGATCTGCAGAATCGAGTTCGGCGGGTACACTTGGCTGAACTTGCTGCACGATGCGCTCATCGACGCCCACGATCGGATAGCAGAGAAAGAGGTATCCCAGCGAGCCGTCGGCATGAAAGTACAATTCTTGCTCGGGATCGTGGGCCACGACCGAGAGCAGGGCCGCGGGCGTCTTCCGCTCGAGCAAGCGGTTGTGAAGCTCTGTAATCTCCATGGCAGTTGCTTCTCCGGATCCTCGGAAACAAGAGGAACCAGCCTGGCCGCCCTCAATGGCGTGGACGCCTGAGAGACAGCCAGGCGTGGCCCGTTAGATCACGGCTGTGACAACTGCGCCGATGATGGTAGGAGCGACCGTCGCGACGAGTCCGCATGCGATGGCCGGTACGGCGGCCATGATGCTTTGTCGGACGACGCCCATGACCAAGCCGACCACGAGCAGTGAGGCTGCAATCAAGCGACCGAGATCACCCTGCAACCATGCAGTGATCGTCGTGTATGCCGAGTTGAACTCGGTGCCACCGGTGCCCGCCATGCTGACGCCGGGCAATGCGACGGATGCGATGGCGAGCACGGCGACCAGGGTGCCGAGTAGCATGCGTCGGCGAGTCGCCGCGCACGAAAGCGTGGTGTTCATTTGGAGGCTCCTGTCTTTGGCAAAGGGGACGAGTT